>Ga0207662_10001425_pt1 | contig 11583 bp, 7 predicted proteins | sample KBSS33LmetaG_FD_184338 | JGI IMG/M metagenome (GOLD analysis project Ga0207662, IMG submission 184338) | Switchgrass rhizosphere microbial communities from Kellogg Biological Station, Michigan, USA - KBS S3-3L metaG (SPAdes) (version 2) | ecosystem: Host-associated > Plants > Roots > Rhizosphere... | reverse complement strand
GGGGAAGACCTTGTCCGCGGACAGGATCTCCACCACGGGCGCGCCCATCGGCGCGCGCCCGCTGGCGTCCTCGGGAAAGGTCTTGTTGGGTGCAAGCACAGCCCGGCCGGCGTCGCGTCACATGGAGAGCTTGAGGCTCTTCACGTACCTGTCGGTGAACCCCTGTTTCCAGTCCACATCGGGCTTGAGCAAGCCGGCCGCGACCATGAAATCGTAGGTCGCTTTCCACCGCGCTTCCGTGATGATCCCAATGCCCATGGTCTGGGCGTCGCCGCCGTCCAACACCTTGAGCGCGCGTAATTGCTCGATTGCGAAGGCGATCTGCTCGTCGCTCATCTTGGGATTGTCGGCCTTGATGAGCGCATTTCCCGGCGCGGGGTCGGTCAGATAGCTCTTCCATCCTTCGAGCGACGCCTTCACGAAGCGCGCGGTCGCCTCCGGATTCTTGTCGACGAAGCCGCGGGTCGTGACCATGGTCGTGCCATAGGGCGGGTAGCCGTCCCGCGCGAACAGGAAGAACTTGACGGGCACCCCTTGCTGCTTGGCCTGGAACGGTTCCGACGAGGGATAGGACTGCTGCACCACGTTCTTGTCGGCGAAGAAGGGCTGCAGGTTGAACGTGTAGGGCCTGGTCTGCTCGTCGGTATACTTGAATTTCCCCTTCAGCCATGGCCACCAGGTCGTTCGGCCCGGCGTCGCCACCAGGATCGTCTTGTCCTTGAGATCGCCGAGGCTCGCGACGTCATCGTGGGCCATGATGCCTTGCAGATCGAACTGGAACGACGTCCCGACGGTGATGACCGGCAGCCCCTGTTCGAGCATCTTGAGGACCTGGAGATCGTAGCCCATCATGAAGTCGGTCTCGCCGGCGAGCAGCAGCTGCGCACCGTTGACCTGGGGACCGCCCATCTTGAGCGTGACGTCGAGCCCGGCCTTCTCGTAAAGCCCGGTCGCCTTGGCCTGGTAAAACCCGCCATGCTCGGCCTGCGCGAACCAACTCGTGAGGAACGTGACCTTGTCGGCGCCGAATGCCGTCGCCGACCACACGGTTGCGCTCAGGATTCCAGCCACGACGGTCATCGATGGGCGCATGCGCGCGAAACTCGAGCCTGCTTGCGACATTGGGAACCTCATTGTCCCTGTGGACCCGCAGCAGATCAGAGCAAGTAGGATGCCAAAAAGGGCCGCAGCGCCGTTCGGCGCGCGCACCGGAGCAGACGGTCGATACCGCGGGCCCTCGGGCCGGGCGGGCAATAATCGCGCCCTAATTGCGTGCGCATCCGCCCGCGACCGCGCCAGCGGCACGCAACCGGCGGTCTGTAACCCTACGGCCCGCCAGGATGCTTTGCCCATCGCCGCGGCATTTGCCGATTTTGGTGGCAGATCGAGCACTCTCGGCCGGGACGGCTCCGGGCTTCCAGGCCGCGGGTGTTTATAGCCCTGCCGACGGCGGATCCAGCGGCGGCGGTGAGACATGGAAAAAGTCGCGCATCTCAATGCCGAACGCGTTCTCCGTCTTTGACAGTGGAGGGACCGCGGAATACCTGGCCGAGCCGGCGCCGGACGCGGCGGCTACATGAAAGGCCAATGCTCAATCCACAGATAGCAGCCCGCGGCGATCGCCGCGAAGTCCAGAGCCGGCCGGTACGAATACAAGAGGCGCCACGGCGAGAATGTAACAACGATGGCAGCGACGATGGCGGCAACCAGATAGGCGGCCAACGGCCAGTACCAGCTCAGGGAGACAAATCCCCAAGCAAAGAGCGAATAGGTCAGCACCATCGACACCAAGCCCAGGGACCTGCGCAATGCCGAGGCGTTCACGCCGCCTTCGCCGGTGCCGAAAAGGAAGATGCGCGAGGAGACAAGGCCGATAATGGCAGCTGCGACAAACAATATCTCCGAGAGGCTTCCCATGCTTTGTAGCGAGATCACCGGCCTGCTCCTTACAAGGGGGTGTCGGTTTCGAGGCGCGCGGCCTCGATCTCCTTCGGTTCGCCGAAACATCGAGCGCCACCGATACTAGGGAGCGTAACGGGCCAACGCTTCGGCCGGTGTGTCGGCCGTCACAAAGTATCCGATTGTTTGCGCGAAGGCCGTTACCCCTGCCCGGCCCGCCGGGCACGCCGGGAAACACGCTTCAACCCTGGTCCGCCCTATTCTCGACCCATGATCCAGCCGCCAGCGCGCTAGTTCGGAGCGTGTTGCGTGTTCGAATCGACCGCGGGGGGAGCGGGTGGCGGCGACGCCTCGCGGCCCTCGAGCACGTCCAGCTTCTTCGATTGCTGTTCGACCGCCCGTAGTGCCAGCCAGTTGGCGAGCGCCGCGGCGTCGATGGTGCGCTTGGGTGCGTTGATCGGCCCCTTCAAGGCGATGGCAATTTCCGGGCGGGTGTTGATCGGAGAGCCCGCGCCGCCCGGTCCGAACAACAGCAACCGCGCCTCCAGCGTGCCCTCGGCCAGATCGACGCTGCCACCAACCGTGAGGTCGGCGCCCTGCGCGCGCACGACGGTGTCGCTCAACCGCGCTTGACCAGCGTTGATCACAATCGGGCCCTCGGCCCGCGCGATGGCAAGGGCCCCGCTCGCGAGTGCGGATTCCAATCGCTCCCGCACGCTGATCGCGTTGACCGGCAGACCGCGATCGACCGCGCGCATCACAGCCTCAAACGCCGCGGGATCGAGTCGCGCCAGCCTGCCGTTCTCGAGCGTAAACTTACCGCCGCCCTCGAGTGATCCGATGAGCGCGCCCGCGCTCATTCCGGTTCCCTCGGCGCTGAGATCGAAGGCAAGCCGGCCGGAGATCAATCCGTCGCCTGGCAACATCTCGGCGGCATTGGCGTCAGTAAGCCTGATGCGGCTTCGCGCAATCAAGCCATCGCCGTGGCGCAGGAAAACCAGCTCCCCGCCCATGCGGCCGCCGGCCATGCTTCCGTCGATCACCTGCAATGCCAGCTGGGATTCCCCGATGCGAAGCACGCCTCTCACGTCACGCGCGGCAAGCTTCGCAGTGAGCGGCACCTGCGCGGCTTTCACCGAGAGCTGTCCGCCAAGGCGGAGCAATCCCCGCTCGAACGGTTCGGCCGGCCAGAGCCCAAGCGCCTTTCCAAGTGCCCCCGCGCCTGTACTGACGTTGGCGCCGGCGGACTGCATTGGAATTCCGATCGCCACGGTGATCGCGGCCGGCAGATCCAACGTGCCGAGCTCGATATCGCCATCGAGCGTCATCGGTTGTTGGTTCCTCAACACCACTCGTCCGGCAACCTTCGTTCCCGCCACCGTTCCGGCGACCTCGGTGAACAGCGTCTCGTCGGTGAGGTCGACGCTGGCGCTCACCGACGTGGGCAGCAACTCGGCGGGTCGGTCAGCCGGCAACGTTCGTGGCGAGCGGATATTGGCATTGACGATCTTGAGGTTGAGGCCTGCGCTCGGCCCGGCACCACCCGAAACACGCATGCTGCCGTTGGCCGAGATCCCGAGGGCCCCGACGGCGAGCTGGCTGTCGACCACAAGGTCACCGCCGAGTTGTCCTTTCGCCGTCAGCGTCAGTCGCCCTGGCCGCTTGTCGACCGCGATGAATCGGTCGAGCCCGATCAGGTCCATCAGCGCCGCGCCCTCATCGGCGTCCACGCGCCCGCTGACATTCATCTGGGCGGCCCCGAGCGCCGCGAGATCGAGCTTCCCTCCATCACTGGCGGTGCCGACGTCACCCTGTAGCGCGAGGCGGGAGGCGCCGGCGCGGCCATCGATCTTGAACGTCGCGGTCGTGGCAGTGCTTCCGGCTGCGCCGGGATCGACGGCAAGCGACGCGCGCATAGTCAGCGGCGTCAGACGTCCCGCCGAGCGGCGAAGCTGGTCGGCCGCCTGTGGCGCGGATTTCTCCAACAGGACCAGAAGGCCGTCGAGGGTCCGCGCGTCGAAGTCAAGCGTCATGGTGCCGTGCGGCTGCGCCTTGGTGTCGATCCGCGCCTTCACCGCGAGCGAGGCACCTGCGAAATCTGCGATGGCGAGTTTATCGATCTCGATCCCGTTCGCCCCAATGCGCATATTCACGTCGGTCTGCTTCGCCTCAAGGCCGGCGACAATGGCCCGACCTACCTTGAGCGAGAGCGTAACATCGCGTGGCCAGTCGAAGGTCGTATCCCCGAGCAACGCCTTGCCCAACGCATTGACGCGGTCGAGATCGATTTCAGGCGCGGTGATGGCCGCGTCGAGCCGCGCTGGCCGCTCGTCGCTAGCCCAGGCATAGGCCATGCGTCCGTCGACGTTCAGGCGATCAAGCTCAAGCTTGAGTCGCTCGATCGCGATCGAGTCGGTGCCGAGCGTGACATCGGCGCCAAGGCGCCACGGGCCGACGGCCGCCGCCTGCTGCTCGGTGCGATCCGTCAGCCAGGCAATGAGCCCACGTGGATCATTGGCCTCGATCCTGGTCGTTCCCTCGAACCGCGCGCCTGTCGATGCGTTGCGAAGGCGCCCGCTGACCCGCACCTGCGTGATCCCGGGCGCGCGCAACTCCAGCCGCCTGATGTCGACACCATCGGCGTCGACCTTCAAATCGGCGCCGACGCGCGCGAGCATCGCACCGCCGAGTGTGACGTTCTCGACATTAAGGCTCAACGTCGTCGGGATCGGCAACCGCGATGCGGAGATGAAGGATTCGGCCAGCGTCTTGATCGCAACCAGCGGTCGGCGGCGCGTCGCCTCCGGCAGCCCCAGCACACGGTCGAGGTCGATCTGTGGCGACGACAATACACCGTTCACCTCCGGCTGCCGTCCGAATGTGAGATTGGCGTTGCCCTTGAGCTTGATCGCCCTGTCGTCCGGACCGTACTGCAATTCGATCTGATCGAGCAGCGCCGCCGTGCTGTCGCCCCTGACGCGGCTGGTGAAGCGCCAGGAGTCGATAATGAGCGAGGGGGCTCCCGCCGACGCGCGGCCCACCGCACGCGCAACTTGAATGCTGCCTTCGAAACGCGGGGTGCCGCGCTCGATCAAAATCGTCAGGTCCGCTTCCGCAGTCAGCGGGAGGTCGACTGGATTGACCGCCACCCGCACCTTGACGCCGCCGTCATCCGCGATGCGGCTGGTCGAGACGCTATAGGGATAATGTTGGCCCGCGACCACGAAAGAGCCGTCGCCTTTGACCGGCCCCGCCAGCGAGCGCAACTCGCCATGAAATTCCATCTTGTCGAGCACAAGACGGGAGTTGCTCGCATCATCCACGAGTAAGGCTCGGCCGTCCTCGATATTCAAGCGTTCGATTGCAACCGCTTCGAGGTTGAAACCAAGCTTCGGGACTGGCCACGACAGATGTCCGCTTGGGTCAAGCCCGGCCGTGAGCTCCGGTCCCTCGAGCCGAGCATCGGTGATGCGCCACGCGCCCCGCACCAAGGCCCCGAGCGCAAACTCGATGCGTAAAGCGCGCGCGCGCACCTTGCTGCCCTCGTTCGGACGACCGAACTCAACGCCTTGCAGCATGAGGGTTGGCGTCGGAAGCAAACGGGCATCGATTGCACCTGTGACGCGGAAGTCGAGACCGGTCAGGCGGCTCGCCCTGGCCTCGAACTCGCCGCGATACCTGCCCCAATCGATGAAAATGGGTCCGACCAGCGCTGCCACCAGCGCCAGGATGATCGCAATCGCGAAACCGAGCAGCGTCGTCTGCACGCGGTCTCCACAGCAGGTCCGCCAAAGTCCACGCACAACGCGCGGGGCGCGGACTCTGGAAAAGCCCGATCACTCCCAAGTTGAACACGATTCAATGTTGTCGGGCCAGAGCCTTGTAACACCGGCCGACTAGATCAGGCCCATCATCCGCCACACCGGAACGCTTCCAACGACCGCGACAAGGGTCCAGACCCCGTATGCGAGCGCCGCTGGTACGACCTGGCGGTGCGCGAAAAGCTTGCCTGCTGTGCCGGCGTAGAGAGCAAGATAGGCCGTGCTCTGATACGGCAGGAAGAAGCCGTTACAGGCAATAACGGCAACCAGGCCGACGATGAAGGGATGCATGCCGGACGCGCTTGCGACCGGCGCGAGCGCGATGGTGATCAGCGGCGCTGCTGCCTGCCAGCGCACAACGAAGCTGATCGCAAAGCAGAGCAGGGCCAACGCGGTGACGAACAAGGCGGGCGTCGCCAGCAAGCCGCCAGCGTTGGCGGTGATCAAATCCGTCATCCAGTGATCGACGCCGGTGTGTCCGAACACGGCAGCAAGGCTGATGAGGACCCCGAACAGCAGCGCAAAGTTCCAATTGACAGCACGTAAGGTATTCACATTCACGACGCGCGTTGCCGCCAGCACGCCGGCTGCCAGAACGGCAATCCAGGATGGATCCACGCCGTGTAGAGGCTCGGTTACAAAGCCCAAGAGCATCCCCGAGCCCACGCCCAGCGCGAGCTTCTCCTCGCGCGACATTGGGCCGAGCAGCGCCCGTTGCAGCGCGAGCGAGGCGGCCCGCTTGCTCGAGGCCTGCCGCTCGGTTGCCGGCGGCCGATAGAGCCAGATGATGGACGCGACCAAGCCGATGAAAAGAATGATGTTCGTGGGCGCGCCATAGAGGCACCACGTAATCCAGTTCACGTCGCCGCGCGCGCCGGCCGGCAGCACCGCCAGCACCAACACTGCCGTGTTCGAACTGGTGAGAAATACCGCTGCCATTTGACCGAACCCGATCAGAACCGCCATGGCTAAACCGGCCGCGGCCTTTGACTGCGGCCGGTAACCCAGCGCTTCGACCAGTTCCTTGAGCATGGGCGCGATCATGATCACGCGGCTGGTGCCATTCGGCACCGCCGGACCGATCAATAGTCCAGCAAGCGAAAGCGCCGTCACTTCGCCGGGGAATCCGCCCCGCATACGGGCGATGCTTTCCAGCGCGAGCCGGTACAGCACCCCGGTCGAAGTGATGGCGGCGCCGATGATGAGCACGGCCACGACGAGCACCCAATTCGTGCTGGCGAAGCCAGTCAGCGCGACGGTGGGCGAGGTGACGCCGAACACGACCCAGCCTCCGGCAATCAAAAGGGCGAGCACCCCTTCCATCAGCGCGTCGAGCATGAGCGCAGGCAACGCGGCCAGCAAAACGACGAGCGCATGCCACGCAGGCGCCGACAGCCCCGCGGGCGGAGGCAGCGCCCAGCCCAGTCCCAATATGACCAGAGCCGCCATCAGAGCGAGCCCCCCTCGCCCCGGCCGCCATCGCAGCTGTGCGCCTGCCCCCACGGTCTCAACATCGGCATGCGCTTCTGCAGGAGCAGCCGTTGCATCGACCGCCTCCGGCTGATCCAACATTGCCGCCAGACGGCGGCTGAGAGTGGCGGCGATCGAGAGCGCTACGCTGGGCTGCTCACGAACGAGATCGAGAAAGGAGCTGCGGTCCAAGCGCAGGACCTCGCAATCGGCCTCAGCCTTGATGGTGGCAGTCCTCGGGCTGTTGGTGAGAAGCGCCATTTCCCCGAATGGTTCGCCGGCGTGGAGGACCTTCACCCGCGTCTCCGCCGCACTGGTTCGGCCGGTGGAGTAGACACCCACCGATCCAGTCGCGACCAGATAGAAGGCATCTCCAGGTTCAGCCTGCCTGAAGATGATCGAACCTGAAGGGTAGAACAGCGGTTCCAGGTGGGCTGCGAGCTTGGCGAGGGTTACCCTTTCAAGACCCAAGAACAGATCGACCTGGCCAAGAAGATGCGCATAACCGAGGTGGTCAGTCTGCGAAACTTTGGGGGCGCCCTCGCTGGCCTTGCCCCCTGGCGCGGATTCCGTCCCTGTGTGCTGGCCCCGCATGACTGCCTCGGTCCAATCGCGATCACGCCGACGCCGATGCTATGCCCTGCGTCGAGATTCTCAAAACGCTCGAAAAATGCCGAAACCAGATCAGGCCCCGGAGGCTTCAAGCGCCCCGGTTCGCAGCCTGGAGCAACTCTGGTTGTGCGCGAGATGCGGAGCGGCGGACGTCTGACGCTTGCTTGCATTGTGCAACGACGAGAACTTCGCTGGCGGCACAGCCGAGGACTGGGATGGTGTGATTGGTCCCGTTGTTGTTCAACGCGCTGTCACCTCCGGTGTGATCGCGCCAGTCACCAGGGGACGGACAAGCTCGTTATTCTCCATCACCACCGTGCACTCCGCACCGGATCTCTCGCGGCAATTCGTCAGCAGCCGTTTGCGGGCTCCTTCGATATCGTTGGGATTGGCAACCCAATAAGCGCCCGCGCCGGAAGGCGTCGCGACGAGAAGCTTGGGCGCCGGAGTAGAAAGATATTCATCAACAACCGGTCGCGACCGTGCAGCCAACTTGGTCGTGCTCATCACCATCTCGGCACGGGCGAGGTTCGTGTTCGGCATGCCGTGAGTCTGCAGAAACCCGTCGACTGCGCGCAGCCATTTCACGCGGCCGCCGAAATCGGCGAATAGACGATGGCCATCGTGCACGACCGGCGGAAACATCCGCAGTTCGGCGCGGCCGCCGGATGCGGCATAGGCATCTCGCATGCGAGTGACGAGTTCCGGAGGAAACAGGCTGTCGTTTTCCGCATACAGCCAGAGCGTCGGGATGCGTGTGCGGGCGCCGAACGTCGCCATTGCTGCCACCAGGTCGGCATGCTGGCATACGTTGCCCTCACCGTTTGTCCTCCATGCGCCCCCGGACACGTTGACCACACCGAGCAGTCCGGCCGGCCGGCGGGCCGCGAACGCGAGCACAACGCCGCCGCCGAGCGACTGACCGATAGCGATTGCGCGCGAGCCATCGGCATCCGGCCGAGCCGCGACGACCTTGAGCGCGCCGTCGAGATCATCAGCCTCAACCTCGAAGCCGCGGGCCAGATCGGCATTCTCGCACGCCATGTACGCAGCGCCACGGGATACGCCTGGCAGACCGTCCGACTGGCCGTAACCGCGTCGCAAGACCACTACGGCGAGCCAGCCGCGGGCGGCAAAATCGCGCGCCTGAGGCAACATCATGTCGGCGCGCAGGGCCTGGTTCTCCTCGGCTTTGGCATTCTTGCCGTGCGTGATCAACGCGATCGGAAGACGGCCGTCCACCTTCGCGGGCTTTACGACCAGCGCTTCCAGCCGGAAGCGCCCCTTGTCGTTTTGAACCGTCAGAAACGTACGCTCCTCCAGCAATTCGTTGTCCAGGCCCGCAGTGGCCGAAGCCATCGCCGACGGAGAGCGCGCGGGTTCGATCTTGGCCACCGCGACCTTGATCGGTGCCGCGGCCTCCGGCGCAGCACCGGCGGGCGCGATGCTGGCGACCGGCACGGCGCTCTTGGGGAGCGCGGCGGAGGGCTTGCTTTCGGGCGCGGAAAACGGGTTGGTCGCCGGCCGCTTGAGCGCGCCGAAGCATGCATCGACCTCCACCAACGCCTCTGCGACTCCTTCCATCGGCAGTTTGAATGTGGCCTGCGCCGCTTTGACTTCGATCGTCGGCGCCGTGGTCAATTTGCGCAGAAACTGTCCGTCGGCGCCCAGTTCGATCACTACCAGTTTCGGGCCAACAACGATTGCACTCGCGTCGCTGCGCAACACCGGTTGAGCGATCAACTCAATCGGAAAGGTCGTCTGCGGCTTCAGCTCCCACTCCTGAGAACCGAGGGCCAAGCGATAACCCGCCTGAAAGCGAGCGAGCACGAACTGCAATGTGGCCCCGCCGCCCGCCGCACCGGGCAAGGGCCGCTCGGCGGCACAATAGCCCTGGCTCCATCCGATCACCGTCCAGGATCCCACCTGCTTGGGCGCAATGACGTGCGTATTGGCCGGGGGCGTATTGGTTTGCGCCAAGGCGCCGGTCTGGGCCGACAGCGTGAGCGCCAAGACGGCGCTGGCGATGAGCCCGCGAGAGGGATTGCGAGGAGGTTGCGTCGAAGTCAGCACACACACGGGATATCCTCCTGTCAAAGCGTTCTGCGGTGGAGGATGAGTCACCGGCGACAGGCGCGATGTGACCGTCAGCACGAAAAATGCGATTGGCGATCGTCGCGGACACTTATCGATTCGGCGCCGAACGCCTGTCCGGTTGAACCGCCAGCGAGATGTCGCGGATCGCCGCTACGGCGCGGACGCGATCAAGGCCGCGCGCTGAGCGCGCCGCGCGTCGATCAAAAGTCGTGCGCGTTGAGGATGTGAGGCGCCCGCCGGTACGACGTTCTCAGCGGCAACTGCTTTGAATTGCGCGGACGGCCGCGACGAAAGCCGCGGCCGCCTGATTCGCAGATCATGATGGTCGCGCGCGTCTGATCGCGACTTGTCTACGCAAAGCCGATTTCAGCCCTGCCATCAGCGGGCGAATCGACCCTAGCGTCGGTGTAATGCGGTTCCGACGCCGCACCCCGCACCGGTTTCCGGCGCGGAACCGAGTTAGGGCGGTGCGCCCCGCGTCGCAGGGTAGCGTCGGAACCAGTGATCCGGGGGACCCTGCATATCTGCAGGCTGATTGCACGAAAGACGGAAGCGAGCAGCATGATGTTCTCCGTGATCAGGCGCTGGTCATCGGCGTCTCAGCCAGCCGACCAGCGATTCCACACCTTACTTCTGCGCGACGGCACCCTTGCCGGCCTCGAACTGCGACCGGCACCCAGAGCTGAGCTGGGACTTTTTCGCCGACAAGCATGAAAGGACGCGGTCCATATTCATGAGGACGGAGCTACACAGGCTCATCGCATCCCCCATGCACGCGGAACGTTGCGCTGCCGTTGGCTTGAACTCGGCAAATGCTGCCGTCGGAGCGACGCTGACGAGAAGCACGAGCGCTCCAAACACTCCATTGCGAATCTTGGTCATAACAGTCTCTCCTGAGCTTGGGGCGCATCCGCCCCCCTGACGACGATGCCGAACATTATTCGCGCTATGCAGGGAGGGCTGTGACTGTTGTCACAATAATCCGGTTTGACGCCCACAGATGCCGCGCAAGTTCGAGAGAAGCGAGACACCAGCGTTCTCCCGCCCCGAGCAGCCATCGCCAGCAGACGTACCTGTTTCATCCGCGCTATCGACAAACAACGCGCGCCGCATGGTCGGCGTATCATCTCATTCGCAGGTGCAGGACGCGTCGCGCCGTTGCCTGTTCGGCAAACCGCGTTGATCGAATCGGCCTTGCTGTGATGGTGATCACATCCTGATTGCGGCCGCGCTCCTAGCTTGTCTCCATCGCAATCGTTGATGGAGGGGGCTATGACGAACGGTATCGCTCAAGTCGTGATCGGAATTGCGCTTGCTGCCACGATCGGCGGCGTGGCTGCGCTGAATCCCGGCAACAAACCGCACGAGGACGTGGCGTACTTGGAACGGCTCGCTGCCACCGTAGAACGGGCCAAGGTCCTGGCGCCGGATACCCGCGAGCAACTGTCCAAACTCACCAATCGATACGAGACCTTGCTGTCGGACGCCCAGCTTGACCTCAAGCGACAAAAGGCGCTGGGGCGGATCAGGACGGTCATGCTGCGTTCCGCCGACTAAGCGAGCCAGCACGAGATCACTTGGTCCTCAGAGGGACAGCCGTAGAGGGCCCGAAGCCACTCATTGGCGTTCCGGAAACCACCGTTGCGTGGAGGCATCGGCTCGCACCGCCGCCATCCACTCCCGT
>Ga0207662_10001424_pt1 | contig 11601 bp, 10 predicted proteins | sample KBSS33LmetaG_FD_184338 | JGI IMG/M metagenome (GOLD analysis project Ga0207662, IMG submission 184338) | Switchgrass rhizosphere microbial communities from Kellogg Biological Station, Michigan, USA - KBS S3-3L metaG (SPAdes) (version 2) | ecosystem: Host-associated > Plants > Roots >... | reverse complement strand
AACCCCTTAAACTCATCGATTAGTTCCAGTGAAGGACAGTAGGATGGCTGTAGAGCGTACTTTTTCGATTCTGAAGCCCGATGCGACCGAACGCAATTTAACCGGCGCGATCAACGCCCTCATCGAAAAGGCGGGCCTGCGGATTGTGGCGCAGAAACGCGTGCGCATTTCGCGCGAGCAGGCCGAGAGATTCTATGCGGTGCATCGCGAGCGGCCGTTCTTTCGCGAACTGGTCGAGTTCATGATTTCGGGCCCGGTCGTCGTGCAGGTTCTCGAAGGTGAGAAGGCCATTACCCGGTATCGCGAAGTCATGGGAGCCACCGATCCTGCAAAGGCCGCTGACGGCACGATCCGCAAAATTCACGCCAGATCAATCGGAGAAAACTCCGTTCACGGCTCCGACGCGCTTGACACTGCGGCGCGGGAAATTGCGCAATTCTTTTCGGACAACGAAATCGTCGGATAGAGGCAGCGCGTAGATTCGGAAATCGCAAGGGCGATATTTGTCCTTGCCGGTACCAGGACAAACCGCGAGCATCAGAACGCGGTACAGGGGAGGAGAGACAAGTGGGTTCGATGGCACAGCTTATGGATCCTGCGGGCTGGTGGGCGCTGGTCAGCTCCGGCTGGAACGACATAGGCCATACCGAGTTCTGGATCGCGCTCGCCAAGATTATGTGGATCAATATCCTGCTGTCGGGCGACAACGCAGTTGTCATCGCGATGGCGTGCCGCGGCCTTCCACACCGTCAGCGGGTCTGGGGCATGATCCTTGGCGCGGGCGTCGCCGTCGGACTGCGAATCATTTTTACCGGCGTCGTCGCATCGCTGATGCTGCTGCCTTACCTCAAGATCGTCGGGGGCCTCGCTCTATTCTACATTGCGGCGAAGCTTCTCGTGCCGGAGGATCCGGACGAGAGCGAAGCCGAGGCAGCCGAGCACCTCTGGCGTGCGGTCCGGATCGTCGCGATCGCCGACATCATCATGAGCCTGGATAACGTGATTGCGATCGCGGCTGCAGCGGGCGGCAACATGGCGTTGCTTGTGATCGGCCTCGGCATCAGCATCCCTTTGATCGTCGCCGGTGCAGCCTTGATCATGTCACTGCTCGACCGGTTCCCGATCCTGGTTTGGGCCGGTGCCGCTTTGCTTGGCTGGATTGTCGGCGAAGTTATCGCGACCGATCCGGTGATCGCGAACTGGCTGACCAGCCAGTATGGAGCAGCGACAGCGCACAAGGTTGAAATCGGTGCAGCCGCAGCGGGTGCTGCGCTGGTGCTGCTGGTCGGAGGCCTCTGGCGGCGATCCAAGCTTCAGGCCCAAAGCGAAACTTAGCTCGTTCGCCCCAATCGGCTATAGTGGGAGCGCGATGAATCAAACGGTCCGGCTCCCAAAGACCGTGCGGATCGGGCATTCGGCGTGCCCGCACGATTGCCCATCGACCTGTGCGTTGGACGTCGAAGTTCTCGACGAGCGCACGATCGGGCGCGTGCACGGCGCAAAAGACAACGACTACACAGCCGGCGTGATCTGCGCCAAGGTCGCGCGCTACGCCGAACGGGAACATCATGCCGAGCGCCTGCTGCACCCGTTGCGCCGGACCGGTGCAAAAGGTTCGGGAAAGTTCGAGCGCGTATCGTGGGATGATGCGCTCGATCTCGTGGCTGAAAAGTTCATTGAAGCCGAGCGCCGGTTCGGCGCGGAAAGCGTCTGGCCCTATTATTACGCCGGAACAATGGGCCTGGTGATGCGCGATGGCATCAATCGCTTGCGCCACGTGAAAAAGTATTCCGGATTTCACTCGACGATCTGCGTCAATCCTGCTTACGCGGGCTATGCCGCAGGAATCGGTCGCATCGCTGGCGTCGATCCCCGCGAGATGGCGAAGTCCGATTTGGTGATTATCTGGGGTACCAACGCGGTAAATACCCAGGTCAATGTGATGACCCATGCCGTGCGCGCGCGGAAAGAGCGCGGCGCTAAGATTGCAGCTGTCGACATCTACATGAACGGGACGATGGAGCAGGCCGATCTGCCTGTGCTCATCAAGCCGGGCACCGACGGCGCGCTCGCTTGCGCGGTGATGCATTGCTTATTCCGCGATGGCAAAGCCGACTGGGACTATCTCGAAAAATACACTGATGCGCCGCGCGAGCTCGAAGCGCATCTGCGCTCACGCGATCCGCAATGGGCTGCTGCGATCACCGGCGCGCCGGTCGAGACGATCGAGGCGTTCGCGCGGCTGATCGGCGAAACCAAGCGTGCATTTTTCCGCCTTGGCTATGGCTTTTCGCGCTCGCGCAACGGCCCCGTGAACATGCACGCGGCGAGTTGCATTCCGGCGGTGACGGGCGCCTGGCAATACGAGGGCGGCGGGGCCTTCCACATCAGCGCTGACATTTTCCGGCTCGACAAGACCCTGATCGAGGGTCTTGATGTGTGCGACCGATCGGTCCGGATGCTCGATCAATCGCGTATTGGGGCGATCCTGACCGGCGAACGTGAGGCGCTGCACGGCGGCGCGCCGGTCACGGCGATGATCATCCAGAACACCAATCCGGTATCCGTGTGTCCCGATCAGACACAGGTGAAGCGCGGGTTCGCGCGTGAAGATCTCTTCGTCTGCGTGCACGAGCAATTCATGACGGAGACCGCGCAAGTCGCTGATGTCGTGCTTCCGGCAACGACGTTTCTCGAGCACGACGATATTTACCGCGGCGGCGGGCACCAGTACCTCATTCTTGGACCGAAGCTGGTCGAGCCGCCTGGCGAATGCCGCAGTAATCACGAAGTGATCTGCGGACTGGCGCAGCGGCTTTGCGCCGAGCATCGAGGGTTCACGATGAGCCCGCGCGAGCTCATCGACCAGATGCTGCAGGTGTCGAACCGTGGGACGCTTGCCGAGATCGAGGCCAACAAGTGGATCGACTGCCAGCCTCCTTTCCGAGAATCGCACTATCTTGATGGCTTTCCGTGGCCGGACGGGAAGTTCAGGTTCAAACCGGACTGGCCGAACGTTCCGTTCCGTAGTCCCTGCAAGAGCGGCCCAGTTGCGGACATGCCGCGGCTTCCCGACCACTGGACGTCGATCGAAGTCGCGGATGGCGAGCATCCATTTCGGCTCGCGACGTCCCCGGCACGCGGCTTCCTCAATTCGACCTTTAACGAGACGCCGACGTCGCTGGCGCAGGAAAAACGGCCTACCGTGATGATCCATCCCGACGATGCCGCGGCGCTTGGGATCTGCACGGACGACTATGTCGTTCTCGGTAACAAGCGCGGCGAAGTGCGTCTGCATGCACGCGTGTTCGCGGGCGTGCGGCAAGGTGTTTTGATTGCGGAATCGATCTGGCCAAACGCCGCCTATGCCGATGGCTGCGGCATCAATACGCTCGTCGGCGCGGATTCAATCGCGCCCTACGGCGGAGCGGCGGTGCACGACAACAGGGTCTGGATACGCAAAGCGCGCGCGGCCTAGTGCCACGCGCGCTTTTTGCGCCTGTCTTTTAGAGTTCTTTGCCGATCACGCGATCGACCGAATAGGGGCCGCCGCCGCGCAGGGCAATCGCGAACATGACGATGCCCAGGAAAAGCACGTACTCGTAGCCGCCGGCGCTGACGCCGAAGCCCTTGACCCAGTGAGCGGCGAACATCGCGATCAAAAGCTCGATGGCGATCGCCGCCGCGAAGAAGCGGGTGAACAGGCCGATGATGATGCAGATAGCGCCAACGGTCTCTAGGAACATGGCTGAATATGCGAGCAGCGTCGGCATTGGCAGGCCATAATTGGTGCCAAAAGCCCCGGCTATGCGGCCGGCACCGGCATTGATTTTGCCCCAACCATGCATGAACAAAATCGCGCCAATAGCGACGCGGATCATCGGATACCAAAGATCAGATACGGACTCGTAAAAACTGGCCAGGCCCGGAAAAACTAGCTTTGGTTCTCCGCTTCGTGCTGCCATAGAAATCCCCCCGATGTTGGTTGTTTGCGCCGCGGGTTTGCGGCGCCTGCCGACGACTACAGGATTCTACAACACCGGATCGAGGCCGCTATTCACATCCGCGCGTTGCTGCAGCGCGAAATATCCATATCAAGGAACCGGAATCAGGCTGGCGGCGTCCGGTACGGGAACGCCGTCGATCCGGCAGTGGCCGTTTTCGATCTGCAGGCGCTCCTCGGCCAATAGTTTGAGAGCCAATGGATAGATCTGATGCTCGACCTTGAGGACGCGTGCGGCAAGCTCTTCTTCGGTCTCCCCGGGTCGCACGTTGACGGCCGCTTGCGCGATGATTGGCCCGGAATCCATCTCCGGTACCACAAAATGGACCGTTGCGCCGTGCACGTTCACGCCCGCCTCGAGGGCCCGCCGGTGCGTGTCGAGGCCTTTGAAAGCCGGCAGCAGGGCCGGGTGGATGTTGAGAATTCGATGCTGCCATTGCCCGACGAAATCTGCGGTCAACAGTCGCATGAAGCCGGCCAGGCAGACGATGTCGATGCGATGCTTTTCAAGCACGGCCTGCAAGGCGCGCTCGAAGGCTGTGCGGTCCTTTCCGAAAGCGCTGTGGTCGACGACCTCGGTGGTTATTCCATTGGCCCGTGCGACCATGAGGCCGCCTGCATCCGGACGATTTGAAATCACCACCACGATTTCCGCAGGATAGGTCTTGTCCGTCGTGGCTTCGATGAGGGCAGCCATGTTGGAGCCGCGGCCGGAGATGAGGACTGCGACCCGCTTGCGGTTCATGTCTCACCCAAGATTGAGCTTGCCATCATAGACGACGCGTTCGCCGTCTGAGGTCTTGCCGACATGTCCAAGCGTCACAACTTTTTCCCCTGAACGCGTAAATGCCTGCATGACGGTATCTGAGTCTTTTGCGGATACGATGACGATCATTCCGATGCCGCAATTGAACGTGCGCAGCATTTCGTTCTGCGCAATTCCGCCCGCGTCAGCGAGCCACTTGAAGACCGGAAGAACAGGCACCGCCGCGAGATTGATGCGCGCGCCAAGACCTTTTGGCAGCACCCGTGGAATGTTGTCGGGGAATCCGCCACCGGTGATATGCGCTAGTCCTTTCACTGCTTTTGTGCCCCGTATCGCGGCCAGACATGATTTCACGTAAATCCGGGTCGGAGCCAGAATTGATTCACCCAGACTTTTTCCAGTCATGAATGGTGCCGGACTGCTCCAGCTGAGTCCGCTTTTTTCAACGATCTTGCGGACCAGCGAGTAACCGTTGGAGTGCACACCGGAAGATGCCAGGCCAATGATAACATCACCTTCTGCGACGTCGGTGCGCGGAAGCACGGCATCCCGTTCGACCGCGCCCACAGCGAAACCCGCAAGATCGTAATCATCACCGTTATAAACACCCGGCATTTCCGCCGTTTCGCCGCCGATCAGGGCGCAACCGGCCTCGCGGCAACCGATGCTGATACCTGCGACAACGGCCGCGCCAAGCTCGGGCTCAAGCTTTCCGCAGGCGTAGTAGTCGAGAAAAAATAGGGGCTCTGCGCCCTGCACGACCAGGTCGTTCACGCTCATTGCAACCAGATCGATCCCGATCGTGTCATGTCGGCCGGTTTCAATGGCAACTTTGAGTTTCGTACCGACGCCGTCGGTTGCCGCAACGAGAACCGGATCCTGGTAGCCGGCCTGCTTTAGATCGAAAATTCCGCCAAAGCCGCCGATCTCGGAATCGGCGCCAGGCCGCGCCGTTGCCCGCACCAGGGGCTTGATCAACTCCACCATCCGGTTGCCGGCGTCGATATCAACACCGGCCTGCGCGTAAGTGAGTCCGCGCCGATTTTCTGCCATGATACGCCCTCGCAAACGCACGATCCGGGACGCCCGGAATTCAGGAAAAGATTATGCGTAGGCAAAATGTTACGCCGGGGTCCTACGTCGGAATCGCAAGTCGCGCAATGGTCCAGGCGCCGTTATACTCTGCCCGAGGGGTTGACGCTGTTCCGGCATCTGACGCCGGGGTGCGTGTGCGAGCCGGGATTGCCTTGAGTATTCCTAATCTCATTACGTTGGGACGCATTTTGCTGGTGCCGGTCGTGGTTTGGGCGATCGCGTCCGGCGAGCAATACATCTGGATTGCGTTTGTACTGTTTCTGGCGGCGGGGGTGAGCGACGCGGTCGATGGATATCTCGCAAAGCGATTCCAGATGACCACCGAGCTCGGTGCCTATCTCGACCCGCTTGCTGATAAGGCGCTGATTGTCTCGATTTATCTGACGTTGGGCATCAAGGGCTTGATTCCAGGATGGCTTGTCATCCTGGTCGTGTCGCGAGACATCATGATCGTGGGCGCAGTCATGCTGTCTTGGCTGGTTGGAATACCCATCAAGGTCAAACCGCTGCTGATATCCAAGCTAAACACGGTTGCGCAGATTGTATTCGCTTGTGTCGTGCTTGGCACGGTTGGCTTTAGTTATCCGTTGCCGACACTCACCTGGGTGCTCATGGCATCTGTCGCCACGCTGACATTGCTGTCGGTTGCAGCGTATGTGGCTGAATGGGTACGTCACATCAATTCGACGACGTCAAAACCTTGAGCCCGCGCGCGCCATCACGGTCTCGCCGTAAATCCACACTGGACCGCAGTGCGGTGGAGCGCCATTTCCTCTTCTGGTTGGTTGTTCTTGTGCTCGTTGTCCTGGCGCTGTGGCTGCTGAGCGAAATACTGCTGCCCTTTGTTGCCGGCCTGGCGATTGCATATTTGCTGACGCCACTAACGGATCGGCTTGAGCGCTTCGGTATCAATCGACTGGCGGCAGCGCTGCTGATCATCGCTTTCGTGGTGCTAGCGCTCGTCTACCTCATCTTGCTGGTCGCACCGATTGTAGGCGCGCAACTTTCCTCCTTTATCGACAGCGTGCCGGGCAACGTCACAAGACTACAAACTCTTCTGGGCGACCCAAGCAGGCCATGGCTGCAGAAACTGCTTGGCGCCGGCTTCAGCGCCGACAAATCGATTGGAGATTTGGTGACGCAAGGTGTCGGCTGGCTGACGACGTTCTTGCGCTCGTTGTGGTCCGGCGGCCGCGCGCTTGTCTCTTTATTCTCGCTTGTCGTCGTGACGCCAGTGGTTGCCTTCTACTTGATCTACGACTGGCACCGAATGATTCGCAGCGTCGACAGCTGGATCCCGATCCAGTATCGCGACACGGTGCGCGAACTTGCTCGTGAAGTGGATGTTGCGATTGCCGGCTTTGTGCGTGGGCAGACCGGGGTGTGCCTTATCCTCGGCTCCTTTTATGCGGTTGCGCTCACTTTAACCGGGCTTAATTTTGGTTTGCTCATAGGCCTCATCTCCGGTCTCATCACATTTATCCCCTATGTCGGATCCATGACCGGTCTTGTGCTGGCGCTTGGCGTGGCGGTCGCGCAGTTCTGGCCTGCCTACGGGTCGATCGCGGTGGTGCTCGGCATTTTCCTTGTCGGGCAATTTGTCGAAGGTAATGTGCTTGCGCCAAAACTGGTTGGCGAGAGTGTTGGAATTCATCCGGTCTGGCTGATTTTTGCGCTACTTGCCTTCGGTTATCTGTTCGGCTTCGTCGGGTTGCTGGTTGCCGTCCCGCTTGCGGCCACAATCGGCGTGCTCACTCGCTTTGCGCTTCGCCGTTATCTGCAAAGCTCACTTTATACCGGGGAAGGGGCGGATTAACGGGATGGACAGTTCGCTTGCCCCGCGCCAGCTTTTGCTGGCGCTTGATCATTCCGTGAGCTTTGCGCGTGAGGATTTTTTGCGGGGCCCGCCGAATGTTGCGGCATTCAATCTGATCGAACGGTGGCCCGACTGGCCTGACCGCATTGTCGCTTTGGTCGGGCCGCAGGGTTCGGGTAAGAGTCATCTCGCGACAATCTGGGCGGAGGCAACCGGGGCGCGCGTGCTGTCCGCTAAATTGTTGTCTCATACGGATCTACCCGCCGCCTTTGCGACGGGGGCGCTTGTACTCGAGGACCTCGAGTTCGAGGGCCTCGACGAGCGCGCGCTTTTTCATTTCCTCAACCTCGCGCGCGAGCATGCCGCCTACGTGCTCGTGACCTCGCGTTCGCCGCTTACGTCGTTCCCTGTGGTTGTTCGCGATCTCGCCTCTCGCATGCGCTCGGTGCCAAGTGTGGCGCTGGCCACACCGGATGACGCGTTGTTGAGAGCACTCATCATCAAGCTTGCGGTCGATCGGCAGATCGCCGTCGATGAATCGCTCGTCAGCTTTCTTGCCAATCGCATCGAGCGGTCGTTTGTCGCAGCCCATCAGGCCGTCCGTCGTCTAGACGAAGAGGCGATGCGCCGGCATCGGCCAGTGACGCGCGCGCTCGCAGCCGAATTGTTTCGCGTTCCTTAACGCTGTTGTGCAAGACTTGACGCTCCCGACATGCGGGAGCTGACTGTCATGCGGCAGCCACGTTTTTCGGTTACGGCTTAGCTTTCGGATTGTTCAGATGGCTGATCGCGGCCAAGCTATTGCGTCTGTTGAAGAAATCTCGTCGGCGGGCGGTCATACAGATGTCGCTGCGCCGACCGCGGATGGCGCAACCCAGTCGTTAAGGTCACAGCCGGCGCGGTTCATCAACCGCGAACTTTCCTGGCTGCACTTCAATCGTCGTGTGTTGGAAGAGGCCGCAAACGCCCAGCACCCGGTGCTGGAGCGCGTCCGTTTTCTGTCGATCTCCGCCAACAACCTCGATGAATTCTCCATGGTGCGCGTCGCCGGACTCAAGGGTCAGTTGCGCGAGGGCATTCTTACCCAGAGTCCCGACGGTCTCACACCCGCCGAACAGCTTTCGCGAATCAGTGAGGCCGTTTCGCAACTCGCGCGTGACCAGCAGCAGCGCTGGATCGATCTGCGAACGGAGCTAGCGAATGCCGGAGTGGTGCTGCTGGACGGCGGGGACATCAAGAAATCCGACCGCAGCTGGCTCGAGGAACACTTTCTCACGCATATTTTTCCGTTGCTGACACCGCTTGCGATCGACCCCGCGCATCCGTTCCCCTTTATCCCAAATCTGGCCTTTTCCATCGCGTTGCAACTTGCGCGCAGCAAAGACGGCAAAGCGATGAACGCGCTTATCCGCATGCCGCAAAAGATCGAGCGATTCATCAGGCTGCCAGGTGGCAGCGATCAGGGGATTCGGCTCATCACGCTGGAAGAAACGACAGCTCTGTTCATCGGCCGGTTGTTCCCCGGATATACCGTCAAAGGACATGGAGCTTTCCGCGCAATCCGGGATTCCGAAGTTGAAATCGAGGAAGAAGCCGAGGACCTGGTGCGGCTGTTCGAGACCGCGCTCAAGCGCCGGCGGCGCGGTTCGGTGATCCGTCTCGAACTTGAAGGATCAATGCCGGGGGAACTGTGCAACTTTGTGCAGCGCGCACTGGCCGTTGCCGACGACGAAGTCATCAGGGTCGATGGAGTGCTGGCACTGAACGACCTCAATCAGTTGACCAAGCTCGACCGGCCGGATCTTGAATTCGTTCCCTATAATCCGCGCTACCCTGAGCGTATCCGCGACCATGGCGGCGATTGCTTCGCGGCGATCCGGCAGAAGGACCTGATCGTCCATCACCCATACGAGTCATTCGACGTGGTCGTGCAGTTTCTGCAGCAGGCCGCGCGAGACCCAAACGTCGTCGCGATTAAGCAGACGCTCTATCGTACGTCAGCGGAATCCCCGATCGTAAAGCAACTGGTCGAGGCCGCGGAAGCGGGAAAGTCGGTGACCGCGCTGGTCGAATTGAAGGCGCGGTTTGACGAAGAGGCCAATATCCGCTGGGCGAGGGACCTTGAGCGCGCCGGCGCGCAGGTCGTCTACGGCTTCATCGAGCTGAAGACCCACGCCAAGTTGTCGCTGGTCGTCCGCCGCGAGGCCGGCGAGCTTGCCACCTATGTGCATGTCGGTACCGGAAATTATCATCCGGTGACCGCGCGGGTTTATACCGACTTGTCGTTTTTTACAGCGGAGCCGGTGATAGGCCGCGACGTCGCGCGCATCTTTAACTACATCACCGGATATGCGGAGCCAGCCGAACTTGAGCGGATGGCGATCTCGCCGATCAATTTGCGTAAACGGATCCTGGACCATATTACGCAAGAGATTGCTCACGCTAAGGCAGGACGACCGGCTTCAATCTGGATGAAGATGAACGCGCTCGTTGATCCTGGAATCATCGATGCCCTCTACGACGCCTCGGCTGCCGGCGTTTCGATCGATCTCGTGGTGCGCGGAATCTGCTGCCTGCGGCCGGGGGTGCCCGGCCTGTCGGAGAATATCCGCGTCAAGTCCATCGTCGGCCGATTCCTCGAGCATGGCCGTATTTACTGTTTTGGCGCAGGCCATGCGCTGCCGCACCCAAAAGCGGCGATCTATATTTCATCGGCCGACATGATGCCGCGCAATCTCGACCGGCGCGTTGAAGTGCTATGCCCGATCCTCAATGTTACCGTGCACGAGCAGGTCCTCGGCCAGATCATGGTGGCGAATTTCAAGGACAACGAGCAAAGTTGGAAGCTCTTGCCCGACGGCAGTTCCACGCGCATAAAGGCGGCCCCGGGCGAGGAACTCTTCAACGCCCATAAATATTTTATGACAAATCCGAGCCTTTCGGGCCGTGGGAAATCGCTCAAAGAATCGTCGCCGCGCAGCCTCTTACGCCGCCTCATCGAAGGCGCGTAACCCTTCACGTGCCATCATCCCGAAGGGCCGCCTTGACCACGGGCCGCCGATTGCTGTTATCGACATCGGCTCGAACTCGATCCGCCTCGTCATCTACGAAGGCCTGACGCGCGCGCCGACGCCGATCTTCAATGAGAAGGTGCTCGCGGGCCTCGGACGACAGGTTCAGTCGACCGGATTGCTGCCCGCCGACGCCATCGAGACGGCGCTAGATGCACTGAGGCGGTTCCGCGCTCTATCTGGCATCCTGCACGTGCGGCGCGTCTGGGCCATCGCGACAGCGGCGTGTCGGGATGCACGAAACGGGCGCGCATTCATTGCTGAGGCGGAACGCATATGCGGCACGCGTATTTCGATCCTCTCGGGCAAACGCGAGGCTCATCTCACCGCACTCGGTGTCGTCTCCGGCATCCACAAGCCCGATGGCATCGTCGGCGATCTCGGTGGCGGATCACTTGAGCTTGTTGATGTTCATGGCACGCGCGTGCGCGGCGGCGTGACATTGCCACTGGGCGGCCTGGCCTTGCAGGACATCACCGGCAAGTCGCTGAAAAAGGCCGAAAAATTCGTCGAGGAGGCCTTCGAGGACCTCGACATGCTGCACGATGGGGAGGACCGCACGTTTTATGCGGTCGGCGGCACATGGCGCGCCTTGGCGCGCCTTCACATGTGGCAGACCGGCTATCCGTTTCACATCATGCACAACTATCGGATTTCAGCGCGCGAGGCGCAGGAATTCTCACGGTTGGTGCACCACGTCGATCCTGAAACCTTGTCGAAGATCGAAGTCGTCAACGCCGCACGCCGGCCTTTGCTCGCTTATGCAGCGCTGGTCATGGAAAATCTCGTCCAGACCATCAAGCCGAAACAGGTGATTATTTCGGTGCTCGGTGTGCGCGAGGGTCTGCTC
>Ga0207662_10001418_pt1 | contig 11616 bp, 8 predicted proteins | sample KBSS33LmetaG_FD_184338 | JGI IMG/M metagenome (GOLD analysis project Ga0207662, IMG submission 184338) | Switchgrass rhizosphere microbial communities from Kellogg Biological Station, Michigan, USA - KBS S3-3L metaG (SPAdes) (version 2) | ecosystem: Host-associated > Plants > Roots > Rhizosphere... | reverse complement strand
CGCCATCCCCACCGATCTCGAGGCCAAGGCCCGCCTCGGCGCCGCCAACTGCCCCGAGCAGGCCCTCACCGTCGTCGAGGACTGAAGCCGGGGGATCAGCGGGCGTAGCGCTGGGCGACCTCGATGCCGGCGGCCGCGGCGAGCAGACCGAGGCCGGCGGAGGTCGCCACGTAGGTCGCGGCGGCGACGATGCGGTCGTCGCGGATGAGGTTGACCGCCTCGACGGCGAACGTCGAGAAGGTCGTGTAGGCGCCGAGGAAACCGGTGGCGATGAGGAGTCGAAACGTCGGATCGGGAGTGCGGGTGACCGCCAGCGACAGGACCAGGACCAGGCCGACCGTTCCGCGCATGCGCAGCCTCCGTGCGAAGCCTACCTCTGGCCGCCCCCGTCCGTCCGAGCCCGGAAACGCAGGGCCGCGGAGTTCATGCAGTAGCGCTGGCCGGTGGGCTCGGGGCCGTCGTCGAAGAGATGGCCCAGGTGCGAGTTCCCGTGGGCGGACCTCACCTCCGTGCGCGGCAGCATCAGCTTGAAGTCCGTTTTCTCGGCCACGTTCTGCTTCTCGAGCGGCTTCGTGAAGCTGGGCCAGCCCGTGCCCGAGTCGTATTTGTCCCGGGAGCTGAACAGCGCCTCCCCGGACACCACGTCGACGTAGATGCCGTCCTCGTGGTTGTTCCAGTACTCGTTCCGGAAGGGCGGCTCCGTCCCTTCGTGCTGGGTGACCTCGTACTGAAGGGGAGTGAGTCGCTTCTTCAGCTCTTCGTCGCTCGGCTTTCCGCTCACGGTCCGTCCTTTCGTCGCTGGGCTCGCCGTCTTGTCCGCCGTCCGGGCGCGCCCGGCCAGAAGGGCCAGCGCGGCCACGCCCACCACCGCTCCCGCCACACGTAGTCCCACGCGCAAGCTCATACCCAGGATAACGCGATCCGCAAGGCCCACATTCCCGCGCGCCGCCTCGTCCTATCTCACGCGGGTGTCCGTTGCGACCCAGTTGACCTCCCAGGACTTGCCTCCGTCGGCGGAGAAGGCCTGCTCGAACCGCACCGAATCGGCCGTCATGTCCGAGATCACGAACCTTACGGAGATGGGCCGGCCCTCCAGCGTCTCCTCGCTGAAGAACTCGCCGCGGCCGCTGGCGAACCCGCCCACCGCGGGCGGGCTCAGGAGGCCGGTCCGGCTGTTCGAGAAGTTGAGGCTCCATTGCCGTGTGTCCGGGTTGTAGAGCCGGAGGCTCAGTGCCTCCAGGTGGCCGGCCGGGCCATCGACCTCGAGCTCGACGAGGTTGGCCCGGCCCTCCCAGACCTTGCGCACCACGGTGGTGCCTTCGTAGGAGACCCAGGTGCGGGACCCGGTCAAGGGACGTACGAGACGCGTGAGGTGCGTCCTCCAGGTTCCGATCTCGAAGTCGAAGTCGTGCTGGGGACCTGGCGCGGTCGGGGCCGGCGCCGCGAGGAGCGCGACGGCGAAGGGGATGAGAGCCAGGCTCATGGGGACTTTCCTCAGCGGACCCGCGTCCCCTCCGTCACCCAGTTCGTCTCCCAGGTCTTGCCGCCGTCGAGCGAGAAGGCCTGTTCCCAGCGATAGGAGTCCGCCTTGATCTCGCTCCACAGGTAGCGGACGAGGACCCAGCGGCCCTGGATCGTCTCGTGGTCGAAGAACTCGCCGCGGCCGCTGGCGTCGAAGGCGCCGACCGTCGGCACGCCCATGGGGGAGGCGGCGGCGCTGTTGGCCCAGTAGATGCTCCACTGGCGCGCCTTGGGATCGTAGAGGCGGAGGGTCAGTCCCTGGACGTGGCCGCTCGGCGAGTCGGCCTCGAACTCGTCCATGTTGGCCTTGCCGCCCCACACCGGCCGGACGACCGTGCGGCTGTCGAACTCGTACCAGGTGGTGGAGCCGGTGAGCGGGTTCTTCAGCCGGCGGTTGTGCTGCTTCCAGGTGCCGACGAAGAAGTCGAAGTCGTGCTGGCCGTCGCGCCCGCCGTCGGTGACGGGATCCGTCCCCGCGAGGGCGCCGGGGGCCAGGAGCAGGACGGCCAGGACGGAGGTGCGAAAGGTCGTGAGCTTCATGGGCGGAGTGTGCCCATTCCGAGTGGTCGCCTCAATAGCCATTTCGAGGAAGAATGGGCGACCATTATGATTCCAGGATGAAACGCGCCCCCGGGATCCTGCCCGTGATCGCCGTGGACCGGCGAGCGCAGCCGCCCCTGCATCGCCAGATCTACGAGGGGTATCGCGACGCCATCGTCGCCGGCCGCTTGCGGCCTGGGCAGCGCCTTCCTTCGACCCGCGCCCTGGCCGCGGAGCTGCGCATCTCCCGCATCCCGGCCCTGATCGCCTTCGAGCAGCTCCTGGCCGAGGGCTACTGCGAGTGCCGCGTCGGCGCGGGCAGCTTCGTGGCCCGATCCCTCCCCGCCCCTCCCTCGCGGGAGGGGCCGGCGCGGGCGCGCCCTCGGCCCGGACCGCGCCCGGTGTCGGACGCTTCGGACTTCCTGCTCGGGCGCACGCCGGGACCGTGGGTCGGGCGCACGGGCCCGTTCCGCGCCAGCGAGAGCGCCGCGGACTTCTTTCCCTTCCCGGCCTGGGCCCGGATCGTCGCGCGCCACTGCCGTAATCCGAGCCGCCGCCTGCTTCGCTACGGCGGCCCCCTCGGTCTCGAGCCCTTCCGCGAGGAGATCGCCGCCTACCTGCGCACGGCCCGTGGCGTGCACTGCGATGCGGCGCAGGTGATGGTCGTGAGCGGCTCGCAGCAGGCGCTGCACATCGCCGCCCGCGTGCTCCTCGAGCCGCAGAGCGCGGTCTGGGTGGAGGAGCCGGGTTATCCCGGCGCGCGCGACGTGCTCCGCCTGGCCGGAGCACGGCTGTTGCCGGTCCCGGTGGACGAAGACGGCCTGGACATACGGACGGGGATCGCGCGCCACGGCCGAGCCCGCGCCGTGTACGTCACCCCCTCGCATCAGTACCCGCTGGGCGTGACCATGAGCGCTTCGCGCCGGCTGCAGCTCCTGGAGTGGGCGCGTCGAAGCGGGGCCTGGATCCTCGAAGACGACTACGACAGCGAATATCGCTACGAGAGCCCGCCCATTGCCGCCCTCCAGGGCCTGGACCGTGACGCGCGCGTCGTCTACATCGGGACGTTCAGCAAGGTCCTCTTCCCCGCCCTGCGCATCGGTTACCTCGTGGTTCCGCCCGACCTCGTCCCGCGCTTCGCCGCCGTCCGCGACGCCATGGACATCTTTCCGCCCGCCCTCTTCCAGGCCGCGCTGGGCGACTTCATCGCCGCCGGCCATTTCGCGCGGCACCTGCGCCGGACGCGCCAGCTCTACCGCGAGCGGCGCAGCGTCCTGGTGGAAGCGCTGCGCAAGGAGCTGGGGGACTCTCTCGAAGTGCTGGGAGAGCAGGCGGGAGTCCATCTGGTGGCGCGACTGAAGGTCCGGCGGTCCGATCGTGAGGTCGTTCTCGAAGCCGCCCGGCAGGGGGTCTGGACCATGCCCTTGTCCTCTTGTTACCTGGGGCGGCCCACGAGCCAGGGCCTCGTCCTCGGATACGGAGGATCGAACGCGTCGGCCATCCCGGCGGCGGTCAGGCGGTTGCGGGACGTACTGGAGCCGCGGCGCGAATCCTGAAGCGGAAGGTCGTGCCCTGGCCGACCGTGCTCTCGACCTCGACCTCGCTTCCGTGCGCATCGACGAGCGCCTTCACGATGGGAAGACCGAGGCCGAGGCCGCGGCGGTCGCCGCGTCTCGCCTGCCAGAAGCGATCGAAGAGGTGGGGGAGGTTCTCCGGGGCGATGCCCGTCCCCGTGTCCGTGACGCGGAATTCGACGGCGTCGCCCGTTCGCTCCGCGGCCAGGGTGATCGTGCCCCCCGCGGGCGTGAACTTCACCGCGTTGCCCAGGAGGTTGGAGAGGATCTGCAGGAGGCGGTGCCGATCGGCGGAGATCGCCGGGAGATCGGGCCCGATCGCGCACGCGAGCCGCTGTCCGCTCTTCTCCGCGAGAGGCTGCGACATGGCCGTCGCTTCCTCGACGAGGGGCGCGACCGCCACCTCGGTCCTCTCGACCACGAGGCCGCCGGATTCGATGCGGGCGATGTCGAGGAGGTCCTGGATCATGCGGTCCATGGTTTCGGTGCCACGCGTGATCATCTCCAGCAGGCGCCGGTCTTCGACCCTGTAGCCGGCCCCCGCCGAGGCCAGCAGGTACTTCGCGGCCCCGTCCACCGTCGCCAGCGGGCTGCGCAGGTCGTGGGAGACGATGGCGACGATCTCGTCCCGCGTTCGCGTCGCCGCTTCCGCCGCCAGTCTCGCCCGGTCCGCGGACGCGCGCGCCCGCTGTTCGCGCCGCGTGAGACGTCCGACGGCGCCCGCGGCCGCGATGCCGAGAGCGCCGACGACGCCGACCGCGATCCAGGTCTCCCGTCCGAATCGCTCCAGCTGATCCCGGCGCGCGTCGTCGCTGGCGTCGAGGGCCTCCCCGACGTCGTCGCAGGCGGCCAGCAACCCCTCGGTGTCCGCATCCACGTCGGGCAGGCTGCGCAGTCCCTCGCGCACCGTGGCCGCCTCCGCGTCGAGCGTGCGGCCCGTCTCCTTGAAGCGCCGCTGCCGCTCCTGGAAGTGGGCGAGAGCGGCGCGGACGGTGGGGTCCAGGCGGTCGCTCATCGCGGCCAGCGACGCCGTCTCGCTTTCCTCCTGGGCCCGCCACTCGTTCGCGCGGGCCAGGAGGACGGGGTTGCCGGACAACATGTAGGCGGCGTGGGAAGCGACCGACCGCTCGATCGCCGAGCGGATGGCCGCGACGTGTTTCCGCGCGGGGTCGATGACCTCCTCGATCTCGCGTCGCACGGGTCCCTCCCGGACGAGGATTCCGATGGGAAGGAGCGCCGCGGCCAGGAGCGCGGCCATCACGACGGCGGCGAGGAGCCAGACGTGCCGCTCCGCCGGCGTGAGCACTTCCGCAACCGGCGACGAGACCTCGGGAGCCACTTTCTCGAGTGTAAACGCGGCGTCAGCGCGGCTCGGGGCCGGACCCGCGGATCACTCGGCCGTCCTTCATCACGAAGGAGACGCTCTCGAGCGCGGTCACGTCGGCCAGGGGGTCGCGCGGCACGGCCACCAGATCCGCGCGCTTGCCGACCTCGAGGGTCCCGAGGTCCTTCTCGATCCCCAGCACGCGGGCGGCGTTGGCGGTGGCGGCCTTGATCGCGCCCAGGGGCGAGAGGCCGAGGCGCACCATCCGCGCGAACTCGCGGTTCGCGGTCTCGTGGGGAAAGATCGTGTCCGAGCCGAAGGCGATGGTGACCCCGGACGCGAAGGCGGCGCGCTGCGCGCGATCGCGGTCCGCCTGCAAGGCGCGCGCCTTGGCGATGCGGTCGGGGGGGATTCCCGTCTTCTCGCCCTGCTCGATGATGTAGTCCAGGACGTAGACCGTGGGCACGAGCGTCACGCCGCGCTCCTTCATCATCGCGATGGCCTCGTCGTCGATGAGAAGGCCGTGCTCGATGCCGTCGACGCCGGCGCGCAGGGCCGCCTTGATGCCGCCCGTGCCGATGGCGTGGACGGTCACCTTGCGCCCGTGCCGGTGCGCTTCGTCGACGGCCGCCCGCAGCTCCTCGTCCGTGAAGGCCTGCGCGCGCGGGTCGTCGGCGGCGGACATCACGCCGCCGGTGGCGGCGAGCTTGATCCAGTCCGCGCCGTGTTTGATCTCCTCGCGCACGGCCTTGCGCATGGCGTCGGGCCCGTCCACCACGACGTTGGGGACCTGGAGGGCGAGGTCGGCGGCCAGGTCGTTGAAATCGCCGTGCCCGCCCGTGGACGAGATCATGTGCGGGGCCACGAAGAGCCGCGGGCCCTCGAAGTCACCGCGGGCGATGGCGTCGCGGATCTCGATCGTCGAGTAATAGAGATCCTCGTCGCCCGGATCGCGCAGGGTGGTGAACCCGTTCTGCAATCGCACGCGCGCGTTGCGCAGCCCCTCGAGCGCCTTCCGCGCGCTGGACTTCCGCAGTGAGTCGGCCAGGACGTCCCCGGGGTTGATGAGGATGTGCGCGTGGAGGTCGATGAGGCCGGGGAGGCAGGTGGCCTCGTGGAGGTCGATGGTCTGCGCGCCGGGCACCGCGGGCACGTCCTTGCCGATGGCGGTGATGCGCTGTCCCGTGACCTGGACGACGACCGACGTCAGCGCTTGATCGCCACGGCCGTCGATCAGGCGGCCGCATCGGACGAGCACGACGGGCTCCGCCGCGACCAGGGGCGCGCTGGCCGCGGCGGTGAACGCGAGGAGGGCGGCCAGGATTCTCATGGCCGGGATTATAGGGACTCGTGGCGCGCAGGGGTTGGTGGCTCGATAGAGCCACTCCTGGCTGTCCGCGGCCTGCGCGCGGCGCCAGTGCGCATGGGGCCGCGGCCCTCAAGCGTTCGACGTTCGAGGCCTTGGCGCCGGTCATAGACTTTAGGCCCCTCATAGAACGATGGCGTCCGTCGTCCGCCGAGTGCCATCGCCGCGCACCGCAACTCCTTCTCTTCCGCGCGAGAGGGCGCGGTTCCATCCGTGGCACGCCGCTTGCTCCGCGCGCCGCTCGATCCCCTGACCACGAAGGAGTCACCATTGAAATCGGCTCGAGCCGCGCTGCAGGCCGTCCTTTTCCTCGTGCTCGCGGCGTCACCCGCCCTGGCCCAGGATCCCGCGACGTCCACCATCGCGGGCACGGTGACGGACGCGGCGGGCGTGCCCGTCGCCGGCGCCAAGGTGACCGCCGTGCGGCGAGCCACCGGTCATTCGCGCGAGACGACGTCCGCTCCTTCGGGGGCGTACACCCTCACCAACCTGCCGCCGGGTGAGTACACGGTGACGGTGTCCGCGGCGGCTCTGCCTCCCGTGACCTACGAGCACGTGCGCACGGAGGTCGGACGCCTGCGCGATCTGCCGCTGCGGCTCGTGGCGGCCACGGGGAAGGAGACGGTCACCGTATCCGCCGCTCCGTCCCTCGCGACCGGGCGCTCGGTGGTGGAGGACGTCATCGCCGCCCCCGCGATCGAGAACCTGCCCCTGAACGGCCGCAATTTCCTGGAGCTGAGCCTGCTCGTACCCGGCAACGCCCCCGCGCCGAACTTCGACCCCACCAAGACGAACAGCTTCGCGGTGTCTTCCGCCGGCCAGCTCGGCCGCGGGGGCAACATCACCATCGACGGCCAGGACAACAACGACGACGTCGTGGGCGGTCCCCTCGCGAACCTGCCCCTCGACGCCGTCCAGGAGTTCCAGATCGCCACGAACCGGTTCTCCGCCGAGCTGGGCCGGTCGGCGGGATCTTCGATCGCGGTGGTCACGAAGTCGGGGAACGACACCTTCGCCGGCACGGCGTCCTTCTTCTTCCGCGACGATGCCCTCCAGGGCCTCCCCGCCACGGCCGATCCTGCGGGCGGCAAGCCTTCGTTCGATCGACAGCAATATTCGGTCGGGCTCGGTGGTCCCCTGGTGAAGGGCCGCGTCTGGTGGTTCGGGGCCGCGGAGTACCGCAACCAGGACGCGGTCGTGCAGGTCGGACGCCGCGACGTCCCCGCGCGCACGATCCGCCGTGAGTTCGCGGCCGCTCCCCTGGACGATGTCCTGGCCACGGGGCGTGTGGACGTGCGCGCGTCCGACCGCGACGACATCGCGCTGCGCTATGCCTTCGAGGACGCGAAGGACACCGGGGCCAGCACCCTCGACCGCGCCATCGGATCCGACAGCCAGCGGCAGGCGAGCCGCAACCTCTACCACCTCGGCCTGGCCTCCTGGACGCGGACGGTGTCGCCGTCCGTCCTGAGCGTCGCCCGCGTCAGCTACAGCGACTACGACAACCAGATCGACCCCGTCGTCGCCGGCCGCCAGCTCACCTTCCCGAGCATCCAGGACGGCGCGAGCTTCCGCGTGCCCCAGGGCACGGCCCAGAAGCGGTTCCAGCTCACGGAAGCGGTCACCGTCGTGCGGGGCGCCCACGTGTTCAAGGTGGGCGGGGAGGTCTCACGCACCAAGGGCGACTTCTTCCTGGGCGTCTTCCGCGAAGGCCGCGTCGAGCTCGTCCAGGACTTCCCCGAGTTCGACCTCAATCGCGACGGCCGCGTGGACGACGACGACCTGCTTTTCGCAGTCACCCTGCGCAGCGGCAAGCCGGACCAGGACCTCCTGCTCAAGGACAACTCGAGCACCTACCTGGCCGGGTTCATCCAGGACGACTGGCGCCTCACGCCGCGCCTCACCCTGAACCTCGGCTTGCGCTACGAGCTCGACACGAACGTGAAGAACATCTCGGGCTACGGAGACATCAACCCCATCGTGCAGCCCTTCCTCGAAGGCGAGCGGAAGCGCGACGCCAACAACTTCGGCCCGCGCATCGGCCTCTCCTGGAGCAGCGCGGGCGGGGGACTGCAGGTGCACGGCGGGTACGGCATCTACTACGACCGCGTCACCCTGGAGATCGACTCGCTCGAGCGCGGCCTCGACGGCCGCGCCCTGCCCATCGAGGTGCGGGCCGGGAACGTGTTCTTCATCGACCCGGCCACGGGCGCGGTGCCGCCGTTCGCCCCGACGTTCTCGAACCCGTTCACGGGGTTCATCCTCCCCGGCGCCGGCGCCTCCGGCATCAACATCATCGACAACCGCATGCAGAACCCGGCCGTGCAGCAGTTCAACCTGGGCGCGCAGACGCGGCTGTCCGGATCGTCGGTCCTGCGCGTGGACCTCGTGCACGACCTGGGCACGCACTTCATCATCGGCCGGCCCATCGGCGAGGTGTTCAATCCGGTGGTGGGCGGGCCCGACCGCGTGGTGAACCTCGAGTCGAGCGTCAACACGAAATACGACGCGGCGCTGGCCACCTTCGAGAAGCGCTTCACGGGCGAGAACCAGGTCCGCCTGGCCTACGCCCTGTCGCGCGCGCGGAACTATTCGAACGACGACCAGATCCCGTTCGGCAACGGCCCCATCGACCCGAACGATCTTTCCAAGGAGTACGGTCCCACCCCGAACGAGCAGCGCCATCGCTTGAGCCTCTCCGGCTCCTGGCTCCTGCCCGGACGTGTACGGCTGTCGCCGATCTGGACCATCGCTTCCGGCGTGCCCATGGACATCCTGATGCCCGACGCCTCCAGCCGCGTCCCGACCCTGGAGAGGAACGCGGGCGGCCGGCGCTTCCAGACCGCCACCGAGCTCAACGCCTACATCACCTCGTTGAATGCGGGGGGCGGGATCGACGGCGTGCCGCTGCCCCTCGTGTCCGAGGACGCGCGCTTCAACGACGGGTTCAACTCCCTCGACCTCCGCGTCTCCCGGTCCTTCGGGCTGTCCGCGCGCGCGCGGGTCGAGGCCATCGTCGAGTGCTTCAACGTCTTCAACGTGACGAACATCCTCGGGACCTCGAAGTCGAACTACTCCGGGTTCGCGAACGTGCTCGCCCGCGACAGCTCCGAGCCCGCGGATCCCGGATTCCTGCGCTCGTCTTCCTTCGGCCGGGCCTTGACCACCGCGGGCGGAGTGTTCGGCGCGGGCGGGCCGCGCGCCTTCCAGCTCGGGCTGCGGCTGCAGTTCTGACCACTCTCACCCGGCGCATCGGCCTGGGCACGGCCACGGGGATGGTGGTGGGAGGCACCATCGGCGTCGGCATCTTCCTGACGCCGGCGGAGATGGCGAAGCAGGCGGGCTCTCCCGGCCTGCTGCTCCTGGTGTGGACGTTCCTGGCCGTGATGGCGCTCGCGGGCGCGCTCTGCTTCGGAGAGCTCGCTTCGCGCTTTCCGGAGGCGGGTGGAAGCTACGTCTACCTCCGGGAGGCGTTCGGCAGCGGAGTCGCGTTCCTCTACGGCTGGAAATGCCTGCTCGTCATGGATCCGGGGCTCACCGCCGCCCTGGCCACGGGCCTCGGCGCCTATGCCGCCGTCCTCGTTCCGGGAGCACCCGCCAAGGGCGTCGCGCTGGCCGGCATCGCGATCGTGGCCGCCGCCAATCTCGGCGGCGTGCGCCTGGCCGCGGGCCTGTCCCAGCTCCTCGCCGTGGCCAAGGTCGCGGTCCTCCTGTCGCTGGTGGCGCTCGGCCTCTTCTCGGGCGCGGGCGATCCATCGCACTTCGCGCCGCTGTTCGCGCGGCGGCCGGACTCGCCCGCGCTCTTTCCCGCGCTGGCCGGGGCCGTCGTCTCCGGGTTCTTCTCCTTCGGCGGATGGTGGGAGGCGAGCAAGCTCGCGGGCGAGGTGGACGATGCCCCACGCAACGTTCCTCGCGCGCTGTTCCTCGGCGTCCTCACGGTGGCGCTGCTGTACGTGAGCGTGAGCGCCGTGTTCCTGTTCCTGGTTCCCCTCGATGGCGTGCAATCGAGCGAGACCTTCGCGGCCCAGGCCGGCAACGTGCTCTTCGGCGCCCACGGAGGCACCGTCTTCTCCGCCATCGTCTTCCTGTCCGTCCTGGGCAGCCTGTTCGCGTTCATGACCATGGCCCCTCGCGTGTACTACGCGATGGCGCGCGCCGGGGCCGCACCCGCGTGGATCGGCGATCTCAGCCGCGGTGGCGCGCCCGTACGCGCGATCCTCCTGCAGTCGGGGCTGGCCATGGCCCTCGTCGCCCTTGGCACCTTCCAGGCCATCGTGGCCTACTTCGTCTTCGTGACCGTCGCGTTCCTGGGACTGACGGTGGCCGGCCTGCTCGTCCTGCGCCGGCGCGGGGGCCCGCGCCCCCTCGTCGAAGCGCCCTTCCATCCCTGGTGTGCGGTCGTCTTCCTGGCCAGTGTCAGCTTGGTCCTCGCCCTCCTTCTCGCCGGCCGGCCCCTGCAGGCCGTCCTGGGTGTCGCCGTCGTCGCCCTGGGCTGGCCGGTCCATCTCCTGCGCACGCGCCACCTGCTCCGCCATGCCGCCTGAGATCGCCGGCGCGCCTTCTTCGCCGCCCGCGTTCTCCTGGGAGAAGTGGTATGCCGGCGTGGGGGGCCGCACCATCCGCATCGACGCCGTGGACGACTACCTGCGGCAGATCCGCCAGGATCAGGAGCCTCGGTTCTGCGGCTCGGTTGCGGCGACGCGTCGCGACCTCGGGTCTCCGGAGAGCGCCGCGCAGCACCTGAAGGAAATGGCCACGCAGCTCGGAGCGGACATCGTGGGCATCTGCGAGATCGAGCCCACGGACGTCTATCGCGGGCGGACGGTCACGGAGAAGTACGCGATCGCGGTCGGACAGCGCATGCGCTGGCGTGAGTTCCAGGTCGTGCCGTCCCGCGCGTCCGCCATCGAGTGCCTGCGCGTGTACTACACGCTGGGAGAGACGGTGCTCGCCCTGGCCGCGCACATCCGGTCACTCGGCTGGCCGTGCACGGTCGAGCATCCCATCGGGGACAGCGATCTGCTGCACGTTCCGATCGGGCTCAAGGCCGGGTTCGGCGAGCTCGGCCGACATGGCTCGATCATCCACCCGAAGCTGGGGCCGCTCTTCCGCATGGGCAGCGTCATCACCTCGATCCCGCTCGCCGTGGACGCGCCCATTGACGCGGGGATCGCGGCCTTCTGCGATACCTGCCGGGCCTGCCGCAAGTACTGCCCGCCCGCGGCCATCCCGGACGAGCGGAGCCCGGCGGCGGGGAAGGACCACCTGGGCAACGATCGGTACCGGGTAGA
>Ga0207662_10001415_pt1 | contig 11629 bp, 10 predicted proteins | sample KBSS33LmetaG_FD_184338 | JGI IMG/M metagenome (GOLD analysis project Ga0207662, IMG submission 184338) | Switchgrass rhizosphere microbial communities from Kellogg Biological Station, Michigan, USA - KBS S3-3L metaG (SPAdes) (version 2) | ecosystem: Host-associated > Plants > Roots >... | reverse complement strand
CAGCATGGCGCCCTCGTTGTGCAAAGTGATTTGCGCCAACTCTGCTCGCTGTGGTGAATCGTCTTGGTCTCCAACGACCCGAGTGTTGCCACGGATGTTGAGCCGCGCGTCACCTTCGACGCCGGCTCGATTTGAATCTCCTCCGGCCCTTCTGTAGAATGCCCTTGGTGATTCCTCCACATGGCTCACACGCCGGGCATTTCCGCTCTTCATGACACATGTGACACAGCCATGGATCTCCGTCGTCGTTCCGATCAAGGATGAACGAGACAATCTTCTCGCCTTGACCGGTCAACTCCTCAAGGTGTTGCAGAGCCGGGAGGAGTCGAACGCGTCACCGTTTGAAATCATCTACGTCGACGATGGCAGCACGGACGGTAGCAGCCAAATCCTGGACCGGTTGGCGGCCGAACATCCGGTCGTGACCGTCCTGCATTTTGACCGCAACCACGGACAATCAGCAGGGTTCGACGCCGGGTTCAAGCGCTCGAACGGCGTGCTCGTCGTCACCATGGACGGGGACCTGCAGAACGACCCGGAAGACATCGGCACCTTGCTTCCGTATGCGAGGGAGTACGACCTCGTCTGCGGATGGCGAACCGAACGGCATGACACGCTCATGCGCAAGATCTCATCTCGGGTCGCCAACGCCGTGCGCAACGTGGTCACCGGCGATCGCGTCCACGACACCGGCTGCTCATTGAAAATCTTCCGTCGGTGCGTGATCGAACGTCTGCAGCTATTCAACGGCATGCACCGGTTCTTCCCCGCGCTTGCCCTCATGCATGGATTCACCGTGATCGAAGTGCCGGTGCGTCACCATCCCCGCATGCACGGAATCTCCAAGTACGGCGTGGGCAATCGGCTGTTCAGGGGACTGTATGACCTCATGGCAGTGCGCTGGATGCAAACGCGGGTCTTGAGGTATCGGTTTCGTGAGAAATAACGCCCACACTGCGACAAGCGCGCGTCCGGTCTCTTCTTCGCTTGCCTGCATCGCCTCATAGCATGACCACGACAGAAACCGTCTGGATCGCCATCGGATTTTTCGGACAAGCGCTGTTTTTCGGCCGCTGGCTGATCCAATGGATCGTATCGGAACGGCAGGCGGAAAGCCGGATGCCTATTGCTTTTTGGTATTTGAGCTTGGTGGGAGGCTTGATCACGTTGGCCTATGCGATCTACCGGCGCGATCCCGTCTTTATCGCCGGCCAGAGTATCGGAGCCCTGGTCTATATTCGAAACCTGATGTTGATTCATCGGCAAGGACAGCAGCCCGCCTCCAGTTCTGTCGCCCCAGCCGGAAAACCTCAGTAAGGCTCAACGTTCATGGACAAACGGCAGTCGACCATCTCCCCACACTTCATGAACCTCGCCCTCCTCGGCCTGTTGGCGGTCCTGCTCATGTTTGTCGGACTCGGCTCCATGGGGCTGACGGACCGGGATGAAGGCCGCAATGCCGAAGCGGGCCGCGAGATGCTCGAGACGGGAGACTGGATCAGTCCCACCTTCAATTATGAGCCGCGCTTTGCCAAGCCTGTCCTTGTCTATTGGCTGATGAGCCTTTCCTATCGCTGGTTCGGCGTCGATGAATTCTCGGCCAGACTGCCATCAGCCGTGTTCGGTCTTGGCTTGATCCTGCTTCAATACCTGTTTCTGAGCCGGTTCTTCGGACGGGCCGTGGGTCTCTTCGGTGCGCTCATGCTGCTCCTCAACATCCAGATGATCGGCCTCGGTCGCATGGTACTCACCGACAGCGTGCTGATCTTTTTTACGACGTTGTCGCTGTTCAGTTTTTGGCTGGGGTTTCAGGGCCGGAGCAACGAGCGATGGTGGCGTTGGGTGTTCTATCTCGGCATGGCGATGGCCACCCTCGCGAAAGGGCCAGTAGGATTTCTCGTTCCGCTCGTGACCGTTGCGCTCTATGTGACGGCCACACACCAATGGCGTCGGTTTTGGAAGGAAACTTCCCCGCTGGCGGGAAGCCTTCTGTTCACCGCCGTGGCCTTTCCTTGGTATGCCATCATGTGGTCAATCCATGGAGCGCAGTACGCCGCCTCAGCGCAGGCCAATACGGTCGGTCGCTTTCTGAATCCGATGGAAGGGCATGGCTTTACGGTGCTCTTCTATGTGCCGGTTCTCTTGGTGGGATTCTTTCCCTGGAGCGGGTGGTTACCCTTTGCGTGGGTTGACGCGTACGGGAGTTGGCGGGAGGCACGCCGCCGGACACCCAACGAACCCTCACCAACTCCCCAGCGGCCGTCCATCGAGCTGGAGTGGTTCGCTGCAGCCTGGGTCTTGGGAGTCCTGTTCTTTTTTACCTTGTCCTCCACCAGACTTGCGCATTACATCGGGCCGCTGTTCCCGGCTGCCGCTCTACTGACGGCCACTTACTGGCACCGAAGCTTATTCGATCCGGATATCAAGGGCCGACGCGTCTCGATCCATACCATGATGGCAATCGGCTATGTACTGGCCATCGTGTTCGCATCACTGCCTTCATTGTATCCATCGTTTGCAGGGGAACTCAGCAAAGAATTTCCGCTCGCGACCACGATCGGGCTGGGGAACGGACCATACCTGGCGGCGACCGTGTTGCTGATCGGCATGGCACTTGTGGGCTACTTCGGCCTGTACGATGAGAGACGGGCCGGCGCCTTCTGGGCGGCCGGCGCATCCATCGCCCTCGTGATGCTGATCGTTCTTCAGTTGGTCGTTCCGGGCGTCAATCGATACTTCATTTCGCCGCCACAAACGCTGTCCTATACCGCTGGCGTCAACCTCGCACCGACCGATCGACTGATCGTCTATGGCTCGACCAGGCCGTCCAACGCGTTCTATGCACGGCGGAAGGTGATCTTCGTCTCCGAAGGGGAAGAAGCCGCGATTCGTCAGGCGCTGGCGCAGCCAGGGCAAACGATGGTCGTCCTGCCAGAAACGTATCAATCGAAGTTGCCGCCCGAAGCCAAAACGCTGGTGCCGATCCTGAAGCAGTACGGGTATGTGCTGCTCGCCACTCGGCCGATGATCACCATCCCGGAACACGCCACCCAACGCCCGATCGGAACACTGCCTGCCCATTGATTATCCCATCGGCAAGACGCCTCTCAGCTCAATCATCGTAAAGATAGTCAGCAGCACTGCCAGTCCAAAAGCCGCTTCAGAAGGCCATGGGGGGTGAGAGCCGATTGTGGTCGCTTGGCCGTTGTATTGCGCGTTCAACCAATAGGCAAGACACACCAGCAAGATGACCGCCGCCACCCACAGGGATACTGAACACAGTGCAACGCCAAGTCCTATCAACGCGACGGCTCCCATGGTCGTCAGAGAGGTGGGCAGCATGTCAGGTCGTACCCTGAGAAGGACATAGGCGGTCATTGCCACCAAGACTATCAGCAATCCGCTTTGACTCAGGATGGTGACGATCCTTCCCTGAGAAGGGCTTTGACCGATCGTAGTCATCAGCGCCAGCACGACGGCCAACGGCGGCGTCACGGTCATCAACGCCGAGGTGATGGACGTGAATCGGTCTTCCCATGGATGGGCGACGATCGCGCCGATGAGCACGCCAAGGACCGCTCCTGCGACGATATCCGTGAGAAAATGGGAGGCTCGAAACAAGCGGCTCACGGACACGGTAAGCGCCCAGAGAATCACCAGCCAGCGGACCTTTGGGAACCTGATTGCCAGAACCGCCGCGACGGCGAAGGTCGCCATGGAATGCCCGGAGGGAAACGAATCCCATCCAGCCCCTCCGAAGGGAAAAAATTCGGAATTGCCCGTGTGCATGAATTTCGGGCGCGCCCGTCCGACAAGATGCTTCAGGGCGGTATTGACTCCGCCTGCCACCAGATGGGCAATGAGTGTTTCCCACCCGGCGCGCTTGAGGCTGGCACGGCCAAGTATATAACCCGCCGCGAGGAGTACGCCGTTCACGAGGAGAAGGGATTCGCCCCTGCCCACCTCGTTGCCGACATCACTGAGCTGAGCCAGCCACGGATTGTGAAGGTGATCAATTTGGAAATCGTTGAGTGACCGTATGAAGCGGGTCAAGGGCGCATCGAATTCGATCAATCGGACAAACGTGAGCAGCAGCGCCAGGCCACAACAGGCAAGTAACAAGTACGGGAGCAAACGGCCCGCCCCCTGCTCGCGAGGCATCACCATCACGGTATCCAGTCGGCGAGAAATACATTGAATTCGCCCGGTGACTTCGACAACCGGTCGGACACCCAGACCAGCCGCTTCCCGTCGGGGGAAAACATCGGAAAGCTGTTGAAATGGCCCTCGACCGTGATTCGCTCGAGTCCCTTCCCGTCGTCACCGATGAGAAAGAGATGAAAACTCGGGCGCCCCCCCTCCCCTCTGGTCTCGACGTTAGAGGAGAAGATGATGCGCTTGCCGTCCGGATGAAAGAACGGTGAAAAATTTGAGGCGCCATTGGCGGTGATTTGACGCTTGTCGCTGCCATCAGCCTTCATGACAAAAATTTCAAGCTGGCCCGGCTCGACCAGCCGTTGGCCAAGCAGCTCTTTGTACCGGGACACTTCAGCCGGATCAGTCGGATGAGACGCCCGGTAGACAATGCGTGTGCTGTCCGGTGAGAAAAACGCTCCGCCGTCGTATCCGACCTCATCGGTGAGCCGGCGCGGTTTCGTTCCGTCCAGATTCATTGCGTAGAGATCGAGATCGCCGTCCTTCACGGACGTCCACACGATGGTCTTTCCGTCCGGGGAAATCGTCGCTTCCGCGTCGTATCCCGGCGTCGCGGTAAGCCGTTGCATCTCTTGCCCATCGATGCGCACGGCATAGAGGTCATAGTCATCCAGCGCCCACCGATAGGACCCTTCCCGCTTGGGCTTCGGCGGGCAGTTGGGTCCTGACGCATACGTCGACGAATACAACACGCGCCGGTCACCTGGAAAAAAATACCCGCAGGTCGTTGCGCCCGTCCCAGTGCTGACCAAACGAATGGTCTTGCCCTCAAGGTCCATCACATACATCTGATAGCAGCCGAGACCTTCTTCAGCCGGTTTCAGCGTGGCGGCGAAGGAATCTTTCATCCAATTATTCGTGGACTGGAAAATTAGTTTGGTTCCGTCGAATGAAAAATAGGCTTCGGCGTTCTGGCGGCCGAAGGTCAGCTGGCGAATGTTCTTCAAGTGACGTTCTGGACTCGCTGTAGCCTGCGGCGCGGCAGTTGGCCCGGTGGCATAGCCCGGCTGAAGCAGACACCATGCACATGCCGCCATCACGATAATCAAGAGCGTCCTAGCGGTCCGACACAGACTCATCGATGACTACCTCCATTCGTGCCTGGGTAGGCTCCCACTCGCCACGCGCAATCGGCTTACCGTGCTGAAAGACGACGAAGCTGTTCCAGCCGTAAAAGAACAGCAACCGGGCAACGGTGGTCGCGGCCTGAGGAGAAGTCGCATACAGCCACGTCACGACGCTGCCTGGATGATCCCGTCGATGGCAGCTCGCCAGTACGGCGATGGCCGGTCCGTCATAGCTCGTCCCCTCGATCGCGACTCCTTCTTCGCGGAGCTGGACGCGAGAACCGCAGTGCGTCTCGAGAACCGGCTGAAGAGCCTCGCGAAAGGCCGGCGTTGCCAATACTAGCACCGAACCTTCCGGAGGCAACAGCAGATCATGGACGAACGGAATGATGACTGCGCGTTCCGACACTGGCTTCTGATTCTCCTGTACCTCAATCCGTGTCAGGACTTCGCGAAAGGGATGACCGCCGTCGACCGGTTCCCCAAGGGCCGCGACCACCGAACGATGCCGGTCTGTGACGTAATGGTTCAAGACGGGGGGCAGGTCCTCCCGAGGGATCCGGCGGAGAACCGTCGCATCGGGATCGACCTCGATCGAAAGCGGCCTCGACGGCAGTGGGATCGTGAAGGGCGTTTCAGCATCCAAGAGGCGAGTCGGGAAGATCTGCTCGCCTCCGCCCGACATCCGAATGCGAAGCGGCAGCGGCGATTGAAACGGCGGACCGGTCTGCACAACGTGACCCCGCAACGAGAATGATCCAGCCATGGACCGACGTGCGGAGACGTCGTTCACATTGACATCAGGCGCACCGCGTTGTTCGACCCACTGTGCGAAAAACCAGCGGAGATTTTTCCCCGACGTTTCGCCAAATACCCGCTCCAAGTCCTGCCAATCGGCCCGACGGCCCCGATACCGGGCGACGAGTTGCTTCAGCGACCGCCAGAACGGCTCGTCGCCGACCTCTTGCCGGAGCAGATGAAATACCATGGCGGCTTTTTGATAGCCGATGGCGTTGTCGCGCTCATCGTGTTTCTGCGTGAACTCCCGAAGCGGATAATCCCCCTCCGGGGTCACATGCAGGTTATATCCACGCAGCATGAGCCGCCGCTGATCCCGTGCCTGGTCTTGATCGCCAGACCACTCATGCCAATAGTAGTTGGCCAGATATGTCGTCAGGCCTTCGACCCAATTTCCTTGGTCTGTACGGTTGAACACGGCATTTCCGATCCAGGAATGCACGATCTCGTGTCCCAACGCGTAGGGCTGCACATAGTGACGTTTGATCACGCCGCTCCCGAGCAGCGTAAAAGAGGGCATTCCCAGACCGCTGGCAAAAAAATTCTCCACTACCGCGAAGGTGTCAAACGGATAGGGGCCAAGCAGGGCGATGTAGGTTTCGAGATAGCGAGCTGTCGCATCGAGATATTCGTCCGCCAGTTGCGCGTCCTCGGGAAACAAATAGGTGCCCAGCTGGACCTGTTGTCCCTCCTTCGACGACCAATTGCGCGTCTTGGCCACGAACCGGTTCGCGACCAGCGTGAGTGCCTCGGTCGGTTGACTCGGTTCCCATTCCGTCAAGGTCAGATCGCGGCTGGAGCACAGCCCGGCGGGGCAGGAGTCGGAGCTGCGAACTTTCGCTTGCGTGACGGCGGTCCATCCGGAAGGCAAGGCCACGCGAAGGCGATACGCGCTCAGTGACTCAGGCACATCCAGATACCACTGAGTTTCGCTGCTCAGATAGATCCCTTCGGGACCGATATGCCCGGCGGTTTCACTCGGAGTCACAAACCGCAAATGACGGGGCTCCTTGGGCGGGTCGTTGATCGTCCCGTGATAGTACGCGGTCATCGTCGCCGGGCCCTTCCCCGGCCACGAGACCGGAATGGTGATGTGCTGCGCAGCGGCCGACTGATGATCGACCTCAAAGGAGAGGTCCCGCCCGACATCGTTCGACGAGGTCTGCGAAGGGGACAACACGAGCCGGTCGAGTTGCAGTGTCGGCGCAAGGGAGAGCTGGATCGTCCGCGCCTGCCCGGGTTCGATCGTGAACTGATCCGTTGCCATGAGCGCATGCCGCCCGGGATCAATCTGGACGAACAGATCGTGACGGAGGATCGAGTTTGAGGAATTGGAAGCCGCAGCCGGCTCAGGAAGCGGCGGACTCAAGGAGCTGAGCCACAGCACGCAGGCGAGGGCCAGCCCGCTGTACGCATATGCCATCAGAGCGGTTTTAACACTCGCGGCACACGAGCACAAGCTGGATGATGGCGAGCAATTTCTCGAGATCGATGGGCTTGCTGATGACTTCTTGCGGATGCAGCGACCAGGCGTCCTGGAGTAATTCTTCGTCGTAGCTGCCGGTGACGATAATGATCGCCCCGGTGAAATGTTTGTCCCGCAATCGCCGAAGCACCTCGACACCGCTCATGCCAGGCAGCATCAGGTCGAGTAAGATAAGGTCCGGCGACGCCTGTTCTACCATGGAGAGGGCCTGACTGCCATCTTTGACGCCTAGGGCCCGATAGCCTCGAAGACCCAGGAACTGGACGAGCAGATCACGAACCAGTTGTTCGTCATCGACAATGAGGACGGTTTCTCCGGTGTCCGTGGCAGGACCTGCCTGGACGCCTGCGGCGTCGAGCTTTTTGACCGGCTGCTGGACGACGCGATTGACCCCTTCGACGAGCACATCCAGCGACAGCCCTTTGCGGACGAAGTCGGTGACGCGCAGTGCGCGGGCCTGGTTTTCCTGGACCTCCGTCGCTCCTCCGCCAAGGATAATGACCGGCGCTTGCGGATCGATGGCACGGATCTCCTTCAGCACCGTCAATCCGTCCATTTCCGGCATCCGCAGGTCGAGAATCGTCACACGGGGATTGTGCTGGCGGAAAAGATTCAGCCCCTCGAGGCCGCTCGTGGCCGAATGGACGTCATAGCCATGACGCGTCAAGACGGCCTGAAGAAGGTCGCAATTCATGCGGTCGTCATCGATGACAAGAATTTTGACCATACTTAGTGCTCAACGATAACGATATGTGTCCAGGCCTGGCACAGGGGCGAGCCTACCATGACACCCGGGCCTTGAGAAGCAAAAGAGGGGAACATGCGGAGCCGTTACTCGGCGGGGAGGCCTAAGAGCGCGTCGACAAAAGCCCGCGGCTGAAAGTTCTGCAGGTCCTCAACACCTTCTCCGACGCCGATCAACCGGACGGGCAATTTCAATTCGTCCGCGATGGCCACTACAATGCCCCCTTTAGCGGTGCCATCGAGCTTTGTGAGGGCGAGACCCGTGACCCCGACCGTTTCGCGAAACTGACGCGCTTGCGCCAAGGCATTTTGCCCGAGCGTCGCGTCCAGGACGAGCAACACCTCATGAGGAGCACCGGGCAACGCTTGTCCGATCACCCGCGTCACTTTTCGAAGTTCTTCCATCAGGTTGGATTTGGTATGAAGCCGGCCGGCCGTATCGATTAACACGACATCGGCCTGTCTGGCTTTCGCCGCAGCGATGCCATCGTAGGCCACCGCAGCCGGATCGGCTCCATGACGATGACGAACGACTTCGACGCCGATGCGATCCGCCCAGACTTGAAGTTGGTCGATGGCGGCGGCGCGAAACGTATCGGCGGCCACTAATAGCGGCACGCGCTTCCCTTGCATCAGACGTTGGGCAAGCTTCGCCATGCTGGTGGTTTTTCCAACACCGTTCACACCCACCACGAGCACGACAAACGGTTTTGGCCCTTGAGTGATCAGCTCTTCAAAGGTGGGACCGGAGGCCGGGGAAAGGACCTCGAGCAATGTGTCCCGTAAGCTGTTTTGGACGTGGGTCACCTGCGACGCATCTGTGCCTTTCAGGGCTTCTTTAAGCTGGCTGATGACGCGTTCGGCGACCGAGACTCCAAGATCCGATGAAATCAGCGTGGCTTCGAATTCATCCAGCAGCGCAGGGTCCACCGCGCGTCCCAATAACCGATCCAGGGAACCGCGGACCGCGGACCGCGTCTTGGTGAGCCCTTCACTGAGTCGCTGCATCCATCCCATGCGCTAAACCTTTCTTGCTGTTCGCATGGGACTATCGTGACGGGCTCTCGCTAATCTGGTAATGGGGCCCAACCGTCGACGCATCTGCTGTTCTTTTTTCTGCATACGCCAGGCTTCCCGCCTGCTGCGTTCATGATCATAGCCGCAGAGATGCAGCACACCATGGATCAGCAACGTCACGAGCTCTTCTTCCAACGGTCGGCCAGCCGCCTTGGCTTGCCGTTGAGCCGTCGGCAAGCAGATGACGACCTCACCGAGGTGGGTGGCTCCTCGATGGAAGCCGTGAGGCGCTCGTGCTTCCCGGAACGCGAAGGCCAAGACGTCTGTACTGCGATCTTTGTGTCGAAACCGGCGGTTGAGCCTCCGCATCCGCCAATCGCCCACGAGCGAGAGGTTCACATCTGCTGACGGCTCGCCGACGAGCTTGAGGACGGTTTTCGCCCATCCTAGGACCCGTCTGCGACCGACTGTCAACGACCGAACATGGACTTGAAGCGAAACGGGCATTAATGCGGTTGGCCCCACGAACCTTTCGGCTGGGTGGGCAAGGAGGAAGATGGACGGCCATGCGAGCCCGGAGATGCCCGACGGCCCGCCTGCGCGGCCCGCGGCTGAAGCTGATCCGCGTTATCGTGCTGGTCATAGGCCTTGATGATGTCCTGAACCAGTTTATGGCGCACGACGTCGCGCTCGTCAAAGTACACGAAACTGATGCCCTCGATGTGGCGAAGGATGTCCCGCACCTCGATCAACCCAGAGACGCGGTCAGGGGGAAGATCAACCTGGGTAATGTCGCCGGTCACCACGGCCTTGGAATTGAACCCGAGCCGGGTCAGGAACATCTTCATTTGTTCGGCCGTCGCGTTTTGCGCCTCGTCGAGAATGACAAACGAATCGTTCAGCGTTCGCCCGCGCATAAAGGCCAGCGGGGCGATCTCAATGTCTCCTCGCTCGATCGCGCGTGTCGCTCGTTCCATGTCCATCATGTCGAAGAGCGCGTCGTAGAGCGGGCGCAGATACGGATTGACCTTCGCGATCATGTCGCCGGGCAGGAAACCCAATTTTTCGCCCTCCTCAACGGCCGGCCTCGCCAGGATGATGCGACTCACCTCTCGCTTCATCAAGGCGCTCACCGCCATCGCCATCGCCAGATAGGTCTTGCCGGTGCCGGCCGGACCGATCCCGATGACAATGTCGTGGGTTTCGATCGCTTCGATGTAGGCTTTCTGCGTCGGCGTCTTTGGAGCGACGAACCGTTTTTTCGTGACGATCGTCGTCGCATTCGACAGCAACTCTTTCAGCGGCGTTTCGGGACTCTGCCGCAAAGCGGTCAACGCATGAGCGACGTCGTCCGGTTGAATCAACATGCCGTCGTTCGCAAGCCCGGCGAGCTCGGTCAGTACGCGCTCGGCATAGCGTGTCGCTTCTGGATTTCCGTCGAGGGTGAGTTCCTCGCCGCGCGCCGAGAGGCGCACGCCAAGATCTTCTTCGATCAGCTTGAGGTGCCGGTCGTGGTGACCGAATAAAACGGCGGTGTTGGTACCTTCTCGCAGTTTGAGCTTACGCACGAGGGCCGAAGCCCGTCCCTCCTCTGGTAGCTAGGATGATTCTAGCAAAGCAACGGGCAAGGGACAAGCTCAGAAGGAACCGCCGGTCATTATTCGGCCTACGACGTCTTGGCAGGCGCTGAGATGGACAGCTCAAAGTCCTGAGCGGCAAAGCCACCCTTGTTGTCCTGCGCCACCACTTTGATCCGATGGCTGCCCTTCGCTTCAGGCGTCACACTCCATTGAATGCGACCCGACTGTTCCCCGATGATCATGCCGGGGGGAGCCTCGTCCAACTTGTAGGTAATAGGATCCCCATCCGGATCAGTGGCTTGGACTTGATATTCGTAGGTACTGCCGGCCGCCGATACAGAAGGGCTGGAGAGAATGGTGGGAGAAGAGTTTGACATGGTAAACCGACCGGAAAGCGTTGTCGTTCCATTGGAGCTGCCATCCGACGCCGTGACCTCAACGTCCACGACATCTTGGGAAGTCAATCCCGCGACAGAGAGCGTGCTTTCTTGGCCTTCCTTCACCACGGTCTCATTCTTTTTCCATCGATACGTGAGCGAGACATCATCTTGGTCGGGGTCCAGCACGTCGGCATGCGCCAGCAATTGTCGGCCTTGGGCTCCATAATCATAATCCACCGTGAGGGATGAAAGAATCGGAGCGGTATTCACGACCGGCACTGGAGCCGGATATAACAATAACGAGCCGTGCGCGACGCGCGGCAGACTCTTCAACCCGCATCC
>Ga0207662_10001412_pt1 | contig 11635 bp, 8 predicted proteins | sample KBSS33LmetaG_FD_184338 | JGI IMG/M metagenome (GOLD analysis project Ga0207662, IMG submission 184338) | Switchgrass rhizosphere microbial communities from Kellogg Biological Station, Michigan, USA - KBS S3-3L metaG (SPAdes) (version 2) | ecosystem: Host-associated > Plants > Roots > Rhizosphere... | reverse complement strand
GTCGCCCGCCCCCGAGCGGGCCGCGTCCTCGAACGGCACGATCGCGTCGGCGCCCTCGGGCAGCATCGCCCCGGTCATGATGCGCGCCGCCTCGCCGGGGGCGAGCGCGCGCGCCGGGGCGCGTCCGGCGGGCAGCACCTCGACGACGCGGAGCGAGACCGGGTGCCCCTCGCTCGCGGCCGCCAGGTCGGCGCTCCGGACGGCGAAGCCGTCCATCGCGGTGTTCCGGAACGGCGGCAGCGCGTGATCGGCCACGAGCGGCTCGCGGAGCGCGCGCCCGGAGCAGTCCTCGAGCGGCGCCCGCTCCGGCGGCAGGGGCCGGACCGCCGCCAGCACGCGCTCGCGCGCCGCGGCGTAGGTGAGCGAGACGGGTGACGTCATCGGGCCCGGGTGCGGGCCCGGCGAGCGGGGGCGGGCCGGGTGGCGCGGCGGGTGGTGCGGGCCGGGGTGCCCTGGCCAGCAGGCAGGCCCCTCAGCCACTCGCCGGTGCGGCCGCCGCGCTTCTCCCAGATCGCCACCTGCTCGATCACCAGCGAGCGGTCGACCGCCTTCAGCATGTCCACGAGCGTCAGGGCCGCGGCGCTCACGCCGGTGAGCGCCTCCATCTCCACACCGGTCCGGCCGGTGGTGCGTACGCGGCACTCGATGTCGATGGCGGGCGGGCGCTGGACGAGCGCGAACGAGACTTCCACAGCCTCCACCCGTAGCGGGTGGGCGAGCGGGATCCACTCGTCCGCCCGCTTCGCCGCCATCACCGCGGCCAGGTGGGCCGTGGCGAGCAGGTTCCCCTTCGGCGTCTTTCCCGAGCGCACGAGCCCCAGCGTGGCGGCGGCCATGCGCACGCGCCCGCGGGCCACGGCCTCGCGCGCCGTCTCGGGCTTGGCGCTCACGTCCACCATGCGGACCCGGCCGCGCGCATCGAGATGGGAGAGACGACTCATGGGGCGGCGAGGATGGGATGCGCGCGTGAATGCGTCAACTTCACACGCGGCCATTGACCGGCGCGCACGGCGGATCCTACGATTGATGCCCCACTCGCCCCCATGTCCATCCCGAGACGTCTGCCCACTTCCGCCCGACACGCGTTCGCGCTGGCGTTCGACCTTGCGGTCCGCCGCGACCGGATGCAGTCGTTGTGGGTGCCGCTGCTGTTCCACACGCCGTGGCTCGTGCTCCAGGCGGTGGTGCCATCGCCCGACGAGCCGGGCGGCTCGAGTGCGCGGAACCTGATGCTCTCGAGCGTCATCCTCCTCGGCGACTTCTCGGTCTCGCTCGTGGTGGCGTCGATGCTGCGCTTCCGCGCGCTCTCCGTGCACGAAGCCGGGGCCGCCGGGCAACCCGCGGGTGCGCTCGAATGCTACGCGCGGGGCTTCACGCGGCTGCCGTGGCTGTTCGCGACCGAACTGCTGCGCAACCTCGCGCTCTTCAGCGCCGGGCTCTTCCTGCTGCTTCCGGGCCTCTGGGTGGGTTTCCGCTTCTCGCTCGCCACCGAGGCGGTGGTGCTGCGCCGCACCGGCGTGCTGGGAGCGTTCGGCCGCTCCTATCGGCTCACCGAGGCGCGGCTCGAGCCCTGGCTCGAGATGAGCGCGTTCTCGGTGGTGATGGTGCTGTGCGTGCTCTTCACCTGCGCGCTAGGCTTCCTCGTGTTCCCCGCGACCTCGTGGGCGCAGTGGGTCACGGTGGCGCTCTTCCTCATGGCGCTGGTGATGTCGGTGATCCAGTACGCGTGGACGTTCTTCTACCTCCGCCTCGAGGACCAGGACGAGTCCGCCGAGCCCGGCGCCCCGGACGAGCGGGGTCCCGGCGAAGGAGCCCACGAAGCTCTGCGACCCGCGGGCGCGCCACCCCGGCTGACGCTCGTCGAGGGCGGCAAGAGGCGGGAGCGAACGGGAGGTTGAGGGGCCCCCGGGGGCGTGCCATATTGAAACGGTGAGCCTCCCGAGCCCCCGTATCCAGGCGCCGTGCCCCGCCACCCGCTGACCCCGCCGGGCGCCGGCATGCCCGCGGGCGGACCTCGCGGAGTCGAGCGCCGCCAGGGCGGTCCGCGACGAGCTGCGGGCGTGGCTCCCGCCACCGGCGAGCTGCCGCTGCTGCCGATCGTGGGCGCGAGCGCGCGCATGCAGCGGCTCCTGAAGCTCGTGGCGCGCGTCGCTCCCACCGAGAGCACGGTGCTGATCCTCGGCGAGAGCGGCACGGGGAAGGAGCTGGTCGCGCGCTCGCTGCACGTGCTGTCGCGGCGCGCGCACGGTCCGTTCGTGGCGGTGAACGTCGCGGCACTCCCCGAGTCGCTGATCGAGAGCGAGCTCTTCGGTTACGCCAGGGGTGCGTTCACGGGCGCCGCGTCGGATCGCGCGGGCCTGGTGGAGGAAGCGCACCAGGGCACGCTGTTCCTGGACGAGATCGGCGACATGCCTACGGCCACGCAGGTGAAGCTCCTGCGCACGCTCGAGAACAACGAGGTGCGCCGTCTCGGCGAGAACGTGCCGCGGCTCGTGGACGTGCGCGTGGTGGCGGCGACCCACCGCGACCTCCAGTCGCTGGTGGCGGAGGGGCGCTTCCGCGGCGACCTCTACTACCGGCTGAACGTGGTGCAGATCGAGATGCCGCCGCTGCGCGAGCGCGGCGGCGATGTGGGACTCCTGGCGTCCTACTTCCTGGACCGCGCCGCGCGGCGCACCGGCCGCAGCACGCTCCGATTCACGCCCGAGGCGGAGATGCTGCTCGGTCGCTACGACTGGCCGGGGAACGTGCGCGAGCTGGAGAACGCGGTGGAGCACGCGGTCGCGGTGAGCGAGGGCCCGGTCCTGAGCGCGAAGGAGCTGCCCGCCTCGGTGCGCTCACCGCGCCTGCTCTCGCCGCGCGCGAGTTTCGAGCCGGAGCTGGCCCCGATCGAGGCGGCAGGGGGCGCAGGCCGGCCGCGGAGCATGAGCCGCGACGCGGACGCGCGCTCGCTGGACGACGTCACGCGCGAGCACGTGCTGCGCGCGCTCACGCGCCACGACGGCAACGCCACCGCGGCGGCGAAGCAGCTCGGCGTCTCGCGCACGACACTGTGGCGGATGCTCAAGCGCTGGGGCATCCCGCGCAGCCGCCCCGGCAGGAGCTGATCCGGAATGCCCTCCGAGCGGCGCTACTACGACGACAGCTACACCACGCGCTTCAGCGGCGAGGTGGTCGCGGTGGGCGAGCACGCGGGGAAGCCCGCCGTGGAGCTCGCGAGCACCTGGTTCTACCCGGAGAGCGGCGGACAGCTCGCCGATCGCGGCGCGATCGGGACGCTGGCACTCGCCGACGTGCAGGTGGGCGACGACGATCGCGTCTGGCACGTCGTCGAGGCCTCGGGCCCGATCCCGGCGTCCGGCTCGTTCGCTTGCGAGATCGACTGGGCGCGCCGCTTCGACCACATGCAGCAGCACACCGGCCAGCACATCCTGTCCGCGGCGTTCGAGCGGCTCCTCGATGCGCCCACGCTCTCGAGCACGCTCGGTGCCGAGCGGAGCGTCATCGAGGTCGGGCTCGCCGACGTCGACTGGCGCACGGTCGAGCGCGTGGAGGAGGCCGCGAACCGCGTGCTCTGGGAGGACCGCGCGCTCCGGCTCCACTGGACCGACGACGCGCACATCGGCGAGTTCCCACTGCGGAAGCCGCCCAAGGTCACCGGACGCATCCGCGTCGTGGAAGTGCCCGACTGGGACTGGTCCGCCTGCGGCGGCACGCACACGCGGCGCACCGGCGAGGTGGGGGCGATCAAGATCGTGGGCTGGGAGCGGCTGCGCGGCAACGTGCGCTTCGCGTTCCTGTGCGGCGGCCGCGCGCTCCGCGACCACGCCTGGCGCACCGAGACACTGCTCGAAGCCGCGAAGCGCCGGAGCCGCAGCGACCGCGAGCTGGTCTCGCACCTGGAGCGCGCACTCGAGGAGCGCGACGAGCTGAAGAAGCGGCTGAACGCGGTCTCGGCGAAGCTCCTTGCCGACGAGGCGCGACGTGCGGTGGGCTCGCCGCCCCAGCGGGTGAGCGTGCTCGCGCCGGAGCGCTCGCGGGACGAGGTGCGCACGTTCGCGCTCCAGTGCCTCGAGGCCGGGGCGCCGTGGGTGATCTCCGCGGCGGTGGCACCGGAGCCGGCGCTCGTGGTCGCTCGGGCAAAGACCGTAGCCGGCGCACTCGACCTGCGCTCGCTCGTGCCGGCGCTGCTCGCCGCGGCGCGCGGCAAGGGCGGCGGCAGCCCGGACATGGTCACGGTGGCGCCCGCCGACGCGGACGGTGCGCGCGCGGCATTCGAGGTGGCGAACGAGGCACTCGCGAAGCACTGAGATGCCGGGCGTGGTGTACGCTCCGGAACCTCGTCCCTTCTACTTCCGCGATCGACCCCCACCGGAGTGCGCCATGCGCCTGAAACCTTCCGTGGTCGCGAGCCTGGCTCTAGCTGCATCGTTGTGGATCGCAAGCATCGCCGCCTCGCAGTCGGAGACGGCCCCGGACAAGACTCCGCCGCTGCTCGGGTTCCGGACCTCCGCGGCCGAGGGGCAGGTCGCGCTCGAGTCGCGATTCGACGCGAACCTCCGCCGCGACGACCTGCGCGAGTGGATGAAGCGGCTGACCGCGCGGCCGCACCACCTGGGCTCGCCCTACGGCAAGGAGAACGCCGAGTACCTCGCGGGCCTGTTCCGCTCCTGGGGTTACGACACCGCGATCGAGCGTTTCGACGTGTTGTTCCCGACGCCGAAGAACCGCGTGCTCGAGCTGCTGGCGCCCACGCGCTTCACGGCCGCACTGCGCGAGCCCGCGCTCGCGGCCGACAGCACGTCCGGCCAGACCAGCGAGCAGCTCCCGACCTACAACGCCTACTCGATCGACGGCGACGTCACTGCCGATCTCGTGTACGTCTACTACGGGCGGCCGCGCGACTACGACGAGCTCGAGCGGCGCGGCATCGACGTCAAGGGCAAGATCGTGCTCGCCCGCTACGGCGGCTCCTGGCGCGGCATCAAGCCCAAGGTCGCGGCCGAGCACGGTGCGATCGGCTGCATCATCTTCTCCGATCCGCGCGAGGACGGCTCGTTCCAGGGCGACGTCTATCCCAAGGGCGGCTGGCGGAGCGCGGACGCCGTGCAGCGCGGATCGGTGGCGGACATGCCGCTCTATCCCGGCGACCCGCTCACACCCGGCGTCGGCGCCACCGCGGGTGCGAAGCGGCTCGATCGCGCGCAGGCGAAGACGCTGACCAAGATCCCGGTGCTGCCGATCTCGGCCGCCGACGCGCTGCCGCTGTTCCAGGCGCTGGGTGGCGCGGTGGCGCCCGAGGAGTGGCGCGGCGCGCTCGCGACGCCCTATCACCTCGGGCCCGGCCCCGCGAAGGTGCACCTCCAGCTCCAGTTCGACTGGAAGCAGGTACCCGCGTACGACGTGATCGCGCGCCTGCGCGGCAGCGAGCGACCCGACGAGTGGATCGTGCGCGGCAACCATCACGACGCCTGGGTGAACGGAGCCTCCGACCCGATCAGCGGCCAGGTCGCGATGCTGGAGGAGGCGCGCGCGGTGGGCGAGCTCGCCCGTGCCGGGCAGCGCCCGCGCCGCACGCTCATCTACTGCGCCTGGGATGGCGAGGAGCCGGGACTGCTGGGCTCGACCGAGTGGGCGGAGACGCATGCCGAAGAGCTGCGCACGAAGTGCGTCGCCTACATCAACTCCGACGGCAACAGCCGAGGTTTCCTGGAAGTGGGCGGATCCCACACGCTGGAGCCGCTCGTCAACCAGGCGGCGCGCGACGTGCGCGATCCCGAGAAGGGTGTGAGCGTGCTGGAGCGCGCCAAGGCGGCACGCATCCTCAACGGCACACCCGAGGAGCGCGCCGATGCGCGCTCGCGGACCGACCTCCGGATCGGCGCCCTGGGCTCGGGCTCCGATTTCACGCCGTTCCTCCAGCACCTCGGCATCTCGTCGATCAACATCGGCTTCGGCGGCGAGGAGCAGTACGGCCAGTACCACTCGATCTACGACAGCTTCGATCACTACACGCGCTTCGGCGATCCCGGGTTCGACTACGGGATCGCGCTCGCCCAGACCGCCGGACGCCTGTCGCTCCGGCTCGCGAACGCCGAGGTGCTGCCGTTCGCGTTCGGGAGCATGGGCGAAGCGGTCGAGCGCTACTCGAAGGAGGTCATCAAGCTCGCCGACGACATGCGCGACGAGGCGGAGGAGCGCGACAAGCGGCTCGATGCCGGCACGTTCACGAACGTCGACGATCCGACGCAGAAGTGGCTGCCTCCCAAACGCCTCGACCCCGTGCCGTACCTGAACTTCGCGCCGCTCCAGAACGCGGTGGTGCGCGTGAACGAGAGTGCGAAGGCCTACGACTCGGCGCGCCGCGACGCGCTGGCGGGGGGCGGGACACTCTCCGAATCGAAACGCGGAGAGCTGGATGCGGCGCTCCTCCGCTGCGAGCGCGCGCTCACGCGCGCCGAGGGACTGCCGCGCCGGCCGTGGTTCGTGCACCAGGTGTACGCGCCCGGCTTCTACACCGGCTACGGCGTCAAGACCCTTCCCGGCGTGCGCGAGGCGATCGAGCAGCGCCAGTGGAAGGAAGCGGAGGAACAGGTGGTCGTCGTCGCCGGCGTGCTGCAGCGCTACGCGGACAGCATCGACAAGGCCACGGCGCTCCTGAAGCCGGCGACCCTCTCGGGGTCGGGACAATGAGTGCAACCGGCGCGTGCGATTCCAGGCCGCGCTTCGCGAAAGACCGAGGCCCCGCGCGAAACGTCGCGCGGGGCCTCGCGGTCTCGTGGGCCGCTATCGGCCTAGCGCCGGGGTGAACCCTTCTTCTTGGCGGCGATGCGGGCGTGCACCCGGGACACCGGCTTCGGCCGCGGCTTCGCCGCCGGCTTGGCGGGCGCCGCGGCACGGATCTGGGCGGCCGGTCGCACCGGCAGCACGATGCGCGTGGGCGTCGCCACCCGCACGCTGCTCGCCACGCGCGTGGAAGCTGCGACGCGCGTGCGCGCCGCGACCGGCGTGCGCGACTTGGCGCCGCTCACCTTGGAGCCGATCGCCTTCGCGCCCGCGACCTTGGCACCCGACTTCGCCGCCATCTTCGGCCGCGGCGTCGCCACCGGCTTGCCGAGCGGCGTCACCGGGCGGAAGCCGCCGTGCGCGGTCGTCGGCATCTGGCGGACCACGGCGAAACCCATCTTCGCCATCGCCGCACGGCGCGCGCGCGCCTGCTCGTCGTCGTAGATCGCCTGCTGCTGGAGCTGGCTCGGCTTCAAGCCATAGTTGAAATCGGGCAGCAGCACGCGCGGCACGGCGCGCCCCACGAAGCGCTCGATGCCCGCGAGATGACGCTGCTCCTCGGGCGCCATGAGCGTGAACGCGTCGCCCTGCGCATCCGGCCGGCCGGCGCGGCCGATCCGGTGCACGTAGTCCTCGGGCGAGGGCGGCACGTCGAAGTTCACCACGTGCGCGACACCCGCGAGCTCGAGCCCGCGCGCCGCCTGATCGGTGGTGACCACGATCTGCAGGCGGCCGCGCTTCAGGTCCTCCATCGCGCGCTCGCGCTCGGTCTGGCTCTTGCGCTCGTGCAGCGTCGCCACGGCGTAGCCGCGGCGCTCGAGCTGGCGGGCCAGCCGGTCGGCGCCCTCGCGCTGGCGCGTGAACACGATCGTGCTGCGCACCTCGCCCGAGCGCGACAGCAGCCGGTCGAGCAGCTCGATCTTGAGATGGCTCTGCACCGGATAGATGGCGTGCGTGATCCCCGGGGCCGGCTGCGGCGTGGTGAAGTCCACGCGCACCGGCTCGATCAGCGCCTCCTTGGCGAGGCGGTTCAGCTCGGCCGGCATCGTCGCCGAGAACAGCAGCGTCTGGCGCGTCTCCGGCAGGAGCTTCAGGAGCTTGCGGATGTCGCCCGCCTGGCCCACGTCGACCATGCGGTCGGCCTCGTCCAGCACCAGGATCTCGATGTCGTCGAACGTGAGCGCCTTGCGGGCGTGCAGTTCGAGCAGGCGGTCGACGGTCGCCACGAGCACGTCCACGCCGGGATCGCGCAGCAGCTTCTCCTGCACCGCGATCGGTGCGGCGTTGTGGACGAGCGCCACGCGCAGCTCGGTGAAGCGCGTGAAGTCGCGCGCGTGCGCCTCGACCTGCGTCGCGTGCTCGCGGGTCGGGGTCAGCACGATGGCGCGCAGCTTCTGCGGGCCGTCCAGGAGTCGCGCGAACATGGGCAGCAGGAACGCGCCGGTCTTGCCCGAGCCGCTCGGGGCATTACCGATCAGGTCATTCCCCTGGAGGATGACGGGAATGGCCTTGGCCTGGATGGGCGTGGGCTCGTTCAATCCTGCCGCGCGCGTCGCCTGCACCAGCGGCGCAGGCAGGCCCAACGTGCTGAACATCATCGTCGTGGACTCCGGGCTCTCGGGATCGCGCCACAGCGGTTTGTTTCCCGCTGCCGGCGCACGGGGGGGCGAGGAAGCAACGCATGGTACTGGCCCGCCCCCCGGGGATTCAATGGAAACCTTTGTCCCGGCGGGAGGCGGCAAAGGCGCGGAATTCGTGTGCGCAGAAGCAGGTAGGACGCCGTCCATATCAACTCACATGATGCGGGGCATGCACCCTTGAGATGACAGGATGGGGCAAGTCGTCTGTCAGTGATTCGACAAGCGGCGCGCGCCCTTTCGCCCACCGCGGCGCGCGAGCGCTCCAGCGCGGCGCGCCGCTCCAGCGCCGGGCCGCGCGAGCTTGCGAGCACCGTTCGAAGAAACTTCGCGGCGCTGGCAGCTCGGGCAGAAGTAGGTGGATCTCCCATTCTGCACGATGCGCTTGAGCGGCGTTCCGCAATGGCGACACGGTTCTCCCGCGCGATCGTAGACGAGCAGCTGCTCGCCGTAGGCACCCGGCTCGTTCCAGATCGTGCGGTAGGTCGAGAACGTCGTGCCCATGCGCGCGATGCTCTCCTCGAGCACGGCTGGGACCTCGCGCGCCACGCGCGCCCACTCCTCGGGCGAGAGCGCGCCCGCGCGCCGCCTCGGATCGATGCGGGCGCGGAACAGCACCTCGCTCGCGTAGATGTTGCCGACCCCGGCGATCCGGCGCTGGTCCAGGAGCCAGGTCTTGATGCTCGTGCGCGCGCCGCGCGCGGCGGAGCGGAGCGCCGCACCGTCGCGCGGCACCGCGAGCGGGTCGGGTCCGAGGAGCCGGAGCGAGGGATCGCGGTCGAGCGCATCCGTGGCCACCACGCGCAGCATGCCGAAGCGGCGCACGTCCTGGAACCAGAGCGCGGCGCCGTCCTCGAACGCGAGCTTCAGGTGCACGTGCTCGAGCGTCTCGTCGGGCGTCCACCCGGGGCGCCAGTAGAGCCAGCGACCGCTCATGCCGAGGTGGGAGAGGAGTGTCACGCCGCCGTCCAGGTCGAGCATCAGGAACTTCCCGGTGCGGCGCGGCTTCGCGAACCTGCGGCCCTCGAGCTTCGCCGGGAGCGAGGCGAGGCTCGTGGTGCGCAGGCGCTTCCGTGACACGCTCGCGCGCGCGATGCGGCGGCCCACGATGGCGCCCTCGAGCATGCGGCGGACGGTCTCGACCTCCGGGAGTTCAGGCATGGGCGGCGAGGCTCTGGCCTGGCGCGCGCCGCCGTCAAGCGAGGAACGTTCGGCGCGGACGAGCGCGGCCCGCGCGGCTGCGAACGTCGTTCGCGTGCCGCGGGAATCGCGTGCTCGGCGTGCATCGCTCGTGTAGCGTTCGCATCTCTACGGTATTCCCACTCGACGTCACGGAGGTCCACGCATGTCCGCCACGCCCGCTGCCGCGCGCCAGACGTTCGGTCACGCGATGCTCGCGCACTGGTCGCTCGATCCCGCGATCACGTACCTGAACCACGGCACGGTCGGCGTGGTGCCGAAACGCGTGCTCGCCGCGCAGCAGGCGATGCGCGACGAGATCGAGCGCCAGCCGGCGCGCTACCAGGTTCGCGAGCTGGCCGACGTGGGCGAGTTCGTGATGCGCATTCCTCCACGCATGCGCACCGCCGCCGCGGCCGTGGCCGAGTTCGTGGGCTGTGATGCGAAAGACCTGGCGTTCGTGGACAACGTCACCGCGGGCTACAACGCGGTGCTGCGCTCGTGGCCGTTCCAGGCCGGCGACGAGATCCTGATCACGGACCACAGCTACGGAACGGTCGGCATGACCGCCGACTTCGTGGCCAAGCGCACCGGGGCGAAGGTCGTCACCGCGACGCTTCCGTTCCCCGAGACCACGCCGGAGAAGGTCGTGGCCGCGATCGAGGCCGCGATCACGCCGAGGACGCGCATGCTGGTCGTGGACCACATCTGCGCGCCGACGGCGCTGGTGCTCCCGGTGAAGGAGATCGTGGCGCGGGCCCGCGCCCGCGGCGTGGTGACCCTGGTGGACGGTGCGCACGTGCCCGGGGCGATCCACCTGGACATCACCGCGATCGGCGCCGACTTCTACACCGCCAACCTCCACAAGTGGGGGATGGCGCCGCGATCGTCCGGGATCCTGTGGGCCGCACCGGCAGTCCAGCAACACCTGCATCCCACGGTGATCTCGTGGGGCTACGGCAAGGGCATGAGCGCCGAGTTCGACATGCTCGGCACGCGCGACGCGACGCCGTGGCTCGCAGCCCCCGAGGGCATCGCGTTCATGCGCGAGATCGGGCTCGATGCGATGCGCGAGTACAACCACCGCACGGTGTGGGAGGCGGCGCGCTCGATGACGCAGCACTGGGGCACGAAGATCCCCGCGCCCGAGAGCATGTACGGCAGCATGTGCACGATCCCGCTCCCCGAGCGCTTCGGCACCACGCGCGAGGCCGGAAGCAGGCTCAAGGACCTACTGCTCTACGAAGAGCACATCGAAGCGCAGGTGCACGGCTTCAAGGACCGCATCTACGTTCGCCTCGCCGCGCAGGTCTACAACGACGCGAGCGACTTCGAGAAGCTGAGGCTGGCGATCGAGAAGCGGGCGGCTTCGATGTGACCGGGATCTTCGCTGCGGAAAGGCTTGGCGTGCGGCCCTTTCGCGACGTGTTCGGAGCTCACGATGGCCGTGTCCCGGTCGCGGAGGCTGCCGTGGGTCTCGCGCTGTTGTGGCAGCGCAGCGGGAAGTAGGTGAGCGCGCGTCGCAGCTTCGTCTCCGCGGACGCCCCGGCCATGTCCGCGCAGAGCTCCAACGCGCGGCGCGATTCGCCGTCGCGGTATCCCAGCGTCCGGAGCGCGGAGAGCACATCGTCGTCGCTCGGGTCAGCTGGGCGATCCTCGGCCGTGGCCCTCGCTGCCTGTTTCCTTGCGGCCCTCGCCGCCGCGGCTTCCTCCCGCTTCTGCCGCATGAACCCGGCGCCGAACGTGCGCTCGGCGGAGTTCTGGTTGTGGCCGGGGCAGCGCAGCCGGATGTTCTCGATGGTGGCCTCGCCACCGCGGGCGAACTCCTTCTCGTGGTCGAACTGGAGCCCGCGGCGAGCCTCGCAGCGCCGGCCAGACGCGCTCGTGTACGTGCACTGACCGCCGTCTCGCCTCCACACGGCGCGCCTCACGTCGTTCGCGATGTGGCGCGAGCCCGGCTGGGTCGCGCGCCCGCGCTTGCGTGGCTTGGCGCACGCCCCGAAGCGAACGCGCTCGAGCTTCTCGATCAAGAG
>Ga0207662_10001410_pt1 | contig 11645 bp, 10 predicted proteins | sample KBSS33LmetaG_FD_184338 | JGI IMG/M metagenome (GOLD analysis project Ga0207662, IMG submission 184338) | Switchgrass rhizosphere microbial communities from Kellogg Biological Station, Michigan, USA - KBS S3-3L metaG (SPAdes) (version 2) | ecosystem: Host-associated > Plants > Roots >... | reverse complement strand
CACGCGCGGCGCGTTCTCGTGTGTGCGGAACACCCCCACCGGCTTGCCCGACTGAACCAGCAGCGTCTCGTCGTTCTTCAGCCGCTGCAGCGTGGCCACGATGGCGTCGTAACACTCCCAGTTGCGCGCCGCCTTGCCGATGCCGCCATAGACGATCAGTTGCTCGGGGCGCTCGGCGACCTCGGGATCGAGGTTGTTCATCAGCATCCGCAGCGCGGCCTCCTGCTGCCAGCCCTGGCAACGGAGCTCGGTCCCGCGGGGAGCCCGGATCGTTCGCGGCTCGTGAATGGTGGTGGTCATGCCGCGGATTCTACTGCCGCCACGGCGCTGGATTTACGCACGCGGCTCGACGATCGTCCCGATCTCCAGCTTCAGCGCGCGGAGCGACAGGTTGACGTCGGAGATGAACAGCACGATCGAGCCGATCAGGCAGAGCATGCAGCCGACGAAGAGCGTCCCGATCAGCGGTGCCGTGAGGTCGAGCCGCAGCAGCGCGCCCAGGAACAGCGCGATGATCAGCAGCGCCGCCAGCAGCACGCTCACCGACGCCAGCGCGATCGCCGTGCGGATGATCCTGGCGCGCTTCAGGAGGATGTGAAGCTGCGCCGACGCCCGTTCCCGGTCGTCCGGCGTCCCGCCGCGGTACTCACGCGCCAGGTCGCGGCTCCGGTCGATCGTCCGTCCGAGCCGGTTGGTCATGCTCAGCAACAGCAGCCCGATCCGGGAAACCAGGATCACCGGCCCGATCGCGACCTGCAGGGTGGGGAGGAGGGACTGAAGATGAGTCATGGATGCGGTGTGCCGGCTGTGCCCGCGGCGATGACGCTTGATATCACGGAGCCACGCCCCGGACGCGTTCCTCATCACACCAGCGCGTGTCAGGTGTGCTCGCGTCGTGGGATGAACCGCTAGCGGTGCGCGATGTCGACGATTGCCTCTTCGATGTTCTGCGGCAGCTCGATCGGGAGGAACCACTGGCGCGAACTTCACCTGCTGAACGTACCATCCTTCCGCCGTAGAATCCCCCTCGTGACCGACCTGAACGCTCGTGCGAAGGAAGTGAATGGCAGGCTGGCGAAGCGGTATCCCGACGCGCAGTGCTCGCTCGATTTCACGAACGCGTTCGAGCTGCTGATCGCCACCATTCTGGCGGCGCAGTCGACCGATGCGCGGGTGAACATCGTCACCAAGTCGCTGTTCCGGAAGTACCCGACGCCGCAGGCGTTCGCGAGCGCCTCGCAGGTGGAGATGGAGACGGACGTCAAGCAGACCGGCTTCTTCCGCAACAAGGCCAAGGCGGTGATCGCCTGCTCCAAGGCCATCGTCGAGAAGCACGGCGGACAGGTGCCGGCGACGATGGACGAGCTGACGGCGCTGCCGGGCGTGGGCCGCAAGACGGCGAACGTGGTGCTCGGGAACGCGCTGAACACGCCCGTGGGAATCGTCGTCGACACGCACATGACCCGCGTCTCGGGGCGCCTCGGACTGACGCAGAACGTCGACGCGGAGAAGATCGAGGCGGACCTGGTGCCGCTGCTGCCGCGCGTGGAGTGGACGCCGTTCGCGCACCGGATCATCTACCACGGCCGCGAGATCTGCCAGGCGCGCAAGCCGCTCTGCCCGGAGTGCATCCTTAACGAGCTCTGCCCGAGCGCCGACCTGTTCCGGGAAGCGCCCGCCGGAGATGCCGCGAAGCCGGCGAAAGCGAAAGCGGCGAAGGCTCCCGCGAAAGCGGCGGGCAAAGCGCCTAAGGCGGATCCACCGTCCCCTGCTTCGTCCAGGGGCCGCAGCGCGCGATCCGCCACGCCGTCAGCACCGAGCCCTTCGCGAAGCCGTACTTTGAAATCACCCCCCGGCCGTACGCGGAGCAGGTAGGCGTGAAGCGGCAGACCACGCGGCCGCGCAGGTGCGGCGAGACGTGGGCGCGGTATTCGTCGATGAGCAGCAGCGCGCCGCGCGCGGCCAGTCCGCGGCCGTGCGGCACGGTGAAGTCGTGCATCGCGATCACCAGCGCCAGCAGGACGGCGAGCGTGGTGTACGGCCGGAAGCGCGCTCTCTTCATTTGTTACGGTCTCGGGCCCGCTCCGCGGCTTTCGCGTCGTCCCAGAGGCGGTCCATCTCCTCGAGCTCGAGCTGGTCGAGGTTCTGGTCGCGCTCGCGGACGCGCGCTTCCATCGACTCGAAGCGCCGCATGAATTTGCGGTTCGTCGACTGCAACGCCTCCTCGGCGTTCACGTTCACTTTCCGGGCGATGTTGGCGATGGTGAACAGCAGGTCGCCGATCTCCTCGTGGATGTTGGCGGCGTCACCGTTGGCGACGGCCTGACGCAGCTCGCCGAGCTCTTCGTCGACCTTGTCGAAGACGTCCTCGGTGCGGCGCCAGTCGAAGCCCACGCGGGCCGCCTTCTCGGTGAGGCGGGACGCCTTCAGCAGCGCCGGCATCGACTGCGGGACGCCGGCCAGCACGCTCTTGTTCTCCGCTTTCCGCTCGTCCTGCTTGAGCTTCTCCCAGTTCACCAGCACCTGCTCGGCGTCGTCCGCCTGCGCGCCGGCGAAGACGTGCGGATGCCGGCGCACCAGCTTGTCGTGGATCGCGGTGATGGCGTCGTAGATGTCGAACGTCCCCTCCTCGCGCGTGATCTCGGCGATGAACACCGCTTCCAGCAGCATGTCGCCGAGCTCCTCGGCCAGCGAGGCGCGGTCGTCGCGGTCGATGGCGTCGACGACCTCGTAGGCCTCCTCGATCACGAACGGCTTCAGGTCCGGCAACGTCTGCTTGCGGTCCCAGGGGCAGCCGCCCGGTCCCCGCAGCGTTGTCATCAGTTGGACCAGCTCTTCGAACGTACGTTTCGCCATGCGTCCGATTGTATCGGTGGCTCCGGCGCGGTGGCACGACCGATTCGCCGCGGCGCACGTAAATGAAACGCAGGGGGACTCACGTGCACTACTCGGATATGACCTTCACTTCGGATCCCGCCCCTCGGCTGCTCTGGCTGGCACTGAACGACGGCCGCTCGGTGGTGGCCGGCTGCGGCTCGGCGACGCGCGAGCGGGTCGAGCTGGCGCTCAGCGAAGAGCCGATGCTGACCCTCACCTCGGACGATCGCGTCGATCAGCTTCCGTGCAGCTCGGTTCGCGATTTCGCGATGTTCGACGCCGGCTCCAACGTCCCGTCCGCAAGCGCGATCTATCGCCTCGTCGTGGTGTGAGCATCTGTTAGCATGGACCGGCCCAGTCCATGCTCGACCAGGTGCTGATCGTCGCTGCCGAAAACGCGGCGACCGCGATGCCAGAAGCGGTGCGCTCGCTCCGTTTCACGCCAGTGATCACGGACTCGGAATCGGAGGCCCTCGAGCTGCTCGACACCCAGCGCTTCCGCCTGATCGCCGTCAGCGGAACCGGCACCTCGCAGCGCCTGCGGGACGCGGCGGAGAGCAAGCAGCCGATGGCGCGCGTGCTGGAGCTGCCGGAGCACGACCGCGACGTCGCGACCATCCAGAGGACCATGCTCCGCTACCTCGCCCCGGCGTCTTCGAACCGTGCGCGCTTCAGCACCGAGGAGCGGTACCGCTTCCTCTCCGGCATCCTGGAGTCGTTCACCGGGACGCTCGAGCTGCGCGAGGTGCTTCGCCGGATCGTCGCGGTGACGCGCGAGGAGCTCGGCGCCGATCGCGGCTGGCTGCTGCACCCGATCCACGAGCAGGTCGAGTACGCGAAGCTCGCCTACACCGTCACTGCGCCCGGCGACGAGATCGAGACGCAGGACAAGACGCCGGTGCCGCTGGCCGGATCGCGCGACCTGATCCGCCGCGCCATGGGCTCGCCGGGGCCGGTGGTGGTCGCCGAAGGAGACGCCGAGCTCGATCCGGCGCTTGCCGCCCGCTTCCGTATCCGGTCCGCGATGATCCAGGTGCTCCGCCCGCGGGAAGAAGAGCCGTGGGCCTTCGGCATCCATCAATGCGACACGGTTCGCGAATGGACCGCAGAGGAGATCTCGCTCTTCGCGGAGATCGGCCGCTACGCCACGCTAGCCCTCAACAACACCCTGCTGCACAACCGCGCCGTCCGCGAGATGGCGAAGGTCAACGCGATCCTCGACCAGATCCCGGAGTCGGCGGCGATCTACGACGCGACCGGGAAGCTGGAGCGGATGAATGCCGCCGCGCAGCGCGATCCGGGCGTCCTCTTCAGCCGCGATCCCGACGGCCGCGTGCGCAACCACCAGCATCGCTACATCGACGGCAGTCCGCTGACGCCGGAAGAGCTGCCGTCGATGCGGGCGCTGCAGGGTGAGGCCGTGAAGTCCGACTACCTGGTCCGCGACAACCGCAGCGGCGACGACCGGGTGGTCAACCTCAAGGCCGCGCCGATCCGCGACGACGCCACCCGCATCATCGGGTCGGTCGTGCTCTCCCGCGACGTCACCGACGAGCGGCAGAGCGCGGAGCGGGAGTCGTGGCGCCGGCGGCGTGCCGAATGTCTCGCCAACCTCGGCCTGGAAATGGTGGCCATGGCGCCGAGTTTCGAGAACCTCGACGAGCCGGCCGCCCGCGTCGCCCACGCCGTGGCCGGCTCCGTGCGCATCTACCTCTACCACTCCGCGACCGGCATGCTCGACCTGGTCGGCTACGCCAGCATCTACCAGGAGCTGTCGGCGCACCGCGAGTACTTCGCCGCGAACCCGTACCGCGCCGGCGAGGGCCTGCCCGGCACCGTCTTCCAGATCGGCCGTCCGCTGCTGTTCTACGAGGTCCGCGGCGACGCGCTCCTCGACTTCGCGCGCGACCAGGCGGAGCGGGACATCAAGGCCGGCCTCCACGAGCAGAGCCTCATCGCCTATCCGATCGAATCGTACGGCGAACGCATCGGCGCGGTGATCATTTCGCAGTCCGACCCGCGCCGGAACTTCGACGCGGAGGACCTCGAGTTCGCGCGCTCGGTGGCCGACCGCATCGGCGCCGCGAGCCATATCCATCGCCTGACCACCATCGCCCAGGACGGCCACCGCGCCGCCGAGGAGCTGGCGCGGCGCGAAGTGGACGCGCGCGTCCGCTTCGAGGGCGTGCTGGAGACGGCTCCGGTCGGCATCGCCGTCGTCTCCGCCGACGAGCTCCGCTTCGAGCTGGCCAACGCGCGCTTCATCGACTTCGCCGCCCAGTTCGGCCGCATCTCGCTCGACACGAAAGTGATCGGCCTCCGCGGCGCCGAGGTGCTGCCGGATTTCGAGCCGATCCTCAAGCAGGTGGCCGACTCCGGCGAGCCGCGCGTCGACGAGGAGCTGCGCATCGGCGATCTCTACGTCAACCGGATCGTCTCCGCGGCGCGCGGCCGCTTCTCCGGCATCACCCAGAGCCTGACCGTTCTGGTGCAGGACGTCACCGATCAGGTCCGCGCCCGGCGCGAGATCGAGAATCTGGCCTCGATGATGGCCGAGCGCTCCGCGCGGCTCGACTCCATCCTCGGCTCGATGACGGACGGGCTGTGGGTCTACGACGCGAATGGCGCGGTGGTCGACGTCAACCAGGCAGCGCTGAACATGTTCGGGCTGGCCTCGCGCGCCGAGGCGGTCGAGCACGGGTCGTTCGAGCGCTTGAACCTGCGCGACTCCGAGGGACGCGCGGTCACGCCGGCCGAGATGCCGTACGCGCGAGCCCTGGCCGGGCAGACCGTGCCCGACTACCTGGCGATGGGCAAGCACCTCATCAGCGGCCGCGACCTCGACCTCTCCATCGCCGCCGCGCCGATCGAGAGCCGCGGCATCGTCGGAGCCGTGCTGGTGATCCGCGACATCACCGCCCTGCAGGAGCTCGACCGCAAGAAAGACGAGTTCCTCTCCGTCGCCTCACACGAGCTGCGCACCCCGCTCACCACCATCAAGGGCTACACGCAGCTTCTGGCGCAGACCGTCAACGACCTCGCCCCCGAGGAGCGCGCCACCTACATCAACGCCGTCCTCGGCGAGATCGAGCGGATGATGGGCCTGATCTCCGAGCTGTTGGACGTCTCCCGCATCGAGACCAACCGCCTGCAGATCCACCCGCAGCCGATCCGCTGGATCAGCTTCATCGAAGGGCGCATCTCCGCGTTCCGAGTCCAGCACCCCACCCGCTCGCTGCGGTTCGACGTCAACGCGCCGGAGACGATCGTCGTGGCCGATCCGGACCGCATGCGCCAGGTGGTCGACAACCTGCTCTCCAACGCCTTGAAGTACTCCGCCGAGGGAAGCGACATCGACGTGCGCGTCGCGCATGACGACCACCACGTGGCCACGTCGGTCACCGACCACGGCATCGGCATTCCCCGCGACGAGATCCCCCAGCTCTTCGAGCGCTTCCACCGCGCCCGCAACGTCTCCAGCCGCTACTACGGCGGCCTGGGCCTCGGCCTCTACATCGCCCGCGCCATCGTCGAGGCCCACGGCGGCCTGATCGTGGTGGAGAGCGAAGAAGGCAGCGGCTCGACGTTCACGATGCGCCTGCCGATGTCGTAAGGCCTGCTGCGATGGCGGGTCAGGGCGCCACGTCTTCGGCGAGGCGGTAGGCCTCGATCTCCTGCCAGCGGTCCTGGTAGTCGTCGCGGGCTGCTGCCCAATCGGTGCCGAGGTTCACCAGGCCGAGCTGGAGATGCTCGAAACGGATCGGCCGCCGCGGGCTGGCAGCCTTACGCCGCGGGGCCCACGTGAACAGGCGGAACGGCGGCTCGACCGCGCCACCCTGGAGGCTCTGGATGGCGTGGATCACCTCGTGGTGCCAGACCTCTTTTCCCGCGCCGGTCCACACCGCGGGATAGATGCCCCACGTCGTGCCGGTGAACGGGCCGATGCCATCGTCGGCGGGATAGAGGGTGTCCCGCTCGAAGGCGATCAGGCCGCTCCGGAAGCGCATCCGGTCGTTGTCCTGAAACGAGCGCACCAGCGTGGCCATCTCGTAGACCGAGGCGTCGACGTAGACGTAGGCGTCGCCGTCGCGGTCGAGGCCCGGCACTGCGAACCGGAGCCGGATCGGACCGGCCGTGTAGCCGAGCTGCGAGACCGGATTCCTGCCGGCGGCGGCGTTCTCCGAGAGTGAGCTGGCCACGTTCGCCGTCAGCCAGCCGCGCTGCACGTGGCCGCGGCTGACGAAGATCTTGGCCTCGTACGACCCGTAGCCCGCCACCGCGCCCGAGCCGAGGCAACGCGCGACGTCCGAAAGACCGTGGACCTTCCCCTGCACCGCGCCGCTGACCAGCGTCATCACCGCCTGCACGCCGATGTTCAGCGTGCGGATCTTCGTCCGGTCCGCGGCGAGCGCGTTACCGGCGCAGGCTCCGAGGAGCAGCGTCACCGCGATCAGCCGCCGGCAGGCTCGCGAATGCATCAGCGCCGGTGGGTGCATTCCTCAGGCCCGCCGCAGCGGCTCGTGCCCTCGGCGAAGTACCGAAGGTCACTGCGCCTCCGCCTCCGTACAGGTGGGGTCGACGTCATAGCCGAGGTACCAGTAATCGTGCCAGAGCCGCGTGCCGGTCAGCGGCGGGCCGGACCAGATCGTGTAGTGCAGCCCTTCCATCGACGGGCAGACGCGGAACGACTCGCGCGGAGGCTTGCCGTCCAGCTCCATCACGACCTTACCGTCCTCGATTGCCGCCGGCGCACCGGGGACGGCGATCGCCAGCCAAAGGTCGTCGTCTGCGAGACCGGTCGAAGGCGACAGGGCAAAGAACGGCCCGTCGAGATTCGAATCCAGCGCGGTGCAGGTCTCCAACGGCCGCCCCACGCGGACGGTGACGAACTTTTGCGGCGGCAGCGGGAAGACGAGCGTCAACTCGTCTCCTTCGACCGCGCCCGCGAGCCTGACGCAGGCGCCGTTCGAGTCCGATCCCGCGAAGCCCGCACGAACTCCAGCCTCGCCGCGAACGGCGGCGAGCGCGAGGAGCGCGAAGACCAGCAGTCGTCTCATGCCGTCTGTCACGATACTCCCTCCGGGCCTCGCGAGAAGAACCACGCGCTCCAGTGACTCGACGTGCGTCGAGGCATGACCCGCCACCCGCGCCGCACCAGCTCCTTGGCCAGCACGGACCGGAACGACGCGTGCGTCAGCGCGAGCACGTCACCATCGCCGACCGCGAGCTCGATCAACCAGTCCGCCGCCGCGCGCACGCGCTCCTCTTCCTCCGGCGTCGCATGCGACCGCCGGAACAACCACCGCACCCCCACCGCGACCGCCCAGCCGAGGAGCGGCATGCGGATCCAGCGCAGCGGCGGAGCCTGGAGCGCCAACTCCCGCAGCAGCGGCGATGCGATCACGTCGCGGCCAGCGGACAGCAGCCGCGCCGATTCGACCGCGCGGCGGATGTCGCTCGACACCAGCACACCGGCGCGTTCGGCGAGGTAGTCGAGCTCCGCCGGAGGCCGATCCGCCGGATCGATCCCCGCCGCCTCGTAGGCCACGCGCCACTGGCGGAACGCGGCGAGATCCAGCAGCCCCGTCACCGTGTGACTCGACCGCCCATGCCGGACCAGCACGATCCTTCCGGATGCCATTTCCCGACGCTAACACGGCCACCCTCCCAAAGCGGTAGCTGGCGCTACCGCACGCCACATGCGCTGCTCCGCCACCGTTTCAGTGGCGGCCGCGGTCGTCGCGAAAAGGAAAGGTCTGGCCCCGGTTCTTCAAAAGCATCAAGCGGGTCTCCGCGTGAGACAACCGGGTCTCCGCGCGAGACAACCGGGTCTCCGCGCGAGACAACCGGGTCTCTGCGCGAGACAACCGGGTCTCCGCGCGAGACAACCGGGTCTCCGCGCGAGACAACCGGGTCTCCGCGCGAGACAACCGGGTCTCCGCGCGAGACAACCGGGTCTCCGCGTGAGACAACCGGGTCTCCGCGTGAGACGTCCGGGTCTCCGCGCGAGACAACCGGGTCTCCGCGTGAGACGTCCGGGTCTCCGCGTGAGACGACTGTGGTCTTCGCGAGAGATCAGCCGGGTCTCCGCGTGAGACGACTGTCGTCTTCGCGAGAGATCCACCGGGTCTTTGCGAGCCTTGACAGTCGTCTTCGCGAGAGATCCACCGGGTCGTCGCGAGCCTTGACAGTCGTCTCCGCGAGAGATCAACCGGGTCTTCGCGAGCCTTGACAGTCGTCTCGACGAGAGATCCACCGGATCTTCGCGAGGCTTGACAGTCGTCTTCACGAGAGATCCACCGGGTCTTCGCGAGCCTTGACAGTCGTCTCCGCGAGAGATCAACCGGGTCTTCGCGAGGCTTGACAGTCGTCTTCGCGAGCCTTGACAGTCGTCTTCACGAGCCTTGACAGTCGTCTTCACGAGGCTTGACAGTCGTCTTCGCGAGACTTGACAGTCGTCTTCGCGAGGCTTGACAGTCGTCTTCGCGAGGCTTGGCAGTCGTCTTCGCGAGGCTTGGCAGTCGTCTTCGCGAGGCTTGACAGTCGTCTTCGCGAGCCATTGCAGTCGTCTTCACGAGCCACCACAGTCGTCTGCGCAAGAGAGAAGCGGGTTACGACAGTTCGCGCTATCCTGCGGTCCTGGCTGAAAACCTCGCGGAACGACGCTGGATCCTGGCGGCCACGATTCTCGGGTCGTCGATGGCGTTCATCGATACGACCGTGGTCAACGTCGCGTTGCCGGTGCTGCAGGCGGACCTGCACGGGTCGGTGGCCGACGCGCAGTGGATCGTCGACGCCTATCTGCTGGTGCTCTCGTCGCTGATCCTGGCCGGCGGGGCACTCGGCGACCGCCTCGGCCGCCTGCGGGTGTTCGCCACCGGAGTGGTGCTGTTCGCGCTGGCGTCGATCTGGTGCGGGCTTGCGCCATCGACGGCGCAGTTGATTGCCGCGCGCGCGGTGCAGGGGGCCGGCGCGGCGCTGCTGGTGCCGGGGAGCCTGGCGCTGATCGCGGCGAAGTTTCCGAAGGAGGAGCGCGGCCGCGCGATCGGCACATGGTCGTCGCTCACCTCGCTGGCCATCATCGCCGGGCCGCTGCTCGGCGGGGTGCTGGTGCAGGCCATCTCCTGGCGCGCCGTGTTCCTGATCAACATCCCCATCGCCGGCGCGGTGCTGGTGATCCTGGTACGCCATCTGTCGGCGGCCGAGGAGCACGGGACCGGCGCGGTGGACTGGACGGGGACGCTGCTGATCACGGCCGGCCTCGGCGGCGTGGTCTATGCGTTCATCGAGGCGCCGGTGCGCGGCTGGGGGTCCGCCGGCGTGCTGACGGCGATGGCGGCGGGGCTGGTGGCGTGCGCGCTGTTCGGCTTCGTCGAGCGGCGCGCCTCCAATCCGATCGTGCCGTTCGTCCTCTTCCGCTCGCGCGCGTTCAGCGGTGCGAACCTGCTCACGCTCCTGCTCTACGCCGCGCTCTCGCTGGCGACGTTCCTCCTCCCGTTCAACCTGATCCAGGTGCAGGGGTACTCGCCGTCGCAGGCCGGCGCGGCCTTCCTGCCGTTCGTGGCCACGATGTCGCTGCTGTCGCGCTGGACCGGCGCGCTCGCCGATCGCATCGGCCCGCGGCCGCTGCTGATCGCCGGCCCGCTCGTCGCCGCGGCGGGGCTGGCGCTGCTGGCACGGCCCTCGATCGGCGGGTCGTACTGGACGACGTTCTTCCCGGCGGTACTGGTGCTCGGGATGGGGATGGCCATCACGGTCGCGCCGCTGACGACGACGGTGATGACGTCGATCGAGGACGAGCGCCACACCGGCGCCGCCTCCGGCATCAACAACGCGGTCGCGCGCGCGGCCGGCCTGCTGGCCATCGCCATCCTCGGCGCGGCCGCGGTGTCGGTGTTTGCGAAGGACCTCGACGCGCGTCTCGCCGCCGGCGGTGCGCCTCCGGGGATCCGCCAGGCCATGGCCACGCAGGCGTTGCGCCTGGCCGAGGCGCAGCCGCCAAAAGGAGCGGACGCCGCCATGATCCGCGACGCCGTCCGGCACTCGTTCGTCCACGCCTTCCGTATCACCTCCCTCGCCGCGGCCGTCCTGGCGGCGCTTTCCACGATCGGCGCGTTCGTGCTGCGCCGTTAGCTCAGGTGTGGTATCTCCCAGGTAGGGATGCCGTCTTCAGCGCGCGCTGGAGGCCCGCTTGCTTGCCGCCGCTCCTCAGCGATGACACGCGTCGCCTGCGTCGCGGCGGCTCGCCATCGAGCCTCCATCGCGCCGAATACTGCACACCTATCTGGGAGATGCCACACCGGTGGTCACCGTTCTGAGAACTTTTTCCATCTGGCGCGTATCTTCTTGCAGGACGGAGTGAGCATCCATGTCTGACCGGCCCCGGCGTTCCCGAAAAAAACTCTACATCTGGATTGCACTGGCGGTGATCGTCATCGGCGGGACGACCGCCATGGTGGCCTCGCGGAAGCGCGAGAAACCGATTCCCGTGACCACCGGCAAGGCGTTCCGGACGAACATCACGGAGCTCGTCACCGCGACCGGCAAGATCCAGCCGGAGGTCGAGGTGAAGATCGCCCCCGAGGTTTCGGGCGAGATCATCGAGCTGCCGGTCAAGGAAGGGCAGACCGTCCATAAGGGCGATCTCCTGATGCGCATCCGGCCCGACAGCTATCGCGCGCAGGTCGAGTCGCAGCAGGCCGCGTTGAACGGCTCGCGCTCGGCCAGTGTGCGCAATCGCGCCGAGCTGACCAAAGCGGAGTCGGAGT
>Ga0207662_10001409_pt1 | contig 11645 bp, 12 predicted proteins | sample KBSS33LmetaG_FD_184338 | JGI IMG/M metagenome (GOLD analysis project Ga0207662, IMG submission 184338) | Switchgrass rhizosphere microbial communities from Kellogg Biological Station, Michigan, USA - KBS S3-3L metaG (SPAdes) (version 2) | ecosystem: Host-associated > Plants > Roots >... | reverse complement strand
CTGAGCTGCGTGGTGATCTGGTACAATCTGGCAAACTCGATGACGTGCTCATCGAGACGTTCCTGGCTCGTTGCGCCGACCCAAACTGGTGGACACAGACAATCGCATTTACCGCCGTTCACGCGTGTGCGCCGGGGTCAGAAGCGTAAAACGGTTAAACGCGAAATCGGACTTAGAGGTAGCAACACGACGATGAGAAAAACGATGCTCGCGATCCTCGTCACGGTCGCCTTCAGTGCGGTTGGCGTGCTGGGCGACTATTTCCTCAAGCTCTCGAGCGCGCGCGACCAGCCCCTGCGGACACGTTGGTTTTACGTCGGCTTCGCTGTCTATGCTTCGACGGCGTTTGGGTGGGTATTCGTAATGCGACACCTGAAGCTGGCCACCATCGGCGTTGTCTACTCCATTTCCATGGTGCTACTCCTCACCGCCGTTGGCGTGGTGCTGTTCGGGGAATCGTTGAACTACTATGAGGTGGCCGGGATCGTCCTGGCCGTGGCCTCGCTCGTTCTGTTGATGCGTTTCGCCTAGCAAAAGCAGACGGGGTCGCGTCTTAATATGTGATATTTGCCGCGAGCGAAGCTCGCAGTTCTCGCTTAAAAGTTATTCGTTGGTTGTAAAAGGCTGTAACGCGGGAAGGCTGAAGTAGGGAAGCGGAGACATTGAAAAGTTCGCAAAGGCGAGGCGTCTTTGCCAGCACGCGAGGCGCGCGCTCCCCAGATCGCAGCCGAAGCATCAAAACAAACTCTAGCGCGAAACGGGCGCCCAGCTTGTCACTCCTAATGCCGTCAGCACGATTTCGACCGCGAGTGAGCAAAGAATGATCCCCATGACACGGACAAGAATAGCCGCTCCCTGACGGCCAATGACCCGCAGGATGGCATCGGAAAAAAGCAGCAGAATATAGGTGAGCAAAAGCACGACGAGCAGGACAACGCCGGTTTGGGCTTGCTCGGCCACCGTGTAAACATCGTTGTCGGTGAGTAGGATCACAGCCATCATCGCTCCCGGACCAGCGATGGAAGGGACAGCGAGCGGAAACACGGCCAGGTCGCGCCCCTCCTCGGGCGCTCCCGCCTTTACTTCGGCATCCATTCGTCCGAACAGCATTTGCAAACCGAAGAGAAAAAGAATGATCCCGCCTGCAACTTTGAGCGAGTGCAGGTGAATGCCGATGGCATCGAGAATGAACTGCCCTGCCACCACTGCGACGACAAGAATGACCGTGGCATAGACCGTAGCACGCAGCGCGGTGCGACGCCGTTCCGCGCGGGTGAGCGATGCCGTCAACCCGGCAAAAATTGCGACGTTGCCGATAGGGTCAATCGTCGTTCAAATAGTGGCGAAATCTTTGCTAATCTTGATGAGCAACGGAGACATGGTGAACCGGGGAACGGCTTACACCAGTGGTTGAGCGAGAGCGAGGGAAAGTTACCAGAGTGGGGATCTAATCTGGAACCCAAGAAGCCAGGAAAAGGGCTGTAGAGTCCGCTGTCCCTCAGCGGAGTAAATCCAAAACTCATTTCATTTTGCGCTGAGACAGCGCACGCGACGGCCCGCCGCCGATTTTGTGGATCCCGCATCCAACGTAGCCTCCTCCGCCGTACGAGATTGGCTACGGCGTGCTAAGAGCCGCTTATGATAGATGGCTAACAAGGATTTACCTATGCTTGGTGTTGATCCGCGGTAACGACGAGACGTTTAACAGGTTGGCCCGTAACGAGTCCATCCACAATGTCCGAGACGTCCGCGACCGTGACGCGCCCGTAAAAAAAATGATCGGGTTCGACTAACACGGTCACGCCGGTGGCGCATTGATCGAGACAGCTCGATGTGCACACCCGCGCCTCGAGCTTTGCGAGTCCGCGCGCGGCAACCTCCCCTTTCAACGCTCTATACACTTCTTCCGAGTCCTTGGCCGCGCAGCATCCTTTCGGGTTGTCCTCGGCCCGGCGATTAATGCAGACAAGGAGATAGCGCTTGCGTTGCAGAGAGGTCAGAGTCGAATACATCGAGCCGGGGGTCAAAGGCCAAATGATCAGCGGCCAGATCAGAAGCAAACGTCTAACTTCGAACTCCGAAAATTGTTGACTCATTTGCTCCCGCCCATTTGAAACTCGTTCGCTTCCCGGCTCGCTCGCCGCTACCCATCGCGGCTTTGCCTTCTATGTCGCTTTTCCCCAAAGCTCCATTCGCCGCCACTACATGGAGGTTCGCGAGCGACACGCCGGGCTTTCAAATTGCTTCGGATTTGAAGAAGTCGTGCTCGCAAAGAGCGCGAGCATCGAATAGTTGGTTGTCGATCTAACGTAGATCGGCCCACTGGCATGAAAGGATTGTTGTACGTCGCCGCGCTATTGCTGTCGTTGCCTAATCTGATCGCAGGGACAGCGTCGCTTCTTCTAAAACATACTTTCGCAACACGGAGTCCGCTCCAGATCATAACTGATTTTCTTTTTCAAGTGGTGTGGGGGTTGCCCCTGGCCGCGCTTCTCTTTTTCGTTTTGCTCGTGCTCGGAATTGTCGATCGGACACGGCCGTATACCGCGCTCTTCGCGTTCGTTCTCAACTTGACCGCGCTCGCATTCGTAATTTCAGTCTTCGGGCTGCCGCACGATTTTGACCAAGCCGTTTTCTTTACTCCTCTTCTGCTGGCTCTGATCGGATTTGCGTGGGTCGCGTTACCGATCTTTACGCAGCCAAGAAATTGATCCGCCTTCGCGTGAAGCCTCGGTGCGACGGGGCGGTCAGAGGCGAACTCCGAAAGTCTTGACTTATGCGCTCCGCTCATTTGAAACTCGTTCGCTTCCCATCTCACTCGCCGCTACCCATCGCGGCTTTACCTTCTATGTCGCTTCCCCCAAAACCTCCATTCGCTCGGGTCGCCGCGGCGACCTGTCGGTTTACCGATCTATGTCACCCGCGTCCCCGGGACTCCGTTCATGCGGGCGACACCGAGGGTCGCAGGCGACACGCCTGCCGCTACAGCAAATCCAATGCATGGTAAGCCGCTCATGATGGATGTGAATAAACGCCGGGTGCCGTCATCCCCTTACGCCGAGCCTACGGTGCGACGGATCGACAACTGCTACGATAAATCGCTGCCGATCCGAGTTTTTTATGGATGCTGAAGCCTGTTGAAATCTGGCGCGCGATGAAGTGTAGCTCGGGGTTTGGCGCTGCGATTCAGAATCGGGTTAGCTATGCGGAAAATAGCAGCCACCATCGCTTCGGCTCTTTCGTTCCAGATGTCACCGTGATCTTTGATAATGCTGGGATCGACTTGGACGTCCCAATAAGGGACGTCCACATCTCCAACCCGCTTTATCTGCCAAACATCGAGCTTTCCTTTCGCACCGTCTAAAGTGAAACCGTTCCCAGCATGGTTATGCTGCAAGTTTTCTTCAAGCGCCGGAAGGCCGTTGGGTGAATTGATTGTCTCATGTTTGTCCACCGTAATATGGTTGATGAGCATCTCATTGTGACCGGGTGTTGTGGTATAAAATTTTCGCTCGTTTACTTGTGCATTCGCGGGACCCGGCGCTCCAACTTCGTTGAATCCTTTGCTGACTGACGCCAGACCCGTGCCAATCGGGAAGACGCTTCCCGTCGCCCAGTCGCCCGTTGACGTTATTGAGACAAATAATGGCCGCGTGCCTTCGGTCTTGCGGCTATACAAAGCGGAAATCATTTGCCGGGCCAGAACTGAATCAGCCGCGGGGTTAACAGTGATCACCAAATCCGCCGGCATGCTCCGATCGGCGTCGGCGTGTCCGTGTATCTCGGCGTTGATCGCGTGAGCCACGGACCTTTCGACAATCAATCCGCCAAAGGAGTGTCCCAGCAGCACGGTATATTGGTTTCCCCGCCCTTTGCGCCGTGCTTCTTCGGAGATTGAAGCAATGGCGTCGTAGCAATCGTAATTGCTCGCGAGACGTTCCGCTGTCGCTTTGCGGTTCCAAAAACTAATTTCCTTTAAGACGGGAACCGGCGTTAACTTGCCGCGCCAGCCGAGGTAAACGCCAACCACGTGAAACCCGACATTTCTGATAGCGGGAGCTCGGTTTAATCGCGCCAGCAAAGACTCGAAGCTCTGAACATCTCCGGATTCCACGTTGTTTTGCCAGCCGTGCACATAGGTGATGACGAGTGGTTGCCGCGTATCGCGAATCAAGGCGAGCGCGTTTTGCAGCTGCCTCGGATCTTGATAGGATCCCTGCTCGCCAAATTCAACGAATGCAACTTTGTAGCCGTCTTTTTTAATGACGGAATTCGTTGGATTCGCAGTCGTATTGGACCGCAATGGCGAAAGAGATGTGCAACTGGTCAGCCATAGGGCTGAAATGCAGATTTCGACGGTGTGCGAGCGAAACGGCAACAAGAGGCATCTAGCACGTTTGCACCGCCGTAGGCAAGGCTCTTACGAGCATAGCGGGCTAAAGCGCCGCATCTAAACCCTAAACCCAAAAATCTCCCCGCGTGTGGGCGTTTGGCATTCGATTGTCATTGATCAAAGTCCGCGGCGGATTATGAGCGACAGCCGCAACCCGGAATGTATACGTTGCGCACCGACAGCGCACGTTACAGCCCGGCGCGACTTTAGAGTGTCGCCGGGAGATCCAAATTATCCGCCGCGATAGATTTCGCGGCGATGGCGGATTGCGAGCAGATGGAACTGATCGCGCGGAAAGGCCTGCCCTCGATTTGTTCGCCCCAGCTGAGCCCGACTTAATCGATCGGTGGATGAAAAGCTCAGGGCGCGCGGCGTTGCTCGTGATTGTTTTCCGAGTTACAAGGTCAAGTGCGTCGTCGTAAACGCAAAGGGCTCGGGTTAACAGAACCGGAATTCCACCATAACGTTTACATCATTCTACTCTCCAAAGCTGCGCTGAAGGATTTGTCGATCCTGCGGCGCAATCCGGCGCGTGATCCATCCAAACCGGCCGTCTACGTTGGAATGACGGGATTGCCGGTCGATCACCGATTTGAAAATCACAAGAACGGGTACAAATCAGCCCGACTGGTCAGGAAATATGGTGTTCGATTGTTGCCGAAACTATACGAGCATCTGAACCCGATGCCGTACGAACATGCCGTTCAAATGGAAAAAGACCTGGCCGACGACCTGCGCGCTCGAGGCTACGCCGTTTGCGGTGGAACTTGAGGAAAGTACGAGTCGGGCGTCGTGATTATTTGACGACCACGAGTTTTCGAACCAGCGTCGGCAATTCTTTCATACTACAGAGAACGTAGTCGGCTTTTTTCTCGTACTCGCGCGGATTCACAAAGCGGCGGTCGGGGATGGCGGCGACACGCATCTTCGCCGCCTTAGCCGCGGCGACGCCCGGAAGCGCGTCCTCAATCACAAGACATGCGTCGGCGGGAATTGAAAGTTTGTCCGCCGCGCACAGATAGATGTCAGGACTGGGTTTGCCCCGTTCAACTTCTTCGCCAGTAACAATGACCTCGAAGAATCCGGTCAGTTGATGTCGATCTAAAAAGGGTCTCGCGGACGCGCTAACCGAATTCGTGGCGAGGGCGAGATGCAATTTCATCTCCCGCAGTTCTTCCAACATTTCTGTGACTTGAGGAAACAGGCCGATCTGATTGGCAAAGAACTCGGTCGCGATCTTACCGCGACGCCGCATCATTTCCTCAGTGGGCACGGAGAGCCCAAATGCTTTCTTGTAAAACTCGACCGCGAGCCGGTAGCTCACACCGACCACGTTCTGGTGGTATTCGCCGCAATATTTCACGCCGTACTCAGCTAGTAATTTCGCGTCGATCCGGTTCCACCACGGCTCGGAATCGGCGAGCACGCCGTCGAGATCAAAGATTATCGCAGATAGCATGGAGTTCTGAGAAACGAGCTCGGAGTTGGAAGATGCGAGATAGAAGATTGGCCGCAGCCGTCAAGCAACCAGAGAACCCCGGCGATGTACGATTGACGCATTGCCTTTTCTTCATCGCAGAAGACCATCTACAGCTGCATACTCGAAATCGCATCTGACTTGAAGAAGTAGTGCTCGCTAGAACGGCGCGGATGTAGTTGATTCGTGTCTGGATGCGAAAGAAAGAATCAGACGTTCACGCGCGTGCCCGAGTGTTGGTGCTGGTGGATGAATCCAACGTCGGCAGTTCTGTGCGGACTGCGGGACGCGGCCTCGATTGGTTAAAGCTCCGGGATTTTCTGGCCGGGCCAAACTCCGGCCGTGATCTGATCGAGATGGTGGTCTATGCCGGATTGCCGCCTGCTATCCCGACATGGCAGGACGAGCGGGACAGGAAGAACAAGTTCGTCCATTGGCTGCGCTCCAACGGATTCATGGTCGTAACCAAAGATGGGGCACCCGCCGAGGAAGGTCATTACAAGGCGAACGTGGATGTGATGATGGCGATAGACGCGCTCGAGCTTTCCATCGAAATGCGGCCCGAAGTCGTGATTCTCGTGACTGGCGACGCCGATTTCGCTTATCTCGCGATCAAGCTGCGTCGACACGGGATCCGCGTGGAAGTGGCGTCGGTTGCCGCAAATCTCGGGAACATATTGAGATCAGCCGCGAACGACGTGATCGATCTGGCGCCACTCTTTCGGACGTTCGAGATCATGACTCCGCGCGACGTGGGACGTGCGCGGGTAGGCGGCCAAGCAGCTACGTCGCTAGCACGCGCGGGGGATGAGCGAGCGACCCAAGTTCAGGATGCGCCGGCGCCGATATCCCATCGAACGCAGCAACAGCGCAGACGCCGGCCTCGCTTTCGTCCGATTGCTACATCACGACAAGCCGGCGAAGGTTAAAACTTATGGGAAACAGCAAAGGCAGAGACAACGCTAAGAAACGCGCAAGACGCCGGAAAAAGACTGAACGCCTCGCGCTCGCGAAGAGAAAACAGGCGGCAGCAAAATAACGCCTTGGCGCCTCAGCTTCTGTGATTGGAAATCGTGCGGTCGCACCTAAACTCCAAACCCCGAAAGTCTTTGTCGGGCGCTCGCCCCGGCGAGCAAGCTTTGGGAGAATGAGTAAGGTGCGCTGGCCGTCTTAGGCCGGCGCGGTCTTGATCCGGTTTAATCCATTTTCGAGCGCGCGCTGAACGTCAGCGACAGTTTCGTCGGATCCCGTTCTCCTAAAACTGTCGAGTTCTTCCATCAGGCGCGCCTCGTACGAATCACAGGTTGGACATTCACCATTTGGCTGGACCCATTCGGGATGTTGGATCCTGAGGTCATTGTGAATCTGTTGACGAAGCTCGGCATAGGTGTGGATTTCGTGAGACACGGCCATTGGTTTGCTGAAAGATTCAACCACGGCGCGCGGCGGTTTATCTAGTCTGGCTCGTCGGTGAGCACGCCTTCTTCGGAGACTAACGAATTTCATAAACACCTTTCTAGTTCGGGTTTGACTGCTCCAGATTCGCGCGGAAAGCGGAACCATCTTCACGAGGCGCGTTCAACAGCGGCCTCGCATCAGATGCCCCCGAGCTCCAGTTGAATCTGGAAAATCGCGCAAGCGGTGTCTCAGCGAAGGTTAAGCCTTTCAACCGGTTTTTCAGGCCGGCTGGAAGTGCGTTGAGGCGTCGGATGACGTAATCAAGAGTGATTTTGCCAGCAGTGCCGACAACCGTAAATAGGACTTTGGTCCAATGCGTTTGGCAGCAGCAAAAACGACGACAAGGGGATCGGCGCAATCGGTTGGTCGTGACGGCGTCGCGTCGAAAACATTTTACGTTTGAACCAGACTGCAGGCTCCGCGTTCCAAGTTATACCTCGTACCGATGCCCTTCTGCGTCGTATTCGTAAGTCTTGCCGTCCTCTTCGTCCCTCGTCGTCTTGTGTGAGCCGTCGCAGAACGGTTGGTTCTTGGAAAGGCCACACATGCAAATCCAGACGGACTCTTGTTGCGGTTTGATTTCAACAGGCCGCTGATCCGACTTCAAAACTTTTCGCATGCCAAACGGTAGTCGGAGAAAAAAGGCCAGCAACCTCGGCGCCGATACTGGCGATAACGAAGAGACAAATTCCCTCAACCCTTCTGGGGTTGACCACCGCTTTCAAGATTTCAATCCCCAGATGTTTTTGTGTGGAGGCGACGGCGCTAGTGAATAGAAACGCTGTCGCCGCTTTTTATTTTCGTGGCGAGACGGACGACGTCCCAATTGGCAAGGCGAACACAACCGTGGCTGGTAGCGCGGCCGATCGAATCGGGGTCATTGGTCCCGTGGATACCAATACCCTTTTTGTTGAGCGCAATCCACACTACGCCCACGGGATTTCTCGGGCCAGGCGGGAGCAGGTGAAAACTGCCGCTGCGCTTCCCGTGTTGAAGCATCTCTTTGTCGTAACGAAAAGTGGGCATCTTCGTGATTCGCCCCACTTTCCATTCGCCAATGGGCGACTCGGTATGAGCGGAACCGATCGATACCGGATAGACAGCTATGATCTTATCGCCTTCGAACACGCCAAGCATGTTGGTCCTCGTGTCGACCTTGACGATAACAGGCGCTGCCGTAGCTTCATTTTTTGGCGTCTCTTTGTTTTCGTCCGCATTTTTGGGTTGCGCCTCTGGTGTATCTTCCACCTCGTTGGCCGCTTGCGTGGCGGATTCGCTGCCGGGCTTGATTTCTTTTACCGAAGCGAGCTCGAATGGCTCGACGTTGGGCACAAGGATCTGATCACTCGTCTTGAGCGTCTTCGTTTTGCCGGGATTGAGTTGCTCGAGCAAGCGAACATCAGTGTGGAATTTCTCGGCAACGGCTTGGGCCGCGCTGGGGTAGGGAAGAAATTTCAGCTTGGCCTGTGCTGGGACATCGCTCGGCAACGGGCCAACCCTTTGTAGATCTGCTTCAGTGACAGTGTAGGGAATGAATACAGGCTCCACTCCGGCAAGATCAAGACCAGTGACATCCGGAGCGACATGAGATTTCGTTTTGCCCTCCGGGGGGGGTTCTGGCTGCTCTCCACGCGACTCGCGATAGAGGGCAAGCGCTTTCCATGTGAAATCGCCATACTGTCCGTCGATTTTGCCGGGACTAAAGTTCGCCCGGTCGAGAAAAATCTGGAGGCGCGTGGCGGCTTCAATCTCGGCCTTGCTTGGAGTTGGCTCGCGAGCCGCTTTTTTTCTTGCTGACGCAGGCGCAGCGACGCCCGAAATCAAGAGTGCGACGATTGCAAAGCAAGGAACAATCTTCACGCAATTTTGATCGCAAATAAGCGTTTGCGCCGGCTGTGCAACCAGAGGTCAATCCCATTCACATTTCGGTTTGCATCTACGAGGCGACCGACGGAATGGTGGAAAACCAAAACGCGCCTTCACTGTTCCACCGTCAGGCAGAACAGGAGGCGCGCTGGAGACAAACGAGTCTAGATCTTAATCCTCGTCGAGGATCACGCGGTCAACCATCACGTTGTCGCCCGTTCCGACGTAATGAACGCGGACAGGGACGCCAATCTTGACTCTGGTTCTGACGACATCTTCATCAAGGACCTTCCCGCTCCGAGTCACATAAGTGACGGTTTTGCCGAAGCGGTAAGTCCGCGGGCCGGCGGTTTCCTTGAGCACGATCATACTTCCTGGGGTGTATTCCGTGATCGTCCCGGTGCCTTCGGTCGTGGTCGTCGTTGTGGTGGTCTCCGAGACCTGTCCCCACGCGAACGGGGCCACTATCGCCAAGGCTATCGTTAAGAGCATTTTTCTCATGATTTCCCTTTCTTTTTGATTTCCGATGGCAACAACTCTCCTGTGTTCCGAGTTCAATTCTTCCCGGCGAAGAGCTTGCCGCCACATTGAAATCGGATGTGCGTTGAAAGGCGGATGCTTTGAAAAGCTTTTTGCGGTGCTTGAAGAGATCCCTTGCTCTGCGAACCTTGCCCTGAGCAGAGGACATGAAATTCTGGATTGGCACATCAGGTTTTCAGTACGCAGAGTGGAAGGGAAACTTTTATCCGGAAGATTTGCCGACAGCGAAAATGCTGGCCTTTTACGCCGAGCGCCTTTCGACCACCGAGATCAATTATACGTTTCATCGCATTCCGGCCGCCAAGACGATCGACAATTGGAAACAACTGACACCGGAGCATTTTCGCTTTGCTCTAAAGGCGCCACAGAAGATCACGCATTGGTCGAAGCTGCGTGATTGCGCCGACACGCTGGAGTATTTCTTGAAAGTCGTCAGCGATCTCGGCGAACGACTTGGCCCGGTTTTGTTTCAATTGCCGCCGACTTTCAAGAAGGATGCCGATGTGCTGAGTTCGTTTCTGCGTGAATTTCCTACAATGCGTGCCGCGTTTGAATTCCGTCACGAATCATGGTTCGACGATGAAATTTTCGATCTGCTCAAATCGCGCAACATCGCACTCTGCATTGCCGACACCGAGGCTCTTGCCACACCGAGAAGAATTACGGCCGATTACGGTTACCTGCGGCTCCGCCGCGAAGATTATCAGACAACCGACGTCGAACGCTGGGCGGCTTTCGTTCGCGATCAAGAACCAAATTGGAAAGACGTGTTCGTCTATTTCAAGCACGAGCAAAGCGGCATCGGCCCGAAGCTCGCGCAGCAGTTGGTGAAATTGCTCGCGTGATCCTCCAATGCCTAGCGCCCGATCAAAATAAAAATTCCTGCCAGCAGCGCCAGCACCCCTGTGATAATGCCGATGCCAAGTCCAGTAAGGGTAAGAATTCCTACCGCGATTAGATAAATCGCGAGCAGAAGCATGCCGATATTTTTGGTGATGTTCATCTCGTGAGTATCCAGAATTGCGACTGTTCTTGGCAATCCTGAAGGCCGTTGGCCAGGCGATATTCTCGGCTGGCAGGCTGCCAGCCTGCCGAGTCAGCCAAGCTGGCTGACATCCCAACCGCTAACTGTAGAGAGCCGCTATCTGCCAGCCACACGAACTACCACTGCGGAAATGTCTTTCACATCGACGAAGGCGTCGAAATATTCCGCGCCGGTCAGAGACGAAAGATGCACGATGTTATCTGTTACTTGTGCGACTTTGCCTCCTAGTTTTTCTCCAGATCGCAGGTGTAGCTCGACAGATTTACCTGCACTGCTTTGGATGATACCGAGTACAGTCGCATTCGGTTGCAGGCCGGCTTTTTCCTGGGCGAGCAAACTAGAACAACAGATTGTCGCAACCAAAATTCCGAGAATAAGTGAAAAGCATTTCATATCAACGTGTTCTGTCCGATTACGCTCCAATTTGCGAGCAAATAATAATGGGATCACAAGGAACGCCGGTCGGGAGTCCGCCGAACGAAAAAAGGGTGGATTGGAAACCGCCTCTCCTTGATTTTGATTGGCAGGCGGAGCGCCCGCCCTACAATTCTCCATGGCTTCGATTGCGGAAAACCTCGAACGCGTTCGCGAGCGGATTGCGCAAGCGACTGCAACAGCTGGTCGCTCGGCGGATGACGTCGAGCGCCCAGGTGTCAACCTCGTCAGCGCCGATGGCGTAGAAGGCACGGAGCGCAGGGGAAGTGGCGGCCTGGGCGTGCAGGGCGTAGCGGGCGAGGGTCACCACGCGGTCCTGACCTAGGGCGCGGAGCACGAAGGCTCCGAACGCGGTGGCGATCCCCTCCGGTGATGCCTCGATCTCGTGGCCAGGTCCCGTGGCCATCTCCAGCTCACGCTCGATGCACCGC
>Ga0207662_10001401_pt1 | contig 11661 bp, 9 predicted proteins | sample KBSS33LmetaG_FD_184338 | JGI IMG/M metagenome (GOLD analysis project Ga0207662, IMG submission 184338) | Switchgrass rhizosphere microbial communities from Kellogg Biological Station, Michigan, USA - KBS S3-3L metaG (SPAdes) (version 2) | ecosystem: Host-associated > Plants > Roots > Rhizosphere... | reverse complement strand
GATCACGGATGACGCCGGGCTTTCAAGCGATTTTTCAATTAGCGAGTTTCAGCGCTACTGCCTGTTGGAAGGTCTGGATGATATTGGCTTAACGCTTCGGCACGAAGCTGATATCGCGGCGTACGAAGCGCGAAGAGCAGTGATGAGTGATGCGTGATAAGAGCGATTTGATAGCTTTACTTATCACTTATCACTTATCACTCATCACTTCTTTTCGATTACATCGATCTCACTATAAAAAGTATTTCCCCAGTCATCACTTGCTTCCGTAACGAAGCAGTCAAACATCAGATGACGATACTTACCTAACGTTCCACTCGGCGAACTAATTCCTACCGCGTATTGTCCACCATCTCCGCCTTGAGTTGCGGCTGTGTTTACGGACGCGATCATTACCCATCCCACAGATGTAGGATCCATGCGGCGGTTCGGATCTGCATTGAACTTTGGATCGTCGCCCATGCTTCCGTACAACTTGTAAACCTGTGGCCCACGCGTGTTCGGATGCCATGAATAAGTGTTCACCTGCGCAACATCAATGGCGTGGCCGAAGTCCAAACGAAACCTGCCGCCTGAACTTCCGGCATTGAAGAAGAAATTTGCTCCAGGTTCATCTGAGTCTGTGGGCAACAGACCATCCGTCACGGCCGCCAGGTCAGCGCCATTTCCATCAATTTCACCATCAATTAGAACCAACTTCGCCTTTGCAGCCGCATCGTCCTTCACCGGTGATGGCACATTCTTGAATTTGAAGTCGCGACTGGCAGCGTCGTTCGCGTTGTGATCGATGGTGATCTTAGTCTGGTCGAAACTTGCGATGAGAGACAATACAAAAGAGAAACTAATTATCAATGTAGGTTTCATGGGATATTCAGTTTATGCGATCCAGTAGTTGTCCTCTGATGTGGTTGCCACGTGATTGCATGGTCATTCAACTCCAAAACGAAACACTGTTGTCTGTCTAAATACATCTCCCGGTTCAAGTACGGTTGTTGGAAACTGTGGATGATTTGGTGAATCGGGAAAGTGTTGCGTCTCGAGGCAAAAGCCCGAACGCTTCTCGTAAGCAACACCGCCCTTGCCTTTGATCGTTCCGTCGAAGAAATTCCCGGAGTAAAACTGCACCCCAGGTTGCGTAGTCAGAACCTCGAGAGTGCGACCACTCTCAGGCTCATAGACGTTGGCCGCACGTCGTACCAGTCCGCTGAAGTCATTCAGCACGAAGTTGTGATCGTAGCCACCGGCAAAACTCAGTTGGTCGTAGGCATCGTCGATGCGTGCACCTATGGCTGATCGAGTGCGGAAGTCCATTGGCGTTTGATCGACGTCGCGAATCTCGCCGGTTGGAATCAAGGCTGGATCGATCGGCGTGAACGCATCGGCATTCAACGTTAGCTCGTGATTGAGAATCGTTCCCGCGCCGGCCAGGTTGAAGTAGGAGTGATTGGTTAGATTGATGATCGTTGTCTTGTCAGTGACGGCGCGGTAATCAATTCGCAATTCGCGATTGTCACTCAACGTGTAGGTCACCTCCACGTCGAGATTACCGGGATAGAATTCTTCACCATCTCTACTCGAATACTTCAGCCGCAACACTGCATTCCCGTCCTCAACAGTTTCGCTCGCTTGCCAGGCGACTTTATCGAATCCCTTGATCCCGCCGTGCAGATGATTTGGTCCGTTGTTCTGCGCCAACTGGTAAGTCACGTCATTCAACCTGAATTTTCCCTCGCCGATCCTGTTCGCGAAACGACCTATCAAAGCGCCGAGATAGCGGGTGTTGTTAACATACTCGGTCAAAGTTTCGTAGCCGAGCACAACATCTCCCGCGTTCCCATCTCGATCCGGAACGACAATAGAGGTGACTGCTCCACCGTAATTCGTGATGCGTGCTTCGATCGTGTCGCCTTTCAGTGTGAACAGAAAAGCGTCGTGACCTTCAGGAGTTGGTCCGAAGTGATCTTTGGAAATGTTCATTTGGGAGCTATAAACATGTGGCGGCGCTGCGGCCGAGGAACTTTGGTCTAGGCCGCCGCAATTTCTACTGCGGATTTGAGCTACTGCTTTCTTAACTTCGAAAACACGTTATTTGCTTCTTCAAGTGTTTCTTTCGAGCCGACGTCGTACCAGGTTCCCGGAACTTTCCAAACATAGAATGGCGTGCGCGTGTACATCCACTGCACAAGTCGGCCGGGCTGGTCCGGATTGTTACCTTCCTTAATGTAATCGTGAATCAGCGGCAGCGCGGAAGCCGGATAGTAATAGAGAGCGATACCTGTCAGTGTGCTCTTAGGATGCGCAGGTTTTTCTTCGAAGAAAGTAATGCGACCTGTGTCATCAATCTCAATCGCATTGTACTTCTTGATTTCCTCCAGATTGCCCACATCGTAAACACCTAACACAGGCGCCTGCTTCTGCCGGCAGAATTCACCATACTCAGACAGGTCGTTGCTAAACAGATTATCGCCACCGACCACGATGATGTCGTCGTTGATGTCATGCCTTGTTAGAACGAGGTGCATGTCGCCGATGGCACCGAGTTTATTCGAGTCGTCGGTACTCCCATCGTTAACAATCGTGAAGCTAAATCTGAGGTTCGGGTGTTGATAAGTGTCGGCCCAGTTTTGAAAATGGTCCACAAACTTCTGATTCGTTACGACGTAGGCGTGATCGATATCTGCAATGCTGGCGAGATTATCGAGCACATGCTCAATCATCGGTTTACCTGCGACTTTCAAGAGCGGCTTCGGTTGATTGAGCGTTAGTGGATACAAACGCGTTGCGTAACCTGCGGCTAGTATTATCAGCTTCATCTCTTTGGAGTGCGGCGACCTGTCGCCGCTTTCAATTATGGTTTATGACTTAGAGAAATGTAGGAAAGCGCTGACAGGTCAGCGCACTCCAAGGACTTCGCCCGCACCATCGGCGGATTCACAAACAAAGATTTCCGGCTTCAACTTAGTCTCGCGTTTATAACCTTCGGCCACGACTTGCTGGAAATTCTCGACATGTTCGCGGGCGACGAGATTCACAGTGCAGCCACCAAAGCCACCACCCGTCATGCGCGCGCCAAACACGCCACCAACGTTACTTGCGAGATCCACCATCAGATCCAATTCTTTACAACTCACTTCGTAGTCATCCCGCAAGCTCCGATGTGATTCGTACATCAGTTGTCCGAACCTATTTAGATCGTCTTGCAGGAGCGCGTCACCAGCTTCGATTACCCTTGCGTTTTCGCTTATGACGTGACGACATCGCCGGTAGATGACATCGGACATGTCTTTCCCGTACCTCTCCAACTGTTCCAGAGTCACATCGCGCAATGCAGAGACGTTAGGAATTATTTGCGCCAAATGTTTCACCCCAGCCTCACATTGTTCACGTCGCTGGTTGTATTCGCTGCTCGCGAGCTCGTGCTTCACCATCGTATTACAGACTACAAGATGTGCTTCGCGAGACATCGGCAACAACTTGTAATCAAGTGAACGACAGTCAAGCAACAGCGCTTTGTTTGCCTGGCCGTGCAGGGAGACGAATTGGTCCATGATCCCGACCCGTGCGCCGACAAACTCGTTCTCTGCGCGACGGCATATTTTCGCGAGCTCAACACTATCGATATTGAGATTTGAGTTTGCAACGAGCGCGCATGCCGTTGCGACTTCCAGCGCGGCTGACGAACTGAGTCCTGAACCGATCGGTACTTCACCGCGAATCTTTAACTGTGCGCCTCGTAGTGAATAACCTGCTTGCTGAAGGACGACTGCTACACCTACAACATAATCGCTCCAGTGATTGCGGGGCGTGAGGTTTGAATCATCGAGACGAATTGTGATCTGTTCGTCGAAATTTTCCGAGAAGATCTCGAGGCGTTTTTCGGCAAGTGGTTTTAATCGCACCCAGGTTGAAAAATCGATCGCTGTCGGAAGCACAAAACCATCGTTGTAGTCGGTATGCTCACCGATCAAGTTCACTCGTCCTGGCGCACGAAACACCCGCTCTTGATTGTCGCTCAATTCACTAACTCCGCGCGCGCCATTGAACCGCGCTGGTCATATTCAGAATTCGTTTCTGCTTAACGAGTTTTCGTGTCAAACGTATTGCAGTCAGTGGTCTCGTCACTTCGATTCCACGCCAGAACCAATCGCCGCCTGCATCACCGATTCCGGTGTCCATTCAGTGATCGGCTTGGCTTCGGATAAACGACCTCGACTCATTACCGCTAGCCGATCGCACATGCCGAACAGTTCAGGCAGGTAGGAACTCACCATCAACACCGCTTTGTTCTGTGCCGCACACTCAGCGATCGTTTCATAAACCTGCGCTTTGCTGCCGATGTCGATCCCACGCGTCGGCTCATCGAGCAACAACACGTCAGCTTCCTGGTGAAGCAGACGTGCAACGACAACCTTTTGCTGATTGCCGCCTGACAATGAACCGACCGCTTGCCGTGCGCCGTTAGTCTTTATTTTAAGAGCATTGATTAACTTCTCTGTCTGTTGTCGTTGGCGGCCAAGATCAATCCAGCCCCACCTCGAACATGAAGAAAACTTCGTCGCTGTTGTGTTATCAGCAACCGACTGATTGAGCGTGAGTCCTTCGCCTTTGCGATCTTCACTGAGATACCCGAGACCCTGAATCAAACGCATTCGTGGTGTTGCATATCTGGAGTTCGTTGCAACCGCGATCTCGCCACTCTCGATTTTGTCGAGGCCGAAAATAGATCGGAGCAGTTGAGTTCTGCCCGAGCCCATTAAGCCTGCGATGCCGAGTATCTCACCGCGGCGAAGTTCAAAGCTCGCTTGTTTCAGTAACGGCGGCGAGGAGAGATTGTTCACGCGAAGGACCACGTCGGATGATTGCTGATGCGGCCGCTCCGGGAACAGTTTTTCCTGCGACCGCCCGACCATCTTTGCGATCAACTCGTCATCGCTCACCGCGGCAATGTCACCACTCGCCACAGTACGACCATCCCTCAGCACGGTGTACCGATCCGCGATCTGCCGCACTTCCTCCAGGAAATGACTGATGTAGATAACTGAGATGCCGTCGTTGCGCAGGTTGCGGATCAAAGAGAACAGTTCAGCCACATCATCGCGCTGCAAACTGCTCGTCGGCTCGTCCATCAGAATTATCTTCGCCTCCGCTGCGATGGCCCGACAGATCTCGACGATTTGCCTTGCAGCGACTGAAAGATCCGACACTCGTTTGTCTGCACGGATATCTGCGTGATGAAAAGTCTTGAGGACATTGTTAGTGCGCGTTGCCAGATCAGTTCGATCGAGCCAGCCGAAGGTCGACGACTCCATGCCCATCAGAATGTTTTCAGCAACGGTGAGATGCGGGCACAACGAAAGCTCCTGGTGAATCAACGCAATGCCATTGCGTCTTGCGTCGAGAGGAGTCGCAGGTAAGTACGGCTTACTGTTGATACTCATCTCGCCCTGATCCGGGTGAAGTGCGCCGGCGATGATGTTCATCAACGTGCTTTTTCCAGCTCCATTCTCGCCGATTAGTGCATGCACCTCGCCCTTCCGCAGATCGAGATTCACTCCATCAAGAGCGACCGTTGGACCGAAGCGCTTATGAATGTTGTTTAGATTCAGCATCCGAGGTTGAAGTTGGGCGACTTTGATTTGGGCGATTATACGTTATGACGTTCATTCCGGCGCCGGTGATTCCGCTGCTTCTAATCGCGAGCGCTCCGGTAGAATCTCAGCCGATCGGCGGTGCGATTTAATACGTTGCGACAGAGGCTATTCAGTACCCATGCGCGGTAGCGGATGGCCATGACTCAACGCAAAAGATCTAAGGTCGCGAGTTGAGCGTTGGCCATACGCTATCGCGCATGGTACTGAATAGTCGATGGCGACTTAATCCGAGTTAATCAGACCTTCCTTTAGCTTGTTGTGAGGTTCGGTAGCGGTAAAGTTCCGATGTAAGTTGAATCTCGCGGACCTCACGACAAGCTGAAGCATATCGGACATTCGTTGAGCTATTCCTGTTAACGCCGATTTGCCGACTGGCGACTAGCGATGATCGAATCGGCAGCGCTAAAACCAACGTTTCGGAATGGGGATTTCGGATTTTGTGATTGAACGGAGTCCCTTTCAATAATGATCGTCCTTTAAGAGTCGACATCGATGACGAAAAGCAACTTTCTGGGACAACACGAAATCCAAAATCCGCATTCCGAAATCCGAAATCGCTTTAATCCATCTCTTCTTCAGCATGCGCCGCGGTTCAGCAGAGGCCAAGCGTCGTCCTTAGCGGCTGATCTCTACAACTTGAACGCAACGGCCGAGAGTCTACCCAGTGAACGTGACCAGAACTTCCTATTAACTACCGCATCAGGTGAAAAGTTTGTTCTGAAAATTTCGAACTCGCTTGAAGACGAGACGCTGTTGCAGGCACAGAGCGATGCAATGATGCATGTTGGTCAACGCGTCTCGTTTTGCCAGCGTCTTGTGCCGAGTGTTGAGGGTCGGCTCATCGAGCGGGTAACGTCGGCGGGAGACACAAACCTGATTCGGCTCGCCACGCATTTGCCTGGCGTACCTCTTGGCGATGCACAAGGCCACTCATCCGAGATGTTGAGAGACCTTGGTTATAAGCTTGCCCAGTTAGACGTGGCGTTGTTGGATTTCGACCGCGCGGCCATTCATCGAGACTTTCATTGGGATCTTGCGAACTGGCAAACCGTAATCGGTACCTATTCAAAACTGATTAGTGATGAGCTATTGCGTGGGATGGTCATGGACTACGCGAAAGTTTTCGAAACCGAAGTGGCGCCTGTCCTGAGGCGTTTGCGAACAAGCGTGATTCACGGCGACACGAATGACTACAATATTCTTATCAACGACGAACACTCGGAGATCGTGGGAATCATTGACTTCGGCGATATGGTCGACAGCTACATAGTCGGTGACCTTTCCATTGCGCTCGCGTATGTTCTTTTGAATAACGACGCGCCACTCCTTACCGCGACGCAAGTGTTTGCAGGGTATCATCAGGTACTGCCGCTCAATGACGACGAGTTCACAGCGGTTTGGGGACTTATGATCATGCGGTTGTGCATGAGTGTTTGTATCGCTGCCTATCAGCAGCAGCAGCGGCCGGACAACGAATACCTCGACATTAGTCAACAAGCGATACGTTCAAGTTTGCCAAAGTTGCTGGCAATCGACGCACATGAAGCAACAAATACCTTTAGAGAAGCAGCTTGGCCTGAAAACTCGATTGAGGACGGAAAATGACGTTCGTGTTTACTTCGTGTGACTTCGTGGATAGTTCCTGCTGCTCAGAAACACTTCAACGATCCACGAAATCACACGAACCAACACGAACTGACTCTTAAGACAGCCAATGACAACCAAAGCCGAGACGCTCGCAAATCGAAAGCGACTGCTTGGTCGGAACCTGAGTGTCGCTTACAAGGATCCGCTAAAGATCGTGCGCGGCTCGATGCAATATCTCTACGACGATGCGGGACTCGAATATCTCGATGCATATAACAACGTCGCGCACGTTGGACATTGCAACCCACGCGTTGTCGCAGCAGGCCAGGAACAAATGGCGCTGCTGAATACAAACACGCGTTATCTCCATGATCTGATCAATCAATTCGCCGAACGTCTGACTGCGACGCTTCCTGATCCACTCAGCGTATGTTTCTTCGTAAATTCCGGAAGTGAAGCAAACGAGTTAGCACTCCGACTCGCACGCGCACACACTCGCGCTCGCGACGTGATTGTCCTCGACCATGCCTATCACGGAAATACAAACACACTAATTGAAATTAGTCCGTACAAGCACAATGGTCCAGGTGGAGAAGGACCACCGGCGTGGGTCCATACTGTGCCATTGCCGGATCCGTTTCGCGGAGGAAGTGCCTCTGACGCTAAACACATCGCACGCGTGATCGAAGACCTTCGCGAAAGAGAAATTCCGCTAGCTGGTTTTATCGCTGAGTCGATGCCAAGTGTTGGTGGTCAAATCGTTTTGCCCGCAGGATATCTCAAGCAGGTGTACGACACGATTCGAAGATCCGGTGGCGTTTGCATCGCGGACGAAGTCCAAACCGGTTACGGACGTATCGGAACACACTTTTGGGCTTTTGAAAGTTACGGTGTAGTTCCCGACATTGTGGTCTTAGGAAAACCAATCGGTAACGGACATCCAATCGGAGCTGTCGTCACTACTCCTGAGATCGCTGCGTCGTTCAACAATGGAATGGAGTTCTTCAGTACGTTTGGTGGGAACCCGGTTTCGTGTGCCATTGGCCTGGCAGTACTTGAAGAGGTTGTCGAAAACAAACTGCAACGTCATGCCTTGGCTGTCGGAGAATTGTTGCTTGCGCGGCTAAACGAACTGAAGGAGCGTTACGAGATAATCGGTGATGTTCGCGGCAGTGGCTTGTTCCTCGGTATCGAGCTGGTTCGCGATCGAAAAACGCTCGCCGCCGCAACTGAGCAAGCAGACTTCGTTGTCAACGAAATGCGCCACCGCCAGGTTCTCTTTGGCACCGACGGACCATCTCACAACGTGCTCAAGATTCGCCCACCAATGCCATTCACAGAGACTGATGGCGATCGACTATGTGAAACGTTGGCCGCCGTTCTTCGCGACGTGTAACGGCTACGGGAACGACTTACTGCTCCAGCTTCTTCAACATTTCCCGCGCGTTTGAATTCTGCGGGTTTAGTTTAAGAGACTTTTTGTAATTCGAAATTGCAAGGTCCTTTTGTCCAGCCTTCATGTATGCCTCGCCGAGACTGTCGTACGTGTTCCACGCATCGGGATAGAACTCCACGTTAAGCTTCAGCAGGGCTGTTGCCTCCACTAGCTTCCCTTCTTGCAGCAGTGAATAGCCGAGGTTGTTTATACGCTCTTCTCTGATGGTTACATTCTGCGGGGTCTCTCTCTTTATTTTTCGATAACCATCAATCGCTTCCGGGATCTTGCCGGCTAGCAGCATTTCAAACGGTACGAGCATGTCTTCGGTTAGTCGTTTAGCTTGTAGCGTGCCTTCCTGACCTACAACCTGTAACTGATAATCCCCAGTGGAAGAACCTTCTGGTCGCACAAAGTTGTACTTCAACTGCGAATCACGGCGAATAAAGTTCGTTTCGCTGATCGGTAGAAGGGCAAACGGGGCATCGCCTGTAGGCAGGGCATTCAGCATGGCAATAGCGTGCGGTCCGGTTTTCGTTATGGAAGATATAATCGTCAAAACACGATCGGGATTCACCTGGTAACGACCGGAGAATGTCGCCAACTTCGCAGCATCGAGAGAAATGATTTCGTATGGAGCAGGCAGGAATTCATCCCACCCATACTCGCGCGCAACACCGCGAATGACCTCTCTTAGAATCTGACCATTATCAGAATTCACCATCACGGCAACGCCGTAGCCTTTGTCACGGCTCACCAGCAATTCAGCACGAAACCCCTCGTCAGCTCCACCGTGCCCGAAATACAGTGCGTTGCCATGCTTCTCAATGAAGAAGCCCAAGCCAACGTCCTCCATAAACGAAGATGTCATCGTTTCTACGGATTGTTTCGTCAGAACCTTGTTTGACCGACCCGCAAGCGAGAGCTGCGCTTCAATCGCAAATTTTGCCAGGTCAGTTGGTGTGGTCCACAATCCAGCTGCCGCCATTTCAGGATAGATGTGAATCTTTCCCTCAACTTCACTGCCGTTGGATCGATAACCGGTCGCAGCTTTCTTGCGCCACTCTGTTGTGAGCGGCTGATCATAAGTGCTGTCGCGCATCCCGAGTGGTGCGAGCACGGTTTCTCTCGCTATCGCAGGATACGGTTTCTTCTCGATGTCAGTTAGAGCGAGTTGAGTGATAGTGGTGCCTCCGCCGGAATAGCGGAATTGAGTCCCAGGCTCCATGTCCACACGAACCGCAGCCGTATTCGCTGGAGAGGCTCCGTCCAACACCTGTGGAAGCGTCGGGATTTTTTCGTTGATCGCGTAACCTGGAAAGCCGTGTACGGTGGTCCCCGCCGTGTGGCTAAGTAGATTTCGCAGCGTTACTTTCTTTTTTGCGGTGAACTGATTATCAGGAAGTTTCCAAGATGTTAGTTTAGTGTTTATGTCTTCATCGAGTGAAAGTTTACCCTGCTCAACTTTCTTCATTACCACCATTGCGTTAACTGACTTACTGATCGAGCCTGCTTGAAAGAGTGTTTCGGTGGTAGCCGGTTCGTTCGTCTCGAGATCCTTAACGCCGTAGGCACGAGCCCAGTCGATTTTGAAGTCCTTAATAACCGCGACGCTCAAGGCCGGCACCTTATAAAACTTCATGCGATCTGTGATCGAGAAACCCGGTTCACCCTTGATGAGGACTGCAGGAAGGAGCCCCTGCTCGACGCGTTTGATCTGCGCCTCGTCTGCTGGGTTAGCAATCGCGATACCGGAGATGATGTAAACGAAAACGAGCAGTCGTGATACAAAAATTCGCATAGACACCTCGACGAAAAGCAGATCGGAAAGTTGCCTGGGGAACGTCCTTTTATCACGGGACTGCGAGGGACAAAAGAAGTTTCTTCAAAGCGAAAGAGGGGAAGAGGGAATCAATGTCCGACACACTTCAGGAACGTCTGATCAAGTGACCAAGCTATTCAGTACCATTCGCGGTAGCGAATGGCCAAATCTCGACACCGCACTAATGGAGTTGAGTCTTGGCCATCCGCTACCGCGCATGGTACTGAATGTGGCGAGTTTTATGAGGGGTCAACTACTGATGAATTGAAAGTGACGCGAGGCACGACAAACTAAAGGAAGGTCTGAATAAGATGCGAAAGAGGCTATTCAGTACCATGCGCGATAGCGCATGGGCCACCCTCAACCTCGCGATATCAGATCTTTTTGCGTTGAGTCATGACCATCCGCTACCGCGCATGGTACTGAATAGCCTCAGTGCGTAACGCCGCGAGGGCATAACCAGATCTCTACGGATGAGGTTGGGCGCACGGCTCCCGTCTTGATCACGATGCGCTTACTATCCAAGCCGCGCGCATTCATGAGGTAGTCGATGATGTTGCGAGAGCGTTTGTCGATGTCGCCCGACTTTCCTCGTTCGCTTGGGTGGATAGTTACGTAGGCCGTGGCAAATGGATCGTTCTGGAGTTCGACGCTCAAATTATCCAGCCGTGCTTTCTCATCGTTGCGAGTAATCTCAGGATATTCATCAAACTTGCGGCAGGTTTGCGGTACCGGTATTGAAACGGAGCAGCTCGCCGAACATCCTCCATTCGACGCGTCATAACCAGCGAGTACAGCGGTCGCGGTTAGTGACTGTCCTTCTAATCCCGCTGTATCAACGCTTATAGATCTTGTTCCCTGACCCTCTATTATCGATCCACCTGAGATAGTCCAATTGTAGACAAATGGTGAACTCCCCAGACTGCCGCTTACGAGTGAGTCAAACGTGATTCGTTGACCTGCCTCAATCCCGGATGGACACAGGATCTGCAGTTTCGGACATTCAGGAACAGGTGGACATTCGACACTTAGTACCGTCGAAGCGAAAACCTGACATTCGTCATTGGTCGTTCCAGCAGAGGCCTGAAGACTTGCGTGGTAGTAACCTGGCGCGACCCCGTCGAGAGTCCAGGTGGCAGTAGGTCCATTACCTTCGATACGACCAG
>Ga0207662_10001400_pt1 | contig 11662 bp, 9 predicted proteins | sample KBSS33LmetaG_FD_184338 | JGI IMG/M metagenome (GOLD analysis project Ga0207662, IMG submission 184338) | Switchgrass rhizosphere microbial communities from Kellogg Biological Station, Michigan, USA - KBS S3-3L metaG (SPAdes) (version 2) | ecosystem: Host-associated > Plants > Roots > Rhizosphere... | reverse complement strand
TCGTCACCGATCGCCTGATCGGCGCGCTCGGCCGCCGCCCGCGCCTCGCGCTCGCCGGCGGCGAGCCGGCGATCCTGCGCACGTTCATGCCCGCGCTCGCCGCGCGCGTGATGTCCGACGCCCGCGCGCTGGCCGGCGCGATCTTGGGCGGCTGACGCCGTCGTATCAGGCCCGCAACCCGCGCCCTTCCAGACGCGGGCGCGTCACGTGATCCAGTTTGCGCGGGCTGGGAATGTAACGCTGCAGACATGACGCTGCGACGTGGGATCTGTTTTGTCGGCGTGCTCCTGAGCGCGCTCCTTGCCGGCTGCGCGGCGGGTTCGGGCGACACCGGCGGCGCGGGCACGAACGGCAACACCGGGGCGGCGGGCACCGTCGGCGCGGGGCAGGCCGGAACCTCCGGGGCCGCGGGAGACGCGGCGACCGGGACCGCGGGCACGAGCGGCAACGCCGGCACCACCGGCGCTGCGGGCTCGGTCGGCCCCGGCGACGCGGGCACGACCGGCACCGCGGGCACGACAGGAACCGCCGGCACCGCGGGCACGACAGGAACCGCCGGGACCATCGGCACCGCGGGCACGACCGGCAGCGCGGGCACCGTCGGAACCGCAGGCCGAGGCGGCACGACCGGGACCGCGGGGACCACGGGCACGGGCGGCACGGCTCCCGCGGGCCCCATCCTTTATACGTCCGCGCCGAACGCCTACTGGCGCTCCGCCACCCCGACCACCGTCACCACCACGGCGGACATCACCGTCAACGACACCACCACCTACCAGACGATTGACGGCTTCGGCGGCGCGTTCAACGAAATAGGCTGGGACAACCTGAACCAGCTCAGCGCCACCGATCGCGACACTGCGATGCGGCTGCTGTTCAGCGCCAGCGACGGCGCCGCGTTCGTGTTCGGGCGCATCCCGATCGGCGCGAGCGACTTCGCGATGGACCGCTACACGCTGAACGAGACGGCCAACGACTACACGATGGCCAACTTCTCGATCGCGCGCGATCAGATGAAGTTGATCCCGTACATCAAGGCCGCGCTCGCCATCAACCCGAACATCCGCTTCTGGGCCAGCCCGTGGTCGCCGCCGACCTGGATGAAGGACAACAAGACGTTCGACGGCGGCAACATGGTCGACAACGCCCAGAACCTGCAGGCGCTCGCGCTCTACCTCGCGAAGTTCGTCCAGGAGTACGGCAAGCAGAACATCAAGATCGAGGCCATCCACCACCAGAACGAGCCCGGCTACGCGACGGGGTATCCGTCCTGCCTCTGGACGCCGGCCCTCTACACGAAGTTCATCGGCATGTACCTGGGGCCGACGTTCACCAGCCAGGGCGTCACCGCGAAGATCTATCTCGGCACGATGTCCAACGCCGACGCCGGCAAGGACGGCACGATCGTCAGCACCGTGCTCGCGGACGCGACGGCGACCAGCTACATCAAGGGCTTCGGCCTGCAGTGGAACATGATCAACAGCGTCAGCGGCCTGCAGTCGCGGAAGCTGCCGATCCTCCAGACCGAGCACAAGTGCGGCAACTACCCCTGGGAGACGGCGACCTTCAAGAGCACGATGGCGCCGAACGATCACGCCTACGGGATCGAGACCTGGGGCCTGATTCGCGACTGGCTGAAGGCGGGCGTCAACTCGTACAGCAGCTGGAACATGGTGCTGGACACGATCGGCAAGGGGATCAGCACCAGCAACTGGCCGCAGAACGCGCTGCTGACCGTCGACCGCACCGCGAGGAAGCTGAACGTCACGCCCGCCTACTACGTCTTCCGCCACTTCTCCCAGTACGTCGCGCCGGGCGCGCTGCGCGTCGCGACGACCGGCACCGCGGTCGACGCGATGGCGTTCAAGAATCCCGACGGCAGCATCGTGGTCGCGATGTACAACTCGGGCACCGCGGCCCGGACGACGACGGTCGCCATCGGCAGCACGCGGCTGCAGTTCTCGATCCCCGCCAGCGGCTTCGCGACGATCAAGAAGTAGCGGCCGCCGTCCTTCCGGCCGCCCGCGCGCTTGCGAAGTTTCGAGCGACGCTATAGGACGGGCGCATGAATCGAGCCTTGCTTGCGTCGCTGTTCGCCGTTGTCCTGGTCGCCTTCTCGCCGATATCGCGTGCCGCCGATCCGCAGGACCAGAGCGATCCATTCGCGTCGCCCTCCGAGGGCAAGGCGCCGTCCGTCGAGGAGCAGGAGGCGGCGGTGCTCGGCGCTCCGGCCCAACCGCCCCCGCCCCCGCCACCCGCGCCGCGGCCGGTATCGCCGCCCCGGCGTCACGCCGCCGCCCAGAGGGGAGACGACGACCGCGCGTCCGCGCCCGCTGTCCAGGAGGTCGACCAGGGCGGGATCGCGATCGAGCTCTCCACCTCCGGGTTCGCCTCTGGAACGCTCGCGGGCGGCCTGTTCATCGGCGGGCGCACCTCGAACGGACTGATCCTCGGCGCGCTCTTCGATTACAGCCTGACGTCGCTCAGCCAGACCGTCGCGGACGTCAATGTCAGCACGTCGATGCAGACGTTCCGTCTGGGCTTCGGCGTGCGCCAGGCGTTCCTCAGGACCGCTGATCGCCGGGTCGAGCTCTACGGTGCGGGGGAGGTCAGCTTCGACCACCAGAGCGTCGAGGTGCCGTCCACTTCTGGAATGACGCCGACGGATTCGCTGAGCGCATCCGGGTTCTCGCTGGCACTCGGGCCGGGGCTGCGGCTCTGGGTTCACGATCAGATCTCGATCGGCTACCTCGCGCGCTTCCGGCTCTCGTACCTTTCGGGCGGGGCCGGCGCGCTGGTGTCTCCGCCGGTCGACGAAACAGCCAACGGCAGCCTGACGAAGATCGGTTTCGACGGCGTCTTCCAGATCCTCGCGGTCTTCTGACCATGTGGGGCCCGGCGCTGTTGGCGGGGGCCGCCGCGGCCGCGCCGGTCATCGGCGCGGACAGCGAGCCAGACGGCGTGATCGTCTCGCTCGGCGAGCGCGGCATCGTGCGCCTGCGGCTCCGCGCCGACTGAACCGGCGCGGCCGCGATCACATCGCCGTCATCTGGAACGCGACGCAGTAGTTCGGCTGCGCCGCCTGCGTGACCGACCCGACGAACGGATCCGAATCGCGCAGCAGGCCCCAGCGAAACGTCTGCGCGGCCGGCGGCGTTCCGCCCTCGGCGGTGGCGGCGTAGCCGACGGTCACCTCGGTGCCCGACAGGTCCTTGTTCGCCGTGATCTTCACGGTGTCATCGCCGACGATCTCCACGCTGCTGATCACCACCCGTACGCCCGACGACAAGAGCTCGAACCCCTTGCCCGCCGCCCAGTCCGGGATCAGCGATCCGTGCGGCGCCGGCAGGACGGTGTCCCAGACCAGCGGCGGCACCGGTACGTGGAACTTCACGGTGACGACCGCGCCGCTCAACGTCGCGGACGTCGGCTGCAGCGGCTGCCAGTCGTGCCCCGCCACGACGCGCTCGAAGTAGACCTGCGCGTACTTCTCGCCGACCTTCTCGTATTCGAGAGCGCCCATGTGGACGTGTCCGCCGTCCGCCGCATAGGAGTACTGGTACTTCGGACCGGTGCAGACGATCTCGCCGGGATGAGCGAGACCCGCCTTCCACACCTGCACGGCCGAGATCGACACCGACCCGGTGTCCATCGGCACCGAGTTCTGCTGCGACACGAACATCGGGATCTTCGCCGTCTGTCCGGTGATTGCCGACAGGTCCGTGTTGTAGTCGGTCAGCAGCTGGTAGATGTCGTTGCCGTAGTTCAGGTTGCCCGCGTCGGACTCACCGTGTGTGAGCACGATGCCTCCGATGCCGTAGGTCTTGCCAGCGGCGCCGGCCAGCCGCTTGATCGCCGTCGCCTCGAACAGGGTCGCGTCGTACGCCCGCCCGGAGGTGCCGTCCGTGGGAAGGTTGGTCGGGTTCTTCTTGATCACGGTCAGCGGCTGGCCAGATTCGCCGACGACGGTGTGCGCGGTGACGTAGTCATGCGCGGCCGCCTGCATCGCCATCGCGGTCAGCTGGTTCGCCATCGCCGCGTGAGGCGTCTCGCCGTAGAGGTTGGCGGGGTAGGCGCTCGGGTAACTGTTGGCGAGCGTGCGCAGCGGCTCTGTCAGAGGCGCCATCGCGAGAGTCGCGATGTTCGGATCGAACGGCGGCGCCACGGTCGCGCCGCCGAACGCGAGCTTCAGGTTGTTGTACGGCTGCGTGATCGCCAGCGCGGCCGCGGCGTGGTCGCCGACCGACAGGCTCTGGCCGGTGCCGACGACGCCGACCCAGTCCCACGCGAAGTTGTAGGTCTGCATGCCGCCGCCCATGCCGCCCATGCCGCTCGGCATGCCGCCCGCGTCGCTCGAACAGCCGGCGCCGCCGGACGCAAAGGCGAGGGTTGCGAAGAGAAGAGAAAACAGGGAAGGAGTCGTGGCGTTCTCAGGCTTCACGGGGCGCATGTTATGGGAAGCCGGCCTTGGATCCATCTTCATTTCCTGCTCCCGAATCGGCGGCCGACCCTGACGCGAATGTCGCGGCCCGAGGCGCGGCGCCAGCTCCGAAGGCGGCGGATTTCCGCGGGTTCGACGTGTCGCGACGACGGGTACAGCGGTTGCACTGCGGCGAGACATGACGATCCACAAGGTGCGCTCCTCGGGCTTCGGGCTCTTCGCGGTGGCGATGCTCGTCATCTGGAACTGCGGCGGAAAGGACGGCGCCGGCACGACCGGCGCGGCGGGCACGACCGGCGTGGCCGGCACCGTCGGCACGGCGGGCACGTCGGGGGACGCGGGCGTCAGCGGGAGCGCGGGCCGCGGCGGCGTCACGGGCGTCGCCGGCGTGACCGGCGTGGGCGGAAGTCCGACCGTCTGCATCCCGCAGGCGCCCGCGAACTGCGGCATCGATCTGTGCGGCAACGGCAAGATCGACACCTGCGACGTCCCATCGGGCATCGGGCCGTGCCCGACGATCTCTTTCACCGAGGTGTGCGACGGCACCCACTTCGGCACCGACACGTGCGCCGCCCACGGTTACGGTTCCGGCAACCTCTCATGTGGAACCGCGTGCACCGTCGAGACGTCGAGCTGCGTGGACTGCGCGACCGGCTCCAAGATCGCGTCGTGCGGGAACGCACCCCTCGACACCAGGCCGGACGCGGTCGCGATTGCCGGGAACGGCAACGAGATCGGCATCGCCAGCCTGGGACACACCGTGTCCGCGCAGTCGACGCTGACGTTTGCGCGGCTTTCGGCGACGCTTCAATTGGTCTCGACGACGGCCATCCAGGACGACGCCTTCGCCTCGGGCGGAACGTCGGTCGTGGATGTCCGCCTGGCGCCGCTGCCCTCGGGGTGGGTGATGGCCGCGTGGGTGAATCAGGAGCTGTTCATCCATACGCTCGACGCCACCGGCAAGGATCTGGGGCGCACGACGGTGGAGATGGTGCCGAGCAACGCGGAGTCGATCAGCGAGTCCGCGCTCTTCGCGGCGCGCGGCGACGGCGGGCCGCTCATGGTCTGGCTGAACGGCCGTGGGACGCTGCACGCGGCGGTCGTCGCTGCGGATGGCCGCTCCGTGACCACGCCGCGCGTGCTCCCGCTCGAGGCGGACATCACCAATACCAGCGCCGTCTACATGGGCGGCGCGTTCTACGTCGCTGCGGTCGTGGGAAACGGGCTGTCGGGGTCATTGCGCATGGTCCGTATCGAGACTGACGGCACCGTCGGGGCGGCCAGCACCGTCGTCGACGTCCTGCCGGGCGTCACCACGAACGATGCGACCCTCGCGAGCGGCGCGGACGACCTGCGCCTCGTCTACGTCGGGCAGGCGGTCGATGGTGGCCCGGCGGGGATCGTGCTCCAGAAGATTGCCGCCACCGGCGCGTCCGCGTCGTCTCCCGTCACGCTGCCGGCCGCAGCCGAGTACGACCACGCGTGCGGCGCCGTCGCGTTCGGCGCCGACACGGTCGTCCTGCTGTGCGACGGCGGCGAGGGCGCGCTCGGCGCGGTGCGCGTCGGCGCGAACGGCCAGATCGTGACGCCGCCGTTCCGGATCATGGGCCTGCCCACCGGGCTCGCCGGCCACATCACCGAGCAGAAGCTCGCGCGCGTCGGTTCGGACATCGTCAGCGCCTGGTACACCGATAGTCAGATCCGGCTCGCTCGGGTCACTCCCTGATCCGAGTGGCGCAACCTCGTCCGCGGGGGCCGCTAACCGCCCGAACACGCACGGGTTCCGACGGCCGGCCGCCGCGCCGCGTTCGTGGGCCGCCAGTGCCGCCCTTTTCCCCACGGCGACGCAGAGATCCGGACATGGAAACCTAAAGGCCCGAAACCGGCTCATCGTTTCGGACCGCTCGGCGGCAGCCTGACGGCGGCCTCCTGGTTTTTCCACCCGAACAGGACGGTTCACATGCACATCCGCCCCCACCGGCCGCGTTCGATCAGCCGCGCGCTCCTCATGCTCGGAGCGCTTCTGGTCGCGCCCGCTTGCGATCAAAGCAGCGGTGGTTCGACCGCCAACGACCCGGCGCTCACCGGCGCCACCATCGGCGAGGTCGAGACGTTCGTCGCGGACAAGGACGACGGCACCAGCGAGCGGATTCACTTCCTGAACCTCCCGGAGCCCGACGGCGCGCACCTGCTCCTCCGCTTCGTGGGCCATCCCGAGATCACGTCGGGTGACCGCATCGCCGTCTGGGGCGATCGCACCGGCGACGAGTTCCGCGTCATCCGCTACACGATGGCGCCGCTGCCCGTGCCCGCCGAGACGGTGACGTCCGCGCTGATCGGCTCGCCCGCCAAGCCGCAGACGGCGGTGTTCGTGATCGTCGATCTGGGCGGCGGCTCGAACATCACCAACGCGATGGCCAACACGACGGTGTTCTCGCCGGGAAATAACTTCGCGAGCGTCTACGACAAGCTGTCGTTCGGGATCATGAAGATGACCGGCGACGTGCAGGGACCGTTCAGCTACTCGATGTCGACCTGCGATTACAGCGGCCTGAAGGCCGCCGTGAAGCCGATGGTCCAGGGCACGTACAACCACTACATGTGGTACTTCGGGTCGAAGGTCTCCGCCTGCAACTGGAGCGGCATCGGCTCCGAGGGCTACGTGACCCGGCCGCAGAGCGACGCCTGGTACAACGCCAGCACCGGCTGCACCGTGCTGGTGCAGGAGGTCGGGCACAACCAGGGGTGGATGCACTCGTCGACGCTGGCCTGCTCGGGCGCGACGTTCGTGAACGATCCCACGACCTGCACGGACAGCGAGTACGGCAACCGGATGACCCCGATGGGCTCGGGCTGCGGGATGCTGAACGGACACGATCTCTGGTACCAGCAGCTGATCGGCGGCTGCAACGGCGTCAAGGTGACGACGGGCGGGACGTTCAACCTGTTCCCGCTCGAGACAGCGTGCAACGCCACCCAGGTGATTCAGATCCCGATGATCGCGACCGGGCGCATGGTGAAGCCGCAGCAGGGGTCGAACCAGCCGGTCAAGAACTACTACCTCGAGTACCGGACCAAGACCGGCCTCGACGCGAGCCTGACCCAGGCCGTGTACGTCTACGCGGGCGACGACATTCACGCCCCGAGCAAGACCAGCAACTGGTCCTGGCTGCTGGACATGAATCCGGCGACGACGACGTTCGACGGGCTCGCGTCGGGCGGCTCGTTCACGGATCCGAACGGCGACATCAAGGTGACGGTCATGTCGGAGGACGCGACGAAGGCCGTCGTCCAGATCGACATCCAGGGCGGCGCGGGCGCTGCGGCCACCTGCATCGACGGCACCACGATGGCCGCGCCGGGCGCGGCGGACTGCGGATCGGGTCCGGCCACCGGGACCGGCGGCACGACGGGCACGGGCGGCACGACGGGCACGGGCGGCACGACCGGCATGGCCGGACGCGGCGGCACGGGCGGCACGACGGGCATGGCCGGACGCGGCGGCACGACGGGTACGGGCGGCACGACCGGCATGGCTGGACGCGGCGGCACGACGGGCACGGGCGGCACGACGGGCACGGGCGGCACGACGGGTACGGGCGGCACGACGGGCACGGGCGGCACCACCGGTGCGGCCGGACGCGGCGGCACGACCGGCTCGGCGGGCAACGGCATGATCTCCGGCACCGGCGGAACGACCGGCACCGGCACCGGTGTCGCGGGGACGACCGGCGCGGCCGGGTCGGGACTCCCGACGGGTGCGGGCGGCTCGCCCAGCGGCGAGGGCGGTCACTCGACGCCCGGCGAGGTGACCGGTGGCTGCACCTGTGAGATTGCCGCGGGCGATCGAAGCGGATTCGGATGGACAGCGATCGGCTTCGGCGTCGCGGCGATGGTCGCGCGGCGGCGTCGTCGGGTGCGGTAAAGTCGACGCTTCTTTGCGTCGGACGTTTCTCTCCGCGATAGGTCTTGCGGCGCTCCTGTACGGGGGCGCCGCGTGGGCGAACGGGGCGTTTCCCGATTCGCAGAGCATCATGACGCCGGAGGCGCGGCCTCATTCGATCCGGCTCGCGACGAACTTCGGACTCGTCTCGAGCGACGACGACGGCCAGCACTGGGTCTGGAGCTGCGAGCAGACCGAGACCAGCAACGGATCGCTCTACCAGATCGGCGCGCCGCCGAAGAGTCGCCTGTACGCGATATCGAGCGAGGGGCTGGCGTTCTCCGACAACGACAGCTGCGGCTGGGGGGTCGCGACCGGCGCGGGCGCGAACGGGATCTTCTTCGATGCCTTCGCCGATCCGACGAACCCGAACCGGGTGATCGCGGCGGCGTCGACGGCGGCCGACGGCGGGATCAGCTACGCCGTGCTCGAGTCCTCCGACAGCGGCACGACCTTCGGCACCACGCGGTACAACGCCGCGGCGGGCGACAACATCACCGGCGTCGAGATCGCGCGCTCCGCCCCGCAGACGATCTACATCGCGATGACCAGCGGGCCGACGTTCCTGCCGAAGCTGGCGCGCAGCACGAACGGCGGCACCACCTGGCAGGTCGAGGACCTGTCCGCGAAGCTCCCCACGAAGACCACGCTGATCCGGATTGTCGCCGTCGATCCGCAGGATGCCGGTCGTGTCTACTTGCGCACCCACAGCGTCGCCGGTGACGCATTCGCGGTGGCTGTGGCGGGCGCCAGCGGCTTCACCGTCACCACGCCGCTGAATTTCCCGGACGGGATCCTGTCGGCGTACGGGCGCCTCTCGAACGGACATATGGTGCTCGCGGCTGTCGTCGGCGTCGATGAGGTCGCCTACAAGTCGACCGACAACGGCGCGACCTTTCAACCGCTGCCGACGCCGCCCAGCGTGCGCGCCATGTCGGCGCGCGGCGCAACGCTGTTCGTCGTCGCCGACAACGTTGCCGACGGTTATGCGGTCGGCACGTCGATCGACGAGGGCCAGACCTGGCAGCCGCTGATGCGTTACGACCAGATCGCCGCCATCCAGGCCTGCGTGCACGCCTCCTGCCAGACCGACTGCATGAACCGCGCGGCAGCCCAACAGTGGGACGACACGTTCTGCGCCGCGACGGCCCCGGTGATCGACGCCGGCACGCCGCCGGACGACGCCGGCCCGACCGGCACCGGCGGCACCACCGGCACCGGCGGAGCGGGCGGCTCCGGCGGCGCCGACGCGGGCCTCGTGCCGCCCGGCAAGAGCGGCTGCGGGTGCGGCGTCGGCGGTGGCGGAACGCCGGGCGCGCTGCTACTGGCGATCGTGCTGGCGATTGCGCCGGTCAGGCGACGACGCGCGCGTCGCGTGTGAGGCGCGGATCAAGAGCAGGAGAAGCCGACGTGGGCGGGGCCGCCCGGGAGGCAGTACTGCATCTGACCGTTCGGGCAGGCGTACGGAAAAGCGCCCTCGCAGGTCGATCCGCTCGGACAGTCCTGGTCTCCCGTGCACAGACGCGTACATCCGTTGGTGACACAGGAATTGGGCGCAGCGACGAACGCGCACCATCCTTCGGCGCACCCCGGGTCCTCGGTCACGCTGGTCTTGGCCCCGTTCGCGGCCTCGCTTGCGATGCGGGCGACCACGTCCTGACTGCACGGCTTCATCCAGTCCGCGACCGTGGGCGGCGCCGTCACCACGCACGCCTGCCGGGTCGTGTCGCACGTGAGGGTGACGTTGGTGACCATCGTGTCCGAGGTGATCGCTTTTGTCGGCCGACAGTCGTCGTCGGTCTGACAGGCATCGCCTTCGCTCTTGGGGAAGTTCTCGTGACAGAGGTCGGCGGGACAGGAGCTGACACCCGCCTTTGCACCGTCGGCGATGCAGCCCTTCGCGCACCGGGCAACGCTCACCAGCGACGCGCTGTTGCAACCGCCTTCAGAAACGACACCGCCCGAGCACTGGTAGAACGGCACGGCGTCGCACGCCGGTGCCTCGCCGCCGCAATCGACAACGCCCAGGAATACGACCAGCACCAGAGCCCGCGTCGCGCGCGACACCATCGCGGCTCTCACATACAGGTGAAGCCGATTCCGAACGGGCCGCCCGGTTTGCACCAGCCCATCGGCGGCGTGTCGCAGGCGTTGGTGCCGTTGACGAAGAGGATGCAGGTCGATTCGGCGGGACACTGGTCGTCCGACGTGCAGGCGCGCGTGCACGAGTTGGCGACGCAGGCCGCGCCCTCCACGCGCGCGGCGGCGCACCAGCCCTCCGCGCACCCCGGGTCCGGCGCGCCCCGATCGAAGGCGCGGGTACCGGCGGGCGCAGTCTGCGCGACCACGTCCGCGCTGCAGGGCTTCAGCCAGTCCGCGACCGTCGGTCCAGCGGCCGCGGCGCACGCCTTGGCGGCCGTGTCGCACGCGAGGTGCGTATTGGTGACCATCGTCGTCGACGAGTCGGCTTGCGTCGGGCGGCAATCGTCGTCGGTCTGGCAGGGATCGCCCGGCTTCTTCGGGACGTTCTCGCGACAGAGATCGGCGGGACAGACGTCGAGGCCTGCGTACATCTGCGCGATGCCGCAGCCCTTGGCGCACGTGCCGACCGGTGTGCTCGTGCTCTCTTCACAGGAGGAAACCAGGGAAACAACGCCAGCGGCGCAGGCGTAGGAGACCGAGGCATCGCACTCGCTCTGGAGAAGGCAGCCGGTCGTTCCCAGGAGCGCCAGCAGACCGAGGTACCGGATCACGCCCGAAGCCGTATCACGGTCCGTGCCAATCCGCAGCGGTCGTCAACCCGCCGTCGTCACGGCGCTTTCGATCATCCGCGCCGGCCGCCGTCTCCGCAGCCGCGACACGAATGTCGCGGATCAGACCAGCGTCACGATCTCGCCGCGCGCGCGGCCCGCCTCGATGGTCAGACGCCCGAGCGCGATAGGCAGCTTGAAGCGCCGCGGACCGGCGCTGCCCGGGTTGAACCAGAGCACGCCGTCGCGCACCTCGTTGCGCGGCACGTGCGAGTGGCCCGCGATCACCACGCCGAACCCGCCCGCCGCCGGGTCGACTTCCAGCTCGGCGACGTCGTGGATGACGTAGATGAGGACGCCGCCCGCGTCGACCACCTGCGTCTCCGCGATGGCGCGCGCCCACGGCCCCTTGTCGTTGTTGCCGCGCACCGCGGTCACGGGCGCCAGCTCGGCCAGCGTCGCCAGCACCTCGGGCGCGCCAATGTCGCCGGCGTGCACGATGCGGTCGACGCCGCGAAGGGCGGCCAC
>Ga0207662_10001398_pt1 | contig 11667 bp, 8 predicted proteins | sample KBSS33LmetaG_FD_184338 | JGI IMG/M metagenome (GOLD analysis project Ga0207662, IMG submission 184338) | Switchgrass rhizosphere microbial communities from Kellogg Biological Station, Michigan, USA - KBS S3-3L metaG (SPAdes) (version 2) | ecosystem: Host-associated > Plants > Roots > Rhizosphere... | reverse complement strand
TAGGCTGTAAAGTCTTTCGCAATTCCCGCATCAGGCATGGCTAGGAGAACGAACGCTTCTAGAAATCCCTGCTTGTCGAGTTTTGATAATACCTGCAGCGAGGGATCAATCTTCTGAGGGTCGAGGTTCTTCTGTTCTGCTAGAGATCTCAGTGCACTTCTTATTGCGGCGGTCTCTTCCTTCAAACTATGCCGGTACGTCTTTTCGTTAGGATACTGCTTCGCGAATTCACTGGTTACCCAACTCGCTCTCACGATGCCATACATCATCCATGCAGCGCCCGCCCCACTCTTATCGTCTTGCTTGAGTGTGCTCGGGTCTAAAGTGATCGTGGTGTTGCCGTTCTGTTGAGCTGTAACGTTGGTGGGAATGTCGACGCGTGGGTGACCAAGCTGAACATTTACTTTCTCTCCCCATTGAACAATTCCTGCGCGTGCTAGTCGGTTATACGGTTCGGCTATGAACGCTTCAACAAACTTGTCACTGGCTTCAGTAACCCGACCTTGTTTCATCAGTGAGTCGCCCCAATAACGATACGCAGTTTCTCGATCCGGATTTATCGCCACTGCTCGAGCGAACCATTCGCCCGCTTTGCGTTGCTCGGCAGACTTGAAGTAAACGTCGCCAGTGAAGAGAGCTGCCTCGTAAAGATTTGGATCAAACAACAGCGCACGTTGATACATCTCGATAGCCTTGGGGTAATCGCCATTCACGAAAGCCGCTTCACCCTCCCGCATCGCTTCATCAACTTCCTTCTTTGCCGAGAAGCCAATGTCATTGCCGCCATCTACCGGAATCGATTCAATAATCGATTTCGTTAGCGCGCCATTTGCTCCAGCGGCCTGTGCTCTCACCAGCAGTTCTCTGGCTTTCTTGCGTGCTTCTTTTCGTGCGGCAGGTTCCTTAAGAACCGCGTTTTGTCCAAACACAATCAGCCCGTAGGTTTCAAGGATTTGGGGATCGGACGGGTAGACCTTTTCCAACTTTTCAAACAGCGGTAATGCTTCGTTGTATTTTGCATCCTTGTAAAGTTGGAACGCGCGACGCCGCTCGGCATCATCTTGCGAAGTGAAAGCATTGAGAGTCGATGAAGTTAATACGATGGCTACGGCAATCAAGGCGCAGGTTTTTAGCGCTCCAGAGATCGTTCCTTGAAACGTCTGTGAGTTGGGCATTTTTCCGATCCTTCAAATGGAGGTTTGTGTTGGAATGAAGAACAGGGGCAGTCTAGGGACGCCTGAAAACTTAGTCAAACGGAATATGGCACAGACTTCAGTCTGTGTATCGTGAAACTTGGTTAACTCAGAAGACCAAGGCCACGATTAAAGTCTGTGCCCACTCTTAGAGAAAAATGCCCTTGCTGAAACCGCAGGCGAGGACGCCTGCGGTCTCAGAAGAGCATTCATTATTAGTTAGATGGAAGCGTTTCGTTCAGCTGTGTCCGCGATCCAATGTCGGCTGATAACTCGAACCAGTGCTCTGACGAATTGAGTCATCCTTCATACTAGCTGAGCGAGTAGCGTCAGTGGTTGAGCTCGCCGGCAAGTAACCTCCGATGAAGTTTTTGATCGAAGTCATCAAAGCCGGTAAAACAACCTGGGTGGCTGTCTTGCCGAGTTCCTTAACAAATGCGTCCCCAATGTTGCTTGCTTCATCCTTCACCCTGCCGAAAGCAGGTGTGTGACTTAACTTTTCTAAAAAGCCAGGCCCACCTTCGTGACCATTGTCCTTATCATTCGATAAATTGGTCTGGGCCGAGGCACTACTTGGACGCGGTTGTGAAGGATAACTTTTTGCCCGTGGAGCGTAGTAGTCAGTGACCTCGTTGAGTGCAGGCTCACCTTTAACAGTTGCCGCGACACAGTAGCCAACGAGAAAACCAACTCCGGCGGCTCCCGCACTCCAGGCAACCGGACGCTTTTTGAATTGCTCACGCCAATCCAGTGTTTCTTTCACCGCTTGCACTTGATTTGCCACCGTTTCCTTTATTTCAGTCACCGTATGTGAAATGGAATACCTGGCTTCGTCCATGCGCCTTTGAAGCTCCTCTTTTGAAACATCTTCAGGCGCGCTTTCCTGCACGCGTGCTAAACCTAAAGTTCGTTCTTCAGCCATGCTTTGTCCTTTCTCAGTTCGGCAACTGTTCTTTCGGGAACCACCTGCTGTTTTGCCAGTCGACTGCGAATCGCCAGGATAACAATCGCACCCACGAGCAAATAGAATGCTCCGGTTACGACAAATCCAAGCGCGTAACTAGCTGGCTGACTTAGATTGGATTGTGCAAATAAAGTCGAGACCCCGAAGGCCACAGCGACATTGAGTAGGGCAAAGCCAATAGCAGCGACCACTGCACCCACCCCAATCATGATCGCGCCACGCGCAAAAGTGTTTGCCTCTTCTTTGATCTCAACCTTGAACAAAGCAAGCTGCGAATTGAAGAGCTGCATTACATCGTCGCCGAGCCTGCTGAACAGCGTCGGGAGCTGTTCAATCTCGCTTCGCGGGCTTGCTTCGTTCGGACTAATTAGACTCGTCCTGGTTGCCGCCATGTTCATTCCCCCTTAGTTCGAAAACTGTATCGTTATCTTCGACCGCGAAGAATCAGCCCGAGCAAAAGTCCTGCGGCTGCGGAAATGAGAATTGCCTGTCCTGGCTTTTTGCGAGCGTACTCTTTGGCGTTTTCTGCTAGCTCGCCGAGATCTGCGTTCTGTAGATCCTTCAGCTTGTCGCCTACTACAGAAACTTTGTCGTTTACGAAATCTTTTGCGTGGGAAGCGACCTCGGAAATCTTTTGACCGTACTCTTGCGCGGTTTGCGATAGAGCGGTTGCTGTTCCGGCTGTGGCTTCGTTGAGACTACCGTTTTCTGGCATTGTCGAAATCTCCTCTTCTGGATGTAGAACCTGTTCGAAACATGAGCAAGCTGTGTGCCTAGTGTTCAGTTCGCATTGAACTCAACGAAAGACTCACACTCATAGATGCATTAACGATAAATGTCGAACGCTTGTTGTGAATAAATACAAGATGGCAGTGCGGGAAGGTCGCTATTAGTACAACATTTTCCTTGCAGGTTTTTTATTTACTGCAACCCCTTAGTAGCTAGCCTGGATTTTAGGGCGCGCTCTTCTGGACCGCAGGCGTCCCGCCTGCCCTTGTGAATGTCTCGCTTCCTAAACCGAAGATAGCTTTTCGGGTAAGAGGGCAGGCGGGGACGCCTGCGGTCCCAGAAGAGCGCGCACATTAGTCCAATTGGTACTACTAAAGGGGAGCGCAGAAGAACTCTATACCCTGAAACCTAAGCCTTCTTGACATCGTATCTTTCCAGATGGTAAGTAAGTACTTACTTTGCGGGAAGGGCAAGTCCTCTAAAACTAGAATTGAGCAAGAACATTACAACCCAAAACAGTGAAAACGGGGCTGCAAATAGCGGTGCTCGAATGGCTGGCGAAGATCGCAAGCACCAGATTGTTAAGGTGGCAGTCTGCCTGTTCTCCCAAAGAGGTTTTCGGGGCACGACAACCAAGGAGATTGCTCAGGCAGCAGGCATTTCCGAAGCAATGGTGTTTCGACACTTCGCCACCAAGGAAGAACTCTACGCCGCTATCCTTGATCACAAAGCTTTTTCTGCTGGCGGGAAGTTTGAGCCGGCCGGAATGGCAGCCGACGCAATCCGACGCAAGGATGATCGGGCCGTATTTGAAGGGCTCGCACTTGGAGCGCTCCAACATCACCAGGACGATCCCGACTTCCAACGTCTCCTGCTGCACTCGGCACTTGAGAAACACGAGTTGGCGCAAATGTTTTTCGAGCAGTTTGTGCTCGGCGTGTACGAGTTTCTCGGAAGGTACATACGGGAACGACAAAAAGAGGGAGCGTTCGTCGAGATGGACCCAAACATTGTCGTTCGTTCGTTTATTGGAATGGTGATGCACCATTCACTCAACAACAATCTTTGGGATCCGCAACAGCGACTTCTACGAATCTCTAACCAAGAAGCTGCGAAACACTTTACCGACATTCTGCTAAACGGAATTACCGTCCCGATGTCGAAGTCAAACAGTAAGCGCGTCGTTCAGACGAACGGTAGTTCGAAACGCAAAGAGTTCAAGGACTAGACAATACAATGAGATTCCCCGCGAAAATCAAACTCATACTTCTGATAACGCTTTTGTTGGCAGTCGCTGGAGCAGTCATGTCGTGCGGCGGGTCAAAAGCCAACGTCCGGAAAGAAGAAGCGTCTTCGACACCGAAAACCGTAGAGGTGACAACGGCTGCCGCAATTTCTCGGGAACTGCCGTCCTTTTTCGAAGCCACGGGCAGTTTGGCTGGTGACGAGCAAACAGACGTCGCGCCACAAACAGCGGGCAAGGTAGTCGAAGTTGGCGTTGATATCGGCAGTGCCGTGCGACGCGGGCAGATGATCGTGCGGCTTGATGACTCGGAACTGAAGCTTCATGTCACGCAGTCCCAAGCCCAGGTTGAACAAGCCAAAGCGGCCGTCAGACAGGCAGAAGAAAAGATTGGACTGCGATCAGGACAGGCTTTCGACCCGAGTCGAGTTGCGGAAGTTGCGGGTGCGAAGGTCAATCTGGATCTCGCTGAAAAGAATCTTAAGCGCGCTGAGAAGTTAATTGAGTCTGGCGATGTTTCGCGTTCGTTTTACGATCAGCAGAGGGCACAACGCGATCAACTCAAAGAGCAGTACGATGTGGCAATTGCTCAAGCCAGGCAGAACTTTGCTGGCGTTGATGTTGCGCGAACAAACGTGGCGAATGCTGAAGCTGCGCTCGCGCTAGCTCGCAAGAGCCTTTCCTACGCGTTCATCCCCGCACCCATAGATGGTTTTGTTTCGGAGCGAACTGCGGACCTTGGTGAATATGTGTCACCGACACAAAAGGTGGCGACCATCGTTCGCATCAATCCTCTGCGAGTTCGCATAGACATTCCTGAACAGGCGATATCGGAGGTGAAAGTCGGACAGTCTGTTTCAGCGACAACCAGCGCCTGGCCGGATAAGAGTTTCAGCGGCCACATCGCACGGATAGCGCCAAACGTTACCGCAAACTCACGTACGTTGACGGTGGAAGCGGAGATCGAGAACGGCAGTGGTGCATTGAAGCCGGGTCAGTTTGCGACCGTTCGAATTCTGCAGCCGCGATCGGTTGCCGCAGTTTTGGTTCCGTCTCGCGCCGTCGTCAGCGACGCCGGGGTTAACCGGATTTATGTAATCAAGAATGGTCACGCAGAACAGCGACTCGTTCAGTTGGGCCAAACCGAAGGTGATCTTGTCCAGGTGAAGACTGGCGTTGCGGCTGATGAAAAAGTTGCGACGAGCAACTTGGAACAGTTGGGTGATGGAGTTCCGGTGAAGGGCTAATGAATTTCAGATCTCAGATTTCAGATCTCAGATTGAAAACCGTGGGCTCGCGTTAGGTGCCAGTTACAAAGAACCAAGCACCAAAGCACTAAGCACAAAGTACAAAGTACAAACACCATGCAAAAGCTAGCAGAGATATGTGTCCGCCGTCCGGTTTTTGCGACCATGCTCATCTTGAGCCTGACTGTCGTAGGTTTGTTCTCCTACAAGTCGCTGGGCGTTGACCTCTTTCCGAAGATAGATCTACCCACGATCACAGTCACCGTCGTTAACCGTGGTGCGTCTCCCCAGGAAATCGAAACCGAAATTACCGACAAAATCGAAGGCGCCGTTAACACAGTCGCCGGTATTGACGAACTGCGCTCGACGTCAGTTGAAGGAGTTTCGCAAGTCTTTATCACGTTCCTCCTCGAGAAGAATCCCGACATCGCAGCCCAGGAAGTCAGAAACAAGATCGATTTGATCCTGAGTGATCTGCCAGTTACCGCCGAGCAGCCGATTGTGCAAAAGCTCGATACGGACGCTGCTCCGGTTGTGCGTATCGCGGTTTCCGCACCGCGCTCACTACGCGAAGTGACCGACATTGCCGACAAGAAGATCAAGCAACAGATTGAATCGATCAGTGGCGTCGGCGACGTGCAAATCATTGGTGGCAGAACCAGGGAGATTGAAATCTGGGTCGATCCAGACAAGCTACGGGCTTTCAACGTCACAGTGGCCCAGGTGGCAGACGCCGTAAAAGCGCAGAACCTGGAATTGCCTGGTGGTCGTGTCGACGAAGGCGCTCGAGAACTCACGGTGCGCACGATGGGACGCATCGTCGAGCCGGCACAGTTCAATAATTTGGTTGTTGCCAATCGAGGGACTTATTCAGTCAAACTCAGCGATGTCGGTTATGCCGAAGACGGAGCGGAAGAGCCGAGGACCGAAGCACGTTTGAATGGATTGCCGGCAGTCACGTTGGTGGTATCGAAGCAATCAGGACAAAACACCGTCGCAATCGCAGATGCCGTCAAGGAGCGACTGAAAGAAATCACCTCGACGCTGCCGCCCGGGTTCAAGACGGAAGTTGTCGGCGACCAATCGATCTTCATCAAGGCTTCAATTGAAGCCATTCAAACGCACTTAATCGAAGGCAGCATACTCGCGGCCATCGTCGTGTTTGTTTTTCTCTGGAGCTTCCGTTCGACCGTCATCGCCGGCCTTGCGATTCCAACTTCGTTGATTGCCACTTTCGGGCTGATGGCCGCGATGGGGTTCACGCTCAATCAGATCACGATGTTGGCGTTGACCTTGATGGTGGGAATCGTCATCGACGACGCCATCGTAGTTCTGGAAAACATCTTCCGGTTCATTGAGGAAAAAGGTATCCCGCCGTTTCAGGCGGCCATAGAAGGAACTAAGGAAATTGGGTTGGCAGTCACTGCAACGACGTTGTCCTTGTTGGCTGTGTTCCTGCCGGTTGGATTCATGGGGGGAATTGTCGGCCGGTTTATGTCGTCGTTTGGTCTAACGTCAGCTTTCGCGATTGCGGTTTCGTTGCTGGTGTCGTTCACGCTGACCCCGATGTTGGCCGCGCGCCTAATCAAAAGAAGTGACGACGACCGAGAGCGAGGATTTGAAAAAGTTACCGAGCCTGCCGATCACGGGTCCAAGGAGTCGCGCTTCTACAGGCCTATCGACCGTGGTTACACGAAGTTGTTGACCTGGTCGATGCATCATCGTTGGGTGATAGTCCTCGCCTGTCTGCTGGTGATCGTTAGTATCGTTCCGCTCTTCATGTTTGTTGGTAAGAACTTTCTGCCAGTAGACGACCAGGCGCAGTTTGAAATCACTGTGCGTGCGCCAGAAGGTTCGTCACTTGCAGCCACATCTACCCTCGCCCAGCGAATCGGGGGGGACTTGCGAAAGCTCGAGGGCGTCACGGACACACTAATAACGATTGGGGGCGGTCAACAGGAACAGGTCAACGTTGCTTCCATCTACGTGAAGCTCCTGCCCATTAATGAGCGAAAAATTTCGCAGCAGCTGTTGATGTCCAAAGCGCGCGACGAAGTACTTTCAAATTACATCAAGCAATACCAGGGTCAGTTGCGCACGAGCGTCCAAGCAGTCGCAGCCATCTCTGGAGGCGGTTTCCGCAACGCTGACATTCAATACGTTATCGGTGGACCCGATCTTACAAAGTTGACTGAATACTCAGACGCGCTGCTCGCAAAGATGAAGACGATCCCGGACGTCGTCGACGTCGATTCGACGCTCATTAACGGCAAGCCGGAAGTTCGTGTCGTTATCGACCGTGAACGATCTGCTGATTTGGGAGTGAGGGTCGGTGACATCGCCCAAGCCTTAAATACGCTCGTGGCTGGCACGAAGGTGTCGACTTTCAATGCCGGCACCGATCAATACGATGTCCTGGTGCGCGCCACCGGTGAATATCGCACCAGCGTCGAGGGTTTGAAGAAAATGATCGTCTCGTCTTCAAAGATGGGATGGGTGAGCCTGGATAATCTTGTTCACTTTGAAGAGGGAACAGGCCCATCTGCGATCGACAGGTTGAACCGCAAACGTCAGGTAACACTCATGGCTAACGTAAAGCCAGGCGGTTCGCAGTCGGCGGTGATCGCGAAGATGAATCAGTTTGTGAAAGAGATGACTCTTGATCCCGCGTACAGCACAGGCCTGGCAGGTCGGTCTAAAGAACTGGGGCGTGCTGGTTACTACTTCGTGCTTGCTTTCGTTCTGTCGTTCATCTTCATGTACATGGTGCTGGCTGCACAATTTGAGTCTTTTGTTCACCCAATCACCATCCTGTTAACGCTGCCGTTAGCAATTCCGTTCGGCATTCTGTCGTTGCTGATGACCGGTCAGACTGTAAACATTTACTCCGGACTCGGTCTGCTGCTGTTGTTTGGTGTGGTGAAGAAGAACGCGATTCTGCAAATCGATCACACGAACCAGCTTCGTGAGCGCGGGATGGAACGACTGGAAGCCATCATCCGCGGCAACCGGGATCGTTTACGACCGATCCTGATGACCACGATCGCACTCGTCGCTGGCATGTTGCCGCTGACAATTTCGACCGGGCCCGGCTCCGGCACTAATCGATCAATTGGCGTCCTCGTAGTTGGCGGACAGTCCCTGTGTTTATTGCTCACACTGGTAGCTGTTCCTGTTTTTTATTCACTCTTCGACGACCTGGCAAGGAGCCGCGTTTGGGGACGACTCAATCTTCTCGTCCATCGATTCTTTGGACGAGTACGTCGTCGCGCGGTGAGTGCGACCGCGTCGCTGATTTCAAAGCAGTAAAAATGAAATGTTAGGGAATGCTATGCAACCAAGGTTTGTAGATCTAAAGGCACGATTCAGTGCGGTCACGAGAACCATTCCGCTTCTTCTGGTTCTCGTTGTGTCAGCTTCTGTGCGTCTGGTTCAGGCGCAAGATGCAACCGCCTCACCGGAACCAAACAACTTCAAGCAGTTGTCGGTACCGACTGTCGCTCCTGACTATCGCGGCCAACAGAAGCCTCTGCCGGAGCTGAATCGCGTCGGCGTGGATATGACGCGTCAACATCCGTTGTCGATCCGCGAGGCGCTTTCACTGGCGCTTGAGAACAACAAAGATATTGAAGTGGCTCGCCAGAACGTGAAAATTGCCGAGTTTGATCTGACCGGATCGCGCGGCCTTTATGATCCGAGGCTCAGTTCGTCAGCTTTCTACGAGCGAATCGAGAATCCGATTTCCAATTTCCTTAGTGGCGGACAAAACGGATCGATCACCCAGAACGATTTCACCGGAACGGCTCGCGTGGAAGGTTTGTCTCCAAAACTCGGTGGTAGCTATCACTTCGATTTTTCTTCGGTCAGGCTTACAACCAATAACTCGTTTGCCGCGCTAAATCCGCAGTATCCAAGTTCGCTAACATTCAGCTACACGCAACCACTCGTTCGCGGATTGCGGGTCGACAATGCTCGCCGGCTAATCGAGATTGGCAAGAAGAACCTGTCGTTGACAGATGCACAATTCAGACAGCGCGCCATCGAGACAATCACCAGCGTTCAACGCGCATACTGGGATCTTGTTTTTGCGCTGCGAAGTTTGCAAGTACAACGCGATGCTGTTGGCGTTGCCCAGACGCAGTTGGCTCATAACCGTCGCATGGTGAACGAAGGTCAGTTGGCACCTATCGACTTGATTGCGTCAGAAGCTCAGATAACAACTTACGAGCAGGGTGTCTTTGCTGCCTTGGAGGATGTTACGCGTTTTGAGAACACATTGAAGAATCTCATTGCGAAAGATAACAACGCCGCAATCTGGACCGATTCGATTGTGCCGACAGATCCTGTTGATTTGAGTCTGCCGGAAGTTTCGCTGCCCGACGCGCTGAAGACAGCGATGGACAATCGGCCGGAACTGCAGCAGGTGACCGTTCTCAGTCAGATTAACGAAATCGATCAACGCTTCTATAAAGATCAAACCAAGCCGGAAATAGATTTGATCGGTACTTATGGAATGACCGGATTGGCCGGTTCGATAGCGACTACTAACTCGAATCCTTTCACTGCTTCGAGTCAGCTGGTGCGGGATCGCGTGGAGCAATTATCAGCGCTGGCAGGCTTGCCGCCATTGCCAATTACTCCGCCCACAACTTTTTCCCCGGAATTGCTTGGCTCTTACGGACAATCCATCGCGAACCTGCTCGCCAATCGATACAACAACTTCAAAGTTGGCGTTCAGATCAACTTGCCGCTGAGAAACCGGACGGCCGAAGCGCAGCTTGGACGATCACTGGTTGAAGGAGAGCGGATTGCGACTCAACGAGAACAACTCCAACAGAATATTCAGGTGGAAGTGCGCAATGCGTTGCAGTCTGTCAGAAGTGCCGAGACTCGATTGCGTTCAGCTGTGGCTACACGTGAATACAACGAACAACAGTTTGCGAGTGAACAACGAAAGCTCGATGCGGGCCAGTCGACAGTTTTTCTTGTTCTGGAACGGCAAACGGCGTTGACGACGGCAAAGGGAATGGAGTTGAAAGCGCAGACTGACTTGAACAAGTCGATTGCTGACTTACAAAAAGCAACCGGCAATGCGTTGAGCGTAAACAGTATCGTGGTGCGTGTGCGCTGATAGGTTCCCCGTTTTTGCAGCATCACATCACGGCAGCGGCGAGTTCGGAGGGGGTGAACTCGCCGCTTTTGCGTTTGAATGACCAAGCCCACCAGAACATTTATCATTTCTCATTTGATTGGTCGAGGATTGAAGTCGGTACTACGACGCGGTAGCGTGTGGCTCAATCGTCGCACTTGTTGAAGCCGCATGCTACCGCGTTGTGGTACTGACTCCAGGGCTCAGCAAACTAGCGCGAATCAACGCTCAAAATCGGAGAAAAAGATATGGACAAACAACTTCTCGAGACCTGGCAGATTCATGATCGAATCAATCTTTACCTGCTGGATGCCATCGATGGCCCATCGCTCGAACTCCACTCGGCGTCCAAGGGTCGCAGTGTGGGTGAGCAAGTTGCGCACATTCACAACGTTCGGCTCATGTGGTTGAAGTCTGCTGCACCGGATCTCTTAAAAGGACTGGCAAAGATCGATAGCGAGCAAGCAACCGACAAAAAACTTTTGCGCAAATCGCTGGTTGATTCCGGCAAAGCGATTAGTGACCTGGTGAATATAAGCTTGCAAAACGGCGGCAAGATCAAGGGCTTCAAACCGCATGTCGTCGCTTTCGTAGGCTATTTGATTTCACACGAGTCCCATCATCGCGGCCAAATAGCGCTCAGCTTGAAACAGGCCGGCAAACCGCTCGACAAGAAAGTGTCCTATGGTATTTGGGAGTGGGGCGTTAGATAGCTAGAAGAAATGTTCCAACAAAAGAAAAGCGGCGTAGATGCCAAGAATGACTAACAGAGCAGCTAGCACGTGCCACAGCGGCAATTTCGTTTGACAGGCGGGACAACGAGTTCGTGACCAACTCACGCGTCGTTCACAGTTTCTGCAGTTCACCTAGAGGTAAGTCCTCACACGTTTGATAGTAGAAAAAGGAAGGTGTCTCAGTGCCGTTGAAGCGCAGGCGCAACCGGTTGCTAATATGTCGGTGAGCAATGTACAGAGGTTCTCGTGTTTTTCAAAGCGCTTAATGAGGAAGCGGCGATATTTTGGTGTTATCTACGGATTTATGAAGTGAAGGTGACAGCGACAAGTTGGGTGGAGTCAAGAATCATTTGTGATTGGTCATTTTCCATTTCTCGTTTTCCATTTGGTCAACCCCTCAAGTTGGCA
>Ga0207662_10001397_pt1 | contig 11669 bp, 10 predicted proteins | sample KBSS33LmetaG_FD_184338 | JGI IMG/M metagenome (GOLD analysis project Ga0207662, IMG submission 184338) | Switchgrass rhizosphere microbial communities from Kellogg Biological Station, Michigan, USA - KBS S3-3L metaG (SPAdes) (version 2) | ecosystem: Host-associated > Plants > Roots >... | reverse complement strand
CACTCCGCACCTCGCACCCCGCCGCCGCACCTCGCACCCCGCACCCCGCACCTCGCACCTCGCTACACTAGAGGGATGCGATTAGCCGCAATGGTGATGGTGTGCGTCGCGCTTGTCGTGCCCGCTCGGGCACAGGGACCCGACGTCAACAAGGTCCTCGCCGATATTCGCGCCAAGGACAAGGGACAGCTGGCGATCTCGGAGGAGGACGGACGGTTCCTCCGGCTGATGATCGCGTCGGGACAACGCAAGCGGGTGCTCGAGATTGGCGGCGCGAGCGGCTACAGCGCGATCTGGATGGCGCAGGCGCTGCGCGTGACGGGCGGACGGATGACCACGATCGAGTACGACCCCGCGCGCGCGAAAGAGCTCGCCGACAACATCCGCAAAGCCGGGTTCTCCGACATCGTCCAGGTGGTCGCCGGCGATGCCTTCGCCGAGATTCCGAGATTACAGGGAACCTTCGATTTCGTCTTCCTCGATGCGTGGAAGCGCGACTACAAGAAGTTTCTCGATCTGGTGTTTCCGCGGCTGGAAAAAGGAGGGCTGTTCACGGCGCACAACGTCGTGAACAAGAAAGGGGAGATGGAAGACTTCCTCGATGCCATCCAGCGCAATCCCGCTCTCTGGACGACGATCGTGTCGCCGGCCGGAGAGGGGATTTCGCTGTCCTATAAAAAGTAAGAGTGCGCGACGCCCGGACGGGCGTCAGTCTTCGACGACCGCCGCGGCGGGCGCGGCCTTCGCCTTGACGGTCCGCTTCTTCCGCGGCTTGCCCGTCCGCAGGCCGGCCGGAACCGGCTCATTGCTCGGCTCCAGCTTCGACATGCTGGTCATGAACTTCTTGACCCCGTGCTCGTCGAACTGCACGCGCGTATACGCGTCCTCGACGGCGACCACGGACCCAAGACCGTAGGTCGGCTCGACGACGCGAGCCCCGACCTCGAAACGCTTCATCCTGCGCTCCTTCCCCGATGTCGATGGCGTCCGACCGTCCCATACGGACGGGCTCGCCACCGCAACTTCTAGCCTATCAGTTATTTAGCTCCGTAGTCAAATCTGTGTTGGGCGATTGTCCGCCGCCGCGCGGGTATTCTAGAGGGATATGTCCCGTCCCGTGCACATCATCGGGGTCTCTCTAGATCTCGGCGGCAACCGCCGCGGAGTTGATATGGGCCCCTCGGCGTTCCGCATCGCCGGCCTCGGGGAGCGCCTGACCGCCCTCGGCATCCAGGTCGTGGACGCCGGCGATCTGGTCGCGCCGATCCCCGAAACCAAGACGATGGGGGACCCGAGCAAAAAATACATCCGCGACATCGCGCGCGTGTGCGAGCGGCTCTACAAGACGTCGCTCGGTGTGCTCGAGAAGGGGGGCATCCCGCTCGTGCTCGGCGGCGATCACTCGCTGGCGGCGGGCTCGGTGGCGGCGACGGCGGAGTACTTGCGGCGCGAAGACAAGCCGGTCGGGCTGATCTGGGTGGACGCGCACGGCGACATGAACACACCCTCGACCTCCGGCAGCGGCAACGTGCACGGCATGCCGCTGTCGGCGCTGCTCGGCGCGGAGCCGGCGGAGCTGGCGCGGATCGGCGGCTTCTCGCCGAAGGTCACGCCGGACCGGACGGTGCTGATCGGGATCCGCAACCTCGACGAGCGCGAGAAGGAGCGTATCCGCGAATCGGGCGTCCGCTTCTTCACGATGAAAGACATCGATCGGTCGGGGATTGCCCTCGTCATCGAGCAGGCGATCGCGATTGCGGGCAGCAATACCGGAGGCATCCACGTCTCGTTCGATCTCGACGTCTGCGACCCCACGATCGCGCCAGGCGTCGGCACGCCGGTGAAGGGCGGCCTCGACTACCGCGAGGCGCACATGGTGATGGAGATGGTGGCCGACTCAGGGCTGCTGCGCGCGCTGGACATCGTCGAGGTGAATCCGATCCTCGACGATCGCAACACCACCGCGATCCTCGGCGCGGAGCTCGCGTCATCAGCGCTCGGCCAGAAGATCATTTGAGCCCTAACTCCGGCCCGACATTGGGTTGTTGCGGGCGCTCCGCAGGCGCGAGAGACCACAGCGGGTCGCAACATCCGAGTACTTGTGAGGTATGGAGAAACAGGAGTGCAGGAGGGACGGGAGGTTTTTGGGCTTCAGAGCGTTGCGAGAGCGGCCGCAGTCACCCACCCGCTGCGATCACTGCCTCAGCCGCCCGCCGCGCGTCCACGATGCAGTCAGGAATCCCGACTGATCGGAACCCGCTGCCGGCGGTGAAGATCCCGTGCGGGTTGACGCGACGTTCGATCTCCGCCACGCGATCGAGATGGCCCACGGTGTGCTGCGCGCCGGCGTTGCGCCAGCGGTAGACCCGCGACAGCGACGGCTCGGCGTCGATGCCGAGGACCAGGCGCAGATCGCGGCGGACGATGGCGACGAGCTCGGCGTCGGGCAGCGACGCCGCGTCGGGATCGTGCGCGCCCCCGAGGAAGACGCGCAGCAGCACGCGATCGGCGGGCGCCCGCGACGCCCACTTCGACGACACCCAGGTGCAGGCGGTGATGCGCACGTCGCTGTGCCGGCGCGCGACGACGAAGCCGGTGCCGGAGAGAGGATGTGCGATCGCCGCGCGCGGCCAGCCGAGCGCGACGCTGGCGGTGGAGACGTAGGGGACCTGCGCGCACAACCGCGACGCCTCCTCGTCGAGCGGCGCCAGCAGCGACGCGGCCACGAACGCCGGCGCCGCGATGATCACCGGCTGCCGCGCCGTCCTGACCTGGTCGAGCTGCCAGACCGGCGTCTCCAGGCGGATCGTGCCTGGAGGGAGGCGCTCTTCCAGCGCGCGCACCAGCGCGCCCATGCCGCCGCGCAGCGACGCGAACCCCTTGATCTCGCCGATCGACGGCTGCACGCCGCTGGTCGCGACCGCGGACGGCTCGCTCGCGGCGCGCAGGCCGGCCGTCACCGATCCGTGCTCGCGCTCCAGGTCGAGCAGCCGCGGAAACAGCGAGCGCATCGACAGCTGATCGATGTCGCCCGCGTGGATGCCGCCGAGCAGCGGCTGCGCGATCAGATCGACCGTCTCCGGCCCGAAGCGACGCCGGAAGAACGACGCCACCGATTCGTCGCCGTCGGCGTCGCGGCGCGGCACGCCCGGCTCCGCCCCCATCCGCGCCCGCGCCTCGTCAGAGAGAAGGTCGTAGCGCAGCAGCGCGTCGTTGTTCAGAGGAATGCCGAGGAACGACGGCCTCGGCAGCGCGAAGAGCGTTTCGCCGCGCAAGACGAACGCGACGCCAGGCGGACGCACGGTCTGCACCTCGCCCTCGAGCCCGAGATCGCGGATCAGTTCCAGACCCGCCGGTTTCGATCCCAGCACGGCGTCGGGCCCGGCTTCGATCGTGAACCCTTCGCTGTGCTCGGTGCGGATCAGCCCGCCGATCCGCGGCGACGCCTCGAAGATGACCGGCCGCGCGCCGCGGCGGTGCACTTCGCAGGCCGCGACGAGGCCGGTAATCCCCGCTCCGATGATCGCGACGTCGCGCATGGCAGGAGGCTTTGGGCTTTAGGCTTTAGGCTTTGGGTTTTGCCCGTTGGAGGTTGGGCGTTGGCCTGTGGGGAAGGCGTGGACGTGTGTGGCCAGCGCCTGCACGTGCTCCAGGTTGGTGTTCGGCAGGATGCCGTGTCCGAGATTGAAGATGTGGCCCGGACGCCCCGCGGCGCGCCGCAGCACGTCGTCGGCCGCGGCCAGCAGCGAATCGAGCGGCGCGAGCAGCCGCGTCGGATCGAGATTGCCCTGGATGCCGCGGTCGTGGCCGATCGTCTGCCACGCCTCGTCGAGCGGCTGGCGCCAGTCGACGCCGAGCACGTCGCCGCCCGCTTCGCGGATTTCTTTCAGGATGGCCGTGGTGTTGACGCCGAAGTGGATGAGCGGCACGCCGCTGTCCTTGACCGCGTCGAACACCTTGCGGCTGTGCGGCATCGCGAACTCGCGGTAGTCGGCGCGCGACAGCTGGCCGACCCACGAATCGAACACCTGGATCGCCTGCGCCCCCGCGTCCACCTGCGCGCGGAGGTAGTCGCCCATCAGCGTGGCGAAGCGGTCGCAGAGCGCGTGCCACGCGGCCGGCTGCTCGTACATGAACTGCTTCGTCCGCGCGTAGGTCGTCGACGGGCCCCCTTCGATCGCGTAGGCCGCCATGGTGAACGGCGCGCCGCCGAAGCCGATCAGCGGCACCTTGTCCTGCAGCTCTTTCCGCAGCAGCCCGATCGTCTTCAGCACGTGGCCGAGCCCTTCGCGCGGCTCGAAGCGGTGCAGCCGCTTCACGTCGTCGGCGTGCCGGATCGGCTGCGCGATGGCTGGACCTTCACCCTTGACGAAGTCGAACTCCAGCCCCATCGGCGTGAAGGGCAGGAGGAGGTCGGAGAAGAGGATCGCCGCGTCGACGTCGATGACCTCGACCGGCTGCATCGTGACCGCCACCGCCAGCTCGGGATGGCGGCAGATCTCGAGCAGCGAATAGCGCTGGCGCAGCGCGCGGTAGTCCGCCATGTAGCGCCCGGCCTGGCGCATGAACCACACGGGGGTTCGATCGACGGGCTCGCGGCGGCAGGCGCGAAGGAAGCGGTCGTTCACTCGGCGACGAGCGTCTTGGCGAGGGCGATCAGATCCTCGAGCCAGAGCGGCTTGAAGCGGATCGACGCGCCGAGCGACTTCAACTCGTTCTGAATCGGATCCGACAGGAAGTAGTCGCCGGTGACGATGGCGACGGGGATGTCGACGAGATGGGGACGCGCCCGCACCATGCGCAGGAACTGCAGGCCGTTGGTGATCGGCATCCGCATGTCCAGGATGATCGCGTGCGGCCGGACGTGGTCGGCGAGCTCGAGGCCGGCCTCCGCGTTGATGGCGGTCGCGACTTCGAAACCCTCGAGCTTCAGCATCCGCGCGAACGTATCGGCGACCGATCGATCGTCGTCTACGATGAGGATTGTTTTCGTCGCGGACTCGGCGAGGGGGCTCTCGGCCGGGGCAATCACCGCATCATAATGAAGGTAAAAGGGATGTGCGTCAAGCGGCAGGGCTAGGTCCCTTGACAAAGATCTATGCATGAGTCGTCAATGTGCGTTACGATTGCCGGTTCCCCGGAGGCGACTTGAGTCCGATTCTGGTGAGGCCTGTCAGAGAGCAACTCGAGCACGATCGCATCATCCGGCTTCTGCAGGCAAAGCTGAAGCGGAAACACGAAGTCGCTGTAAACGTTGGGGATGAACAGACTGCCGGTGTGAAGGTCGGCCCCGGCCAGATGTTTCCGGACCTCGTGTTGACGTCCCAGGACAAAGGTCACCGCCTCGAGGGGCTGATCGAAGTCGAGACGGGTGAATCGGTCAACCACCTGGAGGCCATGGCCCAGTGGGCGCACTTCGGCCGTGTGCGCGCTCCCTTTCATCTGTACGTCCCGGCCACGGCCGTCGACATCGCCCGCCGCCTGGTGACCGAAAACGCCGTCGTGGTCTCTGAGCTCTGGAGCTACCACGCCATGGGCGATCAAACGCGGTTCACGCTGGTTCACAGGAATACAAAGGATACGAAGGAAGCAAAGGATACGAAGGAAGCGAAGGATACGAAGGACACGAAAGAGCTGAAAGAGTCGACGCAACCTGTGACGAAATCCGGGAAACCGGCAGCGGCGAGACCCGCGGCGAAGGCCCCGGGTAGGACGCCGGTCAAGGCCTCCGTCAAGGCCAAAGCCGGCAAGACGAAATCGGGCAAGTCCGCCAAGCCTGCGAAGAAGAAACCCAAGGGGCGCTAACTGGCTCACCTCCGCTTCAGCCGCGACCGCCGCGGCTACGAGACCACCGCGCTGGTGCACGCCGGCGGACGCCGCCGCGGCAAGGGGCAGCGTCTTCTTTACTGGTTCAGAACCCCGCCGGGCGTGCGGGTCGGCCGCTCGCCGATCGACGAAGACGCGATCCGGCTCCTCGAGCAGCACAACCCGGACGTGGAGTTCGACTGGATGCGGATCCTGAAAGACCCGCAGCCCGCGGAGCCGCCGCGGCGCGAGGCGCGCCCGCCGCGCGACGGACGCGATCGGCGCAGGGAGGATCGGCCGCGCCCGAGGCCGTCCGAGCCCGTGCCGGCGGCTTCAGCGCCGCCCGTCCCCGTGCCGGAGTTCGTGGAGTCTCCCGACGAGATCGACGTCGAAGACGCCGGGATCCCCGGCGTCGGCGAGTCGTCCGTCCGCGAAGAGGCCCCGCCCGCGCTCTCGTACGTCGAGGAAGCGGCGGCGCAGCTCGAGTCGATCGAGCCTGAAGCGGCCGGGGAAGCGGAAGAGCCGGGCGGCGATCCAGGCGATGAAGACGTCCGGCCGTTCGCGGCCCCTCCGCTGGCATCCGCAGACGAGGGATCCGCCTCGTATCAGCGCCTCGGCGCGGAGGGGCTCGGGCGCCTGCGTGCGCGATACGCCGAAGTGATGGCGCGCATCACCGAGCAATCGGTGGATGACGAGGCGAAGGAACAGCTGAAGGCACGGGCGGAGCGTCTTAACCCAGACGGCTGGGTCACTGCGGACGAGGTGGCGGCCGCGCTCGAGCAGTACGAAGTGGTCTTCGAGGAACTGCGCGCCCTGGTCGGGCGCGACCCGCGGCGGCACCGACGCCGCCGGCGATAACGGACTTATAATCAGGTTCTATGCGTAAGTACTTCGTTGCGCTAGCTCTCTGCGCCCTCGGCGCAGGGCTGGCGGCCGCGCCGCAGCAACCGCCGCAGCAACCGCCCGCCCAGCCGCCGAAGGCGGAGGGCGTGCTCACGCCGCAGCGGGCGCCCGACGTGATCCGCCGCAGTGTCGATCTGATCACGCAGGACGTCATCGTCCGCGACACGCAGGGGCAGTTCGTCGCCGATCTGTCGAAGGCCGACTTCGAGATCTACGAGGACGGCGTCCCGCAGAATCTCGTCACGTTCGTGCTGACGCATGGCGGGCGCGTCATCAACGACATCAGCGCGCCGCCGCCGCCGGTGCAGGAAGGCATCCTGCTGCCGCCGCCGCGCCCGACCAACGACGCGTCCGGGCGCATCTTCCTGATCTTCGTCGACGACCTCCACATGGACTTCCGGAACACCGGCCGCATCCGCGACCTGTTCAAGAAGATCTCGAAGGAGCTGGTGCACGACGGCGATCTCTTCGGCATCGTCTCGACCGGGCCGTCCTCGATCGAGCAGGACATGACCTACGACCGCAAGCGGCTCGACGAGGCGATCAGCAAGATCGCCGGCAACGGGCTGAAGCCGTCCGAGATCATCGAGACGCCCGACGGATCGCAGGGGCCGCCGGAAGTGCGCTACCGCGCCCACGTCGCGTTCTCGACCGCGTACGACATCCTCCAGAAGATGGAGCAGATCCACAACCGCCGGAAGGCCTTCATCTACGTGAGCAACGGCTACGACTTCGATCCGTTCTCGAAGTCGCGCGCCAAGGCGGCCAACGAGCGCTACTCGAACATGATGGGCAGCAATGCCGACGGCAGCAGCAGCGACGGATCGAGCAGCAGCTCCGACGTGAACCCGTTCTCGAAATCGGGGAACGAGTTCGCCGCGGCGGATCTGGCCGCCGAGCTCTCGGAGCTGACGCGCGAGGCCAACCGCGCCAACGTCACGATGTACACCATCGACCCGCGCGGTCTCGTGGGCGGCCCGGACCTCGACGAGACGACGCTCGACACGATGGACTGGCAGGACCACATCCGCGAGACCCAGAGCAGCCTGCGCGTGATTGCCGAGCTCACCGGCGGCTACGCCGTCGTGAACTCGAACGACTTCGACAAGGCGCTCAAGCGGATCGACGCCGAAACGAGCGACTACTACGTTTTGGGTTACTACTCCAGTAATCCGGATCCCCTCAAGAAGCGGCGCAGCATCGAGATCAAGGTGAAGCGGGCCGGCAAGTACGATCTGAACTACAAAACGTCGTATACGCTGCGGCCGCCGCCGGTCGTAAAAGGCTCATCGAAATAGAGAAAGGGCCGCCTGCGGGCGGCCCTTTTTTCGTCAACGTCACACCAGTCCTGCTATACTTTTTCCGCCTTTTTCCGGTTCGCTCAATACAACACAGGCAAGTGGGAGAATCACTGATGAAATTGCGTACCAAGGCCGTTTGGAGCCTGGCGGTAGCGTGCTGCATGGCGCTGCTGCTGGCGAGTCCTGCGGCGGCGCAGACGATCACGACCGGCAACATCACCGGCACGATCAGCGACGCCCAGGGCGGCGTTCTTCCTGGTGCGACCGTCACGGCGCTGCATACCGACACGGGCACCAGCTACGAGGCGGTCACCGGTACAGACGGCCGCTTCACCATCCTCAACGTCCGCGTCGGCACCTACACGGTTGCCGTGAACATGAGCGGCTTCAAGGATCAGAAGCAGGAGAAGGTCGCCGTCGAGCTCGGCGCCGAGCGTACCGTCGACTTCAAGCTGCAGCTCGCGTCGGTCAGTGAAACCGTGGACGTCGTCGCGACCGCGCCGGCGATCGATCTCTCCCGCGCCGGCACCGCCGACAACATCCCGAACGAAGTGAAGGAAAGCCTGCCGACGATCACGCGCAGCCTGACCGACATCGTCCGCATCAGCCCGATGTTCAACTCGCAGGGCGGCGGTGGCGGCGACGGCGCGTCGGTGGTCTCGGTGGCCGGCAACAGCTACCGCTACAACAACCTGCAGATCGACGGCGCCGTGAACAACGATCTGTTCGGCCTCGCCGGCTCCGCCGGCACGCCGGGCGGCACCGCGGAGACGACGCCGATCAGCCTCGACGCGATCCAGGAAATCCAGCTCGTGGTCTCTCCCTATGACGTGCGGCAGGGCGGCTTCTCGGGCGGCGGCATCAACGCCATCACCAAGAGCGGCACCAACACGCTGCACGGCACCGGCTTCTTCTTCGGCCGCAACCAGGACTGGGTGGGCAAGGGCACGACCAACACCAAGATCTCGACGCTGAAGGACAAGCAGGGCGGCGGCAGCCTCGGCGGCCCGATCATGAAGAACAAGGCGTTCTTCTTCGGCACCGCCGACTACGCGCGCAAGGAGCGCCCGGTGGGCTTCTCGGTCAACCAGGGCGGCCAGACCCCTCCGGCCGGCAGCGCGGACCTGGTGAATCGTTTCGTCAGCGACCTGAAGACGCTGTACGGCTACACCGTCCCGGGCGATCCGCTCGGCGAGTTCGCCAAGGACACCAACAGCGACAAGTACTTCATCCGCGGCGACTTCAACGTGGCCAAGGGGCACCAGCTCACCGTGCGCCACAACTACATCGACGCGATGAACGACATCAGCTCGGCATCGCTCGGCACGTCGCAGACCAGCCCGTACCGCCTGCCCGACGCGTACTATCGCTACTTCAGCACGACGAATTCGACTGTCGGCCAGCTGAACTCGCAGCTGGGGCGCGGCGTCAACGAGCTGCGCCTGACGTATACGCGGATCCGCGATCATCGCGGCAACCCGGTTGACGCGGCGCAGTTCCCCCAGGTCACCGTGCAGCTCGCGACCACGCCGGCGTTCTTCGCCGTCGCCGGCACCGAGCAGTTCTCGCACCGGAACGCGATCGACCAGGACATCATCGAGCTGAACGACGCCTACACCGTGCTGAAGGGAACGCACACGCTGACCGTCGGCACGCACAACGAGTTCCTCGACCTGTCGAACCTGTTCATCCGTGACAACTTCGGCACCTACTTCTTCAACAGCCTGGCGAACTTCGAGGCCGGTGTCGGGCAGCAGTACGATCACAGCTTCTCGGCGACCAGCGATCCGCTGCAGCCCGCGGCCTTCAAGGTGCGGCAGTGGGGCTTCTACGCCGGCGACCAGTGGCGCGTGCGGCCGAACGTCACGCTGACCTACGGCGCGCGCATCGACGCGCCGAGGTATCCCACGAAGCCCAGCGCGAACCCGCTGGCCGTCTCGACGTTCGGCTTTGCCACCGACGTGGTGCCGAACCAGGTGCAGATCTCGCCGCGCGCCGGCTTCAACTGGGATCTGAAAGGCACCGGCACCGAGCAGGTCCGCGGCGGCATCGGCCTCTTCACCGGCCGCCCGGCCTACGTGTGGATCTCGAACCAGTTCGGCAACACCGGCATCGACTTCACGCGCATCGGCGCCTCGAACAACGCCGCCAACCGCATTCCGTTCGTCGCCGATCCGCTGAACCAGCCGACGACGGTCAGCGGCGCGACGGCGGGGAGCTTCAGCAACGAGATCGACATGATCGATCCCGACTTCAAGTACCCGACGGTGCTGCGCGGCAACGTCGGCTACGACCGGCAGATGTTCGGCGGGTGGACGGGCACCTTCGACTTCGTCTGGTCGAACACCATCAACGACATCGCCTACTCGAACCTGAACTTCGGCGCGGCGTCGGGCGTCACCGGCATCGGCGGGCGTCCGTTCTTCGTGCGCCAGGTGCCGTCGCTGAGCGACGCGATCCTGCTCCGCAACACCAACGAGGGCTACACCTGGAACCTGGCGTATGAAATGCGCCGCGCCTTCCGGAACGGCTTCTACGTCAACGGCTCGTACTCGTACGGCCGCGCCTACTCGATCATGGACGGCACGTCCGACCAGGCGGCGTCGAACTGGGGCAACGTCTACACCCCGGGCGATCCGAACAACGTGCCGCTGGCGCGCTCGAACTTCGATCCGGGCCACCGCTTCAACCTGACGACGAGCTACAACGTTCCGTTCTTCAAGTCGGTGCAGCCGGTCGTCTCGATGTTCTACTCGGGGCAGTCGGGCCGTCCCTACACGCTGACCTACGGCAACGACGTGAACGGCGACAACCGCACGACCAACGACCTGGTCTACGTGCCGACGGCCACGGATCCGCTGACCTACACGGGCGGGACCTACAGCGACCTGCTGTCGTACCTGAATGGCGATCCCTGCCTGGCGTCCTTCATCGGGCAGATCATCCCGCGCAATGCCTGCCGCGCGCCGTGGCAGAACACGCTCGACGCGCGCTTCGCGGTGCAGCTGCCCTACAAGCGCTACCGCACCGAGCTGACGGTCGACGTCCTGAACATGATCAACGTGTTCGATGCGAAGAGCGGACTGTTCCAGTTCGAGAACTTCGGCCAGGACACGCGCATCCGCACGGTGCCGTCTCCGCCGACGGCGTCGAATCCGGTGACGGGCTACAACATCGGCTTGCTGACCACGTCGAACTTCACGCGGTTCCTGCGCGACGATCTCCGCTCGCGCTGGCAGGTTCAGCTGGGCGCGCGCGTGCGCTTCTAGCGCGCGCCGAAACGGTATACGGTCGAAAGCCCGGGCCGCTCACGCGGCCCGGGCTTTGCCGTCTGCGGTCAACTCCACAACGCCCAACTCCACAAGTAACTCCCAAGAACCAACTCCCAAGGCGTAACTCCCAAGAACCAACTCCCAAGACGCAACTCCCAAGACGCAACTCCCAAGCAGCGGTTTGGGAGTCTTGGGAGTTGGGAGTTGGGAGTTGGGAGTTGGGAGTTGACTTGGTTTTTGGGAGTTGCGGCGTTGGGAATTGACAGCGTCAGCGAGGCGGAATTGACAGCGTCAGCGAGGCGGAATTGACAGCGTCAGCGAGGCGGAATTGACAGCGTCAGCGAGGCGGAATTGACAGCGTCAGCGAGCGCGCGCGAGCGAAGCTCGG
>Ga0207662_10001395_pt1 | contig 11673 bp, 11 predicted proteins | sample KBSS33LmetaG_FD_184338 | JGI IMG/M metagenome (GOLD analysis project Ga0207662, IMG submission 184338) | Switchgrass rhizosphere microbial communities from Kellogg Biological Station, Michigan, USA - KBS S3-3L metaG (SPAdes) (version 2) | ecosystem: Host-associated > Plants > Roots >... | reverse complement strand
CTTCAGTTGACTTACCACCGCTTTGCTGAAGCACTCGAAACTGCGCGTCGAGCTCAAACGATTCGAGACGACGATCACGACGTGTGGGGTCAGATCACTGATGCGTTAGTGGAATTGGGTGATTACCCGGCCGCAATAAAGTCAGCGCAAAGGATGGTCGACCTGAGACCCGACAGTTCTTCTTACGCACGCATTTCATATCTGCGAGCCCTGCACGGTGATACGTACGGTGCAATTCAAGCCATGAACGCAGCTGTCAAAGCTGCAGACCCAAATGATCGCGAAGGCATGGCCTGGTGTCGCGTGCAACTTGGAAACGAACTGATGAATGCAGGAAAACTAGCAGCAGCAGAAAGTCAGTTTGATGACGCTCTCCGAATATTTCCTGACCATCGCCTGGGCCTGCACGCAAAAGCACGCGCGCGAATGGCCGCCGGCGATCTTCCAGCCGCTGTCGAGATTTACGAACACGACTACGCGAGAGGTGCTTCTGCTGACACTGCGCAGGCCCTGGGAGATCTCTATAAGCTCCTGGGCCGCGAAGAGGTCGCGAAGGGCTGGTATGAAAAGTTTGAGCCTTTGGAAAAGGAGAATGCGACAATCGAGAGATCGTGGCATCACATGCTCAACTACTGGCTAGACCATGACAAAAATCTCGAGGAGGCTCTAGCGCTTGCGACGCGAGAATACGAAGTGCGGAAAGATATCTTCACGTGCGATTCATTCTCCTGGGCGCTCTTTAAGAATGGCCGGGTGAAGGAAGCAAAGAAGATGATAGACGAAACGCTTCGGACGCGATCGAGAGACGCGCGCATTAACTATCATGCAGGGCTCATCTATAGTTCGTTGCAAATGCGAGGTAAGGCCGCAAAGTATCTTCGACTGGCCGCGGCAATGAACTCCGCGTTTGATCCGGTTCAGTATCAGGCAGCGCAGCGACTACTCGCCGCGCCGTAAGTTGATGCGGTTGTTATTTCGGGTTGGAGCTTCAAACCAGAGCGTCAATCGCAACTTGTTTATTTTGTTGCTCCATTGCCTTGAAAGGTATGACTCCGCGTCTTAATTCCTCGAGCGCGATGCTCGTATTCCGCCGCTTTAGTCGGTCGGCAGGGATGCGAGGCTTCGCGCCGTGGAGTAGTTGCTTGCTTCTGAGATCTGCGAGGATTACTAATTGAAACCGAGACACAATTCCCGGCCACTCTTCATTATCATTATTTGAACAATGGCTATTTCTGTTTCTTCCATTAAGTGGTCCGCGAAAGCCCTTCACCGGTCGTCGTCAGATACCGTAGATAAGAAAAATTAACGTGGGCACCCCTACGGCTAATATTACGATAACGTGAAGCCAACTAACGGCGGATTTCCTGCAGTTGGGGCACTTCACTTCCCACAGTCGCAAAATCGTTCCGCAGTAATGGCAATACCAGATCATTTAGACTTTACTCACTCGATAGTCGATTGTTTGCGGGAGGCGAGAAGAGTCGTAAGTTCAGCGAAGTCGATTGCACGAGCGCGCTTGAGTTTGCGCGCCGGATCTGACACCAGACAAAAACAAACGGTGTCGCCGTCGTCTGCCGTGAGCGCATCAAGCGCGCGTTTGTCGAGTGCTACTGGTCTAAAACACTCCATTTCGGAGTTGCGGGAGCGCGCACTCATAGCTTCGGCGGCGCTTAGAAAAACAGTCATGCGAAGGTTGCCATTGTGCGGGAGCGCAAACCAGTCGCCGTTAGCGCGTTGCATTCCAAAAAGTTCGCTCACTTGACTAGTCCGTTATCTTCCAAACGACGAAGTGATATGCAGTTCATCATCGGTGTCATGTCGCAGGAAAACTGAGAACACGAGGAAACCTCCCGCGCATGCGATCACAGCCAGAGCAAGAGCCCACCACAAGTGACTTATGCCACCCTGCAAATCCACAACGCCGTTTGCATCTCGAAACGTAACAAAAACGTAGAATTGCCACACGCTGATTGCCGTAACAACCATAACAGCGATAATCGATCCCGAAATGTTAGTAAGATTCTTTCGCGCGAAGCTCACCTATTGCCCTCCAATTGGCTTTCCGACTTTCTGATTCGTCATTGCAGTTCACCCGTTTCGTTACGATTGTGCTGGACCTCGTCCTCACAGCGTTGTATGAGGTCATGGAGAAACGGTGCGCTGTCAAAGGGTGGCCGTGCGTTTAACTCGAGAAGACAATTAACTGCCTTGTAGTAAGTAGAGAATGTTTGACATGCGACGTAGTTCTCGTTGTTATCAATTCGCGCGGCAGTAGTCTTGCGAAGCCGCCAGTACACAGCGCGCGCCAGCGCTGCCTGGAAACTCAAAAAGCCGCGTCCTTCGAACACCGCTGCCCGATCACGCCAGACCTCACTACAAACAGCTTCTAATCTCTCAGTGTCGATTGTGAGCATCACACTGACACGGAGAATGGCTGCCGCTGAACTACCTTGACGACTTTGCCTGTAAAGCTGGCTACCGCTTCTGACTCGTTATCATAAACATCGAAAACCGTTAATAATTTGGTGATCGTCATCAAGTCTCGCAATCGGTCGGTAAGATGGCTGAGCTTAATTTCACCGCCCTTGTTGCTAACGCTTATGTGGCTCGAGACTAGTTCGCCCAACCCCGACGAATCAATGTGCGTAACTCCTGAAAGATTCAAAAGGATCTCGGTTTTTCCTTCGTCAAGCAGGCATCTGATTGCTTTGTGCAGTTCCACAGCGCCACCGCCCATTCGAACGCGACCTTTCAGATCGAGAATAGTCACATTTCCAACGGTACGCTCATTGATATAGAGATTAACCACTTGATGTTCCTCGGTTGGCGGGCTGTTAACTTCAGATGATCTGGAAGATGTTCCAGAGGAGCTGAGAAGGGAGTGAGCGAAACTCGATTCACAACAACCTTACGCTGGCGATCACTATATGTCAACTATAGAATATATTTCACATCGACAATGAGTTTCGTATGCAGTAAATAGTCCTTATCATGAGCGAGGTCCGCTTATGATCGAATTAGTGACGCCTCCCTGCTTAAGGCCAAAAGGACTCTGATGAGGATCCCAATCTTATCGGCAGGTACGGGGTATGTTGTCGACTCGATGCTCGCCTCGGCGGGAAGACCATGTTCGAGTCTTGCGCGATGGCTCGTTGCAATGATCTAGAAAATTAACGAACGTTCGCTTCTTGCTTCTTCAGCTTGTCTGCCTCCGCCCAGTCCTTCGCCGAAACCCAACCGTTACTGTCATAAATGAGCACGATGGTCCCGACCGGTAATGCGCGGCTGACCGACGCAGCCGCCGACATGGGAATGCGAATGCAACCATGACTCTGCGGAGTGTGAGGCACTTCCGGATTTCCGTGAATCGCGAGGCCATCGCTGAAGTAGTTCGGATAGTAAAGCAGTCCGAGCGGAGACTTTCTCCATCCTGAGAGCTTCGAATAGATTCGGAAGCGGCCACGGGGCGTGTAAGCTAAGCCACTCATGCGCTTCTCTTTGTAATGTTTGTTGCTGCCGGTCGAGACTGGAAGCATTCTTTTGATCGCACCTCCATCGTCTATCAGCAAAAGGACCTGGCGATCGACATCCACTTCAACGTGCGCGTAGCCTCCGTCCTTCGGTGCGGGCGCAGTTGCGCTCATTATCGCTTCGAGATCATCACGCGTAAGTCGGCCGGTAATTTTCCGCCCTTCCCACTTTTGAAACAGAATCAATCCGCTGCGAGTGGAACTGTCGATTACGCCATCAACTTTACCGGTTGGATATCCCATCTCCGCTAGGCGCGCTTCAGCCTCTTTAGCCTCGCTGCGTGTCACAGCGAGCGATGTCTTACGTTTATTATTCTTGGCAGTCGCAAACGAAGGGGCGGTGATGAATAGAACAGCGACTATCGCAACGACTAGTGAGAATCGATTGAAAGTGCCCATGAGTAATCCCCTACAGAATCAATACACGTCGTCGGGCGTTAGCGACACGTCGACGAGCATCACGTTCAACTTTAAATGAAACTGGCTAAGGGGACGGCAGTTAGGGAAGAGATTGCCTTGTCGGGTAGGTGCTTGCTGAAAATCTACCGTGTCCAGTCCGTGTTGTTAAAAAGCTGTGTACGAGAATCACAATACTCCCTCAACCACGCGAGGTCAACGGGTATGCTTAAATCCTGTTTGGAGTCCGGCGGCCGGGCGCTGCTTTGTTAAGTCGGCAACTTCGACCAACGCTCGACTTAAGAATGCGGCGTCCGGCCGCCGCATTCGAAAGAGAGCTTCAATCGTTGTGTCACGGCCCCGCGATTTAGAGTATGCTTTGACACTCCTGCCCCGCACCAATTGCCCCCTTAATTAGTAATTGACGGCGACACCACTCATGTCGCGACTGCTGATCTAAGCTGAGTTATGGTTCGCAGAATTGTCCTATTCATAGTTGTACTGGCAATCGCGTGCGGAGCGATTTGGGGGTACACGCGTTACAGGAATTCACGGCGGACTGTATCGGCACCTGCAGCGAACGATGTTGTAACCGTTGACCCGGACGCCTGGGCCAAGGCAATTGAAAAAGTTAAAGAGGACCGAGGCGACGCCGCGCGTGGTCCGATCGAGATTCCTACAGAACTTCGCCACTACAGTGACCGTCATTGGTTCCTGGCAACGCAAGTCGCCGAAGTGGCGAAGCAGAACCTTCCTACGTCACAAGACTTCGTCGATCTTGCAGGAATGATCCAGCGGGGCGAGATGGTGTCAGTGCCTCCCGTGACGGATACATACGTGTTATTTGGAGTTGGCGCGCAGGCGAATGGCGACGTGTTTAGTCGATACGAGGACGACGAGAGCGTAGAGCTGTATCCCGAAGCACAAGTGAACGATGCATACAAGCGAGTCGAAGAACAGCGCTCGACTATTCAAGCTGACATCCAGGGATTGAACAAACAGCTAAGCGGGTTGAAAAAGGGTGATCGCGACCAGCGGACCGAGCTGCAAAAACAACTCAGCGCGCGACAGCAGGAGCTGCAAGGAGTTGAAAAGGGAAAAGGAGTACTCGACGAGTTTTACAGTAATGCACAGAAACGTCAGCAGCTGTTTCGTGATTACGAGTCTCTCCGCACCTTCGCGACAAATTTTTCCGGCCGCTCATATAACATCGACGACTCAGCAGATCGCCAGGCCCTCAGGGTCGCAATGCTGCGTTCGTTGAGGCCTCCCGCACTGAAGATCCTGGAGGAAGTTGCTGCCACGTATCACGCACAGTTTGGGCGGCCGTTGCCCGTCAGTTCACTTGTGAGACCCGAGCAGTACCAGCACGCATTGCGTCGAGTGAATCGGAATGCCGTACTAATCGAGACGCCTCCACATTCCACGGGTCTCGCGTTTGATATTGACTATCGTTACATGGGGGCGCCAGAACAATCGTTCGTAATGAACGAATTGGCCCGCCTTAAAAGAGCTGGACGAATCGAAGTCATACGCGAGAGCAACGCGAATTATCATGTGTTCGCTTTTATGAACGGCACACGTCCGAGTGACGACTTGATCGCCGCACACTTAGAAGAGGCGGGTGCACCTGTAGAGGACGAGCATCATCCGGCCAGTAAGCCTTCAAAAGCCAACCCTTCAAAAGCCAACGCTTCGAAACCAAAGGCCAGGAGCAAACCACAAAAATCTAAGGGCAGACATACGAGGAAGGCGCCACCGAAAAAGCGACGACGATAAGTAGGGATGAGGGATGAGGGATGAAAACGACCTGATTCATCCCTCATCCTTCACCCCTCATTCCTTATTTATTGTCCCGTTGGCGTCGAACCATGCTCGGTTTGTGAGCATCTTATGACTTCCCCGACAATTACCTCACCCAACTAGTAAATAGAGCGGTATTATGAAAACTGTGCGCGCTTGTTTTGTGCTTTTTGCTGTGATGATTGGTGTGGTCGGCAGTGCTGTGTCTCTCGCTCGAACGATCGGAGATCAAGCGCAAACGCAGAAGGCCGAATCCCGCGCTGGCGGCCAGCAAGCACCAGTTCAAAGGACTGAGTCGCCGGTGAAGCCGACTGTGATGATTGTAGAACCGAATGGCTCAAACACGGCGAAGACGATTACGACGCCTGGCACCTCGACGGGGCCGTTCGCGGATGCGGCAGCAAAAAACACCGTCTTCAGAGATCAACTCACTTGGACCTTCGGTGGAAAGCAACAACGCGGTTGGTATCTCTACGATTCACTGCTTCGTCAGACGCTAAGCACGCAGACCAGCACAGCGACGTCTGATTTCGCTGCAGCCTTGTCAACTTGGCAGGAATCGCGTCGTTTGAGCCCGGAGGGGATTCTCGATGAGAACGCACTTATGGAGGTAGTGTCTTTCTGGCAAAACAATCGTCTGAAAGATCGCACACCGGCAACAACCGACCAGCTCATCACAGCACCGGCATCCGAGTTTTACGATCCCGAACGGGACGCTGAACTACGTCAGGTTGAGCGTAACACCTACGCGGCGTACAAACGTATGCTCGCTGCAGCGATCGCAGATCCGACATTAAAGCTGGATCATGTTGCTGCTGATCAGCTCGCGCCCACCGAGCAGTTCTTCAAGATCATTTCGGCGCATCGCTCACGCGAATATCAGGAGAAGTTGCGGCGCGAGTCACCGAATGCGGGAAGCGCAGGTCTGGCTGTGAATAGTCCACATTTTACGGGCCGCGCTCTGGATCTCTATGTAGGCGGAGATCCGGTCGACACGCGAGACTCAAACCGCGCCATTCAGGTGAATACTCCGGTGTATCAGTGGCTAGTGCGCAATGCGGAGCGCTTTGGATTCCGGCCGTACTTCTACGAACCGTGGCATTGGGAATATGTGAAGTAACCGCTTGAAGTTTTTTGATTGTAGATTAAGGATTGGACCAAGACGCGTCACCGCAACCTCAGTCTACATCGTTATTACAGAACGGGAGCGAAGCGACCGATGTCAATGTGCGTTGAGTGTTCGCTGCGTGACATCCGTCGCTTCGCTCCCGTTCTGTAATGAGTCGCTCATTTTGCGACACGGACCGACTTCGCATCTATAGTCCTACGCTCGCGTCAGGTATAGTTTTGTTCGGGTTGGATTCGTGTGATTTCGTGGATCGTTCTTCTCTGCCGGCGAACAGAGACGATCCACGAACGCACACGAAACAACACGAAAATTCACGCTCGTTATCAACCTGGCCGAGCAACAGTAATCCACAATCGACAAGGTGTTAGCGAAGGATGAATCCCTCCCTAAACGGATCCTCCGGATCAAAATAGAATTCGTGCCGGCCTGTGAATGAAGCAGTTCCACTGACTTTTGGAATGACCGCGTCGTAGGAACCAAACTTCGTCAACTCAACAATCTCAACTGCCATCGTGCTTCCGACAATACTCTCGATCACAATCTTCTCATTCATCTGAAGTTCGCCTCTAGCATGATGCAATGCAGCTCTAGCGCTGACGCCGCTACCGGTTGAAGATCGATCCAGCTCTCCCTCTGCGAAGATGCAAACGTTACGACTGTGATGGCCGGGCTGCACCGCTGGGCCAATGAAGATTGTTCCGTAAAGAAAACTCAGGTCTTCTTCAAACGGATGGTGAATCGGAAACTGGTCCATCACCGCATGCTTGATGCGACGTCCATAATCAATGATCTGATCGAAGTGTTTAGCCTTGAGCGTTAAGCCAATATCACTCGCTTCGATGAATGCATAGAAAGCCCCACCATAGGCGACATCAAACGCGACACTGCCGATATTGGGAACGGCGACCTCTTGTTGGCGCAAGTAAACAAACGACGGCACATTAGTAAAAGCGGCGTCCCTTACTTTTCCGTCTTCAACACTGGCGGTGGCGTCAATCCTACCAGCAGGCACGTTGAACGTAACGCTGGTTTCACTAACTAGACCACTGTCGATAACGAACTTTGTCAACGCAATGATCGCATGGCCACACATCGTGCTGTAGCCTTCGTTGTGTAGAAAGAAGACATCGAAATCCGCGACAGCCGAAGGAGTAATCACAGCCCCATACATATCTGCATGGCCGCGCGGTTCCCACATCAAGCCTTTGCGAATGTGATCGTAGTGTTCGCGAAAGTAACGACGCTTCTCAAGCACCGTGTGTCCGGGAAGCGGGGGCAGACCATCGATGATTATGCGCAATGGTTCACCACCAGTGTGCATATCAATGGTGGTGATCCTCATCCATTGTTCCGGAGGCTGCCAGTTACGCATTGGTTGATTGCGGATTCGACACTAGATCTTTCGTGAATCGTAGGCCCAATGGAGTAATGCTTGTCGCTGCCTAGGCCTGCACTCCGATTCGCCCGGCGGACAATTCCGTTTCAGTTGGGCCACATGTCGCCTGATCCCCCGCCAGCGTTTGATTTGCCTTTCATCGTCCGGACATCGCCGTCCCATGTAATAGCGGCAATACCATTGAAACCATCCGCGCGGGTCCTCGTGGTAAATCCAACCCTTTTTTCGCCAGACGGAGAGTGGGACAGAAGCATTCACCCGAAAGCAGTTTAACTTCTCATTGCGGCGTTCGGGCGAAAGCTTAGCCTTGCGAAACCACGACGAGGGGAACTCAGCTTTACAGTCAGTCATGTACTTCCCACCGAACACACCGAGCTCAAGCATTTCCCTGGGCGTTAATTCAGGTTGAAAATCAGGGTGAAAGTTTTTGCCAATCGGCTCTGTACAAAAGTAAACGTAACGTGATTGCATTCGATCGTTGACTTCAACGCGTCGCTTCTTCATCCAGCGTTCCCACTCCTGACAAGACCTTTGGGAAATGCATCTGCAATCGCGTTCAGCTCAATGCCGTGTTCGAGCAACGCTTTTAATCCCGCGAGCACCCACGTGAAGCCGCCCGTTGAATCAAGCGAGTCGCGTACAACCTTGTCCCCATCTCCCTGAAAACCAGAGTTCGTAATCGTGACGTAAGTTTTGTCGGTGTCGTAGGCTTCAAAGATCCACTCCACCTCCGTCATCTCTCCGTAGTTGCCCCACTCAATGAGGATCCTGCGATTGGGTTCGATGGTCTTCACCTCGACTTTGATCGAGACGTCGTACATCTCCCATGTCCACGTGACGTGCTTGCCCGCCTCGAGTTCGCCCGTGCTTTTCGTATACCAAAACCTTTGTGTGACCTCCGGGTCGATGAAAGCTTTAAAGACTTCAGCAGGCGGACGGCGGATCAGCATCTGCGCCTTAGCCACAGGCGGTTTTGTTAATTCCAGTTTTTCCATTTCACTTAGCTCCGTAGTTTACGTTGAGTTTAATAAAACCACTGCAAAAACTTCATCGCGAGGTGGTCCCCGAACCATTATTTTTCCGCGTTACTTAACAGGTAGAGCAGGACACCGCTAGTTCCTGTCCTGAAAAAGCCATGAAGTTCTGTCCAGCATGTCAGCAGGCATATTCAAATCCAGCGCTGAAGTTCTGCCGTTTTGACGGCAATCAGTTAGTTGCCCAACAGGTTTCTGCCAGTGACGCGCCTACAGTCTTGCTCACGACACCAGGCAGTGAACGGTTTGGCTGGACAGCCCCCGATGCCGTTTCAGCTTCGGATGAACGACAACCTGATAACAATTTGCGTCCCTCACGGTAAGACCAACGCGTCCAAATGCACTCAGCGGCCGCTCCTTTGATATTAGAAGGAGACCACCGGCGGCAAGTGCAGGTTCACTTTTTCAAGCCTCTGCGCAACAGAGACCTGAAACTGAACCAGTACCTGGCGGCATTGTTTGTTGACCCGTGAATCGAGCGCGACTATGCTCCACGAATAGTCCCGTTTCTCTTCTCCACACGGAGGCGCATCATGACCAACACAACCATTTCTCGTCGCGGTTTCTCGAAGCTTATCGGTGGAGGCGCTGCGTACGCTGCCCTCGCATCATTGCCGATCGAAACGATTGCCAACCGCCGATTGCCGAGCTCGGCCGCCAATACCATTTCAGGGAACTCTGTTGTCCGGCTCAGTTCGAATGAGAATCCATATGGACCATCAGCTACGGCGATAAAAGCGATGACCGACGGATTCAGTCTGGCGTGGCGTTATCCAGATGAGTATGCCGATCTGCTCTCGGATGAGTTGGCCCGACTGCACAATATTCCAGCCGAGCAAATACTTCTCGGCGACGGCTCGGGAGAGATTTTGAAACTATCATCTGCGGCCTTTACTGGACGCGAGAAGAAACTCGTGATTGCCAATCCGACGTTTGAAGCAATCGCGCGTCATGCAAACGTCGCGAATGCCCAGGTCGTGAAGATCGATCTAACAAAGGATTATTCCCACGATCTGGAAAAGATGCTTGCGGCTACCAAGAGTGAACCAACAGCTGGCCTTGTTTATATCTGCAACCCAAACAACCCAACCGCCAGTATTACCGCGAAAACCGAGATGTCCGCGTTCCTCGCCAAGGTTCCGCCGACGACGATGGTGTTAGTGGATGAAGCGTATCACCACTACGTCGAGAGCAAAGATTATGACAGTCTGATCCCACTGGTGAAGGACTATCCAAACTTGATCGTCGCCCGGACGTTCTCGAAAATCTACGGGATGGCAGGTTTACGCTGCGGCTATTGCATAACTCAAAGCGCGAATATCGGCACGATGAGAGCACACCAAACGTGGGATAGCGTGAACATCATGGCGCTTGTAGCCGCACTCGCGAGTGTAAAAGATGCAGATCACGTCGCTCGCGGTCGCAAACTAAACGGAGAAGTGAAGAAATCTGTCTGTGCGGAATTGGACTCACTTGGCTATCGATACATCCCGTCTCACGCAAACTTCATGATGATCGATCTTCGACGTGAGGTCCGCCCAATTATTAATGGATTGCGGACGCGTGGCGTAGAAGTTGGACGCCTGTTCCCTGCTCTACCGAATTTCATGCGCGTTACAATCGGAACAAGCGCTGAAATGAAGACATTCCTTGGGGCTTTCAAAGAAGTGATGGTTTAGAACCTAAAAAGAGTTGCGCAAATTACGCAGAGTGACGTAAAAAGAACTCGTCGGCCTGCGGTCAGCCGACTTCTCAACCTCCGTCATAATCCTTAGATTATTGCGACTATCAGATCGCTCGTTCGATTCGCCCAAAAGACAACAGCTCTATCATCTTGAATTGGAGTTCTGAGACTATGCGTATTCGCCACCGCATCCTTTCGTGTGTCTTTCTAGTGTTGGGCTCGCTAGTGTTGGGCTCAAAAATCGCCTCAGTCGTAGCACAAAATCCGCCCAGCTCCTTTGATCGCGATCGCGCCCGTACAATGCTAAATGTGATTAAGGGCGACATCAAAAAGAACTACTATGACCCGACTTTCCGAGGGATCGATATCGACGCGCGTTTCAAAGAGGCGGAAGAGAAGATTAACAAGGGCACTTCTCAGGGACAGCTGTTAGGGATAATTGCCCAAGCCCTCCTCGATTTCGGCGATTCACATACCTACTTCATCCCTCCCGATAAGCCGTACACCGTCGAGTATGGCTGGCAAATGCAAATGATCGGCGACAAGTGTTACATCACCGCCGTCAAACCTCGCAGCGACGCTGAAGCCAAGGGACTGAAAGAAGGTGATGAGGTTTACACCATCGATGGTTTTGGACCAGTCCGAGAGAACCTCTGGAAGATTCTCTACACATATCACGCGTTGCGTCCGAAACCCGGTGT
>Ga0207662_10001392_pt1 | contig 11687 bp, 8 predicted proteins | sample KBSS33LmetaG_FD_184338 | JGI IMG/M metagenome (GOLD analysis project Ga0207662, IMG submission 184338) | Switchgrass rhizosphere microbial communities from Kellogg Biological Station, Michigan, USA - KBS S3-3L metaG (SPAdes) (version 2) | ecosystem: Host-associated > Plants > Roots > Rhizosphere... | reverse complement strand
GAGCAGGACGAGCAAGCACGCGGCCAGCAGGAAGCCGTTCGGTCGCAACGTCAGTACCGGCCGAGCGAGGCTCCGGTTGGCGTAGGCGCGGACGATCTGTGCCACCACCAGCGTCGTGTAGGCCAGCCAGCGGACGTGCTCGGGCGTCCCATCGTGGACGAGCATCAGGACGAGCGCGGCGACCGCGCTGAAGCCGCCGGCGACGCTGATCCGGGTCAGCAGCGGGGTGTCGAGCAGCGGTCGACCGCGCGGACGCGGCGGACGGGTCATCGCATCGGGCTCCTCCGGCTCGCGCTCGAAGGCGACCGACGTCGAGAGGTCGATGAACAGCTCGAGCCAGAGGATCTGCAACGGAAGGAGCGGCTGCGAGAAGCCGGCAAGCGTCCCGATGAGGATGAATCCGAGCAACGCGACGTGCGTGGAGATCAGGAAGACGAGGCCCTTCTGCACGTTGGCCACGATCCGCCGCCCCTCGCGCAGCCCGTACATGAGCGTCGCGAACGAGTCGTCGCCGAGCACCAGGTCGGAGGCCTCCTTGGCGACCGCGGTGCCGCTCCCCATCGCCACGGCGACATCCGCGTGCTGGAGCGCGGGCGCGTCGTTGACGCCATCTCCGGTCACCGCGACCGTCCGGGCGGCGCGCCGTGCCACATCGACGAGGCGCAGCTTGTCCTCCGGAACAGCGCGGGCGACGACCGACAGGCTCGGCAGCCGCCGCGCAAGCTCGTCGTCCGACCAAGCCGCGAGGTCGCTCCCCACGACGACCTGCTTCGCGTCGATCCCTGCCTCGCGGGCGATCGCGGTGGCCGTGACCGGATGATCGCCAGTCACGACGATCGTCTGGATCCCGGCGTCCTTCGCGGTCGCCACAGCCGAGGCGATGTGCTCGCGGAGCGGGTCGGCGAAGGCGAGGACGGCCGTCGGGAGCCACGCGTCCGGTTTCGTGGCACGGGCGAGGAGTAGGAGTCGACCTCCGGAGCTCGCTTCGCGCTCGACGACCTCCCGCCATCCAGTGACCGCCGGGCCGTCGGTGACCAGCCCGAGGACGACCTCGGGGGCACCGATGAGCAGTCCCTCGTCGCCGTACCTGCCACTCGCCCATGTCGTCGAATAGGGATGGCCGTCGCTTGGGGCTTCCGCGGAGAGGAGCATCCGTCCGTCGAAGCCGTCGGTGCGGCCTGAAGCGTCCAGTAGCGCCTGCGTGAATGAGCCCGGCCGGGCGCCCGCCTCGACGTGCCAAGCGTCCTCTTCAGCGCGCAGGGCCATGGCGACGATGTCAGCTCGCGCTGCGACGTCGCTGATCGGACCATCCGGCCCGAGCACGTCCCTGACGGCGAGGCGATTTGCGGTCAACGTGCCGGTCTTGTCGGTGACGATGAGATCCACCGCGCCGAGGGTCTCCTCGGCGGATAGTCGGCGCACGAGGACACCGCGCCGGAGCAGGCGATAGGCGCCAAGTCCAAGGATCACCGCCAGGAGGACCGGCGGCTCCTCCGGGATGGCGGCGATCGCCGCCGAGATCCCGGCGAGGACGTTCGCGCCGAGCGGATTGCCGCGGAGGAACCCCGCGCCGACCGTGATGACGATCAAGCCGATCGCGACGACCAGGAGGATGCGCACCAGGCGGTCGAGCTCGCGCTGGAGGGGCGATCGCCGGCGCTCGGTGTCGGCGAGGCCGCGCGCGATCCGCCCGAACTCGGTCGTGGAGCCCGTCGCGGTCACGATGCCTTCGCCTCGACCGGCGACGACAGCCGTGCCGGCGTAGGCGATCGAGCGGCGGTCCGCGACGGCGGCGTCCAACGGATCCGGCTCGGTCGACGCGAGCTCCGGGACCGACTCGCCGGTCAGGGCGCTCCGGTCGACGAGCAGTCGATCCGCGACGGTCAAGCGCATGTCTGCCGGGACGATCTCGCCGCCGCGGAGGAGCACGACGTCGCCCGGCACGAGCTCGGCCGCGGCGATGTCGTCCGTTCGCCCGTCGCGCCGGACGCGCGCCACGGGAGCGGCGGCCGCCCGCAACGACTCCATCGCCTTCTCGGAGCGGTAGGTCGTGGCGACGTCCGCGCCGACGATGGGGAGAAGCCCGATGAGGACGAGGGCGCCGTCGCGCACCTCACCCAGCAGGACGGCTAGCACGCCCGCGACGAACAGCAGGACGACGAACGGTTCGGTGACGGCCTCCCACACCATCGCCCAGACCGACGGGCGCTCGACTTCCTCGAGCTCGTTGATGCCGTGCCGTTCGCGCCGCTCGGTGACGGCATCGGGCGACAGGCCCCGCGCAGGGTCGACCGCAAGATCGGCTGCCACGTCCTCGACGGCGCGCGCATGTGCTCCGCCGCCGACGAGGTCACGGCCGGCGCTGGTCACGGACATGACGACATGGTCCCACCCCGGCGCCCCCTCATCCGCGGGCCAGGTGTCACGCGAGTAGGTGGCGTCTGGCACATCCAACGCCGAGCTGACGGATGGACTCTGGGTCTGAAGGAGGCTCGTGATGAAGGTCCTGCTCGCCATCGACGGCTCTGACGCGTCGATGTCTGCCGTCGCCATGGCGGCCGCGCTTCCCTTGCCGCCCGGATCGGCGCTCGAGGTCGTGTCAGTGATCCCGGACAGCTTCGCGCCCGAAGGCGCCGTCTGGCCGAACGTCGTCCGTATCGATCCTCCGACAGATCGGACTCGGATCCATGACGACGTCTCGCGCCGGCTCCTCGACGTGGCCGAACGACTACGTGCGGCCGACCGAGCTGTGGAGGTGCGCGTACTGGATGGCCGACCGGCGACCGAGATCGTCGCCGAGGCCGAGCGGTTCGAGGCGGACCTGATCGTCATGGGGGCGCGAGGCCTGAGCGCGGTCCGCCGGCTTTTGCTGGGATCCGTTTCCTCGGAGGTCGTCGATCATGCCCCGTGCCCGGTGCTGATCGCGCGCCACGCGCAGATCGACCGCGTCCTGCTCGCGACCGACGATTCGCCGTCCGCGAAGCAGGCGACCACCTTCGTCGGCCAGAGCGGATTGTTCGGAGGGTCGGAGATCCGGATCATCTCGATCGGTAACCCTGGGTTGCCGTGGTGGGTCGGCGTCACGCCCGTCGATGGCATGACGTCGATCGACGTCTACGCCGACGAGGCGGAGGCATCCGAGCGTCATGCCCGGCACATCTCCGAAGAGACGGCCGAGCAGCTGGGCGACCTGCACGTGTCGGGGACGAGCGCCGTGCGTGACGGCGACGTGGTGTCGGCGATCCTTCAAGACGCGAAGCGCTGGGACGCCGATCTCATCGTCATGGGAGCTCGGAACTTGGGCACCATGCATCGCTGGCTCGTCGGGAGCGTCTCGCGGTCCGTCCTGCATCTGGCGGACGCGTCCGTACTCATCGTTCGCCCGGGGGTCGGCCCAGTCGGCGAACGTCCCGAGGAGTGGGCGGTCCCCGCTTGACGCAAACGTCGATCAGTCAGGGGAGGTAGGCTGACCGTCCGGACCCCCGCCGCTGACGAGGATCCATGACCCAGACCGCATCGCCGGTGCCGACCGGTGCGTCTCCCGGCCCGAGTGATGACGAGCTTCGGCTGATCGATGCGTATTGGCGCGCGGCGAACTACCTGTCTGTCGGCCAGATCTACCTCATGGCCAACCCGCTCCTGAGGGAGCCACTGCGCGCAGAGGACACCAAGCCGAGACTCCTCGGCCACTGGGGTACGACGCCGGGCCTCAACCTGATCTACGCGCACGCCAATCGCGTCATCAAGGCACGCGACCTCGACGCGATCTGGATCGTGGGTCCAGGACACGGCGGGCCCGCGGCCGTGGCCAATGCATACCTCGAGGGGACCTCGAGCGAGGTGTATCCGGACCTCACGCGCGACGAGCCGGGGATGGCGCAGTTGTTCCGCCAGTTCTCGTTCCCGGGCGGGGTCGGCAGCCATGTGACCCCCGAGACACCGGGGTCGATCCACGAGGGCGGCGAACTCGGGTACGCGCTCGTCCATGCCTTCGGCGCGGCGTTCGACGACCCGGACCTCATCGTGTTCTGCGTGGTCGGGGACGGGGAAGCCGAGACCGGACCACTCGCCGCGAGCTGGCACTCCAACAAGTTCCTCGACCCGGTCACCGACGGGGCGGTCATCCCTATCCTCGCGCTCAACGGCTACAAGATCGCGAACCCGACCGTCCTTGACCGGATCACCGACGCGGAACTGGTCGACCTGTTCGAGGGCTACGGCTACCGGCCGATCATCGTCGCGGGCGATGACCCGGCCAAGGTGCATCGCGCCATGGCCGCGGCCCTCGACGACGTCCTCGACGATATCGGCCGGATCCGGGCAGCCGCCCGGAGCAGCGCCCGGCCCGTCGAACGTCCGCGCTGGCCGATGATCATCCTTCGGACGCCGAAGGGGTGGACAGGGCCCAAGGTAGTCGACGGCCAGCCCGTCGAGGGGACGTTCCGCGCCCACCAAGTCCCCATGGCAGACGTCCGGAGCAACCCGGAGCACCTCGCACTCCTGGAGACGTGGCTGCGTTCGTACCGGCCGGAAGAGCTGTTCGACGAGCGTGGGACCCTACGCCCGGAGCTCGCGGAGCTGCCGCCGACAGGCCCTCGCCGCATGAGCGCCAACCCACGCGCGAACGGCGGTCTGGTCCTCCGCGACCTGCGCCTGCCGGACCATCGCGAATACGCGGTCGAGGTGGGGAAGCCGGGTACGACCCTCAGCGAGGCCACGCGCGTCCTCGGCCAGTATCTGCGCGACGTGATCGTCGCGAACCCGTCGAACTTCCGGCTCTTCGGACCTGACGAGGTGGCGTCCAACCGGCTCGATGCCGTCTTCGAGGTCACCGACCGCCGCTGGATGGCCGCGACGAAGCCGGGCGATGCCCATCTCTCGCAGGACGGCCGCGTCATGGAGGTGCTCTCCGAGCACCTCTGTCAGGGTTGGCTCGAGGGCTATCTGCTGACCGGCCGGCACGGCCTTTTCACTTGTTACGAGGCGTTCATCCACATCATCGACTCGATGTTCAACCAGCACGCCAAGTGGCTGAAGATGACGGCCGAGATCCCGTGGCGGCGACCGATCGCGTCGCTCAACTACTTGCTCACGAGCCATGTATGGCGGCAGGATCACAACGGCTTCAGCCATCAGGACCCGGGCTTCATCGATCATGTCGTCAACAAGAAGGCGGAGGTCATCCGGGTCTACCTGCCGCCCGACACGAACACGTTGCTATCGACCGCCGATCACTGTCTGCGGAGTCGGGACTATGTGAACGTGATCGTGGCCGGCAAGCAGCCCGCACTGGCGTACCTCTCGATGGAAGACGCGACGGCGCACTGCAGCCGCGGGCTCGGGATCTGGGACTGGGCGAGTAATGACGAGGGTGAACCGGACGTCGTCGTCGGGGCGTGCGGCGACGTCCCGACGCTGGAGGCCCTCGCGGCGGTCGACATCCTTCGCCAGCACCTCCCGGACCTGCGCGTCCGGTTCGTCAACGTCGTCGATCTGATGCGGCTCCAGGACGAGGATGAGCACCCGCACGGCCTCAGCGATCGAGACTTCGACGCGATCTTCACGAAGGACAAGCCGATCGTGTTCGCCTATCACGGGTACCCGTGGCTGATCCACCGCCTCACCTATCGGCGGACCAACCACGACAACCTCCACGTCCGCGGCTACAAGGAGGAGGGGACCGTCACCACGCCGTTCGACATGGTGATGCGCAACGACCTCGACCGATTCCATCTCGCGATCGACGTGATCGACCGGGTGCCGAACCTCGGATCGACCCAGGCCGCCCTCAGGCAGGACCTGGTCGACGCTCGACTGCGCGCGCGTGCCTACACGCGCGAGTTCGGCGAGGATCCGGCCGAGATCCGCGACTGGTCCTGGCCGTACTGACCTTCCTCCGATGAGGAAGCGGCGCGTGCTCGTCCTCAACGCAGGTTCGGCGACGCTCAAGGCGACGGTCCTCGACATGCCGTCGACCGACCCGATCTTCGATCAAACGGTCGGCTGGTCGTCGGACGGGACCGAACCTGCCGTGGGACAAGCGATCGACGACGCGCTCGCGGCCATGGCCGACGCGGGCATCGCTGTCGAGTCGGTGCACGCTGTCGGCCACCGCGTCGTCCACGGCGGTGAGCGGTTCACCGCCCCGACCCTCATCGACGACGCCGCCCTCGTCGCGCTGGACGAGGTCGCCGGTCTCGCTCCCATCCACGACCCGATCGCGATCATGGCGATCCGTGCCGCCCGTGCCAGGCTCCCGGTCCTGCATGTCGCGGCCTTCGACACGGCGTTCCACGCGACCCTGCCCGAGGCTGCGGTGCGCTACCCGGTCCCCGATCGCTGGGGGACCGAGCATGGGATCCGGCGCTTCGGCTTCCATGGCCTGTCCGTGGCGTGGTCGACGCGCGCGGCAGCCACGGCACTGGACCGGCCCGTCGACGAGCTTCGCCTCGTCGTCGCGCACCTGGGTGGTGGTTGCTCGGTCACGGCCGTCGATGCCGGACGGTCCGTCGACACGTCGATGGGCCTGACGCCGCTCGAGGGCCTGATGATGGGCACGCGTTCGGGGTCCATCGACCCGGGGATCGTCTTCCGCCTGATACGCGCGGGGCTGCCACCGGACGAGATCGAGCGCGCCCTCGATCACGAGTCCGGGCTGCGCGGTGTGGGCGGCACCCAGGACATGCGAGACCTGCTGGCCCGCGAGGCGCGCGGCGAGGATCCGGCACATCTCGCGATCGAGATGTTCGTCCGGCGGGCGGCCGCGGCGATCGCGGCCGCGTCGACGACGCTCGATCGCCTCGACGCGCTGGTCTTCACCGGCGGCATCGGCGAGCACGCGACAAGCGTCCGAGCCCGGATCTGCGCTCGACTTCGCGGCGTAGGCGTCCCCGAGCCGCCTGCCACGGAGACGGGCGAGGGCGTGACCGCCAGAGGCGAGGAGGGTCTCGCGGTCGTCGTGGTCCTCGCGAGGGAGGACGTCGTGATCGCCGAGGCGGCTCTCGAGCTCGTGGGACGCTAGTTCGTCAGACCGCTGCGCCGACGGTGCGAACGACCGCCCGTGCCCAGCTCTCCGCCCGCTCCTCCTCGCCTTCCGCGAGTGGTCCTTCCAACCCGAGGACGAGGAAGCTCTCGGGCGTGGCCACGAGCCGGCAACCCGCCTCGACCAGCTGGTTCGAGATCACGGTCGATTCGAGGAGCTGTGGTCCGAGGTCCATGCGCGTGTCGAAGGCCGCGGCGCGCGTCCCCGCGAACCCACGTTCCACGAGCCCGTCGAGGAACGGCTTGGCAAGCAGGCGAAGTCCGCGCATCTGCGTCGGCGCGCCGACGAAGAGCAGGTCGATGCCGGCGCCGCTGACCTCGGAGGCCGCGGCAGCCGGGAGCACCCGGACGTGATGCTCGGACGAGAGCGATCGCGCGATCGCCCGCGCGATCCGGTGCGTATTCCCGTACTGCGATCCGAAGATGACGAGGATCTCCAAGCGCTCACTCCCACTGGCAGACTCCGTGGTCTGCCCGGTTGTACCCGCCGGGCCTCCTCGAGGGAGTGTGCCGTTCGGACGGAGCTGACGGGCCGGCTGGCACTGTTTCGCGGACGCGACCGGAGACGACGATCGTGCAAACGCACGAGGGATACGACGATGACTGCACTCGAGACACGGGAGGCCCCTCCCGTCACACGGCAGACCCAAGAGCATGCGCCGCGCGTGCGCCACGTACTGCTCGCCACCGACCTTGGTGAAGCCTCTGGTCGTGCGACGGAGCAGGCGATCGACCTCGCGGCTCGCGACAACGCGGTGCTCCAGATCATGGCCGTGGCGAAGTCGCACGGCGATCGAGCCGACATGGAACGGCGGGTCCAGCTGGTCCGACGGCATGCCCGCGCCTCGGGAGTCCTCGCGACATCCTTCGTCTGGAATGGCGATCCCGCCGAAGCGATCGTCGAGGCCGCATGGACGGAGCGACCGGATGTCGTCGTGGTCGGGGCGCGGCACCATCGCTGGATCGCCCGCCTGCTCGGGAGCGTCTCGGGCAAGGTCGCCGATGGCGTGCCCTGCCGCGTCGAGATCGTGCCGGCCTGAGAGGGCGGCGATCAGCCGATCGCCGTCCCGAGCAACGTTCCGATCCCGAACGTGATCGCGGCGGCCGCCATCCCGAAACCCACCTGACGCAGGCCGGCGAACAGTGGGTGCCGACCGGTCAGCAGCGTGATCGCCGCGCCTAGTGCGAATAGCGCGACACCAGACATGACCGCGGAGGCGACGATGGCGCCGGCACCCGCCCCGATGAGGAAGGGGAGGACCGGGATGATCGCGCCGGTCGCGAACAGGACGAATGACGTCCCGGCGGCGACCCAGGCTGACCCGCCGAGCTCATCCGGGTCGATACCGAGCTCCTCGCGACTCATCGTATCGAGGGCCGTCGCGGCGTCGCCCTCGATGACGCGTCGGGCGAGGTCACGCGCTCGTTCGGCGTCCAGGCCCTTGGCCTCATAGATCAGCCGTAGCTCCTCTTCCTCCTCGCGCGGGAACGATGCCAACTCGACGGATTCCGTCGCGATCTGGCTCTCATAGAGCTCGCGGGCGCTCTGCACACTGAGCCACTCGCCCAGTGCCATCGACAGCGATCCAGCGAGCAGCCCCGCAAGCCCCGCAACGAGGTCGGGAGCTCCGCCCGCGCTCGCGCCGGCCACGCCCATCACGAGGCTGAAGTTCGAGACGAGGCCATCGTTGGCACCGAGGACGGCCGCCCGGAGGGCATTCCCGCCGACCGCGCGATGACGTCCCTCGAAACGCGCGAGCACGGAACCGCTCGTGCCACCGGTGATCTCGCCGAGCAATCGCGCATGAGACCGCTCATCCGCGGGAAGCGACGTCTCCGCGGCCTCGGGTTGGTCGTCGTACATCCTCCGTGCTGAGCGCTCCTGACCGGCGACGATCGGCGCGACCAGGCCAGCACCTCCGGTGCGAGCCAGCCACGCAAGGATCCGGGCCCGGGCCGTCGGGTCCACGGCGCGTGATGCAGCTCCCGCCTGATCGAGCTGACCACGCCACAACGCGGCGTGGCGATCCTCGCTCTCAGCCATACGTCGATACAGCTCGGCCAGCCGCTCGTCGCCGGCCTTCGCCGCCATCGCCCGATAGATCAGCGCGCCGTCGACCTCGCCCTGGAGGTTCCGGCGCCAGCGGTCGACATCGCTCGCGGCTGTCGCGTTCGTCACGACGTCAGCGTGGCGCTCGGGCTCACCGGTGTCGAGTGCCGACGGCGGCCGGCTATCACGACCGAGTCCCGTCAGGTCCCGAGATCGAGGTGCCGAATGGCCCCCGAGGTGTCAGGCCGATGGCCTCGCTGAATGGTCCGTTCGGCAACGGCGGCTCGGCATGGCTCACCCCGACAGTGGACGCAGACAGATCAAGGTCAACCGTAGTGGAAAGGGATACGACGATGACTGGTCGATTGCGGATCCTTGGCGTGGTCCTGGCGGTCTTCGGACTGGCGTTCCTGGCCGGTGGCGCTTACACGTTCTATCGGACCCAGGAAGGCGCCCGCTCGCTGCAGGCGTTCAGCGCCGCACAGCAGATCAAGCTCAGCTACAACGAGCAGGGGCAGCTCGTCGACCGTGGCAAGACCGAGGAAGCCCAGGGCATCCTTTCGCTCCTCGAGAATGACTGGGGCTATCCGGTCGTCGCGAGCGATCTCAACCCGAATGACCCCACCGTCAACACGGCGTCCGAGTACATGTATCAGATGGCGACCATCGCCTATCACACGATGCACGGCACCCAGACGGTCGTCCTGACCGAGCCGAAGGAGTACAAGGGCACGACCTATCCGGCCGGCACGTATCAGGTCCCGGTGGACGGTCGCTACTTCAGCCAGTTCGACCGGCAGGATCCTCTCCAGGGTCCGGCACGTGACCAGGCGTGGAGCGGTACCGCACATGCGCTGATCGCGGAGCTCGGAGTCGGAACGATGACCGCGACGAGCCTTCAGATGGGCTACGGCCTGGCAGGCCTCTTCGCAGGGATCGGCCTGACGGTCCTGGTCGCAGGACTGGGCCTCGTGTGGGCCGCTCGACCGGCCGAGGAGAAGGCACCGAAGACGCGGGCGATCCCGCAGCCCATCCCCGCCTGACCCTGGCCCCCATCGCCGGAGCGATCCGGCGGGACCGAAAGAGCCCGACCGAACGGTCGGGCTCTTCGCTATGTCGGCTGGTCCAGACCGCCGTGGTACCGATAGGTGAGTTACCCGCTGCCGATCTCGCCCTAGGCTTCGCGACCGTTCATCGCGAAGGGAAGGTGTATGTCGCACTCGATCCACGGAGTCGCGTCAAGGTGACGCAAAGCCGGGCGTCAACGGGATCCGACACGGGGCCGTCCCGGTCGGGTACGCGCACCCCGCGGACCCGACGGCGAATCGCACCGCGTTCGATGGTCAGCGACACGGCGCTCGCGAGCCCCTCGACGACGACTGCGGCCGCGACCTCCAGCGTCCCGATCCTGAGCCAGAGCCGGTTCGACGATCTCGTCAGCTCGCTCGATGCCATCGTCTGGGAAGCCGATGGCGACGACTACAAGATGACGTACGTCTCGCCCCGTTCGAAGGACGTCGCCGGGTACGCGCCCGAGGATTGGCTGACCCAGCCCGAGTTCTGGGAGAACCATCTCCACCCGGACGACCGTCAGCGCGCGATCACCGAGACCGACGCCGCCATCAGCGCCCTCAAGAGCATCCGCGCGGAGTACCGGTTCCGCGTCGCGAGCGGCGAGTACCGGTGGTTCTCCGACGTGATCCGCGTCATTCGCAAGGCGGATGGCTCGGGTCATCGACTCGTCGGCGTGATGATCGACATCACCGACCAGAAGCGGACGGAAGAGGCCCTGGCATACCGCGCCGCGCACGACACACTGACGGGGCTACTCAATCGCGAGCAGCTCGACGCCGAGCTGGCACTCGTCCACCGACGGCCCGAGCCCTGGGCCCTGTTGTTCCTGGACCTCAACGGGTTCAAGGACGTCAACGACGGGCTCGGGCATTCCGTCGGCGACGAGGCGCTCCGGATCATCGCGAAACGGCTGTCGGGCGCGATGCGGCCGGGCGACATCGTCGCGCGGTTCGGGGGTGACGAGTTCTGTGTCCTCGCCTGCGTCCCGGAGCAGGACACGGCCGTCACGATCGCCCACCGTTTGCGCGAGGCCGTCCATGCGCCGACCAACGTCGGGGGACACACACTCCGACTCTCGGTGACCGTGGGGATCGCCTATATCGGCCCCGAGGGCTCACCCGAGACCCTGCTGCGTCAGGCGGACGCGGCGATGTACAGCGCGAAAAGCGTTGGATCGGGTGTGGCGGTCTACGAACCGTGGATGCGCAAGGCGGCTCTGTTGCGCCTCAACGACGCCGAGTAGCCCCGTCGGCTCCAGCTTCGCGGACGCCCGACCCGAGGCGGGTCAGCGACCGACGGCGAAGGTCACCCAGAGCGTCCCGAGGGCGGCCAGCACGAGGGCGATCGCGGCGAGCGTGGCGCGCCAGCGGTGCGGGCTGAACGACACGGCACCGGCAAGCCCGAGGAGCATGAGCGCCACGAGGCCGAGCAGGCCGAGGTTCACGAGGAGGGACGACGTGCCATCGAGCACGACGGAGATCGCGGCGATGCCGACCGTGATGAGGGCCGCCGCGACGATGAA
>Ga0207662_10001389_pt1 | contig 11696 bp, 10 predicted proteins | sample KBSS33LmetaG_FD_184338 | JGI IMG/M metagenome (GOLD analysis project Ga0207662, IMG submission 184338) | Switchgrass rhizosphere microbial communities from Kellogg Biological Station, Michigan, USA - KBS S3-3L metaG (SPAdes) (version 2) | ecosystem: Host-associated > Plants > Roots >... | reverse complement strand
GTGAAAGAACTCAACTGAAGAACGGGAGCGAAGCGACCGATGTCAAGAAGCATTCAGGGCCAGTGCGTTGACATCGGTCGCTTCGCTCCCGTTCTTAGTTCTCGCCTTGGTTAGATCTCGACAGTTTCTACCGATTGTCGCGTGACAGTCCCACACCTGCACGGTCACTTTGGTTCGAATTTCTTGCCTTCTTAGCCTCATGCTACACTCCAAACGATGATGACTGGTGATGAAATAAGAGAAGCTTTTTTGAAGTATTTCGAGGAACACGGGCACACGCGCGTCCGCTCCTCGCCTTTGTTGCCTGCCAACGATCCGACTCTACTCTTCACAAACGCAGGCATGAATCAGTTCAAAGACGTCTTCCTTGGCGCTGAGAAGCGTGAGTATGTGAGAGCAGCCTCGTCCCAGAAGTGTATTCGCGCAGGGGGCAAGCATAACGATCTTGACGAAGTTGGTAAGACGGCTCGTCACCACACCTTCTTCGAGATGCTCGGTAATTTCTCTTTTGGGGATTACTTCAAGCGCGAGGCAATTCAGCTTGCGTGGGACCTGCTGCTGAAGGTCTACAACCTGCCGCTCAATCGGCTGTGGTTTAGCGTGTACCTTGATGACGACGACGCGGCACATTACTGGGAAGAAGTTGGTGCTCCTAAGGATCGCATTCTGCGCTTTGGCGAGAAAGACAACTTCTGGCAGATGGGCGACACCGGCCCGTGTGGCCCATGCAGCGAGATCCATTACTACATGGGCGAGGATCCGGATGATCCGACCAAGAATCGCGCCGATCTTGTTAACGGCCCCGGCGACGACACGATGGAGATCTGGAACCTCGTGTTCATGCAGTACGAACGCAGCAAGAATGAAGCGGGTGAAATTGTTCAAACGCCTCTGCCAAAGCCTTCAGTGGATACCGGTGCCGGTCTGGAACGTCTTGCCGTGGTCTTGCAAGGCGTTAAGTCAAACTACGACACGGATCTGATCCGCCCAATCATCAACTATACGGCGCGCCTGGCTGATCGACACTACGAACCGGAATCGCAGGAAGGCTTTGCGATGCGCGTGATCGCCGACCACGCGCGCGCGACGGCATTCGCGATCGCCGACGGAATTTTGCCCGGTAACGAAGGCCGGAACTATGTGTTGCGCAAAATCATGCGCCGTGCGATCTACCAGGGACACCACACGCTCAACTTCGAGGGCGCTTTCTTCAATCAGGTCACGAACTTTGTTGTCGACTCAATGAAGGAGTCCTATCCAGAACTGGAAGATCATCGAGAGTTCATCGAGAAGATGGTGCGTTTGGAAGAAGAGCGCTTTGGTTCGACGTTGACGGTTGGCTTGAACAAACTTGATGAGTTATTCGCGTCTACGAAAGGGCAGATGCCCGAGTACAAGGCAATGGCTCGCCTTTACGATACGTTTGGAACGCCGAGAGATTTGATTCGGGTGGGTCTCGAAGAGCGTGGGTTCGTTGTGAATGAAGACGAATTCAATGAGGCGTTTGACAAAGCTCTTCAGGAGTTGCAGCAAGCTGGCACCTCGGAAAAAGGTGAGGGACGAGCGAAGACCAATCCAGTCTACGCAGATGTTGCTTCTGGACTTGAGCGGTCGGCGTTCAGAGGATACGAATCGACGCGTGTGGATGACGCACGGATTGTTGCGTTGATCCAGAAAGACAAAGTGGCAAGATTGGTTGAAGGTGCAGACGGCGAAGTCGTACTCGACCAAACACCATTCTATGCTGAGAGTGGCGGACAAGTTGGCGACGTAGGGCAGTTCACCACCGCTGAGGGCGCACTCGTGAACGTACTGGATACTTATTCACCCGTTCAGGGATTGATCGTTCACAAGGTAAGAGTGGAACGAGGCGATCTCAAAGTCGGTGATGTGGTGACCGCACGTGTAGATGCCGAAAAGCGAGATGCCACGCGACGCAATCACACCGCTACACACTTGATGCATGCAGCGCTACGCGAAGTTCTGGGAACGCACGTGAAGCAGGCTGGCTCGGTTGTCGCACCAACCTATCTCCGATTCGACTTCACGCATTATCAACCGCTGACGCAAAACGAGATCGAGGAGATCGAACGACTCGTCAACTACCACATTCTTAGAAATGAGCGTGTGCAAACCGACGAGATGGCAATCGATGAAGCCATGCGGTCGGGTGCGATGGCGCTGTTCGGCGAAAAGTACGGTGAGAAGGTGCGTGTGCTTTCGATCAAAGGTGTCGACAACATCTTCTCTAAAGAGCTTTGCGGCGGTACGCACGTGCGTGCAACCGGTGACATCGGTCTGTTCAAGATCACGAGTGATGAATCGGTTGCTTCGGGTGTGCGACGGATCCGCGCAATCACGGGATTCGATGCTTACGAGCGGTTCCGTGAGACCGAGATTCTGGTTGACGAAATCAGTAGCGGATTACGGACTTCGCGTAATGATGTGCTTGGTGTCGTTGCAAAGCTGCAGGATGATCTCAAGAAAGCGCGTCGTGAAGCGGATGATCTGCGTTTGAAGATTGCGAGTGGTGCTGTTGGTGGTTCGTCGAACGGGGACGAATCGCGCGAGGTTGCGGGTATCCGTGTAGTTGCCCGCGAGGCAAGCGGACTTGATGCGGCGGGCATGCGACAACTTTCTGACACGCTGCTGGCAAGAATCAAATCGGGTGTGGTAATTCTCGGGCGAAGCAATGATGGCAAGGTCTCGTTGATAGTTCGAACTTCGTCAGATTTATCAAAGAAAGTTCCGGCCGGTCAGGTGATCAAAGAACTCGCTCCGATCGTCGGTGGCCGTGGTGGAGGCAAACCTGACATGGCTGAAGGTGGCGGCACGCAACCAGAGAAACTTTCTGAGGCGTTACAAGCGAGCTACGAAGTAGTTGAGAGGCTTGTGAAGGGCGCGTCAGCCTAGGAATCCGCCGCAGATAAACACAGATTCTGCGGATCAGCAAACAAAACGAGTAATCAGTCTGCTATTCCTTTTCTGATCTGCGTTTATCTGCGGCTTACGTTTTTTCGCCTTAAAAGCGCACGTTAGTTTGACCCAACGTGCGCTCATCATTATTTTGCCAGCTGACGCTGTCGTCACATCGTCTTCTGTTTTTCTGTGAGTGGAATGTTCATCTTTTCGAGTGTGAGTTTGTTCAGTGTGCCGGTGACTTTCAACCCTTCCGCCATTTGATACTTCCGCAGGCCTTCGCGAGTAGCATCATCAAGCTTTCCGACCTGTTCACCGCTGTAAAAACCACGCGACTTTAAAATAGCCTGCGCCTGGTTTATCTGATCCTTCGTCGCGCGAAAAACTGGTCCACGCTTTTTAGTGGTCGCAGATTTCGTTTGTGAGGAAGTTGAGTTCTGAGCAATCGCCCCGCCGGATGCAACGGTAAGCAGACAGAGAAGCGACAGAGTGAGAGTAAGGAGTCTTTTCATTCTCTTTTTTCCTTTTCGTGAGGCGCGCAGAAGCGCGCGGTTTAATGTTTGGAATGTGAGGCCGTTTCGTAAAACGCGCTAATGATACTACTGCTGTCAAGACCCGAGAACCGCCAAGCAAACCAAAACTGCACCACTTATCGCCCTCTGCTTCAACGTCACTTTGGTATCTGTTTTTTGTGAGTTTGTGGATCGTACTTGTCCGGCAAATGAGGACGATCCACGAAAATCACACGAATCAACCGAACAAAATAGCCGAGACTCTAGCAATAAGGCGGTTGAATGGAATCAACGCAATCTATTTAGAAATTCTATGAGTGGCCAAATCTGTTGGCAGTAGTTAAACCCCCGTGTTAGTATCAATCCGGCTTTTTAGGCGTGATTCCAGCGCGCCACTTCTTCGAAATAGCCTCTCTTCACGGCCCCAACTCATCGTCGAAATAGTAGGAAAATGACAAAAGCCCTAGTCTTTTTGCTCTTCGTATTGTCGTCGGCCGCGACCGCTGTCGGCCAGAATGGCTATCTGCGCGACAACATCGACCTCAACGCCGTCGAGATACCCACGCCAACCCCAGTCCCTCCAAAGCCCGCAGCCCGAAAGCTAACCGCTTCACGGAACTACGTCTACAGCCCTGGTCCCGATGCCTTGATCCATCTGACGAGCCTGACGGCCAGCCCGTCGCTGGGCGCGTTCACAACCGGCGATGAGAACATCGACAACTTCATCGTCGACTCGGGAAAGCGAAACTCAGTCGATCCTTTACTGCTGTATTCCATCATGCATCAGGAGTCGAGTTTTAAGTCGCGGGCGATGTCATACAAGGGTGCGCGTGGATTGATGCAGTTGATGCCACCGACGGCCGCGCGGTTCGGCGTCAGGAATATTTGGGACCCGCAGCAGAACATCGAAGGTGGCGCTCGTTACATGCGCTTTCTTTTAGACCTGTTCGGCGACGACGTGAGCCTCGCGCTTGCCGGCTACAACGCTGGTGAAGGTGCAGTAATTAAATTTGGTTATCAAGTCCCGCCTTACAGCGAAACTCAGGAATACGTGCGGCGAATCGGAAAGCGCTACACGTTGATTCGCGATCCGCAGGCATTCGCGCACGCCAACACTTTATCCCCTCAACAGCTGAACGCTGCTCGCGAGAAACACTCTGCGCCGTTAAGTGTGTACGAGCCGAGCGTCTTCGCAGCGCGTACACCGGACGGACGTTTACAGCTAGTCCGACAGTAAACAGTGAAAATAAATCGTGAATCGTGAATCGGATGGATTCGGCCTTCCGGTTCAGGATTTACCATTTACGATTCACTATTTACAAATGTGACCTGCTTCGGAAACCCCAGGACCCTCCGCCTCGTTTTGTATTTTGCCTGCTTTGATTATGATGTTCGGCCGATCATCGCAAACTAACTGGCAGAGCCCGGGAGCTGAACCAAAGATGGCGTGTACTAAATGCGGTGCCTACGTCGTACCAGGCGTGCGCTTCTGTTCAAATTGCGGCGCCTCGGTCGATTCTGAAGCCACTCAGGTCGCTCGTCGAGATCCTACGAACCTTCAAGCTCCCGCAAGCGGTGATGTTGAGCGCACCGTCTTTACCGTTAAGCCGACCATGATCTTCATCAAGGCCGGTTACGCGCTTGCAGTTCTGGGAGCGATCGGTGTCGTCATTGCATTGGCTTGGCTCGGCGTGCCTGCATACATCTCCATTCCGATTGCGCTCGCCTTATTGCTGATACCGGCTTATTACCACATTCGACGCAATACGATTCGTTACACGGTAACCGATGCAAAACTCGAGATCGACACCGGTTTCATCGCGCGCACCACCAGGAACATTCCGCTCAGCAAAATCCAGGACGTAACGGTCCAGGCAAGCATCCCGCAACGGATGATGGGCTTTGGCGATATCATCGTCGACAACGCGAGCGAGCTCGGCGGCACCACTGTTCTCCACAACATCAACAAACCTCGCCATTACGCAGACCTACTTTTGCGTGAACTCAGACGCTGGCAGTAAACTTCGTGCAGCGTGGGGATTTTCGGGAACATCGAAGACCTCCGGGGTTCTAAAAAGAGCCCGTGTTGTGGACGAGACTAATGAAAACGAAGCTTTACCAAACGATTCTGTCGGTGATTGCGGTGCTGGCCTGCGCCTATCCGACCAGCGCGTCAAGTCCATCATTCGAAGAAATCAACAAGGCTTTACCCGAGAATCTCGGGGTGTATCGACGCATCAATGTTCCCCACTTAAACGAACAAAGCCCAGACACCATCGCCTTTAGCGCGAAAGCTGACTATGCGGGCCCGGCGGGCGGCCGAATTACAGTCAATGTAAGTTGGGCCGAACAAGATGGGCGGGCCTATGAAATGTTATCGCTGAGCGCGCGCAGTCTACGTGAGAAAATGCCGGTCGAGATTGGCGCGAAGGTTGGGACGGCAAGCTTGATCTCGTCGAATATCGTAGCCTTTTTCAAGGGTGCTAACTTCGTACAGGTATCCAAAACAGACCCGCGCACCAACGACAAGGACTTGCTGGGGCTGGCATCACAACTGGCCGAGAGACTTGACCGCGGCGAAGGCGAAATACCGGTGCTGCTTAAACATCTTCCGAACTGGGAGCAGGCTCAGCAGACCGCAATTTATCTAAATCGATTCAGTTCACTTGATGGGATCGCGAAAGACGGCGTCTTGAGTGCGGTGAAGGCCGAAGGAGACGCTGACGCCGTTCTTGCGTCGTACGACCCGATGCGGCTGTTGATCATTGAATTCAATACACCGCAACGTTCAGTGGAAAACGATCAGCTCATTGTTGCTCGCATTCAGGAATTGTGGAAACTTGGCCAACCTGCCCCGTCGGCTTACAAGCGTGCAGGTAACTATTCGGTTTTTGTTTTCGACGCGCCGAACGACCAGGCAGCAAAGCAGCTAATCGATCAAGTTCATTACGAGCAGGTCGTTTCGTGGCTTGGGGAAAATCCGAACATTCTGAAGGAAGCTCAGAAACGATATGTTCAGACGACTTTGGGCGTCTTAGTCGCGGTGATAAAGGCTTCGGGCTTCGCCCTAATGGCATGCTTAGGGACAGGTGGCCTCATCGGAGCGCTCTTATTTACGCGCCGGCGTGCGCAGCAGCGAACCGTGCACGCGTTTTCCGACGCAGGAGGCATGCTGCGTCTCAATCTCGATGAAATGACCCCGCAAACAGATCCTGCGCGCCTACTGGGTCCAAGCAGCTCGAATTGATTCAAACAAAAAAATAAGACGGTAGTCATTTCTGGCTACCGCCTAATTAAACCGACTCAAATAAAATGCGGGCTGCTGATCTTCTTGGGAGGCTCCCCCAAGCCCCTTCAAGACGTCAACCAGCAGCACCGCTATTATTGCTCTTCGACTGCGTCACAAGCGTCAACTCCGTTCCCCCAAAAAGAGCCGGCGCCTGCTTTTTTATAACTGTGAGAGGATGCCTCCCCCAAAGCCTCCACTCACCGCAGTTTTCTGAGCCTGACCCGATTTACCCTTATCTACCCTTCTTGTTCGCTTTATCTCTTGGCAACGACTATGCCATTACGGTCTCGCGGACGTGTCGCACGCGGACAACTACGGTTTTATTAGGGATTTGAAAGCTCGTAAGTTGTTGCGTACGTTAACGTACGAATCAACGGGGCGAACAGTCGTACACGTTCAATACAGAACGGACCATACGTTTGGCCGATAATCGTTCGCTGCTCATGAAGCGTGAATGGTGAATCGGAAGTAAGAAGACTATCGAGCGCACCCGCCGACTCACCTCCTACGATTCCCGATTCACGATTCACGAAGTCCGCTTAAGAGACGCTCGATATCTTCGCGATTGTTATAGAAGTGAGGAGCGATGCGCAGTCGATCGCCGCGCGGCGCAGTGATGATGCTTTGTGCCGCCAGCCGTTTGTACAATTCCATCGAGCTCACGCCATGCCGGTGTTTGATACAGACGATCTGCGACTTCTCACTTGGTACGCGGGAGCTCACGAGCTCATAGTCCAGTTCCCTGAGTCGTTCGCATAGGTAATCAGCGAGTTCCTCAAGGTATTTGCTGATGCGTCCTGTTCCGATTGAAGTCAGTAGTTCAAGGCTAGCCTTCAATCCATGAATCAGGGCATTGGGTCCAGTTCCGGTCTCCCAGGCCAAGGCACCGTCGTTCCATGGCTGGTCGAAGTTGTCATACTCTTCCGGACTACGGACGCTTACCCAGCCGACCAGCGTTGGCGCAATCCGTTCTCGAGCCCGATCCGAAAGGTACAGATATCCCACACCTTCAGGCGTCAACAGCCATTTGTGGCCAGCACCGGCCGCCACATCAATTCCTTCTCTTTCCACGTCGGTTGGAACTACGCCAAGCGCTTGAATCACGTCGACAACCAGCAGAGCGTCGTAGCGTCGGGCAGCTTCTGCGAGACGAGGTATGTCTGCTCGAAAACCCGAGGCAAACTGAACCTGACTGATTGCGACTAAGCGCGTTCGGTTGTCGATGAGACGGCACAGTTCATCTTGATCAACGCGACCGTTCCGTTCACCACACATTCTTACCTCAATTCCGCGTGTGTCTCGGAGCCTGAGCCAGGGATAGATATTCGATGGAAACTCGTATCGGAACGTGACGATGTTGTCGCCTGCTTTCCAAGGCAGACCATTCGCGACCGTCGAAAGTGCGTCAGACGTGTTGCGCATGAAGGCGACCTGTTCCGGCCGCGCGCCGAGCAGCGAGGCAAGTAATCGCCGTGCGTCTTCTTTGACTGAGAGCCATCGTCGGAAATGAAGTGACCCGTTATCAAATACATCGCGTAGCTGTGCTTCGGTGGCTTGAATCGTCTGGACTGGTAGAGGAGAAACTGCCGCGTGGTTCAGGTAGACAAGGCGCTCAGTGATTGGAAAGAGCGCGCGTAGCTCCGGTGTCATCGTTCAATTCTCTCAAGGTTTGAAAGGTCGTCCGTAGAACTCTTTGTAAAGCCAGCCCAAAACTCTAGCTTCGGCAGTACACAGAGTTTCGATCCAACAGTTCAAGAGAAACTCATTGCGACCGCGTTCGAAAGGAATCTTAGCGGCCTGTTTTACGATCGAATCGGCGCCGCGCAATTCCAGTTTGTAGGTCTCTGCCGTAGCTTCAGTTGCTTTTGAGACAGAGTCGAGAGCACCAAGCAGCTGTTGAATCCATGCGCGCAATTCAGACTCGGTCGGATTATCTGCCAAGGCTTGAATGATCCCGATGGCTAGTCGATCCTCTGCCCGGTTGAAAGCGAACACTGCTTCACCTTGCTCTCGCGAGTATTGTTGCTTCCATTGAAAAACTTCTTCTACTGACGGGTGGCGGATGACAGCGACGCGTTCGTCGTAATTGACAAACCACTCAATCACATCCGGCACTGAATCGACATCGACTTGTCCCGAAGCATCTCTCTGAAGCGGAGGGAAATGACTGGCGTTGTTTTCCTGCGATGGTTGCATTACTCAGTCGTCGGCGTTCGCAAATTGAAAGATGCGCGGATCTCTCCGACCAGATCGCCGCGTCGATTGTGGACCGGAAAGAATGCGTAACGGGAAACATGATCCAATGCTTTGTCGGTGAGCGCGCCGAGTTGTCGCAGCGATTCGATCACCACAGTTGGACGCGCGCGCCGATCGTCACCGTCTTCGATCTTTAGCGCAAGGCCAACGCCTTGCGGCCAATCTTCACAAGGCAAAATGCCGGCAGTGTAAACGCCCTCGGCTCCAACTTTCGAAACGATCGCACCCGGTGCCGCGCGCATGATTTCAGTATCGAGACGATCTTTAGTTCCGCCGATCAACTCCGGATATGTCGTCATCGCCTTCACGATTCGTTCGCAGGCATCACTGACCGTCCTTTCAAAATCGCGAGCCGGTGAAACCAGGCGAACGTAAGCAAGAGCCATCGCTCTTATTGTGATCCCAAACACCGGCACGGCACATCCATCGACTCCAACCGATAGATCTTCCAGCGGTATGCCCGAAAACTGAGAGACAGTACGAGCGATTGCCAGTTGAACCGGATGTTCAGGACTGGTGTAGTTTTCAAGTGGTGCACCCAAGTGTTTTGCGAATGCGAGCATCCCGGCGTGCTTGCCTGAACAATTATTATGGAGCGCCGTCGGCTGTTCACCATTGTCGCGCAAGGCTTGCGCCGCCTCGGGGCTATAAGGTTCATGAACGCCGCACTCCAAAGCGCTTACATCCACACCAACTTTCCTCAGCATGGAGGCCGCGAGTTCTGTATGGATTGGTTCGCCGTTGTGAGACCCGCAAGCGAGTGCTACTTCCTGCTCTGTAAAACCGAAATGATCAGCAGCGCCGGAAGCCACGAGCGGAATTGCCTGGAATGGTTTCGCCGACGAACGGAGAAAAGTTACGTTATCCGGAAAGCCCGCATAAGCTGCGAGAAGTCCATTACCTGACACCACTGCAATGTGTCCACGATGACGCGACTCAGTGATCGCGCCGCGCCTGACTTCGACTAATGGTTCTGCGATTGGTATCTGGTTTCGATCATTTGCCGGTTGGAATGAAGACATAGTTGTATGTCGTTTACGCTGTAGGAACGTTCTTAGTGCGAAGGGTGAATCTTACCACGTTAAATCGAAACAAAAAGGGCGGCCACGAAAGCCGCCCTTTTCAAACCTCATTTTGAATTTTGTCTAGTTAGTTTTCGCTGAGCCGGCGTGCGCAGCTCGACGTTTGCCCCCGTAGCTGAGAATCGTCAATTTCACAGTACGACGACCAAACTTCATTGCCTCTCGGCCGGTCGGTGTCCAGATATCAATGCGACGGCCCTTAACCATCGTTCCTGTATCGGCAACGAGATACTCACCGCTGTAAGACCCGGCATCAATACGAACGCGCGAGCCGAGTGGTAACACACGCGGGTCGGCTGCGATCAGACCCTTGCTGACATTAAGACCGCTCGCGGTTCGCCCGCGCAGACTGTATGCGGTGGCCACATAAGCAGTTGGTCCAACAGCTGGCGCCTCCGTCATTGAGCCGGAAGAAATTGTTCCAATTCCGCCTTCGGGTTCAGCTGTCGCCGTGGTTGCTGCAGAATTGTCCGTTGATACTGCTGCTTTTTGGTTTTGCGATTGGTCGCCGATTGTTTCGGCTGAAAGGGTGCGTGCTGGAATGATCAGAGCGCTTGCCACAAGCGCGGTGCAGGCCAGAGCACCACTGCTAATGATCGAAGATACTTTCAAATCGGGTCTCCTGTCCGAGGTCTAGGATTATCTTTCGGCGTCCTGCGCGAGTCCGTTCTTTCCTATGACTCGTCCCCCGGCTCGAGGAGTCATTCGTCAGCCGAGGTTGGGGGCTTGCATCCTTGATGCGGTGCGCTGAAAGATTAGGTTCGCAGGATCAGGAAATGGCGAATGACCTGCGAGTTCCCTGAGGCTAGCAGAGGTTTTGGCGGGGTGTCTACCGCCACAAACCCGCGATTTTTGTGAGAAATTCACCAAACTACAAACTAAATAGTGAAATGTCGTGACTTAAGAAAAACCCAGACAGTCACATCGACCTGTTTGAATTTGACTGAATGAGAAGCGGACTATTCACTACAAAGCGAGGAAATTCTCGACGATTTGACGGCCTTCGGGATGGTCGTCGTCGAACAGTTCCGGGTGGAACTGAACACCATAGACGCGTCGCCCCTTTTGCTGCATTGCTTGAATTTGGCAGGTTTCGTTGGTGGCAGTCTCTTTAAATCCTTCCGGTAACTGCTTAACTTCGTCACAGTGCGAATGCCATACAGTGACTTCTGGCGGAAGACCTTTGAACAACCCCTCGCCAATATGATGGATCGGAAGGAACCCTCGCTCGCGTTTCGCGCCTTCGTACCCTTCACCTGGTTCAAGACGTTCCATCAGGCCAACTTCAGATCCATACGCGAGCGCTATTTGTTGATGTCCGCCGCAGACGCCAAGAATCGGTTGGCTTGCACGTTGGATGACTTCAAACACGCCTGCAAGGGATTCGGGCGAATACTTATCCCAGGGATGACTCTGTCCACTCAGAATTATGTGCGATGGTCGCAGACTACGAACGCGTTCGAGTGATACTGAATGAAAGGGTTCAGTGAGGATCTCTATGCCTGGTATCAAGCGGCCGAGCACCGCGCGCAACTCACGCGGGCTGTCACCTTTATTTTCGATGGTGTTGTCGACGAGATAAACGAGCATCCCTTCTATACTACACAAAAGAGTATCCACAGATTACACAGATAACAC
>Ga0207662_10001383_pt1 | contig 11732 bp, 10 predicted proteins | sample KBSS33LmetaG_FD_184338 | JGI IMG/M metagenome (GOLD analysis project Ga0207662, IMG submission 184338) | Switchgrass rhizosphere microbial communities from Kellogg Biological Station, Michigan, USA - KBS S3-3L metaG (SPAdes) (version 2) | ecosystem: Host-associated > Plants > Roots >... | reverse complement strand
CGTCCTGTCGGCTGAACATCCGTTGCTGGCCGAGTTGCTCGAAGGTTCAGCGTTGAAGAGTGATATTGAAGCGTTTGCAGCGAAGGTTAAGAGTCAGCGTGCGACTCGAGGTGAAGAAGCAGACGAAGAGAAAGAAGGATTGAACACCGGGATACTCGCCATCAATCCGTTTAGCGGCGAGACCGTTCCTGTGTGGGTCGCCAATTACGTTTTGATCGAGTATGGAACCGGCGCGGTAATGAGTGTGCCGGCCCATGATGAACGCGACTTCGAGTTTGCGCAGAAGTATTCCTTACCGATCAGACAAGTAATTGCTCCGGTCACTCATGAGCAAACAAAAGCCGAACCGACGTCAGTGACTGGGACTGAACAATCTCCTGACTTGAACCAGTCATTTACTGACTACGGCGTGCTGATCAATAGCGGTGAATGGGGCGGCAAGCTTTCCGAGGTGGCGATTCCAGAAATGGCTGCTTACGCCGAAAAGAATGGTTTCGGCAAAGCTGCCGTGACTTATCGCATTCGTGATTGGGGTGTTTCTCGACAGCGATTCTGGGGCGCACCAGTGCCAGTAATCTACTGTGACAACTGCGGCATGGTTCCCGTTCCCTACGAACAGTTGCCAGTGGTCCTGCCCGAAACGGCGGCCTTCACCGGTACGGGGGAATCACCGCTCGCGGGTGTCGCCGAATTCGTCAACACTGAATGTCCAAAGTGCCATGGCCCGGCTCGTCGTGAGACGGACACGATGGATACATTCGTCGACTCTTCGTGGTACTTCTTCCGCTATTGCGATCCTCGAAATGAGCAGATGCCGTTTGATCCAAAGATCGTGAAGAAGTGGACGCCTGTTGCGCAGTACATCGGTGGTGACTCGCACGCCGTAATGCATTTGATCTACACGCGCTTCTGGAACAAGTTTATGCGCGACATTGATCTCGTTGATTTTGACGAGCCGGTTAAGAAGTTGTTGACGCAAGGTATGGTTACGAATCGTGTCGAAGGGACTGACGACTGGAAGGCGATGTCGAAGAGTTTGGGTAACGGAGTCGATCCAGACGAAATGATCGGAGCGTTCGGTGCTGATGCCACGCGTTTGTTCGTACTGTTTGCTGCGCCGGTAGAAAACGAACTGCGTTGGTTGGAATCGGGAATCGAAGGCGCTGTGCGATTCCTGCGACGTGTGTATACGTTAGCCTGGAAATGGCGGTCTCGTCTGGCAACGCCTGACAGTGACTTCGACCTCAGCGGAATTAGCAGCGAGGCTCGTGCGCTGAGACGCAAGACGCATCAGACCATTGCTAAAGTGACGGCCGATTTCCAAGGTCTGCATTTGAATACTAGCGTTGCAGCCTTGATGGAGTTGTTCAACGAATTGACTGCGTTCAAGGCGGAACCAGCGACGGCACCGCCCGCGGATGTTTTCGTCGTGCGCGAAGCGCTGGAGTCTCTGGTCGTGATGTTGACGCCCTTTGCTCCTCATATTGCAGAAGAGATGTCGGAAGCATTAGGGCGCCATGGCGGCTTGTTGAGTGGAGAGCCGGCATGGCCGAAGGCTGATCCGGAACTGGCTCGCCGCGAACAGTTGGAGATTCCGATCCAGGTTAACGGGAAACTGAGATCCCGATTGATCGTTTCGCCGGAGATCTCCGACGACGAATTACGAGAGGCCGCACTGGCGGATGAGAAGGTAGCGGCACTAACTGTTGGGCACGAAGTGGTAACTGTTCGAGTAGTGCCGAAACGACTCGTGAATGTAGTGATCAAGTGAAGCCGAAGCGGATCTCAAATCTCAGATTTAAGATCTCAGAGTGAGGGCGAAAGCAGTTATGTGGTTCTCGTCGAGGACTCTTTTCTGAGATCTTAAATCTGAGATCTGAGATCCTTCTGGTTGCCTGCATTGGGGCAAGTCGCTAAAATCAGCCCGCATTTGTCTTTTATCCAATTTGCACCACAGCCGGATCCTTTAGTCTAGTCCTTGAGAGACAGTCACAAACGCAGTTGCCGCTTCTTACACCCGACCAACCGACACATCTGTCTTTGGGAAGAAGTAATAGCAACTGAGGCTCATCTGAAGTCCACTCCGACGATACTTGATTAACACGCCCGGTATGAGTTTACGAGCCACTGAATGAAAGAATGCCCAGTTTGTAGGCGCTGCTTCTCAGATGAGATCAATCACTGTCCAAACGACGGTGATGAGACTTCTTCTACTCTTATTGGAGAACCGACGCTTGACGGTCGCTATCTTTTGGAGCGCCGGTTGGGCCAGGGAGGCATGGGTGTTGTCTTTCAAGCTCGCCATATTTTCCTCAAGACCGCACACGCGATAAAAGTCATCCTTCCGGACCTGGTCGGTAACGATCCGATGTTGGCGACTCGCTTTCGACAAGAGGCGTTGGCCGCTGCGGCGATAAGACACCAAAACGTAATCGCGGTAACTGACTTTGGCATGATTCGCGGAACGATGCCCTTCCTGGTGATGGAGTTTGTGAAGGGCAGGTCGCTTCAAGAAATCCTCGGGGTGGAAGCTCCGATGAAACCTGAACGCGCCTTCGAATTGATCGCCGCAGTCGCCTCCGGCGTTGGGGCAGCTCATCGACAGAATATTGTGCACCGAGATCTAAAGCCCCTGAACATCATGGTTCAGGAGGACATTCCAGTCCGCGAAGGTCTCAAGATTCTCGATTTCGGTTTGGCAAAGATTAAGTCGGGGGAACTGCTGGGTTCGTTCGTTCAGGCGCAGACCAGTGGATTGATGGGCTCGCCATTCTACATGGCACCCGAACAGTGGTCAGATGACGAACCTGATGCGCGTGCCGATATCTACAGTCTCGGGGTGATTCTCTATCAAATGCTCGCGGGTGAAGTGCCTTTCAAAGGCTCTTCAATTCCGTCGATTATGAAAAAGCACCTCACGGTTCCGCCGCCGAGTTTTCAATCGATGGGTGTTTCAGTACCGCCGCAGCTTGAAGCGGTTGTTCGACACTCTCTCGAAAAGGAAGCTCCTGATCGAGTCGATTCGATTGAATCGTTTTTGAAAGAACTGAGTGGCGCTATGAACGCCTCACCAGTGGTTGTGACGAGCAGTCGTCCTACTGGCGCACTCGATCCAAACAAAACAATGGTGTCGGAGACTTTGTCCGAAGCCAGCAACACCCAGCCGCCAGGGGTTTCGAAAACAGGAGTCCAGCCGCCGTTAAGTACCGACACAAACTTTGCCGCGTCGTTTGAGTCAATGCCCGGCACTATCAATCTCGACGCTGACATTTCACAACAGCTGTCGGATACCGCTGCTGCGCTCAATCGTGAGAAAGCAGAGCAACAGGCTCGAGAGGCGGACGCTCGATTACAAGCAGCAGAACTTAAACGCCATGAGGAAGAAGAACGCGCGCGAAAAGAGCAAGAAGAGCGCAACGCCAAGGAGCGAGAGCAACAAGAAAAGTTAGAGCGGATGGCGTTGCAGGCGAAGGAACTCGAAGACAGATTGGAACGGCTGTCTATAAGCATCCCGCCTACCACTCTGGTCGATCCTGAAACCACACGTGTGCAGCAAGCTGTAGTAACAAGTCTGCCCGGCTACACGCCGAGTCAGGCACCTACAGTCGTCGATGAAGTTCGGCCCAAACGAAATATAGCGCTCGTGGCGATCGTCGCAGTCCTCGTGGTTCTCGGTCTTCTTGGAGTTGGGATTGGCTCCTATTTTGTGCTGCGACCAAAGAAGCCTCAGCCGGTGGTGGTCGAAAAACCCCCGGTCGAGGAGCCGACTCCGTGGAAAGCCGATTTGGTTCAAATCGACGGCGGTAGTTTTGAGATGGGGCGGAATGTTGGCCCACCGCAACAACGTCCGGCGCACATCGTGCAGGTGCAGTCGTTTTATATGGACCGAACTGAGGTTACGAATGCCGAGTATGCGGAATTCGTGCGAGATACAAATCATAAGGCGCCGCCATATTTTTCTGGACAGAAGCCGCCACTGGGTCAGGAGCTGTGGCCGGTGGTGAATGTCTCGCAAAGCGACGCGATGGATTTTGCAGTGTGGCGTTCAAAACGTGATGGAGCTGCCTACCGCCTCCCGACCGAAGAAGAATGGGAATATGCCGCACGAAACGGATCGGATAGCAGCGTTTATCCCTGGGGACAGAATTGGGTAGAAGGAAACGCAATCGTTAAGGAAGCCACAGCCACAAAGGTTGGCATGTATCCGAAGGGGGCAAACAAGTGGGGGGTAGTCGACTTGATCGGCAATGTGTGGGAGTGGACCTCATCCGGTGTTTCTTCCTATCCAGGAAACCCGACTAAGATCCCGTCGGCAACCAAAGACTGGGTGACAATTCGTGGCGGTTGCTACGTGAGCGATCCTGCCAACCCTGATAATCCGGTGACTTCGGCAATGCGTGAGTTTATTTCGGTCACAACGAAGACACCTCTGCTTGGATTCCGCCTTGTTAAGACTGGTTCCTGACGTGCCCCTCCCCACTGGGCTTCCCTCTTAATATCCAATTAGGTCATGCCGCAAAAGCTGATACAATCCCTGTCTGTTTGGTAGGGAACTTCTAAGTCCGAGAAAAGATCAGCCATTGACTCCAGATCCGACGTTAGTCTCAATTAGTAGCAATCCAGCAATATTGTAGGAGACCAAGTGATGAAAGCCTCAGGAAAACTGCGCGTAGCATTAATCTCCCTTGCGCTAGGTTTAGCATTTTCTCTCAATGCCGGGTACGCATTTGGTCAGGATGTCGGCGCTGACGTTGGTGGCGGTGCCGGGATCTTTCGTGCAAAGAATCCTGAAGCTAAGAAGAAGCCAAAAACCGCCGGCACATCTACAAAGCCCTCGGGTCGCAACAGTCGAAACACGTCGGCAGGAGTTGCAGACAAAATTGAAGAGTTGCTCGACACTGGCAATAGTTATCGTGACGCTCGTCGTTTCAGCGAAGCAGAACAGGCTTACGAGGGGGTTCTTAAACTCAAAGCCACGGATGCCCGCGGAGCCTACGGTTTGGGCAATGTCTATTCGGATCAACAGCGCTGGGAAGATGCGGAGAAGGCTTATCGAAACGCGGTGCTGTGGGCGCCCACGGATGCCGATGCCTATGTAGCACTCAGTGTTGTTCTGGTGCAGCCACTTGCCGGAGGCGACAATGCCAAGCGCTTCGCCGATGCCGAAACGTTTGCGCGCCGCGCGGTCCAAATTGATCCGAAGAATGCAGTGGGTTGGGATCGTTTGGGTGTCGCTCTACAAGCGCGCGCTATCTACAACAGTGAAACCGAACACTCTCATCGCCGAGCTATGGAACTCGATCCACAGCTGGCGGTCGCCTATGTTCACCTCGCAAAAGTCTTGAACCGGACGGGTCGCCAGGCAGAAGCGGTTCCGCTGTACGACAAAGCCACGGAGCTGGCTAAGGATCCGGCAACGTTGAACTTGATCGCGGAGTCGTTACAAGCGGAACAGTTTTGGCCGGCCTCCGAGGTAGTCTTAAAGCGGGCGCTAGCGCTCGATGCTCGAAATCTTACTTCGTTGGTTTTGATGGGCCGATATCTAATCGTCTCCAAGAGATACTCTGAAGCTGAGCCATACCTCAAAACGGCGACCGAAGTGAGCTCAAAAGCATTTCAGCCCTTTATATTACTGGGTCGAACGTACCTGGCCCTCGATCGCTTGCCTGAGGCTGAAGTGACTTATGAGCGAGCCTCGACCCTGGCCGTGCTCGGCGAGAAGAAACAGTTAGCAGGAACATTTGGCTTCGAAGGGGTTGGCGACGGCTATATGAAGGCCAAGCAGAAACAAAACGCGGCTCGCGCTTATCAGCGAGCGCTCGAACTTGATCCCAGCAACAAGGCAGTCGAACAGAAGCTTGCGCGAGCGCGTCAAAACTAAGTCGTTGGTTATCTATCGAACTGAACAGTCCGAGAGGTCTTCTAAATGAAGAGTTGTCCGAAATGTAATCGTACCTTCCCAGATGAGGGCCAGAAGTTCTGCACTTTTGATGGTGGGCTTTTGATAGCTCCGCAGACCTTCGATCCAAATGTAACGATAAGGGCCTCGGCAAGTGACCTGGCTGGTGTTGAAAACCCAACCAGTAGAGACCTACCGGATCCGAGCGCCACTATTGCCGACTCTTCTTTAGGTGCCACCATTGCACTACCACGGAACACCGGTCCCACTGGTCCACCGAACACTGCTGATTTTGGCCGAACCGCCGGCGGGGCTTCAGAGCCGACACCGCCGGAGATTCCGTCTCAAGATCAAACTATTGCGTTGCCGGCGCCACCGCCGCCTCCCACGCAACCTCCACCACCGGTTACCGAACAGCCTGCTGCCGCAGCAGCGGCTGAAGTCGCAACGGCAGGCCCAGCACCCGCCACGAGTGCTGCCGCACCAGCGAAGAAGAAGTCGAAGATGCCCCTGATAATTGCTGGGGTGCTACTGGTCTTGTTTCTGGGTGCAGGCGCTCTCGCTGCAGGTTTCTTCTTTGTTGTAAAACCACGTCTTGATCAGATGAAGGCGCAGAAGGAGACGCCTCCCGTAGAGACAAACACCAATTCAAATGTAAGCGTAAACACAAACACCGAGACCAAGCCGGTCGAGCAAACTCCGACTCCCGAAGTAGACAACTACACTCCGCCACTTGGAACAACAGCATTTGAAAACTCCAGCGAACGTCTCGACGGAAAGCTTGCCGAGCATTACTTCGACTTCTCGTTTTATTACCCGGAATCGTGGCAGAAGGACGCGAAGGCCGGAGTATCCGGGGCTTCCAGCTTTGTGAAAGTTGAACGTCGCTTGCCGCCAGACTTTACGCAGGAGAACTTCACGGTCGGTTGGTACACAAGTTCGGGCACGTATGATGGAGATCTTCCAAACTACCCGCGACGTGTCGAGGAGTTTAGTAGCGCGCTGTCAAAGAACATTCCTGAATATCGAAAAGTTTCAGAAGGTCCGACGACCGTCAATAAGATGAAGGCTTACGAATTCAGGTGGACTGGTTTCTCTAAGGGTACCGATAAAGGTGACCTTCAATTGTGGGGTCGGGTCATCTTCCTTCCCACGGGAAAAGAAGGCGACAGCGCGGGCGCAACCTTGACGATGCTGTCGACAAATCTGGCAACCGAGTTGACGTCCGTTGACGATCTCGGAGTAAAAGGTGAGGCTCCCGTAATCCTCGAGTCGTTCAGGTTTGGCAAGAAAAAGTAGTACTAAACAGGAAGTAGTTAAGCAACAATGAAAAAGTTTTGGACGCCGGTTCGGATTGCCTCTACGGTAATTGTTTTGACTCTGGTTGTTGTCTTCGCCAGTTGCAATTCCAATGACGTGACTCCCACTGCGAACGCCCCAACTGCGGCACCCGCTGACGCGCGGAATAGTGCCGCTCCTGCGCCGTTGCTCACTCTTCCGACCAGCGTGATGGAAGCTCAATTAAGAGCAGCGAGCGGATCGCCAATCAAGCTATCAGACTATTCCGGCAAAGTGTTGTTAGTAAACTTATGGGCCACTTGGTGTGGCCCGTGCCGCAGGGAAACTCCTGAGCTCGTTAAGTTGCACAAAGAGTTTCAGGCGCGTGGGGTGGAGATGATTGGACTGTCAACAGAGAACCCTGACGCCTCAGCTGAAAGTGTGCGCGAGTTTGTCCGCGTCTTCAACGTTGACTACCACGTCGGTTGGGCGACTCCGGAAGTCGCACTGGCGCTTATGCAGGGTCGCGACTCAATCCCGCAGAGTTTTGTTATCACACGCGAAGGACGGATCCTGAAGCGCTTCATTGGTTTTAGCCCGACCGCAACCCCTCCACAAATTCGCCAGGCCTTGGAAGATGCGCTAGCCGCGAAAGGCTAACTCAAGCGCGCTTCGCTTTTGCCTCGTTAAGCTCGCGCTCACCCTCTTTCTTCAATCTTTCGCCTTCGCGTGCGAGCTCGTTGTTTTCTAGCCCCTGGGCAACGTCCCTCTTAGCGTTACCTTCAATTTTCTTCAGCTTAGCGTCGACCCGTTCTTCAATCAGATCAGTCGGTGCTGGTTCATTCAATTCATCTTGCGTGCGAACCTTATTTTTATCGATTCCCATGAAAATACGTTCTCCCTTTTGGTCTGACACTAACCTAGCAACCGAACCATTTCAGATGTGCTGGGAATTGATGACAATTTGACGCTTTTGCCGACTCGAATTTGTTCAGAGGTTCTCGACAAACTAATTGTGCAGCGTTAGACTCAACACTAGAAATGAGGTCTTCAATCTCAGGCAGACTTAAGAAGGTAGCGCGACTCTTCCTGGCGTTCAGTGTTTCTTTCTGGATGGCGGGAGCTGGATGTCTGTGGGGTTGCAGCAACACTGCGATGGCCTCTGAGATGCCGGGGCTGAATCAACCAGCGGTTGCTAGTCATTCCTGTCATGCGCGTACCCATGATTGCTGTGCAAAGAAGTTGAGTAAGAAGACCGCAGGTTTACCGGCCTCCGGCTCAGTGCTTTCTCTTCTCGGGATGCAGTCAGACGGCATGATGAAGGATTGTCCGCTCGTCGTTAATTCCAACGCTGCTATCACAAAGGCTACGACTGATCTGTCAGATTCCGCTGAGCTTCCGATTGCAGATCCTCCGAAGATCGAAAGCCCGATAAAGTTAGTTAACCTCAGTTCGACTCCGATTCAATTCCTTAATCGCGGTCCCACATATCTACGCTTCTGCGTTTTCCTGATCTAGAAACCATGTTGCAAGTCAGACATTCGTGATCTGATTTCATGTGCGTTGGTGTGTCTATTGACTCCCATCGCGACCATTGGTCTTCTTTTGAAAGGAAAACAAAATGAAACCCCACAAGAGCACTCTCTTAATCGTGCTGTTCGGGCTTCTACTAACTGTTTGTGCAGTTGCCTTAGCGCAAACTTCGAGTCAGAGCGCTAATCAAGGTGCCGAAAAGAAACAGGGTGAAGCCTCGTGTTGTACCGACTCCTGTTGTTGCAAAGGTGATTCGTGCCCGATGAAAACCGAAGGCGCGCGAACTACTAATGCGACTGATGTGAAAGACGGCTGTTGTTGCTGCGCAGGTGATTCATGCGAAATGAAAATGTCAGATTCCATGAAGAATCATGCAGACCACTCTGGCTGTTGCTGTGGTGATTCATGCGATATGAAAGCGAAAGAAAAGATGGAGAACCACTCGTCAACTGATGGCTGTTGTTGCGACATGAAGAACAAGCACCATCAACAGAACATGAAGGCCAAGCAGAAGACTGCTTAAGGCCTTGGGCGCGGGCGTCCGTCTCTTTGGACGCCCGCATTGCCAGGGGGTAACTGACAAATGATTCACTCAAGAGTCATTCGTTTGTGGGCGACGATATTTTTCTCGTTCATTGTTTATTCGGTAGTCGAAGCGCAGCATCAAGGCCATCAAATGCCGCCCACGCCTGCCGCTACACCGAAAGCTAGTCCTTCTGCTACTCCGTCGAATCAGGCGACGCCTGTGACTCCCAAGATGCCTGGGGAGCCCGGGATGCCTGCCATGACGGAGCATCCGGCAACGCAAACGAACCAACCAGCGAACGCTTCGCAGCCTGCAAGCGATATGGACTCGATGAACATGGGTGAGCTCGTGGTTGTGCAGAACGACGAAATGTTTGTGCGCGTCGGAAACAGTCGAAGCAATCTGATACCAATGGGTCGGATGGGATCGGGAACATCCTGGCAACCCGCGTCATCACGAATGAACATGTTGCATAAGCAATCAGGTGATTGGCTGGTCATGTTTCATTACAACCTTGTAGCGGGAGTGAATTCACAAGGTGGCACGCGGGGGACAACAAAAGTCGAGTCAGCAAATTGGTTCATGCCGGCGGCGCTTCGACGAGTTGGAATTGGCTTGTTGGAACTTCGGGGGATGTTCAGCTTTGAACCGTTTACTTTTCCACCAGGAGGTTCTCCACTTCTGTTTCAGACCGGTGAGACTTACAAAGGCCAGCCGCTGATCGATCGGCAACATCCACACGACATGTTCATGGAACTGTCGGCTACTTATACAGTACCGCTTGGCGATCATGCCACTTGGTTCGCTTACGCAGGTTACCCTGGTGAGCCTGCCCTTGGTCCCACCGCATTCATGCATCGCGCTTCAGCGTCGGAGAATTCATCAGCGCCGCTGGGCCACCACCTTCAGGATTCAAGTCACATAAGTTTTGGGGTCGTTACATCGGGAGTTACTTATCGCTGGTTGAAGTTGGAAGGTTCTGTTTTCAATGGCCGAGAACCCGACGAGCATCGTTACAACTTTGAAGCGCATCCGTGGAACTCGAGGTCTATAAGGCTCTCAATCGCGCCGACGAGTAATTGGTCGATTCAAGTAAGTCACGGGCTCTTGAAGAACCCGGAGGAGTTGGAACCTGGTGACGTTAGAAGAACCACCGCTTCGCTTAGTTATAACCGTCCGTTTGCGCGTGGGTCATGGGCTACGAGTTTAATCTGGGGGCGCAATCATGAAAGCCACTCAGGCGAGACCTTCAATCTAAATAGCTATCTGGCTGAATCAACTGTCAATTTTCTCGATCGAAATTATTTGTACACTCGCCTGGAATTGGTGGACAAAAACCAATTGCTGCGACCGTCAGATCGATTGCGGTTGGGAATTACGGAAGATCATCCGTCGTTTCGCATCGGAGCGTACACCCTTGGTGGCGCGCGTGATATCTGGGAGACGGCGAAAGCTGCGCTCGCGATTGGTAGCGACGTAACCTTCTACTCAAAGCCGTCAATTCTTGATTCGGTCTATGGCAATAACCCGGTGTCGTGGAAACTGTTCTTCCGGATTCGTCCAGGGAAAATGACGATGCACATGCACTGAGTTCCACTCGTCAACTATTGTTGGCGCGTGTATATTCTCAATTCGCACCCGATTCTCTTCTCATAAAAATCTGAAAGGCGGAGGTATGAAAATGCGTAAGTTTGGATTCTTTCTGGTTCTCGCGATTGTGGTCGTCTTCGCGTTGAGACCGGTCAATGCTCTCACGGAAGTGCCCACAGTCGGGGCTGCGGCCCCCAGCTTTAAGCTCACCACAAATGAGGGTCACGAGGCGAGCCTTGGTGATTTCAAGGGCAAGTGGGTGGTTCTGTATTTCTACCCCAAAGACTTTACCAGCGGCTGCACACTTGAAGCGCACAACTTTCAGCGCGATTTAGAAAAATACACTGCCGCAAATGCCGTAATTCTCGGCGTTAGTGTCGACACGGCAGAATCACACAAGAGCTTTTGCGCTAAAGAAGGTTTGAATTTCAAATTGCTCGCTGATGTCGGTGGTGCAGTTTCTGAGCAATACGGTTCAACTATGGAGTTCAACGGAAACAAGTACTCGGCGAGAAATACCTTCATCATTGATCCAAAGGGAAACATCGCAAAGGTATTTGTGAAGGTCAGTCCGGCTGCGCACAGCGAAGAGGTGTTGGCGGCCCTCGCAGCACTTCAGAAGTCATAATCTCAAACAAAACTTCAGAATCGCGGCGACAGGGTGAAAATCCATGTCGCCGCTTTTCTTTCACCTCAAGAGAGATTTCTAGCGCTCACAGGGTTCACATTTTGTGGATCGCAATAATCCGCAAGCCACCAACTCCATTCTCGATCGTGAACGTAATCCGATCCTCCGCCGCAATCCCTTCCAGTAGACTTTTGTCCCTTACATGAAACTGCATTTGCATGGCTGGCATCAGACCCTTGATGTCTTCATGGTTGATTTCTATCGACGGCAGTTTCAAG
>Ga0207662_10001377_pt1 | contig 11765 bp, 10 predicted proteins | sample KBSS33LmetaG_FD_184338 | JGI IMG/M metagenome (GOLD analysis project Ga0207662, IMG submission 184338) | Switchgrass rhizosphere microbial communities from Kellogg Biological Station, Michigan, USA - KBS S3-3L metaG (SPAdes) (version 2) | ecosystem: Host-associated > Plants > Roots >... | reverse complement strand
CACCAACAACCAGCAGGGGCGCTGTAGGGAAGACACCTCCGTCACTCGTACCGGGCTCCAGAGCGGACCACAGAGTATACCAATCCCATCCAAAAGCCTCGATTACGGGGGACAGTATGCCCTTCACCTGAGCCCCGCAGCTGAACTCGACCGGGAGCCATGGATGACAGCGGCAATGAAGGTCAACTGACGTGAGATGCCTACGCATGCAGCGTTGGAGCATCAGCCACGAACCTGCGTAAAAACTCCCGGATTATATGGGGCAAGTGCTTTAATGTAAAGCAGATCTGGTCCGAAACAGGCCGCGTCAAAGAGATAGGCGATTCCTTGACATCACCTACCCCATCACATACTATCGCCGTATGTCGCGTACCGAAGTTCGCAAAGCAATTCTCCCCGCCGCCGGCCTCGGGACACGGTTCCTACCTGCCACGAAGGCCTCCCCCAAGGAAATGCTTCCGTTAGTGGACAAGCCGCTCATTCAGTATGCAGTGGAAGAAGCAGTCGCTTCGGGCATCGAAGACATCATCGTGATCACGGGGCGCGGCAAGCGCGCCATCGAAGATCATTTCGATCGATCCGTCGAATTGGAAGAAAATCTCAAAGGCAACGGGAAAGGTCAGCTGCTCAGTCAGATCCGGCATATCTCCAATCTGGCAAATTTCTGTTACGTGAGACAGTCGGAAGCGTTGGGCCTGGGACATGCCGTGCTCTGCGCACAACATCTGATCGGTGACGAACCTTTTGCCGTCATGCTGGGCGACGAAATCATCGATGCCGCGGTGCCCGGTCTCGCACAATTGGTTCACACCTATAAGAAGCGCAGCGGCGCGGTCCTCGGCATTCAAGAAGTGCCTCATCAGGAAGTGAACCGTTACGGCATCATTTCCCCGGAGCGGCTGTCTGACGGTCTCTATAAGGTGACGGATCTGGTTGAAAAGCCCGCCCCGTCGGACGCGCCGTCGAATCTGGCCGTCATCGGACGGTATGTGCTGCCTCCTGAAATCTTTCCGATTTTGCGAAAGACGAAGCCGGGGAAAAACGGAGAGATCCAGCTCACCGACGCCCTGAGGGAGTTGGCTAAGCGTTCCCCCATGTATGCGCTCGAGATCAAAGGCAACCGCTACGACGCCGGGGACAAGCTGGGATTCCTCATTGCGACCGTCGAATTTGCACTGAAAAACCCGTCACTAGGCGCAGACTTCGCCGATTACCTTCGAAGTCGCACGGAGTCGGCCGGGGAACATCGCCGCACCAGCAGAGCCTAGCCATCGCATCCGTTCTGTGTCGACGTACAATTCAACGGCAGCCGTGAGAGCACCCCGATGAGCGAATCGATCGAACAAGACCTGACGCCGCCTCAAAACGTCGAAATTCCTGACCAGCTGCCCTTGCTGCCGGTGCGGGACATCGTCGTGTTTCCTTATATGGTGCTGCCGCTGTTCGTCGGCCGCGAGATGTCGATCAAGGCCATCGAAGCCGCGCTGGCGGGCAACCGGATGATCTTCCTGGCCACGCAGAAGGCCCTGGACGTCGAGAACCCCACTCCAGACGATATCCATGCCATCGGCACGGTTGGCATCATTATGCGGATGCTGAAGCTGCCCGATGAACGGATCAAGATTCTCGTCCAAGGTCTCTCCAAGGCCAAAATTTCCGGGTACATCCAGACGGACCCGTATTATTCCGTGCGCATCGACAAGATCAACGAGGCCAAGGCCGCGGCTTCCACGCTCGAGAGCGAAGCGGTCATGCGAACCGTCAAGGAACAGATTGAACGGATCGTGAGCCTCGGCAAGGTGCTGATCCCGGACGTGATGGTGGTCATCGAAAACCTGGAAGATCCCGGCCGCCTCGCTGACATGATTGCCTCCAATATGGGTCTCAAAGTCGAAGTGACGCAGTCGGTGCTGGAGATTACCGAGCCGCTCAAGCGTCTGCGGCAGATCAGCGAAATTCTGGCAAAGGAAATCGAAGTCCTCTCGATGCAGCAGAAGATCCAGGCTCAGGCCAAGGGGGAGATGGACAAGACCCAGCGCGAATACTTCCTGCGCGAGCAACTGAAGGCCATCCAGAAGGAACTCGGCGAGTTGGACGAACGGGCCGAAGAGGTGGCGGAATTCCGCAAACGCGTGAAAGACGCCAAGATGCCTGAAAAGGTACTGAAGGAAACGGAGAAACAGCTTAAACGGCTCGAGAAGATGCATCCGGACACCGCCGAGTCGGCAACCGTCCGCACTTATCTTGAATGGATGGTGGAGCTGCCCTGGTCAAAAAAATCCAAGGACAACCTCGACCTCCGGGCCGCACATAAGGTGCTCAACGAAGACCACTACGATCTGGAAAAGGTCAAGGAGCGCATCCTGGAGTATCTCGCCGTCAGGAAGCTCAAAGATAAAATGAAGGGGCCGATCTTGTGCTTCGTCGGCCCGCCCGGCGTCGGCAAGACCTCGCTCGGCAAATCCATCGCCCGTGCACTCGGCCGCGAGTTCGTGCGCATCAGCCTGGGGGGCGTGCGCGATGAGGCCGAGATCCGCGGCCATCGGCGCACCTACGTCGGCGCCCTCCCCGGCCGCATGATTCAGGGCATGAAACAGGCCGGCACGAGCAACCCGGTGTTCATGCTCGACGAGATCGACAAGGTCGGCATGGACTTCCGCGGCGATCCCTCGGCCGCCCTGCTCGAGGTGCTCGATCCAGAGCAGAACAATACCTTTACCGACCATTATCTCGGAGTGCCGTTCGATCTCTCGGAAGTGATGTTCATCACGACGGCCAACCTCATCGATCCGATACTTCCGGCGCTTCGCGACCGCATGGAGATTATCGAGATCCCCGGCTACACCGAGGAAGAGAAGCTCGGCATTGCCCAGCGTTACCTCATCCCGCGACAACTCAACGAGCACGGCATCACGGAAAAGCACGTCAAGATTGCTGAGCCAGCGATCCGGCAGATTATCATCCATTACACGCGAGAGGCCGGGGTCCGGAATCTCGAGCGGGAAATCGCCAATGTCATGCGGAAAGTGGCCAAGAAGGTCGCCGAGGGCAAAGGGCTTGGGTTCCCCGTCAACGCCGGAAATCTCCACAAGTATCTGGGCGTGCCCAAGTTCGTGCCGGAATCGGAGTTGGAGAAAGATGGAATCGGCGTGGCCACGGGATTGGCCTGGACCGAGTCCGGCGGCGACGTGCTCTATATCGAAGCCACCGTCATGAAGGGCAAAGGCGTACTGACCCTGACCGGTCATCTCGGCGACGTCATGAAGGAATCGGCGCAAGCCGCCTTGAGCTACGTCCGCTCACGAGAGAAAACCCTGGGCATTAACCCCGACATGTTCACCAAGCAGGATCTCCACATTCACGTGCCGGCCGGCGCTATTCCCAAAGATGGTCCCTCTGCGGGCATTACGATGGCCACGGCGATCGCCTCGGCGCTCGCCCAGGTCCCGGCGCGTCGCGACCTGGCGATGACCGGCGAAATCACCCTGCGGGGCCGCGTGCTCCCGATCGGCGGCTTAAAGGAAAAGATCCTGGCCGCAAAGCGGGCGAGATTGACCGCGGTCATCCTTCCCAAGCGCAACAAGAAGGATTTGGATGAAATTCCTAAGCACATCCTCAAGGGCATTCAGCTCGTCTTTGCCGATACCATGGACGATGTGATGAAAGTGGCCTTGCGGCGGAGATCGACCGGAAAGAAGAAATCGGGACAACCGCAAGCCCCGCAGGAATCGCCGAAACCTGTTTCCCGCGTCGACAAATCGAGGCGAGCCGAACGGACCGCTCACGCAAGGTCTTCTCCGACTTCGGCCTATCTCCGGCCGCATTAGCATGCCATCCTCGGCCCGGTCCCAGGCCAGCTCCAGAATCCGCGAATTCGGCCTGATCAGCGCTCTCAAGCAACGGTACGGCACGACCAATCGGCGGCTCGTCCGGGGTATCGGCGACGATGCCGCCGTGATTGCCTCGAGCCCCAACCGCCATTACCTATTCACGACGGATCTTCTGGCGGAGGGCATTCATTTCAACTGCCGGACCGCCGCCTTTGCCGACATCGGGTTTCGAGCCGCGGCCGCCAACCTCAGCGACATCGCCGCCATGGGAGGCACGCCTGAATACCTGCTCGTCTCGTTGGCCATTCCACGCGTCGCCACGAGCCGACAGGTGGAGCACTTGTACGACGGGATGATGGCCGCCTGTCGCGCTCATCGGGTGAGACTGATTGGAGGCGATACGTCCGCCTCAAAAGGCGGTTGGTTCGTCAATATCGTGCTGATCGGATCGGCGGAGTCGGGCTCCATCCTGCTCAGAAATGGAGCACGGGTGGGCGACGATCTCTATGTCACCGGGACGCTCGGCGATTCCCGAGCGGGGCTTCAGATACTGGAACGGCCGCGCGGCGCGACACAGGCGCGGTCCCTGAAGGCCGCACATCGGCGGTTTTTGGTGCGACGGCATCTGCGACCGACGGCGCGCGTTCGTGAAGGGCGCTGGCTGGCGGAAGCCTGCTGGGCGACATCCGCCATTGATCTCTCGGACGGGCTCTCCGGGGACCTCCCTCATCTCTGTGCCGAAAGCCGAGTCGGTGCAGTGATTGAACGGTCCGCGCTGCCAATCTCCCCCGCATGCCGTCAGTATGCCGAAACGTATGGACAGGACGCCGAAGCCCTTGCGCTGGCGGGAGGAGAGGACTACGAACTGCTGTTCACGGTCCCCGCACGGCATCGCATACGCTTTCAACGGGCCTCCGTGCAGCGCCGGTTCAGAATGACGAGGGTGGGAAGGATCACCCCTGCGAGAGAAGGGCTTCGTATGACGCTGCCTGACGGACGACAGCGTCCACTGCCCTCCTCCGGCTACGAACATTTCCGTCCAACCCGGTAAGCGCCATGGCCTCATTTCACGCCCTGCTGAAGCAGGTGCTCCACCTGCAGGAATCACCGCAACGGACGGCGCTGGCATTCGCCGTCGGCGCCGCGATTGCATTCTGTCCGCTCTATGGCTTTCACATGGTCCTTGTCGGGCTGTGCACGTGGGCATTCAAGCTCAACTTCGTCGCGTTGCTCGCCGGCGCCCTGATCAACAACCCGTGGACTCTCGTGCCGGTCCTCGGTGCAACCTATTGGACCGGCGCTGTGCTTCTCGGACGCTCGGAAAGTCCCGTGTTTGATTGGAGCGAGTTGGGATTCCGCGCGATCTATGACCAGGTCCTGCCTTATGCCGTTCCGTTCGCCCTGGGAGGGGTGGTGCTGAGCCTGGTCGCGGGGATTGTCTCCTATCCATTGGCGTTGTATCTCATCACAAAACACCGGCAGACGGCGGCCCGCCATGCACAGCCATTGCCGCCTCCTAATCCCCTACGCTAAGATGCTCCTGCGCTCATGGCACGTCAGGAGTCCACTCGCCCACCCGACGCTCCCTATGAAGGGTCGGCCCTCATCGCTGATCCCATTCACAAGTACGTGTCCTTCACCGTGCCTGCGAACCGGGCCGATCCTCATGAGCGGACCGAAAAAGATCTGATCGACTCTCCGTGGGTGCAACGCCTCCGGCAAATTTATCAACTCCAAAGCGCCCGCTGGGTCTACCCCTCCGCGGAACATACTCGCTTCGTCCATTCCATCGGTACCATGCATGTCGCCGGCCGCTTTGCGCGACACCTCTATCCCTTCCTGGTGAAGGCGGCGGCGGACGTCCCGTCGGCCAATTACGTCGAAGAATTCCTTCGGGTGACCGCTCTGGTGCACGACATCGGCCATGGTCCGTTCTGCCATTTCTTTGATGACAATTACCTCCACGCACTGCAGACGAGCCACGAGAAGCTGGGGCAACTCATCATCCGGGATCATTTGGGCCCCCTGATCAAAAAAATCCGCCGAAGTCCGTCCGGCGCCTTCGACAAGGGTGAAGAGCTCAACCCGGACCACATCGCGCATGTGATTCTGAAAGAAAAAGGCAAGGACAACTCGCGCCTCCCGCGCTGGCTCAACATGCTGCAACCGGTGATCTCCGGCAGCTATACGGCCGATAACCTCGACTATGTGCTCCGGGATTCGTACATGTGCGGCGTCGCCGTGGGACCGGTCGATCTGACGAGGCTGATTCATTACACGATCGTGACGGACAAGGGATTTACCATACACAAGACCGGCCTCCCGGCGCTGCAGATGTTCCTCAATACGAGAATGTATTTGTATTCAAACGTCTACTTCCACCGGACAACGCGGGCCATCGACATTCATCTGCGGGATATTTTCGGGGAGACGATGAAACTTCTCTTCCCCCACGATCCGCGTAAACGGATGGACGAGTATCTGACCTTCACGGATTGGTCCCTGCTCGAAGCGGTGCGGGGTTGGAAAGCGTCGCGTCAGGCTGCCGAACGGCGTCTTGGAGAGGACTGGGCCAGGATCTTAGGCCGGGACGTCAAATGGAAGATGGCGTACAGCACCGTGCTGAAGGAGAAGGGGCAGGAGCGCGGGATGGACTTTCCCAGCTACCAGCATTTTGAAAAGCAGATCCGGAAGGAAATGCCCCGTTCACTTCAGCAGGTGGAGTTCCGGGTGGACATGGCACCGCTGGACCCGCGCCCGGACCCGAAGGACCAGCGTGGAACCCCGCTTTACGTCTACGATCCTGGGACCAGAACGGTGTCCACTGAACCGCTCGAAGAATTCCTCGATCTGCTGCCGACCCGGCTGGTCCAATTCCGCATTTATTCGCTGGATCACCGGCATGATGCGGTGCTGTCCCGCGCCGCGGCCACGGTGCTCAACAAGACCCCCTCGAGCATCGAATCGAATTATTAGCCCACATCATTCATGACGGTTCGTGACGACACCGCCAAGACGCCAAGCGAGACGGGCACGCGGAGCCGCGCGGAAGGAAGGCATACTTGGCAGGACAATCCGTCCCTGTGCTTGCGCATGCACAGAACAGGAGGTGCGGTCCTCTGGCAGAACGTAGAGAGAGAAGCGCACGACGAAACGATCAAACAGATCGATCGCGTGGATCCGCCCGGATCGGCCTTGGATCTGGCGGGAGAGCCACAACCCCAGCGATGCCAGGATGCCTAAGAGATACAGCGTGGTTTCCGCGACAAGTGCATCTGGACCTTGATCGAACAATGCCGCGCCTAGCAGCATAGCACTGCTTTCGGAAGCCCCAGGGAAATGACATTTTGGTGAGAAGGCGGGCGCCTCGCACGCGCGGCCGAATCTTTACTGTTCGATGGGAAGCGATTCCGGAATGGCGGATGAAACAGGATTCACGATGGTCGCCGATCCTGACCCGTTCTTGAATGGAAGATCGAGGAGCGCGTAAGGGTTCACGCGGGCTCCGTTGAGTTTGACGCCCCAGTGCAAATGCGGCCCTGTGGCCCGACCGGTGGCGCCCACCTTGCCGATGATTTGACCGGCTTTCACGAGATCACCGTCTTTGACGAGAATTTCGGACAGATGAAAGTACATGCTGTAGAAGCCCAACCCATGGTCCACGAACACGCCCCTCCCCGAAAAGACGTGATCAACAGTGAGCCGCACGACACCGTCATTGGTGGCGGCGACGTCCGTACCCAACGGGGCGCCGATATCTTCGCCGTTGTGCGGATTGCGCGGCTGTCCGTTCATGATCCTGACGCTGCCGAAGATGCCCGTGCGCTTGCCGTTCACCGGTTCGATAAAGCCGCTACGCCATAACCGCAAGGCGGAATTATCCGCAAGCGCCTGTCGCACTTGCTCCTGCTCCATCTTCCAACGTGTCAGAGTCTTGTCATCCAGGTCGACCTTGTCCTTGGGCAACTTCAGATGCTCGACGGCGAATTTTTCTTTCGTGACCAGCACATGGTAGCTGAGGCGTTTGGGCTGCTGTTCGCCGCTCTTCACGGTCACGACAAGTTCGTAGGTGCCGGGGGCATCCTGCATATCAATACCAACCAATCCCAGATAGCCGGACGGTTCTCCGGCTCTGATCTCCCGGAAGAACGGGATCGTCCGATCCAGGAACGCGCCTTTGACTTCGATCGCCTCCTCCGAGAGGGGAACCTTGACGAGCAGCACCTGCCCTTGGCGGCCGCTGTACTGTCCATCGATCCCTTTAGGGGGAGGGGGGGCATTGGGAAACAGCTCGACCGGAAACACGCTGGTCAGGAGCACCACCGTCATGATCAGCGTCCGGTCCAGCCGGGACAAGCGCCGGCTGGCCTGTTTCAACGCAGATGTGACGATTGGATATGCCATGACTATCGATCAGCTTCAACGCTGCTCAAAAGCCCATTGTTTTCCCCCACCCACCTCGAAGCGCGGAGGCGCTTCGATCCGCGAGCGGCCGCAACGCGAGAACGCTGCATGGGAACTGGCGCGTCCCGGGACATCAATTGCGAAGCAATCGGGGGTTCGGCGGATGAAATAATCGCCAGGGCGAAGGCCGTCGGTATGTTCACCAGCTTCCTCATCGGTAAAATCGCAGACCTGACACCTGTGAGACCAGCTCATCAACCCGTCTATTGACGGCGCTAAAGGGGTCCATGCACAGGATCGTTTCTTCCCAGTAGCCGTTGAGCTTGAGATAGGTCCAATCGACCGTATACGAGCGATTCTTTGCGCGCGCAAACCTGATGAAGTCGCCCCGCACCTTGGCCCGGGTCGTCTGCGGAGGTGTGGACATGGCCCGCTGGATGGCGTCCTCTTCCACTACCCGCTCGACCAGTCCGCGAGACTCCATGAGGTAGTAGAGCCCTCTCGTGCGTTTCACATCATGAAACTGCAGATCCAGCAGAAAGACGCGCGGATCATCCCAGCTGCACCCCTTGCGGTCGACATAGGATTGAATCAGATGGCGCTTGGTAATCCAGTCGATTTCCCGCACCAGCTGCATCGGGTCCTCTTCCAGTTTATCCAGAATCGCCGACCAACGCTTCCAGACGTCGTCCAGAATGGGGTCATGGTCTTGTTGGGCCAGATACTCGTGGGCCCGTTCCAGATAGACCCGCTGGATTTCCACTGCCGTCATCTGCCGCCCATCGTCGAGCTTGACTTTCCGCCTCACCGTCGGATCGCGGGAGATTTCCCGGATCGCCTTGACGGGATCTTCCAGTTCCATCCCGTGCACGGAAAATCCTTCCTCGATCATCGAGAGCACAAGCGTCGCCGTTCCGACTTTCAGGTATGTGACCAGCTCCGACATGTTGGAATCGCCGACGATAATGTGCAAACGACGGTAGCGTTCGGCGTCGGCATGCGGCTCATCCCGCGTGTTGATGATGCTGCGGGAGGAGGTCGTCGAAGACGACGTCTTCTCATGGATATGCTGAGCCCGCTGAGAGATAAAAAACTGGGGCTTTCCGGAGACCTTGAGCACCTTGCCGGCCCCGCTGTACACCTGCCTGGTCACAAAAAAGGGAATGAGTTGCTCGGTGACCTTCCAGAAATCGACGTCACGGCGCATGAGAAAGTTCTCGTGGCAGCCGTACGTGTTCCCGAGAGAATCGGTATTGTTCTTGAAGATGTAGATTTCACCAGACAGCCCCTCCTCGCGCAGCCGTTCCTCGGCTGCCGGCAAACAGGCTTCCAGGAGGCGCTCGCCGGCCTTGTCGTGGACCACAAGGTCCAGAATGTTGTCGCACTCCGGCGTCGAATATTCGGGATGGCAGCCGGTATCTTGATAGAACCGGGCGCCGTTGACCAGGAAGGCATTGGACGGCCAGCTGTTCGGGATCAGGCCCTCAAAGATGTAGCCGAGCACTTTTTCCATCGGGAGGTAGATCCGACCGTTCGGCGAAAAAATGAGGCCGTATTCGTTCTCAAGGCCAAAGATGCGCTGCTTCATAGGACCGGAAGACGGCATACGAGGAGAATACACGCCCTCCGCCTCATCTTCAACAGAAGCGGAAGGATTCGCAGTGGGTTACGCGAGGAACTGCTTGGTTTCGGCGGCGGTGTACCGGCGGAATTTCCGGCTGTCTCTCGTGCGATCCAGCACCGCCACCTCGAGGCTTTCGAGCGAGAGCTTTTGGTTCCCCGTTTGCTCGAGCGCAACGATACAAAGATTCAACGCGGTCTTGAGATCTGGCGCCCCGGCCGGCACCTTTTCCTTCAGCGCGGCTTGTACGGTCTCGGATTTACCGCCGATGACGGCGAACTGCCTCTCATCGATGATGCTCCCGTCGAAGGAGATCCGGTACATTTCGTTTGTGTGCCCGTTGTGTCCGATCTGCACGACGAGAATTTCGACTTCGAGCGGCTTCATTTCCTGACTGAAAATCGTGCCCAGGCTTTGGGAATACCCGTTGGCCAACGACCGGGCGGTGACATCCTCCCGGCTGTACATGAACCCTTTGAGATCCGCATGCCGGATGCCCGCCTTGCGCAGGTTTTCAAACTCACTGTACTTCCCGGCGCCGGCAAAGGCGATGTTGTCGTAGATTTCCGAGATCTTATGGAGACTTGCACTCGGATTCTCGGCGGCCAGCAAGATGCCGTTGACATACTCCATGGCGATGATAGACCGGCCCTTGGCAATGCCTTTCTTGGCATACTCCGCCTTGTCCTGCATCATCTGCTCGGGAGAGACGTAATAGGGCATCGGCATGGTTATCGTTCTTTCGTCTTTCGGCTGGCCAACAGCTCGTCATATGCGCCGCGGATTTGCGATTCCACGACGTCGGTGATGCCGGTTCCGTTGACAATCTTGGCCGTGGGATAGATTCCGCGCACCAGATCGGGGCCGCCGGTGCCGACGTCGTCGTCAGCGGCGTTGTAGAGCGCCAGCAGGGCCAACTTTAGTGCGTCCGGTTCGGCCATGCCTTTCTTGAAATGCTCGCGCATGGTGTTGCGCGCATCCTTTCCTCCGGAACCAATCGCATGATAATCGGATTCTTCATAGCGCCCGCCGGCCAGATCGTACTTGAAAATCCGGCCTTCGCTCCGTTTGAGATCATAGCCGACGTAGAGCGGCATCACGACCAGCCCCTGGAACACCATCGGCAGGTTGGCTTTGACCATTTGTCCGAGCTTGTTGGCCTTGCCCTCACAGGACAGCTGCATCCCCTCAAGCTTCTCGTAATGCTCAAGCTCGGTTTGAAAGAGCTTCGCCATCTCGATGCACGGCCCGGCCGCTCCGGCGATCGCCATGGCCGAGTACTCGTCGATTTTGAAGACCTTCTCGATGCGGCGCTCGGCGATCTGAAAGCCCTCAGTCGCGCGCCGGTCGCCCGCGATGACGACGCCGTCCTGATATTTGACGGCGAGTACCGTCGTCGCCTGGGGGACGGTTACAGGCTGGACAGGCCGTACAGGTTCATGCACCACTGACGGCAATTCAGGCGATCGCCGCCCTCCTGGCGTCAATTCGGGGTGCTGCCTGGTCAGGAAACTGAAAAAACTCGCGTCGTCGTGGTTGGGAAGGAAGGGAAGCTTCATTAGGCTTTCAGCTTGGAGAGCAGCGCCTCCGCCGTGTCCGATTGGTCGAGCAATTCACCCGTTAGCGATTCGGTTCCACGCAACGGATCCATCAAGGGCACCTTCTTGATCGTGGTATTGCCGACATCGAAGAGCACTGACGTCCAGCTTGCCCCATAGATGGATTTCGAAAACTTTCCGATGCAGCGTCCGCGGAAATAGGCGCGCGTGCCGGAAGGTGGCGTGAACTCCGCCCGAGTCACTTCCACGTCCTGCACGATCCGCTCGATGAGATGGCTGCGCTCAAGCGTGTAGTACAGGCCCTTCTCCGGCCGGATGTCATGGTACTGCAAGTCCATCAGGCGTACCCGG
>Ga0207662_10001373_pt1 | contig 11772 bp, 7 predicted proteins | sample KBSS33LmetaG_FD_184338 | JGI IMG/M metagenome (GOLD analysis project Ga0207662, IMG submission 184338) | Switchgrass rhizosphere microbial communities from Kellogg Biological Station, Michigan, USA - KBS S3-3L metaG (SPAdes) (version 2) | ecosystem: Host-associated > Plants > Roots > Rhizosphere... | reverse complement strand
CGTGATCGGCTGCCCGGTCTGTTCGAGATCGTGTACGTGTACGAGAACCAGAACGCGCTCGTGATCTCGTCCTCACCGAACGAGAAGGGCTACCAGGGGCTGTGCGGGTTCAAGCTGTCCCCGAGCCGTATGGAACTGTTCTTCGCGCAAGGCGCTCTGTTGTCGAAGTCGGATCCGAACATGCTGTTGCAAGGTAGCGGCAAGACGGTGCGTCATGTCGTGCTGAGCTCGGTTGCGGACTTCGACCGCGCGGAGATCGAAGCGTTGATGGCCGCCGCGTTGAAGCTCGCCAAGCTGCGCCTCGATGCGAACGCGAAGGGCTCGGTGATCATCAAAGCGGAGGCACAGAAGCAGCGCGCGCTCCGCGCGAAGAAAGCAGCGCGACCGGCCTCTGCACGTCGGACGGCGAAATCGCAGCGCTGACGGGCCAGGTAGTGACCCTGTCCCTCGATTGTCCCCGAACTCTCCCCGCCGAGGGTCTACTCCGGTCCCGTCGTCCCGACCCGACCGGTGCGCTTGTCTCTTCCGGGCCCCGATGCGATGCGGCGGGCCCGCGAGGTGACGCGTCCGTCTCGATGCGATGGCTCGGGACCCGGCGACTCCGCACGATCGGTCCATGAAGCGCAGGGAGTTTCTCAAGACCGCCTCCCTTTTCGGAGCCGCCCTCGCGTTCCGGGTCGGCGAAGCCAAGGCCTCCGCCCGGAAATGGAGCGAGCGGCGCGACCTCTATCCGGAGGGCGTGGCATCGGGTGACCCGCACCCCGACAGCGTGCTGTTGTGGACGCGGCGCCCGCCGGTGAACGGCGACACGTCGAAGCGCCTCACCGTGGAGATCGCCGAGGACGAGCAGTTCACGCGCGTCGTCGCGAGCGCGCACGCCAATCTCACGGCGGCCTCCGACTGGACGTGCCGCGTCCTCGCCGCGGGGCTCAAGCCGGCCCGAGTCTACTGGTACCGATTCACCGATGAGCGCGGCAACGGCAGCCGCGTCGGCCGCACGATCACGGCGCCCGACAACGACGACACGCGTCCGGTGCGCTTCGCGTTCGTCAGCTGCCAGGACGCGAACACGGGCGCGCAGAACGCCTATCGGCGGATGATCTTCGAGGACCAGCGCGCGCCGGAGAGCGACCGCCTCGGCTTCGTTCTGCATCTCGGCGACTTCATCTACGAGATGGTCTGGTATCCGGAAGACCGCAAACAGGGCTACTACGATCGCACGATCTACGAAGTGGTCCGGTATCAGAACGGCGAGAAGATCAGCGACTTCCACATTCCGACGGTGGTCGACGACTACCGCGCGGTGTACCGCGGGTACCTGCACGATCCCGACATCCAGGACGCCCGGGCGCGGTGGCCGTTCATCTGCATCTGGGACAACCACGAATACTCGTGGCAGGGATACCAGGGGATCCAGGTGTTCAAGGGCGAAGCCCGTCCTGCGCAGACCCGCAAGGTTGCCGCGAACCAGGCGTGGTGGGAATACCAGCCGGCCCGCGTGAAGAAGCCGAGCGGCCCGTCGCTCGAAACCTTCGATCCGCCGCAGGTCACCGACACGCCGATCGTGACGTTCGACGCCCATGGACTCGGGCAGGAGAAGAACAACCTGGCGGCGATCGCCAGCCTGCGGGCGTACCGCGCCACGAAGTATGGCGCCAATCTCGACCTCTTCATCACCGACCAGCGCAGCTATCGATCGCCCGACGCGACGGACGTTCCCGAGGGGGATCAGTTCTTCGACAAGAACTTCCCCTACTTCATTCCCGAGGAGGTCCTCGAGATCCTGGACGCCGGCCAGACCTACGACGGCGGGCACCCGCCCACCACGATCAAGTTCGCCGGGAAGGACATCAACAACTCACGCCGCGACCAGCCGGCTCCGTCGATGCTCGGTGTGGAACAGAAGGCGTGGTTCCTCTCCCAACTCAAGGCCTCGCGCGCACCGTGGAAGGTCTGGGGCAGCTCGCTCGCGACACTCGCGGAGCGCGCGGACCCGCAGAATCTCCCGCCCGGATCGCCGTCCTGGGGCGGCGCGGGTTACGCCAGCCTCGGTGGTGGCGACTGGAGCACGTTGATCGCCGAGCGCAACGAGATCTACGACGCGATCCGCGACGCGGGCATCACCGGACTCGCGATCGTCGCAGGTGACCGTCATGCGTTCTGGGCCGGACGGCCGTCGCGGTCGCTGCCACCGAAGCCGTTCGACCCGGTGGGCGTCGAATTTGTCGTCGGCTCGATCTCGTCGCCGGGCCTGCTCGAGTCCGCCGAGCATCGGCTGCCGAAGGACGCGCCGCTGCGCGGCATGTATCTCGTCGACAAGGGCGGGGCGGCGAAGCCCGAGCCGACGATCAACATGATGATCCGGCACGGCGTGCGATCGGCGCTCGAGTACGCGAGCTCGGGCGATCTCGCGAAGGCCCGGGCGCTTTCCAATCCCGACCTGTCACCCCACCTGTCGTTCGTCGACGTCGGTGGCCACGGGTACGCCGCGGTCCGCGTGGCGCCCGACGTGCTCGAATCCGAGTTCGTGTGCATCGAGCGGCCGATCGCGCGGAGCACGACGCCCGACGGCGGCCCGCTCCGCTATCGCGTGCTGCACCGCGCCCGGCTCTGGAAGCGAGGCGAGCAGCCGAGCCTGGAGCAGCGGGTACTCGAGGGCGCGCCGGACCTGTCCGTCTGATGGAGATCAAGAGAAACGGCTCGAGACCATCCGGCAAGGGACCCGCTGACTGGTTCACCGGCACGGTCCGAGTCGATCCGCTATTCGAAGCGCACGGCCCTGCCCGCACCTTCGGCGCCAGCGTCACATTCGAGCCCGCTGCGCGCACCGCATGGCATACCCACCCGCTCGGCCAAACGTTGATCGTCCTTGCGGGCTGTAGTGATGCGGGCCAGTGGTCGTTACGGCTGTCCCTCAATTGTCCCCGAACTGGCCCCCCGATCAACGTCCCATCGACCACCACCCGTCCGTCCCGCTCCAAGTCTGTTTCTCCCACGGGATGTGCCCGACATCGCTGTACGTCACCAGCCGGGCCGTCCCGTCCGGCCGCACCGCGATGATCGTCAGCCCGCAGTTGGCGGCGTCCAGGTTGCGCCAGTTCTTCGTGTCGGAGCCCACCGTGCGCATGAGCGTCCAGCGGATGATGTTGCCGTGGCAGACGAGCACGTCGTAGGTGTCGCGGTCTGGAGTAGGGACGAAGTAGCGTTGCCATTGCACCGCGCGTGACGAATCGCACGCAATGATGCCCTCCGGCTTCTCTCTCGCGGCACTGGGCGCGTCGTTCGAGCTGGGGTAGCACTCATTCAGCGCCCCGTCGCGTGACGGTGCCAGCTTCAACGCGCGCCCCATCTCGTCGGCGGTCTCCGCCGCGCGGCGAAACTCGCTGCTCACCAAGTGTGAAATCTTCACGGGTAGCGTCGCCAGCCGCGCGCCGATCAGTTTCGCCTGCTCGTGGCCCAGTGGGCTCAGGCCGTTGGCCACACGGTCGTCGGTGGCGGAGGTATCGCGGTCGTAGTTGCCGTGGCGCACCATGTAGACATAGTGCACTCCCTGGCCGGCGAGTGCGTAGACGTGCTGCGCTCCGGGGTGGCCGCCAGTAGGCGCCTGTGCGCGTACGGCGCGTGCGCAAGTGACTATCACCAGGCACAGCAGTAGTGCCTTCCTCAACGCACACCTCCTTCCTTGCCGCAGAGCAGACACTCTGCTGCGGCCAACCGACAAGCGGAAACGACCTGGGCGAGGTCACGGGCTGCGCTTGATTCCGACGCTTGTGAAATCCCTGCAATCCAGGATTCCTGTCCTGATGTAGTAGGCCGCGATGTGGGCGTTGTTGTCGGTGCCCTGTTCCCTCTTCCCACTGGCGTTGCATCGAACGGTGATCTGCACGCCACTGCCCACGCGAGATCTCGTGATCGTGTAGCCGTACTGGGGCCAATCGGTCAGCGGCCCAGTCTGAATCAGCGAGTCCGTCGAGGACTCAATCGGCACGGAGCCGTATTGACTGACAAACAGCCGGGCCCGTTCCCAGGCTGCGGAAGTACTGTCCTCGGCGATTGCAAAGGTTAGGGGCGAATTCAGCGCGGTCACGCACCGACGGTAGTTCATCTGCGCCATCCGATACTCGCCGCAACCACAACTCGCCAGCAAGGCGATTGCCAGTAGCGCGGGCCGAATTCGGGATCGATGCATTGCGGCCTCCCCCTCCCGCTCGCCATGTCTTCGTTAGAGAAGATTGAGGACGCGGTGTAGCGCGATGAAGATGCCGGCCGGGGCGGTCCGGGTCGGCAGGCTGGCCTACCAACGTACCCTGCGCAGCGCCGACTGCGGCTTCGCCACGGATCATGAGCATTCTCGCGGCGGTGGACCACGTCCGTGTCGTGCGAGAAGCTCAAGACTCTGGAGACTCGGCTTCTCGCGAACGGTCGCGGTCACAAGTCAACTGCATGGAGGCTCCTTGCAAGTGCCCAGCCCGAGGTTCGAAGCGTTCGACGCACGCCTCACGCGTTGGACCGCCCGTCATGCCGTCACGATGCTGCGCATCAGCATTGGGATCGTGTTCCTGTGGTTCGGGGTGCTCAAGTTCTTCCCCGGGATGAGCCCCGCGCAGGACCTCGCCGCGCGTACGATCGAAGCGCTCAGCTTCGGCCACGTGCGCCCGGCTCTGTCCGTGCCACTCCTTGCGATCCTCGAAACCACGATCGGCCTCGGGTTGCTGAGCGGACGATTCCTGCGCGTCACGGTCTTGCTCCTGCTGCTACAGATGGCGGGGACCGTGACCCCTCTGGTGCTCTTCCCCGAGGAGACGTTCACGCTGTTCCCGATCGTGCCCACGCTCGAAGGGCAGTACATCATCAAGAACATCGTCCTCGTGAGTGCCGCGATCCTGATCGGCGCGACCGTGCGCGGCGGGATGCTGATCGCGGACCCGAGCGCCGCGCATGCCGCACGTTCCATGGAACGGGACCCAGCGTGATGCAGTGAAGGGCGGCGGCCCGCTCATTTGGTACGCTGCCACGATGCGACGGACGGAACAGGGGCCGGACGAGACTCTCGGAGCGACGGGCCTTCCCGTGGGCGTGGGCGCCCCCGCCGGATGGCCGCGAATCGTCCGTGGCGCGGGACGGTTCCTCATCGACTGGTTCCCGCTGCTCGTGGTGCTGTTCCTCTACGACTCGATCCACAACCGGCTCGCTCGCTTCCTTCCCCCCGCGCACACCCTGCCGCAGATCCGCGCGGACGAGATGCTGTTCGGTGGGAACGTTCCGGCGGTTCAGCTTCAGCGCATCGGGTACTCCCAGACGCACCCGGGCTGGTGGGACTACGCGGCGCTGGCTGTCTACACGTCCCATTTCTTCGTCCCGATCCTGGTCGGCCTCTGGCTCTGGGTGCGTTCGCGCCCGCGCTACCTGCAGTACATGAGAGGCGTCGTCGGACTGACGACGATCGGCTACCTGACGTACATCCTGTTCCCGGCCGTGCCGCCGTGGCTGGCGAGCCAGCGCGGCGCCTTGGCTCCCACGCATCGGCTCGTGCGAGAGCTCTGGGAGCATCTCGGTTTCCACGGCATCGCCGTCCAGTTCTCCGGCTCGACCCTGTATGCCAACGACGTTGCCGCGATCCCGTCGCTGCACGCGGCATACCCGCTGCTGATCGCGGTGTTCTTCTGGCGCGACGGCGGCCCGGTCCGTCGCGTCGCGCTTGCCCTCTACGCCGCGGTGATGGCTCTCGTGCTCGTCTATGCCGCCGAGCACTATGTCCTCGACATCGGCCTCGGCTGGCTCTATGCGATCGCCACGGTCGCGGCGATCGCGCGCTTCGACCGCGCGCCTAGGGGTGTCGGCCCTGCTGCGGCCACGCGGAGAGCGTCGCCGGGCAGTGGAGCAGCTCGGGCAGCGTGACGATGCGGAACCCACGCCCGCGGAGCCCCTCGATGATCCCCGGCAGGGCCTCCACGGTCTGGCTCTGGTCTGCGCCATGCGTGGCGTTCATGCCGTCGTGAAGCAGGATGATCGATCCCGGCTTCGCCGACTCGACCGTGCGCGAGACGATGGTCTGGACCGGGAGCGGATCCCAGTCGCCGGGTGCGTCGTTCCACGTCACGTTGATCAGCGAGTCGCTCGCGAGCACGTTCATGAGCCACGGCGAGCGCAGTCCCTGCGGTGAACGGAAGAGTCGCGGGAGTTGGCCGGTGGCCTGGTGGATCGACTCCTCCGCAGCACTCACGTCGGTCCGGATCCGTGAAGGCGACTCCAATGCGAACGGGATGTGGTGGTACTGCGAATGGTTCCCGACCACGTGGCCGTCCCTGACGATGCGCGCGGCGGCGGCCGGGTATCGGCTCACGTTCACACCCACCAGGAAGAACGTCGCGGACACGTGCTCGCGCTTGAGGATGTCGAGCACGCGCGACGTGTAGGGTTCGTTCGGCCCGTCGTCGAACGACAGCGCCACCACCTTCTGGTCCGTGTCCCCGCGCCAGTACGTCTTGCCGAACAGGCTGGAGCGCGGCCAGAACGACGCGAACACCAGCCCTGCGATCGACAGCAGCACGAGGATCGTGGTGAAGGCGGCCCTGGCCTTGTGGCCTTGCGCGGAGGCCTTGTCGCGGATGACGGGGAAATCGCGCCAGAGCGGCTTGCGGAACAGCTTCATCCACACGTAGTTCGAGACGAACAGGTAGAGGTTCGGGAGCAGGCTCCGGTTCCATCGCCGCGACGACGTCCGCACCTTGACCGAGCCGAGCACGCGCACGCGGCCGACCTGGCGCAGGCGCTCCGAGATCTCGCTGTCCACCTCGAGGCTGTAGTCGCGGTTCCAGCCGCCGATCCGCTCGAACGCGTCGCGCAGGACCGAGAAGTTCGATCCCCAGAGATGCGGCCCGTGCGGATCGTGACGGTCGAGCATGTTGAACGCGGGCACGAGGACCTTGGCGAGCAGTACGCTCTTCCAGTTGGGCCGGTCGAACACGACATTGCCGCCGACGGCGACGACGCCGTCCTCGTAGCCGCGCGCCAGGGACGAGATCCAGTCGGGCGGCACGAGCGTGTCGGCGTCGGTGAGCGCGATGACGTCGCTGCGCGCCGCGGCGAATCCGCAGATCAAGGCCTGGCAGTAGTCGCGCTTCGGCTCGTGGACGACGCGGACGCCCCGCTGCCGCGCCACCTCGGCCGTGCGGTCGGTGCTGGCGTTGTCGACGACGATGATCTCGAGCCGGCCCGGGTAGTCCTGGGCGAGCAGGGCATCGAGGCATGCGCCGAGCAGCGCTTCCTCGTTGTGGGCCGGGACGACGACCGAGAAGCTGAAGCTCGCGTGGCCCACTGCCGCGGCACGCCGTCCCGCGCGAGTACTCCCGATGGTCTCCAGCACGGGGCTAGGCTAGCAGATGCCGGCGAGCCATCTGGAACCCGGCCCCGGCGCGCTTGTCAGGGAGCAGCTCTGCCATCCGCACGACCATGCTCGCATGCCGCTACCCCACCCAGCCGATCGCCTGAACGAACACCACGAACCCGAACAGGTCCGGCCGCTCGCCCAGCGCTACCGCAGCGGCGGACAGGCTCTCCAGTTCCGCTTCGGTCGCCCAGCCTTGTGCCAGCACGGTGTCGCGGAACGCGCGCTCGCGGAGCTGGTTCACCATGACGAATGCGAGCATGGGCGGTCCGTTGCCCATGCCCGCGGGAGTTTCGGTTCCCGCCTCGGCCTGCGTGCGCACGAAGCCGGCTTCGAGCAAGCACGCGCGCAGGTCCGCAGCGTAGGCATCGCTGGCGCCGTTGTGGGCGCGCGCCTTCGCCATCAACTCGCCGAACCGCTCGATCACGGGCAGGCGCGGCCGGAACGTGAACGCGGGATAGAACGGATCCTTGATGGCGGCGAAGCCGCCGGGCCTGATCACGCGCCGCAGCTCGCGCAGGGCGCGCACCGGATCGCTCACGTGCTCGATCACGAAGTGGGCGACGGCTGCGTCGAAGCTCGCATCGGGGAAAGGCAGCGAATAGACCGAGCCCTGCTCGAAGCGGACGTTGCGGACGCCGCGCTCGAGTGCCAGCGCGCGCGCCGCCTCGAGCTGACGGGGCTCGATGTCGACTCCGGTCACCTGTCCCGGAGCGACGATGTCCGCCACGCCGATCGTGATCGAACCCGGACCGCAGCCGCAGTCGATCACGTTCATGCCTGGCTTCAGGTGAGGAACGGCGAACGCCAGCTCCCGCGCGGCCGTGCGCTGCTGCATCCACGTCTTCGTCCACTCCTCGTAGCCGTGCAGGTAGCGCTGGCTGCCTTCATTCGTCGTGGCCATGGCGTTCTCCGTGGTGGGGCCGTGCTCAGAGGGTCACTTTCAACCTAGCGACCGCTACGCTCTGGCGACAAGCGCTCCGCAATCGGCTCCGAGTGCGGTCGTGCCAGCGTGAAGGCCCTGTCAACAGTGCGCGGCGCCACGGTCGTGGCTCGCCGATGCGAAACTCGTCGTCCGCCGGTCTTCAGGACGACATCATCGCAAGAGCACCAGCCGCCGCATCTGTCGATAGCCGAGGTGCTCCATCCTCAGGAAGTACAACCCTGGGGCCACTCGCGTCCCGGCGCTGCTCAGGCCATCCCATCGCACTTCAGTCCGCCCCGCCTGGGCGTCGCCGCTGTAGAGCGTCCGCACGAGGGTGCCGGAAGCCGAGAACACTTCGACGCTCGTGGGCCCCGGCTCCGGAACGCCGAACTCGATCAACGCCTCGCCCCGAACGGGATTCGATTTCACCAGCAGCGTGCGGGGCCCGAAGTCGTAGGAGAAGATCGTCGCGCTTGCCCCCGATCCGTAGCTGTTGGCCACGATCACCGGCCCGGGCGCAACGCCCGTGGGCACGGTGACGCTGATCCGGGTCCTCGTGGAGTTGATCCGGTACTGCGGCGCGTTGGTTCCATTGAAACTCACGCTGAAGACGGACGTGAGATCGCTCACGTTGAGCGGGTCGGAGGTCGAGAACAAACGGCCATCGATCGTCACGTCAGCCCCCGGCACGGCGCCTGCGGGCGAGATACTGAACACCTTGGGGAAGAAGGTCGTGTCCGCGCAGCCGGCACCCTGCCAGCCTGCCACCCTCGCTCCGCTCACGGTCGTCAGGGTCGTGGACGGAAGCCCGTTGCCCTGCGTCAACACCAGGTAGTCGAGCCGCAGGCAGACCGGCACGCCGCAACCTGTGCACGCTTCCGGGCCGACGGTGTTCTGGTGATCGAGGATGAGCTTCATCGCGTAGTACTGGACGCCGGGGATGATGTGGCCAGACTCCCCGAGCGGCATGGTGGCCGTGCCGATGATGCGTGCCCGGTTGGGCACGCTGTCGGGATAGAGATGCACAACCGCACTACTGGTGGAAGTGCTCGACCACGGATCGCGACCCGTGAACGGGCCGCCCCTGAAGTCGATGGAGGTGCCGAGCGAGCGGTCGCATCCGCCCTGCGACGTCGCCGCACTCAACTCCGCCGCTGCGAAGCGCCACCAGGGCGGCAGCGAGTCCCCTTGCGCCTGCGCCAGGATGGAGAACTCGATCCCGCTGAAGGCATCGAGGGCGTGCGGCGAGACGAAGCTGACCATGAGCGTGTCCGCACCCGCGTTCGAGTTGCAGCCGAAGTGAAGCGCGGAATAGCCACGCGGCGGAGCATCGCCCCAGCTGAGGTTCAGGCCGGTTGGAAGTGGTCCATTGAACACCGCGGTCTCGCTGATCGGCCCGTTCATCGTCACCGACGCCAGATTGTCAAAACCCGAGTAAGACCCGGTCCCGCTCCCTGTCCAGCGGCCGAACAGCTGTCCCAAGAAGGGCGTGGCGCCGATCGGGATCACGACCCCGGCGTCCCGGAAGCCGCTGCCGGGACTCACGGAGCCTCCCGGACCAGCGCCCATCGTCAGCATGTACTGGGTGGTGAAGCTGGCCGTGAACGTGCTGTCGGTCGTCGGCGCAACGGTGTGCGCGAGCGCCAGCCCATCGCTCCAACCGGACCACACGTACTGGCTCCCCGCTATCCCAGCCTGCGGAGAGGTCGTCCCGATGTTGTGGAAGGAGCCGGCCGGCCACGTGAACGAGCGGACGCCGGTGAAGGACACGTTGTCCACCGTGATCGGGCGCCCGGGTGGATCGCTACGCACCGTGACCGACACGACGGGGGCGAAGGTCGCGGTCTCGCTGATCGGGCCATTCATGATCACCGAGGCGGGATTGTTCCGTCCGGTGAAGGACCCCGGCCCGATTCCAGTCCAGCTGACGAACGTCCGGCCGGCATTGGGGGTGGCACGGATCGAGACCACGCTCCCCGCGGTCTGGAACCCGTTCGCAGGGGTGACGGTGCCGCCCTCGCCGGCACTCGTCGTGAGCATGAACTGGGGGGCGAAGCTGGCGACGAAAGCGGAGTTCGCGGTGGGCCTCACGGTATGCGAGATCCCACCGCCGTCGCTCCAGCCGAAGAAAATGAACTGACTCCCATCCGGCCCCGGCTGCGGTGCGGACGTGGCAATGGTGTGCGAGGAACCGAACGCCCAGTTGAACGTCTGGGCGGTGGTGAACGGCGCGCCGTCCACGGTGAACGACCGACCCGGCGGCGACGTGTTCACGCTCACCCAGACGTTCGTCGGCGGGACGCTCACGAACTGGACACCGGCGAGATCCGCCGTCGTGCCCGAAGGAACCTTGCTCCAGTTCTTCCCTGCGTCGGTGGTCTTCAGCACGGTGCCGCCGAGGCCCACCGCCCAGCCGACCGACGAGTTGATGAAGAAGACACTCTCGAGGTCGGCACTCACGGGGTGCTGTTCGGTCCAGCTCGTGCCGCCGTTGGTCGTCGTGAGGATGGTGCCCAAGGCGCCCACGACCCATCCGGTGTCCGCGTCGGCGAATCGGACCGACTGCAGTGACACCGCCGCCGGGTTGGAGTTCGTCCAGGAGGTGCCGCCGTCGGTGGTCTTGAGGAGCGTGCCCAGCGCCCCCACCGCCCAGCCTCTCGAGGCATTCACGAAGTAGACGCTGTTGAGCACCGTGCTGGTGGAAGCCGTTCGGCTCCATGTCGCGCCCGAGTCCATGCTCTTCAGCACGACCCCGTCCCCGACGATCCAACCCGTCGTGCCGACGAAACAAACGGCGTTCAAGTCCGCCGACGCGGGCGTCTGCGAGCTCCACGTCGCACCGCCATCCGTCGTTCGCAACACCGTGCCGGCATTCCCGACCGCAACCCCCGTCGCTCTGCTCAGGAAGCACACGGCGTTCAGCGAAGCGCTCGTTGGCGCGGTGGAATAGGTCATGCCGCCGTCCGTCGTGTGCACGATCTGGCCCCCGCCGACGGCCCAGCCGTTGTCGCCGTCGAGAAAATGGAGCCCTTCGAGCGTCGCCGCGGTGGGAGTGCTGAGGAACCAGGTGTTGCCTCCGTCCACCGACTTGATGATCGATCCGGAAGCCCCCACGGCCCACCCGGACACCGTGGAGTCACCGAGGATCTTCCGGTGCACGAACTGCTGCACGATGGCGGCGGAATAGTGGCCGTCGTGGTGGTCGATGTCGGCCTGGAGCATCGCGTTCGCGAACTGCGACCAGTCGGGCACGGTGGGCAGGTAGGCGAGCGACTCGAGCACGAGCGAGTCGCTCGCCGCGCCGACCTGGCGGCGCAGGTCCCACAGGCCCGACGACAGGATCATGCTGTTCCCCCACGAGCTCGAGGCCCCGCCGCCGCCGAACGCCACGTGGTCGTAGTGCGCGTAGTCCCATGGCGGCGCCGGTTGATCCACGCGCGTGACCCCGTTCGGGAACACC
>Ga0207662_10001371_pt1 | contig 11784 bp, 9 predicted proteins | sample KBSS33LmetaG_FD_184338 | JGI IMG/M metagenome (GOLD analysis project Ga0207662, IMG submission 184338) | Switchgrass rhizosphere microbial communities from Kellogg Biological Station, Michigan, USA - KBS S3-3L metaG (SPAdes) (version 2) | ecosystem: Host-associated > Plants > Roots > Rhizosphere... | reverse complement strand
GCCCTCGACCGCCAGGTGCACCAGCGCGCCTTCGCGCAGCTGCGTGGCCCGGCCCGTCGTCGCCGCGGCGCCGCCCCATGTCCACACCGCCGCGACCACGATCGCGACATACGCGAGCGCCGCGCAGCCGATCACCCCGCGCCTCACCACGTCCGCGGGCGCCGCCAGCGACTTCGGGGTCAGGAGGCCGTCCGTGCTGTCACCGGGGATCGAAGAGGCCGGAGTGCCGAGCGGGGTCTCCGCCTCCGGCGCTGCCTTCCACGGGCCGGCTTCGGATGAGGCCTCGGGCGCGGCTTCGGGCTCACCTCCGAGCGCGGGCCCGGATGGCGAGGGCGGAGTGGGGAACGTAACGGCGGGGGTGGCGGATGCGGGCGCGAGGGAGGGCGCCCCCGGCGGCACGACGACGGGAGACGGCGGTCGAGTGGCCACGAGCCAGGCTCCCGCCGCGCCCAGCACGAGCCCGGCCAGGAAGGCGGCGCCCGTTCTCACGCGCGCGTCATTCCTGGAGGATGGCCGCAGTCCCGGGACCCACCATGTCCGCGAGCTCGAGCGCGTCCCAGTTCGTCAGGCGGATGCACCCGTGCGACTCCGTCTTGCCGATGGTGCCGGGCTCGGGCGTGCCGTGGATCCCGTAGTGCTCTTTCGACAGGTCGATCCAGACGACGCCGACCGGACTGTTGGGGCCGGGCGCGATCTTGGCTTTCGAGTGCTCGCCCTTCGCGTCCCAGAAGAGGTCCGGGTTGTAGAAGAACGTCGGGTTGCGCTGCACGCCCGTGATCTTCCACGTCCCGAGGGGCAGGGGATCGTGCTCGGAGCCCATCGTGGCCGGGTAGCGGGCCAGGACGCGCCCCTGCGCGTCGAGCGCGGTCACCGACATGTCGGACTTGTCGACCACGACCTTCGCCGCCTTCCCAGGCGGCGTCCGGGTGACGGCGGGGACCTGGATCTGCTCGCCGGCGCGGAGGGCGGCTCCGGGATTCAGGCGTTTCAAGAGGTCCGGCTTGCAATGGAACTTCTCGCCCAGCGCTTCCAGCGCCGAGGCATAGCCGAGCGCGGGCAGCTTGGCCTTCTCCTCCATGTCGGTGGGGATGCGCGCGAACGGGCCGGCCACGTCCGCGGGCGCGATCGTGTAGGCGACGAGCGGAGGCGTCGCGTCCGCGTCGAGCGCGGCCGCGCCGCCGCGTGCCTTCGCGTAGGCGGCCAGTGCGAGGCGCGTGTTCGTGCCGTCGCGGCCGTCGATCTCTCCCGGCGAGAAGTGGGCGCGGTCGAGCTGGACCTGCTGTCGGAGCAGCCGGTCCGCGGGCGAAGTCGCCGTGTCGGGGTTCGGAGAAGCATCCGAGGCGGGGGACGGCGAGGCCTGCGCCTGCGCCTCGCCCAGCGGCCCCGCGGATGCGCTTGCGGACGGATCCGGCGATTCGGCTCCGGGCAGCGCCGAGGCACCCGTCTCCGGCGGGGCCATCGCGGCCAGGGTCGTGCTCGTGGTCGTGGTGAACGAAGTGGTCGTGGTGGTGGCGGCCGGCTCCGAGCGGCCGCTGCTACAGGCGGCCAGCACGGCGACGGCGGCGATCATGATGACGCGGGGCATCCGCACCTCCTCGCGGGGAGGGACTGCAAGCCCGGTGCCACGCGATTCAATGCCCCGCGGGTTTCTTTTCTCCGGCCTCGATGCGCACGTCGAGGCGATTCTGGCGTGGGGGCAGGGGGCAGGTCGCGAAGGAGGTGAAGGCGCAGGGCGGGGAATAGGCCTTGTTGAAATCGAGTACGACCGTGCCGTCCTTGGGCATGGCGGAGTACAGGAACCGGCCCGCCGGGTAGGTCTCCTTCCCGGCCGTCGGGTCCCGGAAGATGTAGAAGAGCTCCTTCGCGTCCGGCTCTTCCAGGACGGGATCGAGGCGCAGCTCGCGGCCGCCGATCTGGAAGGTCACGTAGCCGGGGCTCGGCATCGGCTGGACCGTACCGACGACGTTGGCGATGGGGATCTGCTTCGGCGGGTCGTAGGGCGTGAACCGCGCCTCGATGCGGTAGCTCTCGTTCACCGGATACCAGTCCAGCCCCCGGAACGCGCGGCGCGGCGCGCTGTCGGCGTCCTTGACGCGGACGGCGTGGCGGCCGCCCCGCTCGATCACGTACAGGCTGACGGCCCCGACCGCCAGGACGTCAGGTTTCCCCTCCTTGTCGGAATGCAGCTCGAGCTCGGCGACCGGCTTGTCCTGCGCCTTCACGACGACGCCCGGGGCCACGTGGATGACGGCGCGCCCGTGCGAGAACTCGAGTGTGCCCACGCGGGGTGGCGCGGTCGGGGGGAGCGGGATGTCGCTCCCCTTGGCGCTGCCGATGGTGCTCGTGCCCTCGCGCAGCCAGGTCAGGCCGACCACGGTCAGCCAGCCGTCCGGAGCGCGGAGGCCATCTTCGCGCTTCGCGCGCCACTGCTCGATCTCCTGCACGTAACCGGGAGCGACGGACGGAGTGGAAGGCGCCACCGCCAGCATGGCGCCGAGGACGAGGGCCGCGGATCGCATCGGATCGAGTCTAACTTGAATCCCCCCGGGGCCTCGTTCATGCTCTGCTCGCATGAGGCCGCAGCCGCGCCGATGATCGTCGGCCAGCGCATCCGCCGGCCCGACGCCCTCGACAAGGTCAAGGGCAGCGCCCTCTACATCGAGGACGTCGCGGTAGCGGGAGCGCTCGTGGCCGGCGTGTTGCGCTCGCCGCACGCGCACGCGCGCATCACGCGCCTCGACGTGTTCGCGGCGCGCAACCTCCCCGGCGTCCAGGCCGTGCTCACCGCCGCCGACATCCCGGGGAAGAACCTCATCCCCATGATCCAGAGTGACTGGCCCGTCCTCGCGGAGGGAGTGGTCCGCCACGTGGGGGAAGCGGTCGCCCTCGTGGCTGCGGAGGACCGTGAGGCGCTCGCGGCCGGCCTGGCCGCGATCAAGGTCGAATACGAGAAGCTGACACCCCGGCTGGACATGGAACAGGCGCTGGCCGCGGGCGAGATCCTCGCGCAGTGGAAGGTCCGCCGTGGCGAGGCGGACGTGGCCCTGGCCCGGGCGGACCTCGTCGTGGTCGAGGGCACCTATCACACGCCGTATCAGGAGCACGCCTACATCGAGACCAACGGGATGGTCGCCATCCCGGAGGGGCCGGGAGTGGTCGTTCACGGCTCGATGCAGTGCCCGTTCTACGTCCAGAAGGCGGTGGCTTCCGCGCTCGGCTGTGACCTCAGCCATGCGCGCATCGTGCAGGCGGTGACGGGAGGCGGCTTCGGCGGCAAGGAAGACGCACCCTCGGCCCCCGGCGCGCACGTCGCGCTGCTCGCGCGTGCCACCGGACGCCCCGTCCGCCTCATCCTGACCCGCGAAGAAGACATGGCCGTCATGTCGAAGCGCCATCCCGGACGCATACGGATGCGGACGGCGGCCACGCGCGACGGGCACCTCGTGGCCTGCGAGGTGGATTACCTCCTCGATGGCGGGGCCTACGCGACGCTTTCACCCGTCGTCCTCTTCCGCGGCACCGTCCATGCCTGCGGTCCCTACCGCGTACCCAACGTGAAGGTGGACGCGCGCGCGGTGCGCACCAACACCGTTCCCTCCGGCGCCTTCCGCGGGTTCGGCGAGCCGCAGGTCGTCTTCGCCTGCGAGAGCCAGATGGACCGGCTGGCCGAGCGCCTGGAGATGGACCCCCTCGCCCTGCGGCGAATCAACGCCCTGCGTCCCGGGGACGAGACCATCACCGGGCACAAGCTCACGACGAGCGTCGGCTTCGAGGAAGTCCTCGACAAGGTCGCCGAAGCCTCGGAGTGGGCGAAGAAGCGCGAGTCCTTCCGTGGCCACAGTGCGCTGGTCCGCCGCGGCATCGGCCTCGCCGCCTGCTACTACGGCGTCGGGCTGGGGGCCATGGGCAAACACCTGAACCCGGCGGGGGCGAACGTCGTGGTGGCCGCGGACGGGAGCGTGACCGTCGCCGTCGGCACCACCGAGATCGGCCAGGGGATGATCACCGTGCTCAGCCAGATCACGGCGGAGGCGCTCGGGTGCCCGGTCGAGCTGGTGAAGGTGATGGACCCCGACACGTCGCGCGTCCCCGACAGCGGACCCACCGTGGCCAGCCGCACCACCGTCATGAGCGGGAACGCGATCCGCGACGCGGCGGCGAAGATTCGCGCCGCCATGGAGCCCGTCATCGCGGACAGCGGGCTGAGCTGGCGCGAGGCCGTTCATCTGTGCGTCACCCGGCAGATCGGCCTGGCCGCACACGGGTGGTCCGTGCCGCCGACGACCACGTTCGACCTCGAGACCGGGCAGGGCGAGGCCTACATCTGCTACTCCTGGTCCGCGAACGTGGTCGAGGTCGAAGTCGACATGGAGACGGGAGAGACGCGCGTCACGAAGGTCTGGTCGGCCCACGACACCGGGCGCGTGATCAACCCCACGACCGGTGAAGGACAGGTGGAAGGCGGGGTGCTCCAGGGCCTGGGCTACGCGCTCGTCGAGGAGCACGCCCTCCGCGAGGGGCGCATCCTCAACGACCAGTTCTCGACATACATCATCCCGACCACCCTGGATACGCCGGAGATCAAGGCCATCCTGGTCGAGCACGAGTTCCCGTGGGGACCCTACGGCGCGAAAGGCCTGGGGGAGACGCCGATCATCGGCGTGGCTCCGGCGGTGACGGCCGCCATCCATCACGCCGCGGGCGTGCGCCTCGATCGCATCCCGGCCACTCCCGAGCGCGTGTGGGCGGCCCTGCGCGCGCGGAGCGCCCCGCGTGGCTGAGCTCGTCGACGTCGCGCTCTCCGTGAACCGCAAGGCCTTCCGCCGGAAGGTGCGCACCGACCAGCGCCTGCTCGACGTGCTGCGCGAGGACCTCCGCCTCACCGGGGCCAAGGAAGGCTGCGGCAAGGGCGAATGCGGGGCCTGCACGGTGCTCGTGGACGGCCACGCCGTGGACTCGTGCCTGATGATGGCCTACCAGGCCGACGGCGCCGCCATCGAGACGATCGAAGGCCTGTCCGACGGCGCCCTCCATCCCCTGCAGGAGTCGTTCATCGACCAGGGCGGCGTGCAGTGCGGGATCTGCATCCCCGGCATGATCATGGCCGCGAAGGCCCTCGTGGACGAGCGGCCGGAGGCGACGGCCGAAGACGTCCGCCAGGGGCTGGCCGGCAACCTCTGCCGGTGCACGGGCTACACCAAGATCTTCACCGCCGTCGCCCGCGCCGCCACCTCGCCGCGGCTGACGAAGCCGCGCCGGTTCATGGTCGCGGCGGCGGCGCCGCGCTACTTCCGCCCGCGCTCCCTGGAAGAGGCGCTCGAGATCCTGGCCGCGCGCGCGGAGGAAGTGCGGCCGCTGGCGGGCGGCACCGACATCCTGGTGAAGGCCAAGGACGGCACGGAGAACCGGGCCGCCCTCTTCGACCTCACCGGCGTGCCCGAGATCAAGGGCATCGAGGACAAGGACGGCCACTTGTGGATCGGCGCCGCGACCACGCACACGGAGATGATGCGCTCGGCCCTGGTCGCGTCCGCCGCTCCCGCGTTGCCCCTGGCCTGCGCGGTCATCGGGGGACCGCAGATCCGCAATCGAGGGACGCTCGGCGGCAACCTGGCCAACGCCTCGCCGGCCGCGGACACGGTGCCCCCCCTCTTCGTCGCGGACGCGATCGTGGAGGTGGCGTCGGTGTCCGCGCGGCGCGACGTCCCCATCCTGGAGTTCTTCACCGGCCCGCGCCAGAGCGTGCTCGCGCGCGACGAGCTCATCCTGGGCGTGCGCGTGCCCAAGCGGGCGGGGGTGCGCGGGACGTTCCTCCGCCTGGGCCAGCGCCAGGCGCAGGCGATCTCGAAGGTCTCGATCGCGGTGGCCATCCTCTTCCGGGACGGACGGCCGGACTGGGTGCGCGTGGCCCTGGGAGCGGTCGCGCCCACCGTCGTGCGCGCGCGGGAGACGGAGAAGGCGCTCATGGGCGGCGGCTGGGACGCGCTGCAGCGGGCCAAGGACGCGGTGCGGGCGGAGGTGCGGCCGATCGACGACCTGCGCTCGACCGCGGAATATCGGCGGGAAATGGCCGCGGTCCTGCTCGAACGGGCGGTGCGCCGCGTGGCGGAGGCCTGAGATGCTGCAGAGGAAAGACGTCGCGCCGGACTTCAAGGTGGGCGACGGGTCGCTGTACCAGGCGCTGGCCGATCGCGCGGTGGTCGTCTTCTTCTACCCGAAGGCGTTCACCCCCGGCTGCACCAAGGAGGCGAGCACCTTCCGCCGCGAATACGAGAAGCTGAAGGCGTCCGGCTGCGACGTGATCGGGGTCTCGCGCGACGACCAGGCGACCAACGACCGGTTCCGCGAGTCGCTCTCCCTGCCCTACCCGCTGGTGGGGGATCCGGACGGGAAGATCTGCGAGGGCTACAAGGTGAGCTGGCCGCTCATCGGCCGCTCCAAGCGCGTGACCTACCTGATCGGCCGCGACCAGCGCGTCCGCCTCGCCTTCCACGACGAGTTCAAGATGGACGAGCACGCCGCGCAGGCGTGCGCGGCCGCCCCCGCGGCCAGGGACTGACCCCGGCTACGGACGGACGATCAGCACGATCTTGCCGACATGCGTGCCCGCCTCCAGGGCGCGGTGCGCCTCCGCGGCCGCGGCCAGCGGGAAGGTCGCGTGGAGCACCGGCCGCACGTCGCCCTTCTCGATGAGCGGCCACACGTTCTCGCGGACGGCGCGGGCGATTTGCCCCTTCTCCTCGATCGAGCGCGGGCGCAGCGTGGACCCGGTCAAGGTGAGACGGCGGTGCATTACCGTCATGAGGTCGATCTCGGCCCGCGGCCCCTTGAGGAACGCGATCTGCACCAGCCGTCCGTCGGTGGCCAGGGACGCGAGGTTCCGCGGCAGGTAATCGCCTCCCACCATGTCCAGCACCACGTCGACGCCGCGCCCGGCCGTCAACTCCGCGACGACGGCGGCGAAGTCCTCGCGCGAGTAGTCGATCGCGCGCTCGGCCCCGAGCTTCTCGCAGGCCGCGCACTTCTCGCGCGTGCCCGCGGTGGCGAAGACGCGCACGCCGCGCGCGCGGGCCATCTGGATGGCCGTGGTGCCGATGCCGCTCGCCCCGCCGTGCACGAGGAGCGTCTCCCCCGCGGAGAGCCGGCCTCGTTCGAACACGTTCGTCCAGACCGTGAACACCGTCTCGGGCAGGGCCGCGGCCTGCACGAAGTCGAGTCCCTTGGGCACGGGCAGGCACTGGGGCGCGGGCGCGGCGCAATATTCCGCATAGCCGCCGCCGGCCACGAGCGCGCAGACCGCGTCGCCTTCCTGCCATTCCTCGACGTCCTTGCCGCGGGCCACCACGCGTCCCGCGACCTCCAGACCGGGAATGTCGGAGGCGCCCGGCGGCGGCGCGTATCGGCCCTGGCGCTGCATGAGATCCGGCCGGTTCACGCCCGCGGCCGCCACCGCGATCAGCACGTCGCGCGGACCGAGCGCAGGCATGGGCCGCGTGACCGGACGCAACACGTCGGGGCCTCCCGGCTGCGCGATCTCGACCGCCGTCATCGTCTTCCGGATCGCGCTCAGGACTGGGCCTCCGCCTTCGGGCCGCGCATCCGCGCGACGAGGGCGCGCAGGCGCCGCTGCATCTCGTCCGCGGGCGCACGGTGCCGATCGCCGTGGCCGGCCAGCACCCATTCGAACGGATACGCGGCCAGCCTCTCCAGCGAATCCGTCTGCGCTTCCCACGAATACCAGCAGGCATCGCGGAAGGCGCCGAGGTCCCGGCGGCGGCGGCTCCAGTGCAGCGAGTCGCCGCTGAAGAGGAAGCGTGACTCGAGCAGGAAGGCCGCGCTGCCCCGCGTATGGCCGGGGAGGGGGATGGCGAGCAGGCCGGGCCGGATGGTCGCGGCGTCGAGGCCCCGGATGATCTGCGTCGCGAAGGGAGCGGCGGAACGGTCGGCCTCGTGGATCCACACCTCGGCCCCGAAATGGCGCGCGTAGCGATCGGCGTCGGCCACGTCGTCCTGGTGGGTCAGGAGGACGTGGCTGAGGCCGCCGCGACGCTCGATCTCGCGGACGAGGGGCGTCGTGAAGCGCGGCGAGTCCACGAGCAGGTTGCCCTCGGGCCGGACGGCCAGGAACGCGTTCGCGCCGAACGACTGCTCGGAGTTGAAGCCGCAATAGAACACGCCGTCCGCGATCTCCTGGGGAAAGAGGCCGTCCGCGTCGATCGTCCGGCCCTCGGCGCCGATGGAAGCGGTCGGGCAGGCCACGAGGGCGCGCGCCGCGGCCTCCTCGTCCTCGGCGGATGCGGGCTGGCGCCAGACGGTGGACTGACCATGGCCGGCGCTCTCCGCGAACACGGCGGGCGCGAGCTGCCGGCAGGCATCGCAGTCGATGCAGGTGGTGTCCACGAACCACGGTCCGGGGACATTCGCGGGATGGCGGAGGCGAGGGTCGGCCATGCGGAGGCTCACTCCATTATCGGAGACAATTGTTATGCTGCCGGCAACCGAGGAGCCCTTCATGCCCCCCCTCCGACTCGTGCCCAGCCGCATCGTCCTGGCTGCCGTCCTGGCCGCCGGCCTGCCTCGCGGCCTGGGCGCCGCCGAGAAGGCGCCGCCGCCGGCCCCGCCCTTCCCGTCCGCGCGCGCCGCGGATTGGATCGGCCCCCCCGCATCCTGGGAGAGCCTGCGCGGCCGCGTCGTCCTCCTCGACGTCTGGACGTTCGCCTGCAGCAACTGCCGGGCCACCATGCCGTGGCTGAAGGACGTGCGGCAGAAGTACGCGGCCAAGGGGCTCGCGCTCGTCGGCGTCCACACCCCGGAGATGATCTTCGAGCGGGAGAGGCCGAAAGTGGAAGCGGAAGTGAAGCGCCAGGGCCTCGATTACCCGCACCTGCTCGACAACGACTCCGCCTACTGGAACGCCCTCGGCGCCCAGGCCTGGCCGACGGTGTACCTGGTCGACCGCTGCGGCCGGCTGCGCGACCGTCACATCGGCGAGGTGCATTCCGGCGAGGACAGCGGACGCCAGGTCGAAGCGCGGATCGAGGCACTGCTGGCGGAGCCGGCGGCCGCCTGCGCCGCCGCGGCCGCGGAGACCCGCCGATGATCTTCGGACCGACGTTCGCGGAGATGCGCGATCCGTCGCGGATTCCCGCCGACCTCCGCGAGAAGGCGCGCGCCGCGCGCTCCCGCCCCCTCGATCCGCTGAACCTCTACAACCTCTCCTGGAAGGCGGACGGCCGCGTGCCGTTCACCGTCCTGCCCGAAGCCCTCACCGGTGTCTGGGCCCCGATCGTCGTCCTCTCCGGCCGGAAATTCCCGACCGGGTCGCACAAGGTCGGCCCCGCCTATTCGATCCTGGCCGAGAAGCAGGTGGAAGGGCAGTGCGTGCCCGGCGACCACACCCTCGTGTTCCCCTCCACCGGCAACTTCGGCATCGGCGGGGCCTGGGTGGGTCCGCGCATGGGCTACCGGTCGGTCGTCGTCCTGCCGGAGGACATGAGCGAAGAGCGCTTCGCCAAGATCCGCGAGTACGGGGCGGAGGTGGTGGCCACGCCGGGCTCCGAGTCGAACGTCAAGGAGATCTACGACAGGGTCCGCGAGCTGCGCGCCGTCACCGGCAACCGCGTGCTGAACCAGTTCGAGGAGTTCGGCAACTATCGCTTCCATTTCCACTGCACGGCCACGGCCGCGCTCGAGGTCGTACAGGAGCTGGGCCTCGGGTGCGGGGCCTTCGTGTCGGCCATGGGATCGGCGGGCACCATCGCGGCGGGGGAGGCCATCAAGCTCCGCCATCCGGGATGCGCGACGGTGGCCGTCGAGCCCGTGCAGTGCCCGACCCTGCACAACGTCGGCTTCGGCGCACATCGCATCGAAGGCATCGGGGACAAACACGTCACCTGGATCCACAACGTCTGGGCCACGGACCTGCTCGTCGGCATCGACGACCAGGACTGCCTCGAAGGGCTCCAGCTCCTTCACCAGGGCTCCGAGCTCCTGGCCTCGGAGGGCGTCGATCCCAAGGTGGCGGAGAGCTGGTCCGACGTGTTCGGGATCAGCGGCGTGTGCAACGTGCTGGGCGCGATCAAGACCGCTCGCTTCTACGGCCTCGGGCCGAAAGACGCCGTGGTCACGGTGGCCACCGACGGCTTCGACCGCTACCCGTCGGTGCTGCAGCGACTGAGCCGCGAGCAGGGGCCGATGAACCGCGACGAGGCGCGGCGCCGGCTGTCGATCTTCCGCGGGCAGAAGTCCGACTGGATCCTGGAGGGCACGCGCGAGGTGCGGCGGCGCTGGCACAACCAGAAGTACTTCACCTGGGTCGAGCAGCAGGGCAAGACGGTGGACGATCTGCGCGCGCAGGAGGATCCGGCGTACTGGATCTCGCACCAGGAGCGCGCGGCCGTGATCGACCGGCGCATCGTGGAGCGGCGCAGCTAGCAATCGCCAAGAGCGTCGGCGCGACGAGGCAGTGGCGCGTCGCTGGCGACACGGGGCGCGGGGTGCGCGGTCTCGCTCCGGCCGCGCACATGACCTTATTGAGGACGGCGCGTGGGGCCCCACCCACGCGATCAGCAAAAAGGAGCTATTCGTGCGCGGCCTCCGCTACGACCGCTATTACCCCACGCCCCTACGTGAGCGCCAGCGACGCGAACACCGCAAGCCGTCGCGACGTCATCGCTACTTGTCCCAGCGGACGGTCTGGCCACCCTTCATCACGAACTTCACGCGCTCGAGCTCCGCGATGTCCTTCAGGGGATCGCCGGACACGGCGATGATGTCGGCGTAGCGGCCGGCTTCGACGGTGCCGATGTCCGCTTCGCGGCCGAGCAGCTCCGCGCCCACGCGCGTGGCCGATTCGATGGCCTGCATGGGCGTCATCCCGTAGCGCACCATGTAGGTCAGCTCGCGCGCCTGCGGCTCCGTCCAGGCGTACCCGCCGGCGTCCGTGCCGTACGCGATCTTCACGCCCTTGCGCAGGGCCTTGGCGAAGGCCTGCTTCTCCAAGTCGACCATGGTCACCCAGATGGGCGCCCCCGCCTTGGCTCGCCCTTCGGCCACGTAGACGCCGACGAAGATGGTGGGGCACCAGTACACGCCGCGCCGCACCATGATGTCCATCGTCTCTTCGTCCAGCCCGTCGCCGTGCTCGATCGTATCCACGCCCGCGTTGAGCGCGGACAGGATTCCCTCGCGCCCCATGGCGTGGGCGGCGACCTTGCGCCCGAGGCGGTGCGCCTCGTCCACGATCGCTTTCGCCTCCTCGTCCGTGAAGTTCACCCAGGAGTGCAGCGCGCCGTCTTTCATGAAGTAGCGGCGGTCGGAGTAGTACTTGATCCAGTCCGCGCCGTATTTGACCTGCTCGCGCACCGCGTGACGCAGGCCGTCCGCGCCGTCCGCGATCTGCACGCCCTCCGGGACCTTCAGCTCCCACGAAAATCCCAGCAGGGGATAGGTGCCGGTGGGGGCCAGGGCGCGCGTGGCCACGAACATCCGTGGGCCCGGGATGACGCCGCGATTGATGGCATTGCGCACGTCCACGTCCGCGTACATCGCGCCCTCCGTCTCGAGGTCGCGCATGGTCGTGAAGCCGTGCTCGAGAGCGGTGCGGGCCGCCATCGTCGCGCGGATCGTCCGATAGGGGATCGATTCCTTCAGGAGCTGGTCCTCGTATTCGGCGTTCGTGATGTCGCCTTGCAGCAGGATGTGCGTGTGGTTGTCGATGAGGCCGGGCAGGCAGGTCGCGCGGCCGAGGTCGATCACCGAAGCGCCCTGGGGAGCGGCGAGGCC
>Ga0207662_10001369_pt1 | contig 11787 bp, 11 predicted proteins | sample KBSS33LmetaG_FD_184338 | JGI IMG/M metagenome (GOLD analysis project Ga0207662, IMG submission 184338) | Switchgrass rhizosphere microbial communities from Kellogg Biological Station, Michigan, USA - KBS S3-3L metaG (SPAdes) (version 2) | ecosystem: Host-associated > Plants > Roots >... | reverse complement strand
ACACAGGACCGCGGTGCGCCGGCTGGCCGCCACTGCCAGGAGCTTCGCGAGACCGCGTGCGAACTCGTCGCTCGCCATGTGGTCGGCGTAGCCACGGAACGGGCCGTCCGCGAGCGCCGTGTGCGGCGAGTCGCCGCTCGGCTCGCGCATGCCGCCCAGCTCGGGGACGTGTGCGTACGCGATCCGCGCTTCGCTCAGCGAGCGCGCGAGTGCCGTTCCCGCAAAGTGTGGATGGCGCCTCGAGGCGGGATGGCGGCGTACATCCGCGATCGCCTCGACGTCGTGCGCGGCAAGCAACGCGAGGAGGTCTTGGAGGGCGCGGTTGGAATGGCCTACGGTGAGGAGATGCATCCGGGGTCGAACCTCCGCTCGGTCGGCTGGCGCATGCCGGCGCTCGTCATCATCGCGCTTTCGCTCGCCCCGTGCGCAGCCGGCTGCGGCGCGCCACGCCCGTCCGCGGACGCCGCGCTCCGCGAGCCGCTGGGGCCGAGCGATCCGTTCACGCCACGGACCGCGGCGCTCCTCTGGCCCGGCGCGACGAACGCGTTCCTGTTCACGGGCAGGTTGCGGCTCTCGGCGGGGACGTTCGCCGTCGAATGGCACGGGGAGTTCGAAGGCGAGCCCATGCCCGAGGGCCGCTTCGGCAGGCCGCGCGCGGGCTCGCCCGTGGTGGTGTGGCTGGCGCGCGGCGAGCGCGCGGTGTGGCGCGCGACGCTGGTGCCGGTGCCGGTGGAGGATGGCGATGCCACGCGGCTCGCGGCCTCCGTGGAGCTGACCGTCCAGCCCCTGGCCGGCGCCCGCGGGCGCGCACGCCTCGCGTGCGCGCTCGCACCCGACTCGTCGTTCCCGGTGCCGGCGAGCGGCGACGCCACGCCGCTCGCGCTCGCCTGGCGGCGGACGCGCGACGGCGTCCCGCCCGCGCTCGGGCCAGCGAGTGCCGATGGCGCGGTGCTCGATCTCTCCACGGGGGTAGAGCCTTCGCGAGCGGCGCGCTGGCGTTTCCTGATCGCTGGATCGCCACGGCTCGCGGCCCGCCTGGGCGAACTTGCACGCCAGCCGCACGCGGCACAGCTCGCGGCCGCAGAGCAGGAGTGGGCGAACACGCTCGCCGGCTCGACGCGGCTCGCCGTTGGCGATCCCGCGCTCGAGCAGGCGGTGGACGAAGCCCTCCTGGCACTCGTGGGCTGCACGGAGCGGGACGGCTTGGCACTCCGCGGGATCGGCAATCCGTTCCAGTACCGGGACACCTGGATCCGCGACGCCGCCCGACAGGCGAGCGCGCTCTCGCAATGGGGACTCGCCGCACCGGCGTCCGCGATCGCCGCCGACCTCGCTGGATTCCAGAGCGCGGCAGGCGACCTCATGAGCCAGCCCGGGCAGCTCGATGGCACCGGCCAGGCGATGTGGGCGCAGGCCGAGGTGTTCTCGCGTGGCACCGGCACAGCGGTCCCCGACTCGATCGCGAGCATGCTGGCGCGCGCGTGGCGCTGGTGCGAGCGCGAGCGCTCGCTCGTGCGCGAGCGCGTTCCCGCGTACGCGGGGCTCATGCCGCCGGCGGATCCACGCGACAACGAGCTCACCGCCGGCTACCTGTTCGGCACCGACGCGTGGACGCTCGCCGGCTACCGCTCGGCAGCGACGCTCCTGGAGCGAGCCGGCGCGCGTGCGAGCGCGGACTCGATCCGCCGCTCGGCGGACGCGTACGCGGACGTGCTGAGCGCGCGCATCGCCCGCGAGCGCGGCATGATCCCCGCGTGCTGGAGCGGTCCCGCGCGTGACTGGGGGAACTACGCGGCGCTCATGCCCACGGGGGCGATCTCGCTCGCCGAGGCCGGGCACGCCGGGCTGCTCTCGAACCTCTCGCGGGTGGCGGAGGCCAGCGGCCTCGCCACGTACGCGACGCAGGACACGGTCCACCTCTATCTCGGCTCCGACCTCGCCGTGGATGCGCTGCTGGTGGGCCGCGCTCCGGCGTGGCGGAAGGCGCTCGGCTCCTGCCTCGCCGCACGCACCGGCACCGGGGGCCTGCCGGAGCTCTTCAGCTGGTCGACGCACGGGTTCGGCGGCAACCTCCCGCCGCACGCGACCGCGGCAGCGGCGCTGCTCGTGTTGCTGCGACAGGGACTGGCATTCGACGCGCTCGGCGACACGCTCCGTCTCACGCTGGGAACCCTGGGCGAGTGGTGGAAGGCGGGCGCGAGCCTCGAGCGCGCACCGACACGCTGGGGCGTCGTGGACCTCGCGTTCCATCTCGACGGCGCGCGCGCATCGTGGAGGTGGACGCCCGTGCCGGTATGGACGGAGCTCACACTCCCGCCCGACATGGTCGTGGACGCGGTGCCGGACGGCGTGCGACGAAAAGACGCGTATCGATTGCTCGTGGCACCCGGGTGCGGCCAGGTGGAGGTCACGTGCAGGGCCGAGTGATCCTGGCCGCAGGCCTGCTGCTCGTCGCCTCGTGCGCGCCGGGTGGCCCCTCGCCGCCCGCGGCCGAACGGCCCTCGGGCGTGCCGCAGGCCGACTTCGCGCGCGCGGTCGCGCTCCAGCGCCAGGGCGAACACGCGCGCAGCGTGCCGTTCTTCCGCTCGGCGGCGGAAGGCGAGCCCGATGTGAGCGGGCTCCACGCGGAGCTGGCGAAGGCGCTCCACAACGCCACCCTGCAGATGGGCTTCTCGGGCCACGGCGTGCGCTTCGCGGTCGCCCGGAGCCAGGACCGCGCCCGCATGCGCGACGAGGCGCTCGCCGAGATCCAGCGCGCCATCGACCTCGAGGGCAGGCCGCGGGAGCTGTCGGCGTTGTGGCTCATCCGCTCGCGCATCTTCGAGCAGTGCGGCTACGTCGCCGATGCCCGGGTCTGCCTGGAGCGGGGGCTCGAGCTGGAGCCCGGAGAACCCGTCCTCATGGCGTCCGCGGCTCGCCTGGATGCGAGGCTGCGCGCCGGGCACTGACCTGCTAGCATCGCGCCATGCGTAGCCTGCACCTCTTGGCACTCGGCGTCGCCTTCGGTGTCTTGACCGGGACGGCCGCGGCGTCGACCACCGCCACCGCCACCAAGGCCGCGCCCGCGAAGAGCGCCTCCGCGTGGAAGCCGGTGGTGCCGTTCATCGAGGACGATTTCGGGCGCGCGCTGGCACTCGCCAAGGAGCGAAAGCTCCCCGTGTTCATCGAGGGCTGGGCCCCCTGGTGACACACGTGCCGGTCGATGAGGGCCTACACGTGGACCGATAAAGCCCTCACGCGGCACGCCGGACGGTTCGTCTGGCTCAGCCTCGACATGGAGAAGGCGAAGAACGCGCCGGCCAGGAAGCAGATCGGCATCACCGCCTTCCCCACGCTCTACGTGGTCGATCCCTCCGACGGGCACGTCGCCATCCGCTGGCTGGGCGGCGCGTCGGTCGCGCAGTTGGAGCGACTGTTCGACGACGGCGAGTTGGCGGTGAAAGGCGGAGCCAAGGGGCCGGCGCTCGAGGCGTTGATCGCCGCGGACCGCGCCTACGGGGCGGAGAAGTTCGCCGACGCGTGCACGCAGTACTCGCGTGCGCTCGCCCTCGCGCCCGCGAACTGGCCCGCGTACGGCCGTGCCGTGGAGTCGCTCATGTCCGCCTACAGCGAGGCGGATTCGAACGAGGCCACGTGCCGCGCCGCCGACGCCATGTGGCCGCGCTTGCAGGGCACGATGAGCGGCGCCAACGTGGCGAGCTATGCATTGAGCGCCGCGGTCGCGCTCCCCGACTCGATGCCCCGACGCCGGGACTGGCTCGCCCGCTACGAGTCCGCCTGCCGCGAGGTGCTGGACGATCCGTCGCTGCCGCTCGTGGGCGACGACCGCTCCGGGATCTACTTCTCGCTCGAGGACGCGCGCGACGCCGCCAAGGACTCGACCGGGATGAAGGCGCTCCAGGAGGAGCACGTGGCGATGCTGGAGAAGGAGGCCGCGAACGCGAAGTCCGCCGAGCAGCGCGCGGTCTACGACTCGCACCGCGTCGCGCTCTACATCGCACTCGGCCGGCCCGAGGCGGCGATCCCGATGCTCGAGCAGTCGCGGAAGGATTTCCCCGACGACTACAACCCCTGCCAGCGCCTGGCCTCGGTCTACAAGGAGATGAAGCAGTGGCGCGAGGCGCTCGCCGCCTCCGACCAGGCGCTCGCCCGCGCGTACGGCCCGCGGCAGTTCCTGGTCTTGAACACGCGCGCCGACATCCAGCTCGGCATGGGCGACAAGAGCGCTGCGGAGAAGACGTTGAACGATGCGCTCGCCAAGGCCGAGGCGATGCCCGATGGGCAGCGCTCCGAGGGCACGATCAGCGGCATCAAGCGCAAGATCGCGAAGCTGAACGCCGGGACGAACTGAGGCGACGTCACCCCGCTCGCAGGCAGTCGTGCAGGTGCAGGACCCCGAGCGGGCGGTTCTTCGCGTCGATCACGACCAGCGCGGTGATCGGGCCCGCGGGGCGGTCCTCCATCAGTCGCACCGCGCTCGCCACCAGCGCGTCGGGCGTGATCGTCGACGGCGTGCGCGACATCACCTCACTGGCAGTCAGACCCCAGGGGTCAGACTGCTTGAGAAGGATGCGCTTGAAGTCGCCGTCGCTCACCACCCCGGCGAGCGCGCCGTCCTTCGCGAGCACGGTGGTGATGCCGAGGCGCTTGGCCATGATCTCGAGCATCACGTCACGGAGCTTCGTGTCTTCGGCCACGCGCGGCAGCGCCTCGCCAGAATGCATCAGCTCGCTCACCGGCCGTGACGCGGCGCGGCCGATGACGCCGCCCGGGTGCAGGAAGCGGAAGTCTTCGGGCTTGAAGCCGCGATGTTCCATGAGCGCCACCGCGAGGCAATCCCCGACCACCTGCGTGAGCGTGATGCTGGTCGTGGGCGTGAGGTCCATGGGACACGCCTCGGCGACGGGCCCGAGCACGATCGCGGCGGCGCTGCGCTGTGCGAGCGGCGAGCCGGCCTGCACCACGATCGAGACCAGCGGGATCGCCAGCCGGTCGACATAGGGCGTGAGCGCCAGCAGCTCGTCGCTCGCCCCGCTCTTGGAAATGAACAGCGCCACGTCTCCACGGGTGAAGAGCCCGGCGTCGCCGTGGAGCGCGTCGGCCGGGTGCAGGAACACGGCGGGCGTGCCGGTGCTCGTGAGTGTGGCGGCGATCTTCTGCCCGATCAGGCCGCTCTTCCCCACGCCCGAGACCACGAGCTTGCCGCGGCAGCCGGCGATGGTCTCGACCGCCTTCGTGAACGCGGGGCCGAGCTTGCCCTCGAGACCGGCGAGCGCCTGCGCCTCGGTGCGGATGACTTCGCGAGCGAGATCCAATGGATCACGCTTCATCGCGATACCCGCCTTCTCACCCTTGGCCAACGAACCTCCCCGCTCACGCCGCGCCGTAGCGCTCGAGCACGCGCTGCCAGGTGCCATTGTGCCGCAACACGCGCTCCACCGCCTCCCGCACCGCCCCGTGCCCGGCGCGCGCGTCGGTTACGGTGCGCGCCACGCGCTTCACCTCCGGCGTCGCATCGGCGACGGCGATCGGCCAGCCCACGCGCTTCAAGAGCGGCACGTCGGGAAGGTCGTCGCCCACCATGGCGCACTCCTCCCAGCGCGCGGCCTCCCGCGTCAACACCTGCTCCGCGCACGCGACCTTGTCGCGGATGCCGAGGAAGTGCTCGAGGCGCAGGTCGTGCATGCGCGCCTCCACCGCGAGCGAGGCGCGGCCGCTGATCACCACCGGGCGCACGCCCAGGTCGCGGGCCCACTCGAGCGCGATCCCGTCGCGCACCCAGAAGTTGCGCGAGTCGCCCTCGCGCGTGAAGCCGATGATGCCATCCGTGAGCGTGCCGTCGACGTCCAGGAACAGGACGCGGATCGGTGGTCCATCAGGTGCGCCGGACGCCACTCGGGGCCTCCTGCACCGCCTCGCGCACGCGCAGGGCCTCGTCGATGAACGCCGCCGCGCGCGCGAGCGGCAGCTGCGTCGCGGCATCGGACAGCGCGCGATCGGGATCGGGATGCGTCTCGAAGAAGAGCCCGTCCACGCCGCATGCCACCGCGGCGCGCATCAACGGGAACGCGAACTTGCGCTCGCCGCCCGTCTCCACGCCACCCGGCTTCTGCAGGCTGTGCGTGGCGTCGAACAGCACCGGCCAGCCCAGCTCGCGCATCGTGACCAGGCCGCGCATGTCCACGACCAGGTCGCCGTAGCCGAACGTGGTGCCACGCTCGGTGAGCATCACGTGCTCGCCGCCGGCGGCGGTGATCTTGTCGATCGCGTTCTGCATGTCGGCCGGGGCCAGGAACTGCCCCTTCTTCACGTTCACGGCACGCCCCGTGCGCGCGGCGGCCTGGAGCAGCGACGTCTGCCGGCACAGGAACGCCGGGATCTGGAGCGCATCGACGATCTCCGCCACCGCGGGGACCTCGCTCTCCTCGTGCACGTCGGTGATCACGGGCACGCCCACTTCCTGCTTCACGCGCGCGAGCGCGTCCAGGCCCTGGTGGCCGGGCAGGCTCGAGAACGAGCCGCCGCTCGAGCGGTTCGCCTTGCGGTACGACGCCTTGAACACGAACGGCAGCCCGCGCGAGGCGGTGATCTCCTTGAGCCTCGTCGCCACGGTCAGGCACATCTCCGCGCTCTCCACCACGCACGGGCCGGCCACGATCAGCAGCTCGGGGCCGCCCACGCGCGCGTTGCCGATCGAGAACTGGTTCACGCGCGCCTCGCCCCGGCGGGCGTTCCTGCCGGCTCGGCGGCCGGCGGCGCGAAGTCGTTGTTGCCGAGCCGGGCGAGCCGGCGATCGAGCGCCGCGCGCACGAAGTCGCGGAACAGCGGGTGCGGATCGTGCGGCCGGCTCCGCAGCTCGGGATGGAACTGCACCGCCAGGAACCACGGATGGTCGGGCAGCTCCACGATCTCCACCAGCTCGCGGCCCACGCACTTGCCGGAGACGACGATCCCGCGCGCCGTGAGCTGCTGCGTGTAGAGGTTGTTCCACTCGTAGCGGTGGCGGTGGCGCTCGTTCACCTCGGGTGCGCCGTAGGCGCGCGCGGCGAGGCTGCCCTCCTTGAGCGCGCACCGGTACGCCCCGAGCCGCATCGTGCCGCCTTTTTCGGTGACCGCTGCCTGGTCCGCCAGCAGGTCGATCACCTTGTGCTCGCTCGTGACGTCGAACTCGCTCGAGTTGGCGTCGGCCCAGCCCACGACGTCGCGCGCGAACTCGATCGTCGCCACCTGCATGCCGAGGCAGATGCCGAAGTAGGGCACGCTCTTCTCGCGCGCGTGGCGCACGGCCGCGATCTTGCCCTCGATGCCCCGCTCGCCGAAGCCGCCGGGCACGAGGATGCCGTCCACGTCGGCGAGCAGTGCCGCCGCCCCGCGCGCCTCCACGTCGGTGCTCTCCACCCAGCGCAGGTTCACGCGCGCGCGGTTCGCAGCACCGGCGTGGACGAACGCCTCGATGATGCTCTTGTAGGCGTCGCGCACGTGCGTGTACTTGCCGACGATGGCGATCTCGCACTGCTTCTCGGGGCGGGTGACGCGGCGGACGAAGTCGCTCCACTGGTTCAGGTCCGGCGGCTGCACGCTCTTGTCGGGCAGCCCGAGCATGCTCACCACCAGGTCGTCGAGCCCGCCGTCGTGGAACACGCCCGGGACTTCATAGATGCTGCCCACGTCGGTGGCGGCGATCACCGCCTCGGGCGGCACGTTGCAGAACAGCGCGATCTTTTCTCTCACGTCAGACGTGAGTGGCGTCTCGCTTCTGCAGAGCAGGATGTCCGCCTGGATACCGATCTCGCGCAGTTCCTTCACCGAGTGCTGCGTGGGCTTGGTCTTCACCTCGCCCGCGGCCTTGATGAAGGGCACCAGCGTCACGTGCACGAACAGGACGTCTTTTCGATGCTCGAGCTTCAACTGGCGCATCGCCTCGAGGAATGGCAGTGATTCGATATCGCCCACCGTGCCGCCGATCTCGACGATGAGCACGTCGGCCTGCGTGGTGAGCGACAGCGAGTGGATGCGGCGCTTGATCTCGTCGGTGACGTGGGGAATGACCTGGACCGTGCGCCCCAGGTAGTCGCCGCGGCGCTCGCGCGACAGGATCGAGTCGTAGATCTGGCCCGCGGTGACGTTGTGGCTGCGCGTCACCGACTGGTGGAGGAAGCGCTCATAGTGCCCGAGGTCGAGATCCGTCTCCGCGCCGTCGTCGGTGACGAAGACTTCACCGTGTTGGAACGGGCTCATCGTGCCCGGGTCGATGTTCAAGTAGGGATCCAGCTTCTGCGTGGTGACGCGGAAGCCGCGGGCTTTCAAGAGCAGCCCGAGCGACGCCGAGGCGATCCCCTTGCCCAGCGACGAGACGACGCCTCCGGTCACGACGACGATCTTGGCCATGGCCCTTCTCCTTGAGGTGCGGCGCCCCGAACGCTACTTGAACTCTCGAAACCAGTGGAAATGACTGTTGCAACAAACGGATTGTGCAGCACTTACGGCCTAGCCAGCCCTCACCGCCGGGGGTCCGCGCCGCTCCAGCGCCGCGAGCTGCTCCGGCGTATCCACGCCCGCAAACGGCCGCTCGCCGAGCACGACCTTGATGCGCACGCCGCGCTCGACGGCGCGCAGCTGCTCGAGACGCTCGGCCTGCTCGAGCTTCCCCGGCGGCCAGTCAGCGAATTGGAGGAGAAGCTCGCGGCGGAAGGCGTACACGCCCGCGTGCCGCAGCGCGGGCCCGCCGCGCGAGGCGCCGGCCAGGTCCGTACGGCTGAAGTAGAGCGCGAAGCCTGCGTCGTCGACCACGACTTTCACCACGTTCTCCGACGCCATCGCCGCGAGATCGGGCTCGTGGTGCGCGATCGTTCCCATCGCGATCGTGTCGTCGGCGCGCATCGTCTCGACGAGCCGCGTCACCGCGCCGGTCTCGAGCTCCGGCTCGTCGCCCTGCACGTTCAGGATGACCTGCGCGTGCGGCCTTCTCTTCGCCACTTCCGCGACGCGATCGGTGCCACTGGTGCAGTTCGGGGAGGTCATTTCGATTCCCGCGCCGAAGGCGCGTGCAACGCTCGCGATGCGCTCGTCGTCGGTGGCGATCACCAGCTCGTCGATGCCACGCGCGGCGCGCGCGCGCTCCCAGACGTGCTGGAGCATGGGCTTCCCCCACAGCGTGGCGAGGGGCTTGCCCGGAAAACGAGACGCGCCGTAGCGGGCGGGGATCACACCCAGTACGGCGCGGCGGTTGTCAGCGGTTCCCGTGGGCACGGGATTGGAAGGTAGCACGGGTGAGCGAGCGGGGTCGAGGCACTCTCGGGCGCGCCTGGCGCTGCTCCGAATACAATCGCGCGATGGACCCCGGTGATCTCGAGCTGGCCCTGCACACCAAGACTTGACGCGCATCCGGCAGGTTCCCATGCGATGATGCGGTCGCCCCCGCGATGGTTCATGCCGCGGAGGCACACATGACTGGCTACTCGCTCACGCACGTGAAGGACCACGTGCTCCTGCGCGATCTCACCGCGCTCACGGCCAGGGACCGCGCGACGACGGCCCTTCTCCTCGCTCACATCGCCGAGGTCGATTCGCGCCGGCTCTACGCCGTGCCCGGCTACTCCGCGATGTATCACTACTGCATCCGGCAGCTGGGCTTCTCCGAGGACATGGCGAGCAAGCGGATCCGAGCCGCGCGCGTCGCGCGACGGCATCCGTCGGTGTACGACGCGATCGCTGACGGCCGACTCCATGTCACGGGCGTCTCCCTGCTCGCCCCCACGCTTCGCAACCTGCGCGCGAAGGAAGCCGAGGAACTCCTGGCCGCAGCCGAGCACAAGACGAAGGACGAGATCCTGGTCCTGCTCGCCGAGCGTTTTCCGCAGCCCGACGTCGCAGCCCGAGTGCGCGCGCTGCCAGCACGAGCCGAAGAAAGCGAGTTGTCACTACAGGTTCCAGGCACGGTAGAAGTCCAGCAGTCGTCAAACGGGGCGGCTCCGGAACCGCAGGGCGACTTGAACGACACTGATGTGGTTGCGCCCCCGGTCTCCGCTCCACCGACCGTGATCACTCCGACCGCGAAGACACCGCCCGGCAGGACGACGCCGCTCTCCCCTGGCCGCTTCGCGTTGCAGCTCACGATGTCCGCCGAGACGCGCGAGAAGCTGCGGCGGGCCGAGGACCTGCTGGGGCGCGCCGTCGCACCCGGTGATCTCGCCGCGGTCCTGGATCGCGCGCTCGATGCGCTGCTCGAGAAGCTCGAGCTCCGCCTCGTGCTCGTGGATGGCTCCGGCCCGACGCGGCCAACCATGAGCATTCGTCACGTGCCCGCCGGCGTGCGCCGCGCCGTGCGCGCGCGGGATGGAGATCAATGCACCTACGTGAGCGATGACGGCGTGCGGTGCGAGGAACGAAGGGCCCTCGAGCTGGACCACATCGTGCCGGTCGCTCGCGGCGGCGACTCGTCGGTCGCGAATCTGCGGCTCCGCTGCCGTGCGCACAACCAGCTCGAGGCCGAAAAGCTGTTCGGCGCGGGTTTCATGCAGGAGAAGCGGGCCAGAGCCCATTGACGGGTGCGCGACGACTCGAAACGCCGCCTCCGAGGCACTCGGAAGCGGCGTTCGGTCGTCATCTCGAGACCAAACTCAGCCCTTCAGCTCCCCGATCATCTCCGCCACGTCCTTCGCGGACTTGTGCAGCGCGGCCTTGTCCGCGTCGGAGAGCTTCAACTCCACGATCTTCTCGACGCCCTTGCCGCCGAGGATGATCGGCACGCCGATATAGAGATCTTTGAGGCCATACTCGCCCTTGAGCCCCACCGAGCACGGCACGAGGCGCTTCTGATCCAAGAGGATCGCTTCGACCATCTCCACGGCCGACATCGCCGGCGCGTAGTAGGCGCTCCCGGTCTTCAGCAGCTTCACGATCTCGGCGCCGCCATCGCGCGTGCGCTGGACGATCTGCGCCAGGCGCTCGGGCGCGATCAGCTCTTCCACTGGAACGCCTCCGGCGACGGTATAGCGCGTCACCGGAACCATCGAGTCGCCGTGGCCGCCCAGCACCATGGCCTGGATGTCCGAGCCCGAGATGCCCAGCTCCTGCGAGAGAAACGCGCGGAAGCGCGCGCTGTCGAGGATGCCGGCCATGCCGATCACGCGCTCGCGCGGGAAGCCGGAGATATGGCCGAAGTACCAGGCCATGACGTCCAGAGGATTCGTCACCACCACCACGATCGCGTTCGGCGCGTGTTGCTTCACCGCCTCGGCGGCAGGCTTCACGATCTCGGCGTTGGCCTTCAAGAGATCCGAGCGCGACATGCCGGGCTTCCGCGGGAAGCCCGCGGTCATGACCACGACGTCGGAGCCCTTCACCGCGGAGAGGTCGGAGGCTCCGGTCATACGCACGCCCTTGTGCCAGAGCGGTGCCGCCTCCTCCATGTCCAGCGCCTTCCCCTGCGGCATGCCCTCCATCTCGGGGCGATCGATCAGCGTCACGTCGGCGAGGCCTCGCTCGGCGATGTAGAGCGCGGCGCTCGCGCCCACGTTGCCGGCCCCGATCACGGCGACCTTGTTCTTCACGGCATCCCTCCGCGCTTCGTTGGACCTATGGCCACAAACTAAACGCCGCCTCGGCCGGGGGGACCGGAGGCGGCGCAGCGTGCGGCACTGCTTTCCTAGTTGGTCTCGGCCGCCACCGGCATCACGTGAACGCGCTTCCCCGAGCGCCCGTAGCGGGAGAACTCCACTTTGCCATCGACCAGGGCGAACAGCGTGTCGTCCTTGCCGCGGCCCACGTTCTGGCCCGGGAACACCA
>Ga0207662_10001368_pt1 | contig 11789 bp, 9 predicted proteins | sample KBSS33LmetaG_FD_184338 | JGI IMG/M metagenome (GOLD analysis project Ga0207662, IMG submission 184338) | Switchgrass rhizosphere microbial communities from Kellogg Biological Station, Michigan, USA - KBS S3-3L metaG (SPAdes) (version 2) | ecosystem: Host-associated > Plants > Roots > Rhizosphere... | reverse complement strand
CATCTATGAATTCCGGACGCGTTGCGTCACCTCACATGTTGCGACACTCCTGTGCCACGCACATGGTCGAGAACGGCGCCGACTTGCGAACCGTGCAGACAATCCTTGGACACTCGGACATCTCGACCACACAGGTTTATACGCATCTGGCGTTAGACCGGCTGAAAACCGTTTACAAGAAGCACCACCCGAGGGCAAAGGCGAGGGGTTGAAAATGACAATCGTCAGCGGGGTGGGAGCGGGCTCTTTCCGCCGAACAGCGTATCTGGTGGCTTGAACCTTCAGACTTATGGCCGACAACGCAACACGTGCTCACAAGCGAACTGCCGTCGAGAAATCTATCGACCAGTTTCTTCGCGTTCTCCGCGAACAAAACGCGTCCGTCCATACGATTAAAGCATATGTGGGCGACCTCGACGGGTTCGCCGCCTATATTGGGCCCCGCGACTGGAAGCGCATCGATCACGTCGTGATTCGCGGATTTCTATCCCACTTATATGAGAAGGGGTTGGGAAAAACATCTGTTGCGCGCGCACTCGCGGCGGTGCGCTCGTTGTACCGTTGGCTAGCCCAAGAAGACATCGTCGAGCAGAACCCTGCCAAACTTGTTTCGACGCCAAAAATCCCCAAGAAACTTCCCCGCGTGCCAACTATCGAGGAAATCAACTCGGTTTTTGATGGGGCGATGCCCGATGCCTCGGCATTTCCTGAGCGGGATCGACTGCTTCTTGAACTGCTGTACGGTTGCGGTATACGCAATTCGGAACTGATTGGGATCAATCTCGAAGACGTTCGCGTCATCGCCGAAGCGATTCTGATTCGCGGCAAAGGAAAAAAGGAGAGGTACGTTCCGTTTGGTGGCGCAGCCGCGGAGGCTCTGTCAGGCTATCTTCCGGTTCGGCAAAAACTACTGGCAGACAAGCGTAAGAGCACGGGAGCTTTGCTGGTCAATCATCGTGGAGGGCGATTAACAACACGCAGCGTTGGACGCATTGTAAAGAAGATCGCGGTTGCCAAGGGACTCTCACCTGACGTGCACCCGCATACCTTACGGCATGCGTTTGGTACGCACATGCTTGAGGAGGGAGCCGACCTGCGCGCCATTCAGGAACTTCTCGGGCATGAACGACTCTCGACCACACAACGCTACACACAGCTCTCGATGAAGCACGTGCTGCAGGTCTACGATCAAACGCATCCGCGGGCCAAGTAGGCTAGTCTGCAGCAGCCGAGTGCGATTCCCGCTCCTGTTGCGGCGCAACGCTATTCTCTCTCAAGCCCTCCCACATATGGACCACGCTGAAGCGAAGTTTAGATGTGAGTTGGTCGTAGGTTGCTTCTGACGCTTGCGGTTCCGGCGGAGGCTGAATTGGATTCCCGAAAGCGATCTTCAAGTTGCTGAACTTTTGAAACGATTTTCCCCGAGGCCAAGCTTCGTAAAACCCTTCAATCGCAACCGGGACAATCGGGGCTTGCAGGTGGACGGAAAGAATCGCCGCGCCTTTCTTAAAGACTTTTGGTGAGCCGTCGATGCTGCGCTCTCCTTCGGGATATAGGATCAGAATACGTCCGTGCCTCAGCCCATAAGCGCCGGCGCGCATCGCGGGAATAAGATGTGCATCAGGATCGACGACCAAAACGCGAATGTAACGCGCCACTTTGCGCATAAAGCCGGATCCGAAAATATCACTTGTACCAACTGCAAAGAGCTGACGAAAGATTCCTTCAGGTAGGACAGACGCCAGAACGACAGGGTCGAGATAGCCTTGGTGATTTGACGAAATGATGTACGGACCTTTTTGCGGAAGGTTTTCGAGTCCAGAGACCTGGAGATGAAACCGATCCCGAGCGAAGACCTGAACAACACGTGAAATGAGAAATAGAATCGTATCGAAGAAAGGCCTAGGGGTTGCCACCGAACGCACTTCCGCATCCGTCGGCTCCTCTTCAAGAACAGTCTTCCATCCAGCGAACTGTTCTCGAGTTGTAAGTCGTACTTTGCCGCTGGACGCGCTCTCAAGGACGGCGTCGATGATCTGGCGCACGGTGTAGATCTCGGCAAGTTGCGACTCTTCTACGTCACCTCCGAGGTGTTGTTCCAGCGCGACGAGCAGTTCCACACGTTGCATGGAATCTAATCCCAGATCGAGTTCTAAATTGTCGTCGGGTCGTATTTGTTCGGGCGCTTTCGCTGCCGACTCGCGAATTACCGACACCGCACGCTGGACATCCGGCAGGGCGAGCCAAACCTCATCTTCGCTCGATAAGGGTTTGCTCGCTGGGAGTTCAGCATCCACATCTTGCTTCTTTCCCTGGTTTGCTCGAACGCGTTTTTCGATTTCAAATCGCTTCAACTTGCGAGTGGTGGTACGAGGCAAATCTTCTTGCCAGATCTCGTAGCCCCCGATTCGTTTGGTCGAAGCAATCTTTTGCGAGAGGCCTTCAATTTCAAAGCGAATCACTTCCTTGGCATTGACGACTCGGCGTTCTTTGAGCACGTCGAAGTCAGGGACAACCACAGCGTAAAGCCGCTCGCTCGTGGGATCTCCGGGTGTGGCTTCCAGGCTCATGACACATAATTCCTTGATTGAGGGAGCTTTCAGATAGTGGGATTCAATCTCGTCGGGGTAAATGTTTTTACCGTTCGCCAGGACGATGAGTTCTTTTTTTCGTCCCGTAATGAACAGGTTTCCGCGAGAGTCGAAGTGGCCTAGGTCGCCCGTGAAGAGCCAGCCATCGCGCAGAGTTGCTTGGGTGGCATCTGGTCGATTCCAGTAGCCTTTCATCACAATGGGGCCGCGAATCGCGATCTCTCCCGTAGCTGGGCCGCCATCATCCGATGGTTGCGGATCCACGATCTTGCCGTCGATTGTTGGGAGGGCTGGTCCAACCGAGCCGATTACGATGCGGCCTGGAGGGTTGAGAAATGCTGCAGCAGATGTTTCCGTCAAGCCATAAGCGTTCAGAAGATCAATTCCAAAGGCGCGAAAATCGTATGCGATAGCGGGGTCAAACCTGGAGCCGCCAGTGATCAGATAGCGAATGCGCTTTCCGAATGTGGCGTGAATCTTTGCGAAGAAGAGCTTGCCCGCGTTCAGCCCGAACTTGCGCAAAACCAGGTTGAGTTTCATCAAAGAACGTAAAAGTGTCTTCGCGATATTGCCGCGCTTGGCTACCTCTTTAAAAATTCTTTCGTGAATCAGATAAAAGAATTGAGGTACGACTGCGAATACCGTGATCCCTCGTTCCTGTAAGGCGCGGAGTAACTCTGTTGTGTTCAGAGTTTCGAGATATACAACCCGCGCTCCTTTCACCAGGGGAAGCATCAGGTTGGCCATCTGAGCCAACACGTGGAACATTGGCAGAATACCGAGTACGGCATCGGCGGGTCCAACCTTCAGGAGTCCAAAAACCGCGTTCACCTCACCCATGAGGTTTCCGTGAGTGAGCATGACACCCTTTGGGTCGGCGGTCGTTCCCGATGTGTAGAGCAGGGCCGCGACGGCGTCTTCTCGCGCGTCCACAGGCTTAAAATCCCCAGGCCCTTTTTCAAACATCGTTTCACAATCGGGGAGGTCGTTCTCTTTGGGCCTTTGCTGATCGGGCCGCTCGGTGAGAGCGAGACGCACATTTGTGCCGGCAGCAGCTTCGGTAGCCACAGGCTGGTGTTTCCCATCGCAGAAAATGAGAGTGGCTCCGCTATCCTTTAAAAGCTTTGCGACTTGATCTGCATGGAAAGCCGTGTCCAGTGGAACAGCCGTGTAGCCTGCGGCAATCGAGCCCAGGTACGCCGCCACCCACCGTGGATGATTGGCGGCGAGTATAGCGACGCGGGTTCCAGGTTCGAGGCGCTGGTCGCGCAACCATCGCCCGATGGACTCGGCCATGTGCCGGGTCTGTGCAAACGTGTAACTCTCTACGTTCTCGCGGCGTTGGATCTCAAGCGCGGTGTTTTCCGGCCAGCGCTCAGCGCACTGGGTGAACATGTCATAAAAGGTGGCCATGGCGTCAGCGGGAATATACCTGAAATCGAGTGGTTGGCGCGCGCAAGTGCCATCACCCCAGCTGGTGCTGTGAACGATATGACTGCATCTAATATGCTACGCTTTATAAGATGCTGGGCGTTGCGTGTCCGCCTGAAGGACTTCGATTTTGATTAACACTCTAGTAGCCAAGGTTTTCGGAACCAAGAACGAGCGCGAGATCAAGCGACTGATGCCTCGCGTCGAGGAGATCAATCGTCTTGAGCCCGCCATGCGCACGCTTTCCGACGCAGAGTTGCAGGGCCAAACCGAGAAATTCCGTCGACAGATTCAGGAGCGTCTCAACCGTTTTGCCGCTGAGCCCGACGCTGATCCCGATCGCATTAAACAAGTTGAGATTGATCGTAATCAAGCCCTGAAGGAAGTGCTGGACGAGCTCTTACCCGAAGCTTTTGCTGTGGTTCGCGAAGCCGGTCGTCGTGTCCTTAACATGCGTCACTTTGATGTTCAGCTAATCGGCGGAATGGTCTTGCACGAAGGCAAGATTGCAGAAATGAAGACTGGCGAAGGCAAAACGTTGGTCGCAACGCTGCCAGTTTATCTGAACGCCCTCAGCGGTCGCGGTGTTCACGTTGTTACCGTTAACGACTACCTGGCCAAACGCGACTCTGAGTGGATGGGCAAGCTCTATACATTCCTCGGCCTAACGGTGGGCGTGATTGTCCACGAGTTGGACGACGAGGAACGGCAGCAGGCCTACGGTGCTGACGTTACTTACGGCACCAACAACGAATTCGGATTCGACTACCTGCGCGACAACATGAAGTTTGACGTCAAGGATTGCGTGCAGCGCGGTCATAATTACGCAATTGTTGACGAAGTCGATTCGATCCTGATCGACGAAGCACGTACGCCACTCATCATTTCAGGGGCCAGCGAAGAGTCGACAGACAAATACGCGCGGGTCAACCGGATTATTCCAGAGTTGGAAAAAGGCGAAGAGATTGATGTGGCTCCTGGGGAGCCCAAGCAATACACCGGCGATTTTACTGTTGATGAAAAGCACAAATCGATCACGGTAACCGATCAAGGCTGGGAGAAAGTTGAGCGGCTTCTCGGCATTACGAATGTTGCAGATCCTGAGAATTGGGCGATCAAGCATCATGTCGAGACTGCGGTTAAGGCTCACGCACTCTACCGCCGTGACGTCGAGTATGTCGTAAAAGACGGTGAAGTGATCATTGTCGACGAGTTTACGGGTCGAATGATGCCGGGACGGCGCTGGTCGGACGGCCTTCACCAGGCGATCGAAGCCAAAGAGAATGTGAAAGTTGAGCGAGAGAACCAAACACTTGCCACCATCACGTTCCAGAATTATTTCCGCATGTACAAAAAATTAGCGGGAATGACCGGTACTGCAGAGACGGAAGCCCCCGAATTCGACAAGATCTACCGGTTGGAAGTGATGATCATTCCGACCAACAAAACGATGTTGCGCATTGAGAACCCGGACATCGTTTATCGTACGGAGAAAGAAAAGTACTTCGCTGCCGCAGACGAGATTCAACGGTTGAACCAAAGCGGGCAGCCCGTTTTGGTTGGCACAACGTCCATTGAAAAATCAGAGAAGTTGTCGGACCTCCTAAAGAAAAAGGGCATCAAGCACGTTGTCTTGAACGCCAAGTATCACGAGCGGGAAGCAGAGATTGTGGCGCAAGCTGGGCGCAAGGACATGGTTACGATTGCGACCAACATGGCCGGTCGTGGTACGGACATCCTCCTAGGCGGCAACCCGGAATTCATGGCTAAGCAGGAATGCGTAAAGAAAGGCATTGCGCAGCCGCTTCGCGCCGCACAAGGCAAGCTTGACGCCAACATCGCCGACGGCAAAAGCACGGTGTGGTATTACGCCGGCAATGAGTATGTCGTGCCTACTGAACAATGGATCGAGGCTTTTAATCGTTACAAGGCCGAGACCGATCGCGAGCACGACGCCGTCACCGCTGTGGGTGGATTGCACATCTTTGGCACGGAACGTCATGAAGCTCGCCGCATTGACAACCAGTTGCGCGGCCGCGCTGGACGCCAAGGTGATCCTGGGTCTTCCCGGTTCTTTTTGTCGTTGGAAGACGACCTGATGCGGATTTTCGCAAAGGAGTGGGTTTCAAACCTGCTCCAACGTCTCGGCATGGAAGAAGGCGTGCCGATCGAGTCGAAACTGATTACTCGGCGAATCGAAGCAGCGCAGAAAGCAGTTGAGACGCAGAACTTTGAAGCTCGCAAGCATCTGCTTGAGTACGACGACGTGATGAACAAGCAGCGAGAAGCCGTGTACGGTTTACGTCGGCAATTGCTCGAAGGCGTAGATCAGAAGGACTTGATTCTCGAAGACTACGTCACAAGCATTCTTGCAGAGCTTCTAGAAGAGTTCTGTCCAGTCAAGGCACATGCGGACGACTGGGACGTGAAGGGCCTGAAGGACGCGATCTTTACCCGCTTCGGAGTGGACATTCTGGCAGAAGGGGTAAAGCCGGAGACCCTGAACCGCCAGGAACTGGGCGACGCGATCTTCGACAAACTGAAAGATCGTTACGACGCCAAAGAGCGGCTGATCGGCCCTGACGCGATGCGTTACCACGAGCGGATGATCATGCTCAGCGTGCTTGATTCGCAGTGGAAAGATCACTTGCTCGGCATGGATCACTTGAAGGAGGGAATTGGTCTTCGGGGATACGGGCAGCATGATCCACTTGTCGAATACAAGAAGGAATCTTTCGACATGTTCGAAGACATGATGAGGCGCTTTCAGGAAGACACGGTCCGATACTTGTACCTGATGCAAGTTCTCGAACGCCCGGGTGGAGACTTCGGCGCTGCGAGCGGGCCCGGTGGAGGCCCCGAAGGGCAAGGTCCCGAAAGCGACGTACGCTCACCGCTGACTGGCAGTAATGGCGGGAACGGACGACCGCCTCGTAATATCGCGACCTCGGTAGACGACCTCGAGGAAGCGTTCCAACGAAGAAAGCGGCGAGAATTGGAACAGGCGCGCATGGCTGGCGCCGGCGACCAACAGCCTGTCCAGCAAGTGGTGCGCTCAGGATCGAAGGTGGGGCGTAACGATCCGTGTCCTTGCGGGTCTGGAAAGAAATACAAGAAGTGCTGCGGAGCGTAATCTAGTTAGCGCTACCGCTTCACTTCCTTGAAAGTCATTTCTCTTGCATCGCTTTTCATTTCGCGTTTCCACTCAAGAAAGAGCGGAGCATATGACGAAGTGATGTATGCGCTGCGCGCAATGCCTAGTTGTTGCGCAGTTCGATCAATCCACCGAGGCAGGCCTTCCACTTCCGCGAAAGTTCCTATCGGAGTCTCATCGACGACGACGTGACCGATATCATCGGTCCACTCCGCCCTGAATTTTTCGTAACGAAATGTGGGTCGAAATCCAAGAGCTCGAAGGATCGAATCGGTCCTGGCGCCATCCGAGACCCGGGTCTCGTTTTCTACACGGGTCTTATGTCTGCCCGTTTTGCTCTTGGATTTGTGAGTCAACACCCATGTCGATCCGTATTTCCGCAGGCGTAACAATTCGCCATTGCGTCGTAGGACCTGGCCGTCCTGATCGTATAGGGTGTTCATTTCATGTGTGCGGGGCGTGGCGAGTCGAAATCCTGCGGCTTTCAAAGCGCGATTCAACTTCCCAACGCTCTCGACGCGAAACTTGATCTCAATTTCTTTTGGAGGCATGCAGTGAAGAGAGTATCAGGGGAAGTCATTGCTAAGAAAATGTCGGGAGCTTCACAAGATCATCGTGGGGCACCGGTTCCAGGGGATGTCCGGCCTTGCGCCATGCGCGCAAGCCTCCCACGATTACGAACGCACTGAAGCCTTGCTCCCGCAGCATGAGCGCCACACGGGCGCTCGTGGCCTCGCGTGCTCAAGTGCAGTAGACATAAATGTCTCTATCCTTGGGAAGATTCTTGACCTCTTCGGCCAGGTTGTTGGGTTCGATCCGCACGGACCCCTTGATGCGCTGCGAGTCGGCATCGTAATAACCGTGGCTGCGGACGTCTACGACGAGGACCGGCTTTTCGTCCGTCGAGGTGAGGCGCCGCGCAACTTCCTCGACTGGAATTCGAGGTGCGAGTTTATAGACGCGATACTTATGGAATAGCCAAATTCGGTAGACGATATAGCCGGCGATACCGAATCCCAAGACAATTTCCGCGGCGGATCCGGCGGACTTCAGACCCCGCGTGATCGCGCGCAACAAATCACTGAAGATAAAACCACCAACTCCATATGCGCCGACGTACAGCGCCGCGCCAATGGCGTCAAATTGCAGGAATTGAGTTACCCGCATCTTCATGCTTCCCGCTAAGGGAGGCGACATTGTGTTGATGCCTGGAACGAACTTCGCAAACAACAAGGTTTGTTTGCCTCGGCGGTAGAAGTATTCGGCAGACCGAAGTATGCAGCTCTCGGGGTTTGCGGACAGCCTGCAGAGCAGTCCGAGCAGCGCCCATCCGCTAACGCGTCCTATTAGGAAAAGAATGACATCGCCGACCATGATGCCGGCGAACGCAGCGCCAAAGGCCAGAAATGGGTTGAGTTGTCCGTACGCACTCAGTGCTCCGGCGGTAAGAATCGCGAGAGCTGCGGGCAAAGGTAACCCAACGGCTTCAAGAAAACACAGAAAGGCCAAAAGCACATACCCGTGCATCGGTAGCGATTTCAGCACTTCTTCCATGAGTCAGTAGATTACGTGCCGCCGCGTGAGGCGTCCAGCGAAGGCAAAATTTATAAGTGTCGAGAGGTTAGATTCGCGAGAAATGGCGCGGATTCGCCCAAATGCAGGCAGGCGTTATTTTTCTCGTGCAACGACGAACTCGGGCGCCCACAAGAGAGAGCGTTTCGAGTCGGAATCTGGAAATGTGCAAATGGCGTTGCGCGCGGCGTCCGCATATTTCACAGCCTCTTCGTGCGCATAATCAAGCGAGCCGTAGCGCGTTAGGATGTCTAGGATCTGCGCGTGAGTTACGCCGTTGAAGGCGCGATCACGAAGAACCGTCTCAATCTGCGCCCGCTCTTCCTGCGTACAGCGCTCTAGCGCGTGAATCACTGCCATCGTGACCTTGCCTTCACGCAGATCACTCGCTACCGGCTTGCCGAGAACATCCTCAGTCGCAGTCAAGTCGAGCACGTCGTCGACGATCTGGAACGCCATCCCAAGGTTCCGACCATACTTCCCCAAGCTTTCTTCCTGGTCCTCAGTCGCGCCGCCTAGGATGCCGCCAAGCCTCATCGAGACCGAGAACAAACATGCTGTCTTGCGATAAATAAGGTCAAAGTGTTCGCTCAATGAGATGAGCTTTCCGAGCTTCTCCATCTGGAGCAGTTCGCCTTCAACCATCTGTTGCGTTAGCTCGATGAGCGTGTCAAGGATTCTGAAATTCCGCTCCTGCACGGCCAGTTTGAATGCCTGCATGTAGAGCCAGTCGCCGGCGAGCACACACTTTGAATTTCCCCACTGTGTATTCGCCGCCGGGCGACCACGGCGGATCTGAGCCTCGTCAATGATGTCGTCGTGAACCAGCGTGGCTGTGTGGATGATCTCTACGACCGCGCCCAGCCGCACAGCGCCGCGTCCTTCATAGTTAAACAGCTTTGAAGCGAGCAACAGCAGTGCCGGACGGATTCGTTTCCCGCCGCCACCGCGAAGATATTCTCCGATCTCCGTAATCGCAGCGACATTGGACACCGTATCGCGCCCGAACTCCGCTTCAATGGCGACGAGGTCGTCACGGAGCAGGTCGAAGATCTCTTTTCCGTTGATGGCTGCTGACGTGCTCAAACTCTTCCTTTAATTTGACCTGTAGTTCGTGAACTGCATATCAATTCCAAAGTCACGTTGTTTCAGTAGCGCAATCACTTCCTGCAGCGAGTCGCGGTCTTTGCCGCTGACTCGAACCACATCCGCTTGAATGGAAGCCTGCACCTTTTTCTTCGAGTCCTTGATTGCTTTCACAATGTCGCGCGCCTTCTCGATTGGGATGCCCTGCTGCATCGTGACTTTCTGCTTTGCCGTGCCGCCCAGCGACGACTCGATCGTTCCGTAGGTTAAGCCTTTTAAGGGCACGCCGCGCTTTACGAGTTTCTGTTGAAGGATATCGTTGATCGCCTTCAGTTTATACTCGTCCACCGAGTGCAACACGATTGCCTCTTTGCCTTCCAGCGTGATGTTCGACTTCGAATCCTTCAAATCGAAGCGCGTCGTGATCTCCTTCATGGCCTGCTGAATGGCGTTGGACACTTCCTGAAGGTCAATTTTGCTCACGATGTCGAAAGTGTTATCTGGCATTGCCTTGATCCACGTTAGATAGATTCCACCGCATACTTAAAAGGTGCAGACCTAACAAGCTAACCGGAGTTAGCCTTTTCGTGAAGCGAAAAGAAACGATAGAAATTTTGCGTGGTTTGCGTGCCGACCTCTTCGGCTGAAAGGTGGCGCAAGTCACCGATCTGGCGGGCAACATCCTTAACGAAGGCCGGTTCGTTGCGCTTTCCCCGATTCGGCGCCGGCGCCAGGAATGGCGAGTCGGTTTCGATGAGGATGCGGTCGAGTGGCACGGTTAATGCGGCCTCCCGAATCTGCTGGGCCTTGGGAAAAGTAATGTTTCCGGCGAACGAAACCATGAAGCCCATGTCCAATGCACGTTTGGCTTGGGCGGCGTTGCCAGTGAAGCAGTGCAGGATCCCACCGAGGCCACTCGGAGCCCACTGCTCGCGAATCAATCCGAGGCAATCGTCCCATCCATCATCACTATTTTCGGAGGGGCGGCAGTGAATCACAATCGGGAGTTTTGCGTCTTGAGCAATCTCCATTTGCTGGTAGAAGACGCGCTTCTGCACGTCGCGCGGGGAGTGATCGTAAAAATAATCGAGCCCGATCTCCCCGACCGCTATGACCTTGGGTCGCTTCAGGAGCTGCGCCATCCGATCATATGCCGACTGGTCGGCGAGCTTTGCTTCATGCGGATGAATACCGATGGTTGCGTAGATGAAGTCGTACTTCTCGGCTAGTTTAATTCCGCAATCAAAGTTTTCGGGGCCGTCGCCGTTGCCGATCGCAACGATTGCTTCAATCCCACTCCCGCGAGCACGGGCGATGACCTGCTCGCGATCGTCGTCGTAGCGATGTCCTTCTAGGTGGGCGTGGGAGTCGATGTACATGGTTCGTCTACAGCGGTGAAGTTAATGTTCAAGTCAGCCTGCCAGAAACTCGGCTTTCGCGGCTCCGAAGTCGCTGATGAGTCTCTGCAGGTCGATTTGAGCCTTATCTTTGTCCAGCCGTCTTGCAAAGCAAAGTAACCCAGTTTCGACTAGCTCTGCGAAGTACACCTTGATGTCTTGGTCACTCTTTGATTTCCATCTGCGGGACGGAAAGCCGAGGTCGACGGTGATATATCGCTGCTTGCGGCTCCGACGAATGCGATCACCGTGCTGCGGGCCCGCGCCGGTCAGTACGACCGTGCTCTTGTCATTGCCGCCGGCTACGACGATCCGTCGTCCGGCGAGTTCGGCATCGGCGCCGCAGTCGACGTGCTGATCGCCGAGGCTCGCCGGCAAGGCATCGCCCACGTCATCTGGCTGACCTATCGCGAGGCAGGCGGAGCGGGCAATGCCGAGCGGTATCGCGAGAGCTGGGAGCACGCTCCTCCTGGAAGCTGGGGCAGGCCGATCGGGGCGATGAAGGCGCGCATCCTCGCAGCCGACTGGGACGGCGCAGTAGCCGACGCGCGCTGGGCA
>Ga0207662_10001365_pt1 | contig 11799 bp, 7 predicted proteins | sample KBSS33LmetaG_FD_184338 | JGI IMG/M metagenome (GOLD analysis project Ga0207662, IMG submission 184338) | Switchgrass rhizosphere microbial communities from Kellogg Biological Station, Michigan, USA - KBS S3-3L metaG (SPAdes) (version 2) | ecosystem: Host-associated > Plants > Roots > Rhizosphere... | reverse complement strand
GGGCGAGGAGCCGGGACACGTGCATCTGCGAGATGCCGAGCCGTTCGCCGATCTCGGTCTGGGTCAGGTTGCCGTAGAAGCGCATGACCAGGATGCGCTGCTCGCGCTCGGGCAACTCGTCCCAGTGCTTGTTGACGGCCTCCATGTCGATGGTGTGGGCGACATCCGGGTCGTCGTCGCCGAGCATGTCCGCGAGCAGGGCGGGGTCGTCCCGGTCGGACATCGGGGCGTCCAGCGAGTAGGTGCTGAACACGAGGTCCGCCTGGCGAGCCTCCTGCATGTCGTCGCGGCTGACCCCCAGCCGTTCGGCCAGTTCGGCTTCTTCCGGCGACCGGCCCAGCTGCTGGGTGAGTTCCTCGGTGGCCTTGCGCAGCTCGAGCAGGAGCTCCTGGGCTGACCGGCGGACGTGGATCTGCCACCGCTTGTCCCGGAAGTGCCGCTTGATCTCGCCGCTGATGCAGGGCTGCGCGTAGGCGGAGAGGCTGTCGCCGACCTCGGGGTCGTAGTTGTTTATCGCCTTGAGCAGGCCGACGTACCCGACCTGCATGAGATCTTCGGTTGGTTCGGGGCTGCCGCGGTACTGCCTGACGCACGAGCGGACCAGCTTCTGGTACCGGTCCACGAGGATCTCGCAGACGGCGGCGCGCAGCTCGCTGTCCCTCGGCAGCGCCCGGATCTTGCCCAGCAAGGCGTTGTCGGACAGCTCCTTCAGCTCCGCACGGTTCCCTGGGTGGATGCTGATGTCAGGGGCGGTGCCGAGGACCGTAGCGTCGGCGGCGGTTCCTGCCGCCGGCTTCCGGAGGGTTCCCCTCGTCAAGATGGCCTCCCTAGGACCCTGGGAATTACGGACGAGTAGGGTGTGCCCGACCCGCGGCGAATAAACGTAAAGTGATGTGATGCTCGTCACACCAAGCGGCCGTACGGGTTGACAAACCGTTGCCGCAGGCGCATCCTGCCCGGCGTTAGGATGGCGCTGAGCTCGGCCAGCGTCAGCCGCGCCGGTAACGCTCCGTATCGGCATGCCGCTGCGTCAGGCCGTGGCCCGGGCGGTCCGGCTCGGGACGCAGGGCGCCGCCCGCGGGGTCGAGCGCTCCGTCGAAGAACAGCCGCTCGATCCGCTGGTGGTCGTGGAAGTACTCCACGTGCCGCAGGTTCGGCACCGCCGCCCCGACGTGCGCGTGCAGGTTGGGGGCGCAGTGCCCGGAGACCTGCAGGTGGTTTGCTGCCGCCAGTGCCGCGCCGCGGATGAACTCGGTGACGCCGCCGCACCGGGTCACGTCGAGCTGCAGGCAGTCGACCGCGCCGGCCTCGATCAGCCGCGCGGAGTCGGCTAGCGACCAGCTGTACTCGCCGGCCGCCACGTCCGGCCGCACCTGCTGCCGGACCGCGGCCAGGCCCGCGAGATCCTGCGAGGACACCGGTTCCTCGAACCAGCTGACGCCGATCGCGGCCAGTTCGTCCGCGACCCGGATGGCCTGGCCCGCAGAGTAGCCGCCGTTGGCGTCCACGTAGAGCTCGGCATCCGGGCCGATCACTTCCCGGGCGAGCTCGGCGCGCGCCAGGTCACGGCGCTCGTTCCCGCCCCACGACTCGCCGATCTTGATCTTGACCCGGGGAATGCGCTCCTTGTCCACCCACTCGCTGAGCTGCTGCCGGGTGCGCGTGTCGTCGTAGCTGGTGAAGCCGCCGCTGCCGTACACGGGCACGTCCTGGCGGGCCAGGCCGAGCAGGCCGGCCAGCGGCTGGGCGAGCAGCCGGGCCTTGAGGTCCCACAGGGCGATATCGACCGCGGAGATGGCGGTCGCCGCCACGCCGGGCCGGCCGATGTTGCGGACCTGCCTGGCCATGGCCTCGGCCAGGCCCGCGGTGTCGAAGGCGTCCTGCCCGGTGACCACATGGGCCAGTATTTCGGTGATGACGATCTGGGCCGCGGCCGAAGCGTAGCTCCAGCCGAGCCCCTGCTCGCCGCCGGCCCGCGCCCTTACCAGCACCATGGTCGTCTTGTCCCAGGTCAGCGTGCCGTCGGCCTCGGGTTCGTCGGTCGGTATCACGTAGACGGCCGTCTCCAGCGCCGTCACAACTGGTCCGTTCACCAGCGTGCCTCCAAATAGAAAAGACAGCCGACTACCTCCCAGGCCGTCCCTCAAACCGCACGCGCCGCCAGGTGGGAAAAACTTCCCCGTCCGAGGTGTAGGCGGTAAGCCGGTGGGCAGCGGACGGACGCTGACACCAGCTCAGACCCCATGCGAGGACACGCGATGAGTGCGACTGGGAGCGCCGCGAACTGGCGTTCGGCAGGTGCCTGCCAATCCGCGGATCCGGATCTCTTCTTCCCGATCTCCTCGGCCGGCCCGGCAGAACGGCAGGTCGCACGGGCCAAGAAAATCTGCGCCGGATGCGCAGTGCGGCGTGAGTGCCTGGAGTTCGCGCTCAGCCACGACCAGGTCTACGGCATCTGGGGCGGAACTACCCCGGAAGACCGGCAGCGGGAGCGCCGCCGCAAGCGGCGCGCGGCCGCCGCCGCCAGGCGAAGGGTCGCGGCCTAGCCCTCAGCCGCCACGCCGTAACCTGCGGCTGAGCCAGCGCTCCATGCAGGCGAGAAGCTCGTCGGTGTCGACGGGCTTGGTCACGTAGTCGCTGGCTCCGGCGGCGATGCTCTTCTCCCGGTCGCCGGGCATGGCCCGCGCGGTCACCGCGATGATGGGCAGGGTCGCGAAAGCGGGCATCTGCCTGATCTTGTTCATGGTCGTGTAGCCGTCGAGCTCCGGCATCATGACGTCCATCAGGATGAGGTCGGTGTCCTCGGCACCCAGCAGCGCCTCGATGCCCTTGCGCCCGTTGGCCGCCTGGGTCACGGTCATCCCGTGCAGCTCGAGCGTGCTGGTGATGGCGAACACGTTGCGCGGGTCGTCGTCGATCACCAGGACCCGCCGGCCGTGCAGCGCCTCGTGCCCCTCGGCCTGCGCGGTGCCCCGCGCTCCGGCCGCCGTACCGGTCGGCTCGCTGATCAGCGCGGGCACCTGGTCAGGCTGGGCCGCGGACAGGTGCAGGGTGATCCGCTCGCGCAGCTCGTCGAGCGAGGGCAGCAGCTCCAGCGGCTGCGCGCCGAAGCGCAGCCGGGCCAGCCTGGCCTGCGCGCTGTCGATCTTGTCCCTGGTGTGCGCGAGCACCGGGAGGTCCCGCAGCTCCGGGTCCTCCTGCAGCCGCTCGAGGAAGGCGAAAGCGGAAGCGTCCTCGAGGCCCAGGTCGAGCACCACGCACTGGTGCGGAGCCGAGCTGAGGGCCTCGATGCCCTGCTCCGGGCTGACCGCGGTGCCCACCTGCACCGCCCCGTGGATACCGGTCAGGTCGGACACCGCGCTGTAGGCGAGCAGCGTCAGCAGGCCGCCGCGCGCCCCCTCGAGCACCAGCAAGCGCCGGCCGCCGGCCGCCGCTTCGTCCGGCACGGCCGGCTGTAGCTGGAGGGCTTCGGTCGCCTCGGCGTGCGCTTCGCCGTTGTGCGCGGCCCCCACGCCGTTGCTCCCTGCGCCCGTCCCGTCGGCCTCGGCCCCGGGCAGCTCACACGGCAGGTACAAGGTGAAGGTACTGCCGCGGCCGAGTTCGCTCTCCGCGGAGATCTCCCCGCCGAGCAGGGCACCGACCTCGCGGGCGATCGACAGGCCAAGGCCGGTACCGCCATACCTCCGGCTGAGCGTGCCGTCGCCCTGCTGAAACGCGCCGAAGATGGTGGTGAGGTTCTCCGGCTCGATATCGATCCCGGTGTCGGCCACCGAGAACGCCAGCATCTCGCCGCCGTCCGGGGTGCGCCGCCCGGCCCTGGCCACGCGCAGCAGCACGTGCCCGTGCTCGGTGAACTTGACCGCGTTCGCCAGCAGGTTGCCGAGCACCTGGCGGAGCCGCTGCCGGTCGGTGAGCAGGTCGCCCGGCGCCTCGGCGCCCGCCTCGACGGAGAAGTCCAGCCCCTTCTCGGCGGTGAGCGGCTGGAACGTGGCCTGGATGTCCTCGAGCAGCGCGGACAGCGGGAACCGCTCCGCGTGGATGTCCATCCGCCCCGCCTCGACCTTGGACAGGTCCAGGATGTCGTTGATCAGCTGCAGCAGGTCCGAGCCGGCCGAGTGGATGACGTTGGCGTACTCGACCTGCTTGGCGGTGAGGTTCCGGCCCGGATTCTGCGCCAGCAGCCGGGCCAGGATGAGCAGGCTGTTCAGCGGCGTGCGCAGCTCGTGTGACATGTTCGCGAGGAACTGCGACTTGTACTTCGAGGCCAGCGCGAGTTGCCGGGCGCGTTCCTCGATCTCCTGCCTGGCCTGTTCGATCTCGGCGTTCTTGGTCTCGATGTCGCGGTTCTGCGCGGCCAGCAGCGCCGCCTTGTCCTCCAGCTCGGCGTTGGACCGCTGCAGCTCGACCTGCTGATCCTGCAGCTCTTCGGACCGCGCCTGGAGCTCGGAGGTGAGCCGCTGCGACTCCTCGAGCAGCGCATCGGTGCGCGCGTTCGCGATGATCGTGTTGAAGTTGACCCCGAGGGTCTCGGTCAGCTGCTCGAGGAAGTCGGTTTGCACCGGGCTGAACGAGTTGAACGAGGCGAGCTCGATGACGCCAAGCACCTGGTCCTCGAACAAGATCGGCAGCACGGCCAGGTTCGCCGGAGGCGCCTCGCCGAGCCCGGAGGAGATCTTGACGTAGCCCTCGGGCAGGTTCGTGATCACGATCGACCGCTTGCTCTTGGCGACCTGGCCGATCAGCGACTGGCCCAGCCGGTACTGGGTCGGCGCGGCCTTGTCCGCCCGCAGCCCGTAGCCGGCGATCAGCCGCAGCTGGGTGTCGCTGCCCGCCGCCTCGGACAGGAAGAACGTGCCGTGCTGCGCGCCGACCAGCGGGACCAGCTCGTCCATGATCAGCTCGGCCACCACGGCCAGGTCCCGGTGGCCCTGCATCATCCCCGCGATCTGGGCCAGGTTGGTCTTCAGCCAGTCCTGCTGCTGGTTGGCCCGGATGGTCTCGCGCAGCGACTGGACCATCGCGTTGATGTTGTCCTTGAGCTCGGCGACCTCGCCCTGCGCCTCCACCGAGATCGACCGGGTCAGGTCGCCCGAGGCGACCGCGCTGGTCACCTCGGCGATCGCGCGGACCTGCCTGGTCAGGTTCCCGGCCAGCTCGTTCACGTTCTCGGTCAGGCGCTTCCAGGTGCCGGACACGCCCTCGACCTCGGCCTGGCCGCCGAGCCGGCCCTCACTGCCGACCTCGCGGGCCACCCGGGTCACCTCGGCGGCGAACGCGGACAGCTGGTCGACCATCGTATTGATGGTCGTCTTCAGCTCCAGGATCTCGCCGCGCGCGTCGACGTCGATCTTCTTGGACAGGTCGCCGTTGGCGACCGCGGTGGTGACCTGGGCGATGTTGCGCACCTGACCGGTCAGGTTCTGCGCCATCGAGTTGACGTTGTCGGTCAGGTCCTTCCAGGTGCCGGCCACGCCCTTGACGTCCGCCTGGCCGCCCAGCCGGCCCTCGGTGCCCACTTCGCGGGCCACCCGGGTCACCTCGTCGGCGAACGCGGACAGGGTGCCGACCATCCGGTTGATCGTCGCCGCCAGCGCCGCGACCTCGCCCATCGCCTCGACCGTGATCTGCTGGCTCAGGTCGCCGCGCTCGACCGCGGTGGCGACCTGGGCGATGGACCGCACCTGCCCGGTCAGGTTGGACGCCATCACGTTGACGTTGTCGGTCAGGTCCTTCCAGGTGCCCGACACACCGCGCACGACGGCCTGGCCGCCGAGCTTGCCCTCGGTGCCCACCTCGCGGGCCACCCGGGTCACCTCGTCGGCGAACGCGGACAGCTGGTCGACCATCGTGTTGATGGTCTCCTTCAGCTCCAGGATCTCGCCGCGCGCGTCGACCCGGATCTTCTGGCTCAGGTCGCCCTTGGCCACCGCCGTGGTCACCTCGGCGATGGACCGCACCTGCCCGGTCAGGTTGGCCGCCATCACGTTGACGGATTCGGTCAGGTCCTTCCAGGTGCCCGACACGCCCTTGACGTCCGCCTGGCCGCCCAGCAGGCCCTCGGTGCCCACTTCGCGGGCCACCCGGGTCACCTCGTCGGCGAAGGACGACAGCTGGTCCACCATCGTGTTCAGCGTGGACTTGAGCTCGAGGATCTCACCGCGCGCATCCACGTCGATCTTCTGGCTCAGGTCGCCCCGGGCCACCGCGGTCGCCACCTGGGCGATGTTGCGCACCTGACCGGTGAGGTTGCCGGCCATCGCGTTGACCGACTCGGTCAGGTCTTTCCAGGTGCCCGACACGCCGGGCACATGCGCCTGGCCACCGAGTTTGCCCTCGGTGCCTACTTCGCGGGCCACCCGGGTCACCTCGGAGGTGAACAGGTCGAGCTGGTCTGCCATCCCGTTGAAGACGGTGGCGATCTCGTCCATCAGGGGGTCGCCCGTCTTCGGCAGGCGGGTACTGAAATCGCCGCCTCGTACCGCGGTCAGGCCAGCGAGCAACTGCTCGAGGCCCGATTCGTCGAGCCGCGGACCGGACTGGACCGTATCAGTCACCAAGCGCTCCCATCAGCTGCGCCGCCGCGCAGTGACGCGCGTTCGGCACGGTCGTGCGATCTCTACCGATGGTAGACCGGAAGTAACTATCATGGGCCGGACACACATCTAAGCAGGGCCGCCTTCTCAGCAGGGCAGCCTTCTATGCAGGGCAACCTTCTAAGCAGCGCAGCGGCTTGAATGCCCGCATCGGGGGAGCGGGTGACGCTAGGGGAGGCGGGTGATCGTGGCGGGCAGTGATGACGACATGCTGCGCCTGATTACCGTCATCGACCACCAGCGCCGCGAGCTGGACCGGATCCGCGCGTCCATAGCCCAGGAGTCCGTGGTCGCGATGGCCAGGGGCGCGTTGATGGAGCGGCTCGGCTTGTCGTCGGCCGAGGCGGCTGCGCAGCTCGCCGAGCTGTCCGCGGCGACCGCGATCCCGCTGGCCGAGATGGCTGCCGCCGTGCTGGCCGAGCCGGTGAGCGGCGCCGTGCCCGCCAACCAGCCCGCCAGCCAGCCCGCCAGCCAGCCCGCCAGCCAGCCCGGCACCCGGCCGGAAATCACGGCCAGGTCCGCGTCGCTGCTCACCGAGGCGGCCGCCGAGCTGGCCGCGGACGGTGCCGAGCTGGTCGGCACCCTAGCCGCGCAGATCATCGACCCGCTCGCCGCGGCCGCGGTGGTGGTGTGGCTTCTCGGAGCGGACGGGACCCTCGTGCTGCTCGGCGAGCAGGGTCTGTCCCGGGGCGAGACCGGCCACTGGCGGCACATCCCGCCGCAGCTGGACTGCCCGGCCCAGCGGGTTGCTCACGGTGCCGCCGACCTGTGGTGGAGCGAAGGCCGGCCGGATTGCGACCCGGCCCCGGTGGCCGGGGTCCCGGACGGTGCCCGTGCTGCGCTCGCGCTGCGCGAGCGCAGCGGTGAGCTGCTTGGCGTGATGGAGGTCAGCTGGCGGGGATCGATGGCTTTCACCCCCAAGGTCCGCCAGCACCTGTCTTCGCTCGCGGCCGGCTGCGCACGGGTGATCGTTGCCCGCCTGGCCCACGGCGACATAGCCGCCGCGCATCCCAAGCAGGCGGTCTACACCCTGCTCGATGACCTGGCCGAGTCGGTGCTCGTGGTCCGGGCCATCAGGGAGGTCGACGGTGAGCTGGCCGACTTCAGCATCGAGCACGTCAGCCCGGCCTTCCACGATCCGGCCGGCCGGGCGGACACCGACATCGATTTGACCAGGCTCACCCTGCTCGAGGCCTATCCGGCCAGCGTGACCGGCTCGGGCCTGTTCGCCCGGGCCCGGCAGGTCCTGGCGGACGGCGTGAGCCAGTTCGTCCCCGGCCCGCTGGGCGAGTCGCTGGCCAGCGGGCTGCCGGCGAACGAGGCCGAATCCGCTGACCCGGCCCTGGCCGACCTGCGGGTGGCCAGGTTCTTCGACGGGGTGATCTTCACCTGGCACCGGGACTACTCCGCCGACGGCCTGGCCGCGGTCCTGGATCACGCGCAGCGGCTTGGCCGCCTCGGCGGCTGGGAGGAAAGCCTCGTCACCGGTACCGTGCGCTGGACCGACTCGGCGTTCGGCCTATTCGGCCTGACTCCGCGCCCCGGCGCGGAGATTCCGCTGGCCGATCTGCACAGCTACGTGATGGCGGCCGACAAGCCCGTGGTGAAGCGCTTCCGGCAGCGGCTTCCGGAGCAGCGTGACGCCCTGACCGCGACCTTCCGGGTGGTCCACCCCGACGACAGGAGCATCCGCCAGATCCGCGTGTTCGCCGAGCCGGTCACCGACGCGGCCGGCGTGGTGGTGGCGCTGCGCGGGGCCTTCCAGGACATCTCGGCGCACTACCACACGCAGGTGGCCCTGGCCGCCACCCGTGATCAGCTCGCCGACAGCGAGCAGCGCGTCGCCGAGGAACACCTGCTGGCGCTGCGCTTGCAGCAGGCCATCATGCCGCCCGACGAACAGCCGGTGGAAGCGGCCGGGATCGACGTCGCGGTCCGCTACCGGCCGGTCGGTGAGGGGCACCTAGTCGGCGGCGACTGGTACGACGCACTGCTGATGCCCAGCCAGGAGGTGCTGCTGGTAGTCGGGGACGTGGCGGGGCACGGTATCGACGCGGTCACCGGGATGGTGGCAGCCCGCAACTCGCTGCGCGGCCTGGCCATCACCGGGTCCGGCCCGGCCGAACTACTCCGGATGCTCAACGGCGTCATGTGCGACCTCACCTCGGGGGTGGTCGGTACCGTCGTGTGCGGGCTCTACAACCCCGATACCAGCGTGCTGCGCTGGGCCCGCGCCGGGCACCTGCCGCCGGTGCTGGTGCGCGGCCGGACCGCCTGCGAGCTCCCGCTGCCCGGCGGCGTGCTGCTCGGCATGGACCCGGACGCCACCTACGAGGAGGCCACCCAGTCGCTGGAACCAGGCGACACGCTGCTGCTGTTCACCGACGGCCTGATCGAGCAGCGCGGGGAGTCCATCGTCGACGTGCTCCGCGAGTTCGTCGCGACCGTGGCTCCCGTCCCCGCCGGGCAGGAGGGGTCCCAGCCGACCGCCGCCGCGCAAGCCGACCGGATCCTCGCCACCGCGGTCTCCGATACCGACGACGACGCCTGCCTGGTCGCGGTGCGCATCCGCTGACATGCCATCAGCCCGGCTCCGTCGGTGCCGGGCCGTGCCATGACGTTTGAGGCGGCCGTGAGCAGCAAGTTAAGAGGTCATGAGCCGAAACGGAACCAGCCAGGCCAGAGTCACCCGACCCGGTCCCGGCCCAGACGTGATCGTGTTCGGCCAGATCGCCCGCGACCTGGTCCTCGTCGTCGACGCGGTGCCCACCGCCAGCCGGTCCGCCGACGTGTACCAGCGCCGGGAACTGCTCGGCGGCAAGGGCGCCAATCAGGCGGTGGGCCTGGCCCAGCTAGGTATGCGTCCTGCGCTGGCCGGCGTGGTCGGCGAGGATCAGGTCGGCCAGCGCCTGCTGACCCAGGCGGACCAGGACCGGGTCGACGTGTCCGCGGTGGCTCGCCGGCCGGGCGTGCGCACCGCGCTCATCGTGGACATCGTCGACGCCACCGGGCAGTGGCGGTACCTCGAGGACGTACCGGCCGGGATGCTGCTCACCGAGGCTGACGTCATCGCCGCCAGGCACCTGTTCCTGCCCGGCCGGTGGGTCAGCGTGCAACTCCAGCAGCCGCCCGCTGCGGCGCTCGCCGCCGCGACCCTGGCGCACCGGGCCGGCGGCAAGGTGGTGCTGGACGGCGCGCCGCACGAAGACTGCCGGGACGCGTTGCTGGACGTGGCGGATGTGGTCCGTGCCGATGCCAGGGAGGCCGGATTGCTGGCCGGCTCTCCGGTCACCACGGCCGCAGAGGCCGAGAAGGCCGCGGCTGAGCTGCTCCGCCAGGGCCCCTCGCTGGTCGCGCTGGCCGTCGAGGACGCCGGCAACCTGGTCGCCTGGGCGGATGGCTGCGTGTTCCTGCCGCTGCCCGATATTCCGGTGGTCGACACGACCGGAGCCGGCGACGCGTTCGTGGCCGGCCTGATTACGGCTCTCGCGAAGAATGCCGGTCCGCAGCGGGCGGCCCGGCTGGCAGCCGCCGCGGCCGGCGCCACCGTCGGCCATCCCGGCGGCCGGCCGGCCCTGACGCCGAAAGCCGTGCAGGACCAGCTGACCATGCTGGCTGAGAGCACCCATCGGTAGCCGCCTGGTTTACCCGGGCAGGCTGCGGGAAACCGGCCCGGTTGAGGCGGCCCTTTTTTCCCGGTTCGCGTTAGACCCGCCAAACCCTGGGTAGCGCAGCGGGCTCAGTCGGTAGGGAGGGCAATCCTCATGGAACGTTCAAGCATGACGCAGCCTGGTCAGGACCGGGAGCATTCGACCGGTGATCTGGTCAAGATGATGACCGAGCAGGTATCCGTGCTCGTCCGCGACGAGCTCAAGCTCGCCCAGCTGGAAATGACCAGCAAGGGCAAGCAGGCGGCGCTCGGGGCCGGGATGTTCGGAGCCAGCGGCGTGGTAGCCCTCTACGGCGTGGGCTGCCTGGTGGCCTGCGCGATCATCGCCATCAGCGGCGCGGTGGCGGCCTGGCTGGCCGCGCTCATTGTCGGCGCAGCCCTGCTGGCTGCCGCGGGCCTGGCCGCGCTGCTGGGCAAGCAGCGCGTAAGTAAGGCTACGCCTCCGCTCCCCGAGCAGGCGGTGGCGGACGTCAAGGCCGACGTCGAGGAGATCAAGGGGAGGGCGCACCGATGAGCGCACCGGATTCCACACCCCAGTCCGCGCCGGACATCCAGCGGGAGATCGACCAGACCCGGGAGCGTCTCGGGCAGACTGTCGAGCAACTGGCCGCCAAGGCCGACGTGAAGACCAGGGCCCAGGCCAAGGTCGCCGAGGTGAAGACCAGGGCGCGGGTCAAGGCGGCCGAAGCGTCGGAGCAGGTCAGGCGGAACCAGGCGGTACGCCGCGACTGGCCGCTGGCCCTAGTCGCCGCGGGCATCCTGGTCATGGGCATCGCCCTGGCCCGGAGGCGGAGGACGATGTGACTACGGAGTCGATACCGCCGCAGAAGGCGGTGTCCGGCGGCCCGGATAACCCCCTCGAACTGGGCGGGACCGGCTGGAAGAACACCCTCAAGCGCTCGGTGAAGAAGTACAGCCTCGACCGGTGCTCCATGACCGCCGGCAGCCTGGCCTACCACTGGTTCCTGTCGCTGTTCCCGGCCCTCATCGCCCTGCTCGGCCTGACCAGCTTGCTGCACATCAGTTCGTCCATGGTGCAGCATCTGGTCCACGGCCTGGAGACGGCGCTGCCGCAGGGCGCCTCGACCGTCTTCAGCCAGGCCATCACGACGGCCACCCATCGCTCGTCGGGTTCGCTCACCGCGGTGGTGCTCGGCGTGGTAATCGCCGTGTGGAGCGCGTCGGGCGGCATGGCGGCGCTGGAGACCGGGCTCGACATCGCCTACGAGGTGCCGGAAGACCGCAAGTTCGCCGCCAAGCGGCTGTACGCGATCCCGCTCATGCTGGCCACGCTGGTGATCGGCGGCGTCGCCTCGGTGCTCATCGTGTTCGGCGCGTCGATCGGCTCGGGGATCGAAGGTCACATCGGCCTCACCGGCGCCGCATTCACGATCATCTGGAACGTGGTGCGCTGGTGGGGCACCTGGGCGGCGGAGAAGAACCGCCGCATCGAGGAGGATGCCGTCTTCGATCGGCAGCGGCGCCGGCACGGCTCGCTCCCCGTGTCACGCGACGAGGCGCCGAACCCGGAATTCG
>Ga0207662_10001359_pt1 | contig 11821 bp, 9 predicted proteins | sample KBSS33LmetaG_FD_184338 | JGI IMG/M metagenome (GOLD analysis project Ga0207662, IMG submission 184338) | Switchgrass rhizosphere microbial communities from Kellogg Biological Station, Michigan, USA - KBS S3-3L metaG (SPAdes) (version 2) | ecosystem: Host-associated > Plants > Roots > Rhizosphere... | reverse complement strand
ATCCAGGAGACGACGCTCCTCACCGGCGCCGTGTCGGCCGAGTACGGCCGCTTCACCGGCGGCGTGGTCTCCACGCTCACCAAGTCGGGCGGCAACGAGTTCTCCGGCTCGCTGCGCGACAACCTGCGCAATGACGACTGGTCCGAGAAGACCGACTTCCGCGATCCGGTGACCGGCGTCGGCCAGGCCGAGCCGATCGACAAGATCAACCCGACGTACGAAGAGACGCTCGGTGGACGCATCATCCGCGACCGCCTCTGGTTCTTCGCCGCGGGCCGGCAGGAGAAGCGCCAGAACGCGTTCCAGACCACCGGCACGAACATCCCGTACATCAACGGCGTCGAGGACAAGCGCTACGAGGTCAAGCTCACGGCGAACATCCTCTCCAACCACAGCCTGGTGGGCTCGTACATCGACAACGCGACCGACGAGACCAACAACCGGTTCGGCAGCATCGTCGACCTGGCCAGCCTCTCGAACCGTTCGCTGCCGCTGACGCTCAAGTCGCTGCACTACAACGGCGTGATCACCACGAACCTCCTCGCCGAGGCGCAGTGGAGCGAGCGTGACTTCGCGTTCGTCGGTGGCGGCGCGACCTCTCGCGACATCATCAACGGCACGCTGCTGCGCGACTTCGACACCTCGCGCCGCGCCTGGTCGCCGACGTTCTGCGGCGTCTGCCCCGACAAGGAGCGCAACAACAAGGACCTGCTGGCCAAGGTGTCGTACTTCCTGTCGACGTCGAAGCTCGGCAGCCACAGCATCATCGGCGGCTACGACGACTTCCACGAGCTGCGCAACGAGAACAACTACCAGTCGGGCAGCGACTTCCGCCTGTTCGGCCAGTTCATCTACGACGACCCGAACGGCATCAACATCCGCGTGACGCCGAGCACCGCGGCCGGCCTGCACAACCGCTCGTTCATCGAGTGGGATCCGGTCACCGCGCAGTCGGTGACCTCCGACTTCGGGACGCGCTCGTTCTACGTCAACGACAAAGTCGACCTGAGCACGCGCATCAACCTCAGCGTCGGCCTTCGTTACGACAAGTCGGACGGCAAGAACCAGGCTGGCGTGCCCACTGTCAACGACTCGCGCTTCAGCCCGCGCCTGGGCGTCCAGTTCGACCCGTTCGCGAACGGCAAGCACCGCTTCTCCGCGAGCTACGGCCGCTACGTGGCCAAGATCGACCAGGGTCCGGCCGACTCGACGTCGCCGGCCGGCCGTCCTTCGTACTACTACTACGAGTACCTCGGACCGGCGATCAATCCCGTCGGCACGCCGGTCAACCAGCTCGTCCCGACCGCGGAAGTCATCCGCCAGGCGTTCGCCTGGTTCACCTCTGTCGGCGGCACGAACGCGAACAACCTCAACTACAGCCTGTCGGTGCCGGGCCTGACCGAGAAGATCGTCGGCACGCTCGGCACGCCGTACATGGATGAAGTGACGGTCGGTTACGGCATTCAGCTCAACGAGAACGCGTATCTCCGCGCCGACGTGATCCACCGCAACTGGTCGGACTTCTACGGCATCGTCCGCGACACCACCACCGGCCAGAACCTCACGCCCACCGGCAAGAAGGTCGACGTCGGCATCATCACCAACGTCAACGACGGCCTCTCTCGCGAGTACAACGGCCTGCAGCTCCAGGGCAACTACCGCTTCATGCAGCGCTTCACCCTGGGCGGCAACTACACGTACTCGAAGCTCGAGGGGAACGTCGAAGGTGAGACGTTCAACAACGCCACCGGCTTCAACGGCGACAAGGAGTATCCGGAGTACCGGAACTTCGACCGCTTCCAGCCGACCGGCGCGCTGAGCGCCGACATCCCGCACCGCGCCAACCTGTGGCTTCAGTACGAAGCGCCGATCCCGTACGGAGCGCTGAACCTCTCCGTCCTCGAGCGCTATCACTCGGGCGCGCCGTTCCAGGCCGTGGCCACCGTGGCCACCGCCGGCTACGTCACCAATCCGGGCGGCTACTACAGCACCCCGCCGGCGTCGGTGAACTACTACTTCTCCGACCGCGGCGAGTACCGCCTCGACAACATCAGCTCCACCGACCTCAAGGCCCAGTACACGTTCCCGATCAGCCGCGCCAGCCTCTTCGTGAGCGCCGACGTCGTGAACGTGCTCAACGAGCAGGGAGTCGAGTACGCCGCGACGTCGCTCGGCAATGTCGTCGAGCAGCGCGTCTACACCAGCCGGAACGCCAACGCCGTCTGCGGCGGCGCCCGTTGCGTCGCGTTCAACCCGTTCACCGACACTCCGGTGGAAGGCGTGAACTGGGGCAAGGACCCGAACTTCGGCAAGGCCACGAACCAGGAGGCCTACCAGCTTCCGCGTACGTATCGCTTCACCGTCGGCGTCCGCTTCTAAGCTTCCGATTCAGCAGCATCCCGAAACGCCCCGCAGCGATGCGGGGCGTTTTTTTGCCGCCTGCTGTACGCCGCGCTGGACACCGGCTGTCAGGATTAGTCGACGATTGGCCCCTCGGATCCTTTGCGCCCGGCGCAAAGATCGAATCAGCCTCGGCAGCCATCCTCCTGATTCAGAATGCGTTACGGCGCCGGTCCGATTTGTCGCCGGGCCAGCACTCGCATTGCACCGTGTCGGCGCGGCATGGAAGAGGAAGCGCTCCACGAGCGGACCACGGCAGACGAGCGGCTGTGGCTCGGAATCATGGCAGCTCTCGCCATCGCGGCGCGAATCTGGCTGATTTTCGGGTTCCGGATCGACTCCGACGAGCCGCAGCACCTGCACGTCGCGTGGGGCTGGACTCATGGCTTCCTGCCGTACCGCGACGTCTTCGACAATCACCTGCCGCTGCTGCACGTGCTGTTCGCGCCGGTGATGGCGCTCGTGCCGGAGAGCTCCACGGCCTTCACGCTGATGCGGCTGGCGATTGCGCCATTCGCAATTGCGTGCGCGTGGCTGCTCTTCCTGTTCGCCCGGCCGTGGCTCGGCTCGCGCACCGCGGCCGTGGCCGCGCTGGCGTTCAGCGTCATGCCGCCGTGGCTACCGAAGAGCGTCGAGTTCCGCAACGACACGCTGTGGATCTTCTTCTGGCTGGCCGGCCTCGCGCTGCTCACCCGCCGGCGCGGACCGGCGCATCTCCTCGCCGGGATCGCATTCGGGCTCTCGCTGCTCGCGTCGATCAAGGCCGTTCCGCTGCTGCTGGCACACCTGCTGGCGATCGCGGTCGAGCGGCGCACGATCGATACGCACGCGGCGGCGCGGACGGTGCTCGGCACGGCCATTCCGCCGCTGGTCTGCGGCCTCGCCGCGGCGGCATTCGGCGCGCTCGACGCGATGATCTACGACACGCTCCTCTTCAACGCAGCCGCACCGATCCCGGCCGCGCGGCGGATCGGAGGGGCGGTGACGTTCGCCGTCATCGGCGTCATCACGTTTTATCTCGCCCGGCGGCGTCCGCGCCCGGGCAACATCGGCACACATCTCGGCTTCTTCGCGTTCTGGTACGCGACGCTTCTGCTCGGGTTCTGGCCGATCCTCACCGCGCGCGACTTCCTGCCGCTCGTGCCGCTGGCCGGTCTCGCGCTCGCCATCGCGTTGCGCGACGTGCCGGTCCGTCGCGCGCTCGCCGCGGCAGTGCTCGGAGGGATCGCGACGGCGCTGCTTTACGCGCGCGTGTGGCGGCCGGCTGACGTCACGCGCGAGGAGTTCGTCGACCAGACGGTCGGCCTCACGGCGCCGGGCGACTACGTCCTCGACCTGAAAGGCGACGCGATTTTCCGGCGGCGGCCGATCTACTACATCTATGAGGACGTCGGCCGTGCCCTGACCGCGAGCGGCTCGCTGCCCGATCGCGGCCCCGAGCAGATCGCTGCGACCGGCTGCTGCGCGGCGATGTGCGACTCGCCGCACCTCCCGCCGCGGACGCGGGCCTTCCTCAACCAGCATTTCATCGGCAGCGGTCCGCTGCGCGTCTGCGGGGCCGAGATCACCGGCACCGCGTTCGACGTGGCGGTGCCCCAGACGTACGCCGTCGAGACCGGCGCACCGGAGCAGGTCCGGATCGACGGCACCCCGTACAGGGGTCCGCGCAGGCTGAGCGCCGGACGCCACACCATCGACCGCGGCGGCAACCCGCGCGTGACGGTGCTGTGGTGGCGCGCGGCAGCAAAGGAGAACGTATGAGCGGAGCACGCATCGCCATCCTCATCCCGGCGTTGAACGAAGAGCAGACCATCGCCGACGTCGTGCACGCCTTCCGCGCCGCCTGTCCTGCGGCGCAGATCATCGTCTTCGACAATGCCTCCACTGACGGCACGGCGCGCCGCGCCAGGGCCGCGGGCGCCGAGGTGCGGTACGAGCCGCGGAGAGGCAAGGGACATGTCGTGCAGGCGATGTTCCGCACCGTCGAGGCCGATGTCTACGTTATGGTCGACGCCGATGCCACGTATCCCGCCGACCGCGTGAACGACCTGATCGCGCCGATCCTCAACGGCAGCGCGGACATGGTCATCGGCTCGCGGCTGCACCGCCGGAGCAACAGCGAGTTCCGCGCGCTGAACCTCCTCGGCAATCTCTTCTACGCCACGCTGCTCCGGCGTCTGTTCGGGATCCGGATCACCGACCTCCTCTCCGGCTACCGCGCCTTCAGCCGCCGCCTGGTGAAGAGTGTTCCCCTGGTGGGAGGCGGCTTCGAGACGGAGGCGGAGATGACGATCAAGTCGGTGCACCGCGGCTTCCGCGTGACGGAGATCCCGGTGTCGCTCGTCTCGCGCCCGGCGGGCAGCACCTCGAACATCCGCATCGTCCAGGACGGGGTGCTGATCCTGAACGCGATGGTGGCGCTGTTCCGCGACTACAAGCCGCTCACGTTCTTCGGCGTGCTGACGCTGCTCCTCGCCGCGGCCTCCGGCGCGTCCTTCGTCCTCGGCCACACCCCCGCCGCGCTGGCGCTGGCGCTCCTGGCCTGCGCCACCACGGCCACCGGCACGATCCTCCACACCATCGCGCGGCACTTCCAGACGCTGGAGACCCAGATGCAGCGTCTGGTCGAGGATGCGCTGCAGACCGGCGGCGGACGCGACGCCCGTCCGCCCCAGTGGCTCCGCCGGAGCGACGAGCCGCTGGCCGCTGCCGAAGTGGCCCGTCCACAGCCGGAGCTCATCCCGGAGCGAAGGGTCTGAAGCGGACCGGCGGCGAGCGCCGCGCCGCTGGACCCGTTGCTAGACCCGCGGCTCCGCCATCAGCGTCCGCAGCGCCGCATTGAGCTGCTCGGCGGTCTGGAAGTATCCGGCCACGTCGGGATCGATGCGCATGAGGACGGTGGTGCTGTTCTTCGGCGTGTAGTACTTGCCGCGCACGCCCTTGGTGAAATCGAAGTCGTACTCAGGGCGGAGGTCGTCGTCGTCGCGGATCTCGTCGGTCTTCTTGTTCATGTAATTTCGACGTTCGGCTTTCGTCGCATGCCGTGCACTGATGATGCGGATTTTGTCGTTGCGCGTCGTGTGACTGACGACGAGCACTTCGTTGAACGCGGTGCTTCCGTAGGTGATCTCGCGCAGCTCGGCGGCCGAATGATCGAGGTCGTCGAAGGTGACGGCGAACGGATCGGCGAAGACGGCGGCCGCTTTGCTGAAGGGTACGCCGTGCTTCATCACGTTGAGCTCGGCCTTGCCGTCATCCCATTCGAAACCGTCCCACTGCACGCGCCCGAGGCTACCTCGGTGTTACTGAATTCTGCAATCGGGGCAGTGGGCGCGGAGACGCTCGAAGGTCCAGATCCCATAGGTATGGCCGTCGGACCAGTTGGGCTGTAGGGCGTAGTTGCCGATCGGATCTACGCCCTGTAGAACGAACGAGGCCGGCGTGTAGCGCTGCGGGAGCCCGCCCGCCATCCGGCCGAACAGGTCCGGCTCGCCGGAGCAGACGGCGCAGGGGCAGGCGCGGCGGAGCTCTTCGAGCGGATAGTATGATTCGTGACCGTCGTCCCAGACGACGACGAACAGATCGCCGATTACCTGATATGAACGTGGGCGCATGCCGACTTACAAACTGACGATCGAGTACGAGGGCACTCGCTATTCCGGTTGGCAGGCGCAGGGTAACACGCAGAAGACCATCCAGGGCCATCTGCTCCGCGCCGCCCGAGACGTGCTCGGCGACTGCGATATCGGCGGCGCCGGACGCACCGACGCCGGCGTCCACGCGTCCGGCCAGGTGGCGCACCTGCGCTCGCACAAGCCGCACGATCCGCTGCAGCTCGCGCGGAAGCTGAACGACCTGCTGCCCCACGACATCAGCGTCCTCGACATCTCCCGCGCCCGCGACAACTTCCACGCGCGGCACGACGCACAGTCGCGCGTCTACCTCTACCAGGTGGCCACGCGGCGCACCGCGTTCGCGAAGCCGTTCGTCTGGTGGATCAAGGACCGGCTCGACTTCGAGGCCATGCAGCGCGCGGCCGCGGCGCTCCCGGGGCGCCATGACTTCTCCGCCTTCACGGACAAGCGGCTGAAGGAGGAGGACTCGCGCATCGTCGTGGTCGACCGCGCGGAGCTGGTGCGCGACGGGGAGCTGATCCTCTTCCGGATCGCCGCCTCGCACTTCCTCTGGAAGATGGTGAGGAAGCTGACGTCGTTCCTGGTCGAGGTCGGACGCGGAAACGAGCGCGAGCTCGCCTCGCGCCTGCACGCCAAGGGCGAGCCGTGGTCGCCGACGGCGCCGCCTTCCGGCCTCTTCCTCGAGTCGATCGTGTACGACGGTGAGGTGTTCGACGCGCCGTTGCAGGCGGTCGTGCCGGTGCCGGCGTTCGCGCGGAGAAAGCGTTGAACGAGGCGCAGCTCGTCGCCCGCGTGCGCGAGCTGTTCTCGACACGCATCGGCGACGACGCGGCCATCGTCGGCGACCAGGTATTCACGACCGACCTGCTGGTCGAGGACGTCGACTTCAGGCGCGCCACGCCGCCGCGTTCGATCGCGCGCAAGAGCCTGGCCGTGAATCTCTCCGACCTCGCGGCCATGGGCGCCGCGCCGTCGATCGCGCTGCTCGCGCTGGCGCTGCCGGCGTGGGCGATGGAAACGGTCGACGAGATGCTCGTGGCGTTCGCGGAGTCGGCGAAGGAGCACGGAATCGAGATCGTCGGCGGCGATTTCTCGCGCGGCGACAAGCTGACGGTCGCGGTGACCGCGGTCGGCCGCATCGTCACGCGCCCGCTGCTGCGGAGCGGTGCCAAGCCGGGCGACCGCGTTTACCTCTCGCGGCAGGTCGGCGGCAGCGCCGCCGGCCTGCAGCTCCTCGGCAGGGACCTGTCCTCGTACGGCTACGCGGAGCGTGAGCTCGCCGAGTCGGCCATCCGGAGACAGCTCGATCCGGAGCCGGAGCTGGCTCTCGGCGTACGCCTCGCCTCGATCGCGGAGGTGACGTCGTGCATCGACGTGTCCGACGGGCTCTCGACGGACCTCCACCACCTCTGCGCCGCCTCGGCGTGCGGTGCCGAGATCGACAAGGAGCGCATCCCGGTGTTCCAGGACCTCCTCGCCTGCGGCCCCCGCCTCGGCATCGCCGTCGGAGACGCGGTGCTCCACGGCGGTGAGGAGTACGCGCTGCTCTTCACGTCATCGCTGCCCGAGTCGCAACTGAGCACGCGCGTGGGGCGGCCCGTCTACGCGATCGGCAGGATGACGCGCGACCGCGGCGTGCTGCTGAAGGAGAACGGAAAGACGCAGCCGCTCGAGCCGAAGGGCTTCGATCACTTCGCCTGACGGCGCGGCTTACTTCGAGCGGCGGATGTTCGAGGCGGCGACCGCGCAAACGAACGCGCCGACGCCGAGGGTGGTGCGGATCGCGTGGGCGCGTCCCCAGTTCTTCACCAGCGACTGCGAGCGGTCGCTCGGATAGTCGGTGGCGGGCTGCGCTTCCAGCTCCTTGTTGATCGGCACCGTCACCATGATCGTCGCCGCCAGCACGCCGGCCAGTGCGATGGCCGAGGTCGAGTCGAGGATCCGGCGCGCGGCGCCGTCGGTGCGCGGCGATGCGATGGCGAGCGTCACCGCCGTGCCGAGCGCCACCGGACCGATGGCGTTGAAGTAGCTGGCGGTCTTGAGCGGGTCGAGTGGTCGGCCACCCTTGGCGGGAAGCTCTTCCTTCCAACCCGGGACGAGCGCGGCGTCGCCGAACCCGAGTGATCCGGCCAGCAACCCGGCCGAAGTGAGGTTGATGAAACGAATTGCCGATTCGATGGTGCGGTTCACGAAAGTAAGTATACGAAAAGGGCGGTCGTAATGACCGCCCTGCATCGCCGATGCCGCTTCCGCGCGGCCCGCGCCTACTTCTGCAGTTTCTTCTCGAGGTCCTTGAGGCGCGTCTCCAGCTCGCGGATGCGCACCTGCAGGTCGCCGCAGTCGCCGCCCGCGCGCTCGATGCGGGCGCGCCACTCGGGGCTGTTGAACTGCCGCGTCAACTCTTCGATGTCGCCGCCTTCGAACAGCCGCGGTCCGTCGCGCTCGACCACGCTGGCCACGATGGTCTGGCGGCTCTTCCCGCGGAGCACTTCCAGGCGCGCGGTCTCCCCGTCCTTCTTGTCGCGCAGGCCGTGGCGCAGGTCGGAGCTGGAGTCGATCGACGTGCCGTCGATGGAGAGGATGATGTCGCCGACGTGCACGCCCGCCTTGTCGGCGGGGCTGCCGTCTTCGACCGAGCCGACCAGGACGCCGGCGTCTTTCGAAGCGCCGTACATCTCGCGCAGCTCGGGGGTGAGGTCGACCAGCGTCACGCCGAGGAAGGCACGCTTGCCGCCGAAGAGATCGCCGTTGAGGCGGATGAGGTCACCGTCGGAGCTGGAGACCACCTTGCCGTCGCGGATGACGACGGTCCGGCGGATCGGTCCCTCGGCGTACAGCGACGCCGCGAACAGGAGCAGTGCAATGGGTAGCAGTCGTGTGGTCTTCATGAATGTCCTTTAGTCGTAATTTCGTAGTGATGCGGGTTGAATGGCGGAGTCGACGTCCATCTCGACCCGTGTGCCGTCGTCGTTCTCGAGCACGACCACCGGCTCCGTTTCGCGGGCGGCTTTCTTCACCGCCTCCAGCTCCGCCTGGATCTTCTGCTGCTCCGCGCGCAGTTCCGCCACGTGCCGGCGCTGCGCCTGTTCAATGACCGCGGCGTTGACGAGCAGGACGAGGCATGCCGCGATCGTCACCGCCGCCGCCAGCCGCCACCCGGCCGGCCAGGCGAAAGGGACGCGGCTCTCCTGATGCCGCGCCTTTCGCAGCACTTCAGAGGTGAATGCGGGCGATGCCTTCGCCCGCGGCAGCACGCGCATCCAGCCGCCCAGCTGTGAGTCGTTCATCAGTCTTTCCTCCGATCCACCACGGCGCGAGATGCCGCCGCAGCAGATCCCTGGCGCGCGAAATGCGCGACTTGACCGTGCCCGGCCGAACCTGCAGGGCACTCGCAATCTCTTCGTAGGACCACTCCTCGATCTCGTACAGCACCAGCGGCGCGCGATACTTCACCGGCAGCCGGTCCAGCGCCGCCGTCACCTGGCGCTGGATCTCGTCGACCATCAGCGACGAGTCGGGGGCCGGCTCGCTGTTGCGCGTGCTGGCGTGCAGCCGCGGCAGGAGCAGGTTCCACCGTCTCTCGCGCCGCACCTCGGTGACCACGAGGTTCGTCGCGATGCGGAACAGGTACGGCCCCAGGCGCTCCCGCTCCCGGTAATTCGCCGCGTTGCGGTACAGCCGGACGAACGCGTCCTGCGCGATCTCCTCGGCCCGGTCCCGGGACCGGACCAGGTGCGTCAGGTAGTTGACCAGCGAGTCCTTGTGGCGATCGACGATCAGAGTGAAGGCGTCGTCATCGCCCTCGCGTACCCGCTGCATCAACCGGTCGTCCGTCTCGACGTGCATCTGTGTGATGAACGAACGATTTTGCGAAAGGTTCCGGGTGCTTTGCGGTCACCGCCTCGAGTCTTCGAGCTGCTTGATGCGGTTGACGATGTCCCGGTAGTTGGAGTTCATGCCGTAGACCTCCATGAACGCCTTCTGCGCGTTCTCGGTGTCGCCGACTTCCTGGTAGGCGGAGGCGAGGTCGTAGAGAAGGCCCACGTGCTCCTCCTCGGTGATCTCCGGCATCTCCAGTCCCTTGCGGTACCACTTGATGGCGAGCTGGGGCATGCCCTTCTCGAGGAAGCAGAGCCCGAGCATCGACGCGCACTCGACGGCGCGCTTGGGGTCCTTCGAGGCGAGCTGGAACTCGCCGATGGCCTCGTCGATGAGGCCCATCTCCTTGTAGGCGATGCCGAGGTTGTAGTGGGTGTCGTAGTCCTCGGAATCGAGCTGCTGCTCGACGCCCTTCTTGAACTCCTTGAAGATCTCCTCGAGCGACTGCTCCTCCTCGGAGAGCGAGATCGACTCCTCTTCGTCGGCCAGCTCGGACTCCAGCTCGGCGGCGAGGTCGAAGAAGTTGTCCTCATCGGCGAAGAGGTTCTCCTCCTGCACGACCGAGGCGCTCATCGGAGCGGGAGTTGGCGCGGCCGGCGTCGCCGCGGCGGGACGTGGCGGCGGGATGGCGAAGTCGTCGTCATCGTCCGGGATCGCGGAGAGCAGCTCGTTCTCGATCTCGTCGCGGGAGAGCACCGGCGGCCGGGGAACGGCCGATGCCGCGGCGGAAGCGGCCGACTCGACGCGCTGGCGGCGCGACTCCACGTCGACATTGCCGGGAAAGCGGGCGGTCAGCGTGTCGAGCTTCCGGCGCGCCTCCTCGAACAGCTCCTGCTCGATGTAGAAGTCGACTTCGCCCAGCTCCTCGAGCGGCAGCTCGTCGATGGCCGGTTCTTCCGCCTCGACGCCGAAGAACGGCTCGCTCGCGGCGGCAGCAGCAGGCTCCGGCTCGAAGGCAGCAAATGCCGGCTCGAGCTGGGGCTCCGGCTGGGGCTCCGGCTCGGGCTCCGGTTCGGACAGGTCGAACGACTGCTCTCCAAACGACTGCTCGCCGAAGGAGAACTCGTTTCCGGAAAGCTGTTCGACCGCTTCCGGGCCGGCGATCAGGTCGGCGGGAGGCGACGTCGTGAAGAAGTCGTCCACCGGCTCGTTGGCGAGGAGCGAGAGCTCCTCCGCTGCCGGCAGCTCCTCGATCACCGGTTCCTCGAACGACTCCTCGACCAGCTCTTCCGGCGCCTCGTCTGCAGTCGCCGGCGCCGCTTCGGCCGGCTCGCCGAGCGTCGCCTCGTCCATGAACGACTGTTCGAGGAGCGATCGCGATGCATTGGAGTCATCCAGCTCCGGACCGAGCTCGATCTCTTCCTCGGCGGCGAGCGCGCTCACCGGCGCCGGCTCTTCGAGATCGAACTCCAGCTCGCCGGCGGGCGCATCGAGGTCGAAGCTGATCTCGCCCGACGATTCGGGAGCGAAGTCGTCGAGGGAGATCTCCTGCGGCGCAGGCGCCGGTGCGGGCCGCGGCGCGGGCTGCTCGACCGTCGGCGGACGGACGGCGCGCTTCGGCGCGGGCTCGAACGACTGCCCGCGCGAGATGAACTCGTTCTTGACCGCGCCGATCCCGATCGTGTCGGCGCGCTCTTCGAGCACCGCCACGTAGGCCTGGGCGGCCGTGCGCGCGGCGTCGTTCTCGCCTTCCTCCAGGAGGATGCGGAACAGCCGCTCGTGCGCGGTCAGGTTCTTCGGGGCCCGCTCCAGCACGGCGCGGAGGTGCTCGGCGGCCTTCTCGGCGAGGCCGTACTTGGCGAAGACCTCCGCCTCGGTCAGGTGCTCGGTGATGAAATCGAGGTCGTCGCCGCTCCCCTCTTCGAGCTCGGCTGCCGCCAGCTCGACCGCGGGCATCAGGTGCTGCA
>Ga0207662_10001357_pt1 | contig 11822 bp, 7 predicted proteins | sample KBSS33LmetaG_FD_184338 | JGI IMG/M metagenome (GOLD analysis project Ga0207662, IMG submission 184338) | Switchgrass rhizosphere microbial communities from Kellogg Biological Station, Michigan, USA - KBS S3-3L metaG (SPAdes) (version 2) | ecosystem: Host-associated > Plants > Roots > Rhizosphere... | reverse complement strand
GCCTCACGAGTCACGCGCTGGTCGCGCCGCCCCGGCGCGAGCGATCCCGAGCAGTTCGCGGAATGGATCTCGTTCGTCGAGACACGGGATTACGTGCGTGCAGTCGTGCGAAATCGCGCCGTGTACGCAGTGTTGTACGGGCTATGAACGCACTGCCGTACTCCGTACGACGTATCACGACGTAACCGGACTGGCACCCGAGCCCCACGAATGCGAAGCCGCTCCGGCGAGAGATCTCTCGCCGGAGCGGCTTCTTTCACGAGGAACCGAGACGCATTCGTGTGGCGTCCCCCGGGTCCGCGTACCGAGTACGACGTACTCGGTACGGCAGTGCCTGCCTTACCAGCCCGGTACCAACTGGAAGCCCCAGATCCATCCCTTCGTCGGCCGCTGGAAGGGATGCGCGATGTACGCCTCGAGGATCGCGTAGCCGAGGACGTTGAATCGGGCCGAGACGCCGGTGCTCACGACTGGAGTCCGATACTTGAGGTCGTTCGCGGCCGCGCTGAAGCTCGGACGAGTCGCGCCATTCCACGCGATGCCCGCGTCGACGAACGGCGCGACCGTGAGCGGAAGGAAGGGCACGTTGAACAGTCCGTACTCCGGAACGCCGAACACCGGGATGCGGATCTCGAAGCTGGCGACGGCGAGCTTGCTGCCGAGCAGGCGGTCGAACGACGCGCACGTGTAGAGCGACCCACCGTTCTGCGCTCCGCACTCGGCCTGGTCGAAGGAGCCCACGCTGTAGCCGCGCATGAGCTGCTCCTCACCCAGGAAGAGCGGATAGAGCGTGGTGGAGTCGTCAGCGCTCTTGCCGTAACGGCCGTAGTGCAGGCCGCGGAAGGCGAAGGTGATCGGGCGCAGGAACAGATACTCGCGGTAGTCGGCGAGCGCGGTGGTGAAGTTCAGGGTCCCTACGGTCGGCGTGACCTCGAACCGGTAACGCGAGCCCTGGATCGGACCGGTGAACGCCGAGTACGACCTGTCGCCGATGAGCGCGAGGCTCGCCTGGCCGTAGTAGATCGGGGCACGCGATGCCGTGTCCACGACTCGCTGGTCGTAGACGTAGCCCGACCCGTCGATGATCATCTGCTGGATCTGCGTGCTGAACCCGAGACGGGTCCCCGACAGGCTGAACTCGATGCGCTTGGTGGACGAGAAGGGATATGCCGTGCTGAATCCCGCCTCGTCGATGAAGATTCGCTGCAGGTAGAGGTTCTGCTGGAAGAACCCGTTCCCGACGTTCTCGTAGTTGAGATAGCCGGTGAGATACGGCACGTGCTGCACGCTCGCGCCGTAGTTCCATCGGTGCTTCAGGTTCTGGTAGATGAGCTGTGCCCCGATGTCCTGCACCGTGCCGTTGGCCTGCACGCCGAGCCCGATCTGCCGGTCGCTGAGCTGGTCGCCGAACAGGAACGACACGCCGCCGGCCACGCCGGTACCGAACGGTCCGCCCGCGGTGACGCCGACGGTCGGCTGGCCGACCGCGTCGAGCGAGAACGTCGAGCGATACGGTGAGTAGGTGAAGTCCTCGCCGGTGGCGAGGCCCGTGACCGGATCACGCAGGTAGTTGGTCACCGTGGCGCGGCCCGGCGTGTCGCCCGGCGGGAGCACTCCCGCATTCGCCACGGCGACTCCGGCGACGAGCGGCTCACCGTGCGTGCGCGTCGAGTCGAGCGCGTACACGGCGTAGCCCTGATCCTGGAACACCGAGAAGAGCATGCGTCCCGTGGTCGGCGCGACGGTGAGCGCGGGCGAGATCGCCGTGATGCCGCTCACCCCCGTCGACAGCCGCGTGACGCGAGAGACCGCGCCGCTCGCGAGCTCGAGCCGGTAGATGTCGCTGAACCCGTCCTGATCGCCGATGAAGAACAGGCTCTTCCCGTCCGGCGAGTACTGCGGGTTGATGTGCTTCCCCTGCGTGAACGGGGAGAACACGCTCACCTGTCCCGACGCGACGTCGATCGTCGCGAGCTGGAGTGGTGAGAACACCATCTTGGTGAAGTCCGTCGTCGGACCGCGATCGGTCGCGAAGGCGATCGTCTTCCCGTCCGGCGACCAGGCCGGCTGGATGTCCGCGTTTCGGTCGTTCGTGAGCTGCCGGACGGTGCCGGCTGCCAGGTCCAGCAGGTACAGATCGCTGATGCCGCCGGACATCCCCGAGAAGGCGATCGTCTGCCCGTTCGGCGACCAGGCGATGTGCGTCACGGAGCCGACGCCGGGCACGCGCACACGGCGCTCGATGTTGCCCGAGGTGACGTCGAGCATCGCGATCTCGTGGTTGCCCTCGGCCTGCGCCACGAACGCGAACTTCTTGCTGTCCGGCGACCAGGCGCCGGACGTATTGATGAAGCTGATGGCGTCGAAGTGCGAGTCGCTCGTCGGGCCCGCGAGCTTCTTGATCACGCGGCCGGTCGTGGCGTCGGCGACGAACAGCTCGATCTCGAACAGACTGCGCCGCGCGTAGAACGCGACGAGCTGGCCGTCGGGGCTCACCGTCGGCGCGAGCGCCATGTCGCCGGACTTGCGGCCGGTCTGAAGGATCGGATCACCCGCGCCGTTCGGGCGCGTGCGGCCCTCGAGCACCGGGAGATAGGCCCGGCGCGTCGCCGAGATCCAGTCCTTGGACAGCGAGTCCGTGCTGACGCCGAGCACGCGGCGGATCCCTTCCTCGAAGCCGATGCGCAGCGACGTCCGATAGACGTCGACCACCGCGCGGTCACCCCACCGGCCGCCGACGTACGCCCACAGCGCCTGTCCGTAGCGGTACGGGAAGAAGCGTGCGTCGTTCGTGAGCTGCTTGATCGTCGGGAGATTGTCGCGCTCGGCCGCGTCGCGCAGCCACATCGCCGTGAGCGGATCGTCGCGCCCGAGCGAGAAGTACTCGGCCATGCCCTCGATCAGCCAGAGGGGCAGGGCGCCGAGCCGCGCGAGCCCACCGGGGCCCGCCTCGGCGACGCTGTACTGGAAGACGTGCACGAGCTCGTGGCCGAGCACGTGGTCGTTGTCGGCGTAGATGCCGGTGAACGGCATGATGACGCGGGTGCGCAACCCTTCGGTGACGCCTCCCGTGCCCTCCGACAGCTCCTCGCCGATCACGTTCGTCTGCTGGAAGTCGGGGTGGTCGGCATAGAAGACCACCGACTTCCGGTCGAAGGTGTGCCGGAAGCTGTCCGAATGTCGCGCGTACCATCGCTCGGCCAGTCGCGCGGCGTCGTGCACGACGAGCGATTCGGCGGGATAGTAGTACAGGTCGAAGTGCGACGACCGTACGAGCCGGAAGTCGAACTTCTCGTACTGTACCTTGTTGCGACCGAAGTACTGCGCTGCCACGGGGGCAGGCGCTCCAGCGAGGAGCGCACCGAGCAGGGCAAATAGCCCTGCGCGGCGGGGAGCGAAGGAAGTCATCGCGCGAATCCCGCGGAACGAACCGCGTCTGAGGATCGTGTCGAGTGCGCCGCGAAGCGACGCCTCGTACATGGAAGGGGCAAAGTTGGTGCCCCGCCCGCTTACCCTGACCGACCTGCACGAACGGTTGAAACGGTGCTCGACCAGCTTGCTGCGCCGGCAGCGTCAGTATGCGCTCGGGCCCGGTGCCTAACCTCGGCCTGGGCGCAACGGGACACAAGCGGCTGTTCGTCCCATATGCACGCCCTGTATTTGACACGTGATGCGCACGTCACCCCCTGTGCTCCCCGTCGGGGTGAACTGTCCCGTGTCGGCTGGCCGCTCTCACCCCAGTGCAGACGGTCGGAGGGGACGCTTTCATCCCCCGCCCAAGGGCGATGCCGCTCGCGCTAGTCCGCGTCGCCCCGGCGCATCCGTTTGGTCTCGCTCCGCTTTCGCTTGTCGCCGATCCGCTTCTCCTTCGAGGCGCGGGTGGGCTTCGTGGGACGCCGGCGCTTCTGCACCACGAGCGCCCCGCGCACCAGCTCCGCCAGCCGGGCCTCCGCCGCCTCCCGATTCTGCTGCTGACTTCGACGTGAGCTGGCGACCACCCGTAGCCACCCCTCGCCGTCGATGCGCGTCACCAGGCGGGCGGAGATGCGGGCCCTCCGCTCGTCGTCGAGCACGGTGCTCCGGGCGACGTTCCAGAGCAGCTCGATCCGGGTGCTCGACGTGTTGACGTGCTGGCCCCCCGCGCCGCCGGCACGCGACGCCCGGAACTCCAACTCCCAGCGTGGGATCGCCAGTTCCGCGGACACCTCCAACACCCCTTCCTTGCTCATCGCGTAACCCCTCTGGTGGCCGGTCGTCCAGCGAGATGAACAGTGGCAGAATGCCAGATTCGATCCTCCCCACCGCCTCTGGCACTTTGCGAGACGCGCCGTGAAACTCCCGACCCGCCTTCTCGACGAGGAACGAGCGTTCCTGCTGGACCCAGCGCGCCTCGTCCGCTGGGTCTACGTCGGGCGCCTCTCGATCGCCGGGGCGATCTTCCTCGCCGCGGTGATGGTCTGGCAGAACCCGGACACCGACGGCCGGAAGCTCCTCGTCGCGACGCTGGCGTTCGTCGCCTCCCTCATCGTCACCGGCGCGTCGGTCCTGTTCAGCGGATTCTACCACCGGAAGCTCAGCAACACCTTCTATTATCTCCAGGCGGTCTTCGACCTCCTGCTCGTCACTGCCGTCGTGCACGTGACCGCGACGAACGGGAATCCCTCCCAGTTCGCCGCCCTCTACATCCTGGTCATCGCCACGTCGTCGCTGCTGCTCCCGGTGGGGGGCGGGCTCCTCGTGGCCGCTCTGGGGAACGTGCTCTACGTCGCCGACGCGATCTGGAGCGTCGGGTCGCCGTTCACGGTCGGCGTCTGGCTGCAGCTCGGCGTCTTCGCCATCGTGGCGCTCGGAAGCGCGTACCTCAGCGCCAAGGTCAAGGAGCTCGGCGCGGGGACCGAAGCGGAGCTGGCGCACGTGCGGCTCCAGGCCGCGGACATCCTGCACAACATCCGCAGCGGGATCGTGACGATCGACGAGTCCGGCCGCCTCCTGTTCGCCAATCCAATGGCCGAGCAGTTGCTCGCGCTCGATCTCGAGACGATGCAGGGCAGGGACGTCCTCGGCCGCCTGCGGACGATCGCCCCCGAGCTGGGCGAGTCGCTGCAGCGCGCCGTGACGAGGCGGCTTCGCACGACCCGCGGCGAGGGCACGATCAGCGTCGCGGGGAAGCGCCTGTCCATCGGCGTGACGACCACCTACACCGACGGCGATGGCCTGCGGACCGACCGGACGGCGACCGCCATCTTCCAGGACATCTCGGATCAGAAGCGCATGGAGGTGCTCCGGCTCCGCGCCGAGCGCCTCGAAGGCGTGGCCGAGCTGTCGGCGTCGTTGGCGCACGAGATCAAGAACCCGCTCGCTTCCATACGGAGCGCCGTGGAACAGCTCTCGCGCTCGCCGTTCTCCGGCAAGGACGAGCAGACGCTGGCGCGACTGGTGATGCGCGAATCGGATCGCCTGAGCCGCCTGCTCTCGGAGTTCCTCGACTTCGCGCGCGTACGCGTCGCGCGGGTCGAGCCGCTCGACCTCGGACTGCTCGGCGAATCCGCGACGCGGCTCGCGGAAGCGAGCCCGAACCGTCCCGACGGCGTCCGCCTGACCTGCGATGCCGACCTGGGCGACTTCATCGTCGACGGCGACGAGGATCTGCTGCACCGGGCCGTGTTCAATCTCCTGCTCAACGCCATCCAGGCCTCGCCCGAAGGGGGCGAGGTGCAGCTGGCGGTGCGGCCGGCACTTCCGGAGCACGTCGGCGGCACGCGGTTCGACCACGGCGCCGTGATGCTCACCGTGACCGACTCGGGGAGCGGAATCCCCGACGAGGTTCGCGATCGCCTGTTCGACCCGTTCTTCACGACCAAGCCCGGCGGCAGCGGTCTCGGGCTCGCCGTCGTCCACCGCGCGATCGACGCACACCGCGGTCTCGTATTCGTCGACAGCAGCCCGGCCGGCACGCGATTCACCGTCGTGCTGCCTCGCGCCGAGCCGTCGCGCCGGCCTTTCGGCACTCCCACTTCCTCCGTCGCGGTGCTCACGTGATCGCTCTTCGCACCCCCAAAGTCCTCGTCGTCGACGACGAGCAGGGGATTCTCGAGTCGCTCGGCATCCTGCTGCGCAACGCCGGCTTCGACACCCACACCGCGCATGGGGGCCGGCAGGGCCTGGCGCAGCTGGCGTCGCTCCAGCCGGACATCGTGCTCTCCGACGTCCGCATGCCGGACGTGGGCGGCGTCGAGATCCTCGCCGCGGCGCGGCAGCAGAATCCGGACACGCCGGTGATTCTCATGACCGCGCAGGCGACGCTGCAGTCGGCGATGCAGGCGGTGAACGAGGGTGCCTTCTATTACATCCAGAAGCCGTTCGGCAACGACGAGCTGCTGGCGATCCTCAAGCGGGCCGGCGAGCATCGCGAGCTCCGCGTCGAGAACCGCTCGTTGCGCCAGGAGATCAAGCGCCACGCGCAGGCCGCGTCGGGGCGTCCCGTGGGCAACAGCCGGAGCTGGCTCGAGGTGCTTCGCCTCGCCGAGACCGTGGCGCCGACCGACTCCACGGTGCTGATCCAGGGGGAGTCGGGGACCGGTAAGGAAGTGATCGCTCGCTACATCCACGAGCTCTCGAGCCGCGGCGACAAGAGCTTCGCGTCGATCAACTGCGGCGCGCTTCCCGAGAGCCTGCTCGAGAGTGAGCTGTTCGGGCACGTGAAGGGGTCGTTCACCGGCGCGGTGAAGGACAAGATGGGTCTGTTCATGGCCGCCTCGAAGGGAACGTTCTTCCTCGACGAGATCGGCGAGACGACCCCCGCCACGCAGGTGAAGCTCCTCCGCGTCCTGCAGCATCGCGAAGTGATCCCCGTCGGCGCGACGGACCCGCTGCCGATCGACGTGCGGCTGCTCGCGGCGACGAACCGCGACCTCGACGAGGAGATGAAGCGCGGCGGCTTCCGGAGCGATCTCTACTACCGGCTGAACGTGATCGCCCTGCACCTGCCGTCGCTCCGCCAGCGCGCCGACGACATCCCGCTGCTGGCCGAGCACTTCCTCGCGCGCATCGCCGCGCTGCGTGGAGAAGAGCCGAAGACGCTCATGGAGGATGCGCTCGACGCGCTGGTGTCGTACTCGTGGCCCGGCAACGTGCGCGAGCTGGAGAACGCGCTGGAGCGGGCGGTCATCCTCACGTCGCGCGATTCCATCCCGGTGTCCGCGCTTCCCGAGCGCGTCACGGCGCGTGTGAGCGAGCCGCTCGTCGCCGACCGGCCGCCGGCGAACCCGACGCTCGAGGCGGTGGAGCGCGCGTACATCATGTGGGTGCTGCAGAGCGAGGGCGGCAACAAGAGCCGCGCCGCCGAAGTGCTCGGCATCGATCCGTCGACGCTCTATCGCAAGCTCTCGCGGTACGGCGTCGAAGCGTGACCCTCGCAGTGCCCCTGGATCGCGAGGATCTGTCGCGACCGGCCGCCACGGCTGACGCAGAACCGCGCCGCGCCACGGCGTGGTGGCCGGTCGCGCTCGTGTGCGTCGGCGCGCTCGCGCTCGCGACGGGGATCGCCGTCGTGGACGCGCTGCCCGTCGGAGTCGTGGCGGACGACTCGTTCTACGTCATCCTCGCCCGCGCGATCGCGGCGGGCGAAGGCTACCGGTACCTGAACGTGCCCGGACATCCGGCGGCGACGCACTTCCCGCCGGGCTACCCCGCGCTCCTCGCGCTGCTCTCGTTCGTCGTGCCCGCGTTTCCAGCGAGCGTCGTCGCATTCAAGGCGTTGAACGCCATCTTCCTCGCCGTGGCGTCGATCTGCGTGGCGCGGCTGCTGCGCTCGCGCGTCGGGCTCGGTGCGCCGTGGTCGATCGGCGTCGGCGCGGTCACCGCGGTGAGCGTGCCGCTGCTCATCCTCGGCAACCTCGTGCTGTCCGAGCTGTGCTTCCTCGCCATCGCGCTGACGCTGCTGCTCGCGCTCGAGCGGCTCGTCGACGAGCCGGTGCCGGCGTGGCGCGTGCTCGCGCTCGGCGCGGCCATCGGCGTGTGCGCGCTCGTGCGCACGCACGGCGTCGTGCTCGTGCCCGCGGCGGCGCTCGTGCTCGCCGCGCGGCGGCGGTGGCGCGACGCCGCGCTGCTGACCGGCGCCGCCGTCGTGTGTCTGCTCCCGTGGCAGCTCTGGACGGCGCGACATGCCGGCACGCTTCCGTCGCCCCTGCTCGGCATGTACGACTCGTACACCGCGTGGTGGATTCGTGGTCTGCGCACGCTCGGCGTCTCGATGATCCCGGAGACCGTGGCGAAGACGACGAGCGAGACGGGCACGATGCTCGCCGTGCTGTTCTCGCCGATGCGAGGCAGCGCCGCACACGCCGTCACGCTCGTCGCGCTCGCGATGCTCGCCGCTGCCGCGTGCATCGCGGCGTGGCGTCGGACGCCCGTCACGCTGCTCTTCCTCGCCGGCTATCTGGCGATCGTGATCGTGTGGCCGTTCCAGACGGCGCGCTTCGTGTGGACGGTGTGGCCGCTGCTGCTCGCGCTCGTCGCCGTCGGTGGATGGACCGCGCTCGGAAGGCCCGACTGGCGGGCGCCGCTGCGTGTCGCGCTCGCCGTGGCGTTCGTCTGGGTGGCCGCCGGCTACTCGGCGTACGAGATGCGCGGGATCCGCGGGCGGTGGTGGTCGAGCATCCCGCGCGCCAACACGCCGCGCATCGCCACCGCGGTCCGGTCGGTCGCCGCCCGCACCGCGCCCGGCGAGCTCGTGGCGACGGACTACGAGGGCGCGGTGTATCTCTATACCGGACGCCAGGCGCTGCCGATCATCACGCTCACGCCCGCTCAGTATCTGCGCGACTACACGCCGCGCGAGAATGCGATGGAGGGACTGCTGCCCGTGCTCGACGCCTACCCCGTCCGCACCGTGGTGGCCGGCGCCGGCAAGGCGTACGACGCGGCGCAATTCCTCGCCACGCAGTCTCCTTCGCGACTCCGCCTGCGAGAGCAGGTGGACGGCGGCGGCATCTTCACCGTGACCGCACGATGACCTCTGTTTCCTCTCCAGAACGCACGATGACCTCGCCAGACTCCCCGCCGCGCACGTTCACGCTGGCGGCGAAGCCGCGGGCACTGACGCCGCTCGATCCCGCGACGGTGACCCTGTCGGTGCTGATCCCGGTGTACAACGAGCTCAACACGATCGAGACGATCCTCGACCGTGTGCACGCCACGCCGGTGAGGAAGGAGATCATCTGCGTCGACGACTACTCGACGGACGGCACGCGTGAGCGCCTCGTCGCGCTCCACGAGGCGGGTTACATCGATCGGCTCGTGCTCCAGCCCGAGAACGGGGGGAAGGGCAAGGCGATCCGGACGGCCCTCTCCAACTCGACGGGGGACATCGTCATCGTGCAGGACGCCGACCTCGAGTACGACCCGGCCGACTGGCCCGTGCTGCTCGAGCCGATCATCGCCGGCAAGGCGGACGCGTGCTTCGGCTCGCGCTTCCTTGGCGGGCCGCACCGGGTGCTCTACTACTGGCACTCGGTCGGCAACACGTTGCTCACGCTGTGGAGCAACATGCTGACGAACCTGAACCTCACCGACATGGAGACCTGCTACAAGGCGGTCCGCGGTGAGCTGGCGCGGTCGCTCGTCGGCGAGCTCAAGTCCGACCGGTTCGGCTTCGAGCCGGAGATCACCGCTCGACTGGCGCGGCGCGACGCGCGCATCTTCGAAGTGCCCATCTCCTACGCCGGCCGCACCTACGCCGAAGGGAAGAAGATCAACTGGAAGGACGGCATCGCGGCCTTCTGGCACATCCTGAAGTTCAACGTCTTCGCATGACCGAACGGACGCGCCGCTGGCTGCTGCCGGCAACCGTCGCGCTGCTGGCGCTCGCCGCGTGCATCACCAGCCTCGGGCACGACTTCACGTACGACGACCGGTACGTGATCATGATGAACGACCGCGCGCACTCGCTGCGCGCGTTCTGGCGCTTCTTCGCGCAGAGCTACTGGCCACCGAAGTTCGGCGGCGACGGCTACCGCCCGGTGGTGATCCTGCTCTTCGCCCTGCAGTGGGTCGTCGGCGGAGGGGCGGCGTGGGTGTTCCATCTCACGAACATCCTGCTCGCGGTCGCGACGGCGCTCGCCGTCTACTGGATGGCGCTCGCGCTGCTGCCGCCGGTCGGCGCGTGGCTCGCCGCGGCGCTGTTCGCCGTGCACCCGGTGCACGTCGAGGTCACCGGCAACATGGTGGGGCAGGCGGAGCTGCTGGTCGGGCTCTCGCTCGCGATCGCGATGGGGGTGTACCTGCGCCGTCGTCGCGACGGCACGCTGGACACGCCCGCCGTCGGCATCCTCGCGCTGCTCTACGCCGTCGCGCTGTTCAGCAAGGAGCACGCGCTGGTGTTCCCGCTGCTGCTCGTCGCCGCCGAGTGGACGGTGATCGAGGACGCGCGGCCCTGGCGCGCGCGCGTCGTCGCGGTGCGTCCGCTCTTCCTCGCGCTGATCGCCGTCACGCTCGGCTGGGTGGCGCTCCGCGCGCGCGTCATGCCGGACGACTTCGCGGGCTTCGCGCCGTATGCCGCGTTCCGCTTCCTCAACATGGGGCCGGCGGCGCGCATCGGCACGATGATGCACGAGTTCCCACGCATCGCGCAGCTGATGCTGTTCCCGACGCGCCTGAGCGCCGACTACTCGCCGAACGACGTCATCATCGCGAACGGCATCGGCGTCGACGAGCTCCCCGGCATCCTCATCGTGCTCTGCACGCTGGTGCTGGCCGTGATGCTGCGCCGCCGCGCGCCCGTGGCGAGCTTCGGCCTGCTGTGGTTCATCGTCGCGTACGGGCCGGTGAGCAACATCCTCGTCGCCACGGGGATCGTCACCGCCGAGCGCACGCTGTTTCTCCCGAGCGTCGGCATCGTGCTCGTCGCGGCCGTCACGATCCGCTACCTGCTCGACGACGCGGAACGGCCCGCTCGGACGCTGGTGACGGCGGCGACGGCCGCGCTGCTGGTCCTCGGCCTGGGGAAGAGCATCGTGCGACAGCGCGTCTGGCACGACAACGACATCCTGTTCGACCAGACGGTGCGCGATGCGCCGCTGAGCTATCGGGCCCACCTGCTGCGTGGCCGCAACCTCGCGGTGAAGAAGCGGCTGCGCGAAGCCGAGGCGGAGCTGCGCCACGCGATCCGGCTCTTCCCCTACGACGCGGGCGCGACGGTCGACGTGGCGGAGGCCTACCGGCGGTCGGGCCTGTGCAAGCCGGCCATCCCGCTCTACGAGTGGAGCTTCGCCATCGACTCGACGCTCCGCGACGGCCGGCTGGGCTACGTCTATTGTCTATCGGTGATGGAGCGCTGGCAGGATACGCGGCAGCAGGCGTTCGCCGGCATGCGCTATGGCTTCCCCTGGGAGGGCAAGTACCTGCGCAATGCTGTGTTCGTTGCCGATTCGGCGCTCGGACGTCCCCTGAGGAAGCGACCCCCGATCTGATTCGGGGTGGGTCTCGCAAACTGCACCGGACCATGCAGAATCCTGCAACGAGGCAGGGCCAGGACCGGAGGCAGAAATCCGTAAGACGTTTAAATACAGCAGGTTACGACGATCCTACGGAGTGGTCCGCACGTTGCCCTAGTCCTGATTGGCTGCACGAACACCCAGCACTCCCGCCCGACGGCCCGCGATGCCGCGCCGTCATCCTCTACCATCCGGAGAGAGTCTCACATGAAGAGCATGCGCAAGGGCTTTACCCTGATCGAGCTTCTGATCGTCGTCGTGATCATCGGTATTCTGGCCGCGATCGCGATCCCGAAGTTCGCCAACACCAAGTCGAAGGCGTACATCGCC
>Ga0207662_10001354_pt1 | contig 11831 bp, 10 predicted proteins | sample KBSS33LmetaG_FD_184338 | JGI IMG/M metagenome (GOLD analysis project Ga0207662, IMG submission 184338) | Switchgrass rhizosphere microbial communities from Kellogg Biological Station, Michigan, USA - KBS S3-3L metaG (SPAdes) (version 2) | ecosystem: Host-associated > Plants > Roots >... | reverse complement strand
GACTCTTGAAGGTCACGGCCCCCTTGTGCGCGCTGTCTGCAGACCGCCTACGGCGCCTCCGTCCGCTGCTTCGCCGTCCGTAGCCCTTCCGCGACCCCCTGCTCGATGCCGCCCCGGATCTTCCCGAGCAGCACGCCCGAGAGCATCCCCGTCGGCGGGTCGATGCGGGCCCGGTACAGATCCACGAGATAGAACCCGCCCGGAGGCGCGGGCGCGTCCACGAGCGCGGTGAGGTCGAGGCCGGCCTGGAAATAGTGGCTGGCGTAGATCTGCTTCGAGGCCACAGCCGCGCGCGCCGCATCCGCGGGGTCCCGCCAGATCGTCAGGTGATAGATGGCGATGGTCGGCTTGGGCCCGAACTTGTCCTTCGTCCAGTAGAAGACGTCTTCCGCGCCCGCGAGCTGTCCCTTCGGATACTCCTCGAGGTACCGCTTCAGAGCGGGAGCGTATTCCACGAGGTAGGGTGACGCGCCCAGCACCTTGCGGAACTCGGCCGTCGTGTCGAGGGGCGACGCGTCGTCCACGTAGGTCGCCATCTCCGCGGTTCCGCCGCGCTGGTAGGCGATGACGTATTCCACGAGCATCTGCTTCATCAGTCCGGTGGCCCGCACCCGCGCGTCCGGCGCCTTCCAGTCCATCTCCTTCTGGATGCGTTCCACGGCGGAGCGCGCGAGCTTCAGATCGCAATCACCCACCTTGCACTTGCGGGCGGCGTCGAAGTCGCCGTCCTCGAGGGTCAGGCCGTCGAGGTCCGCGATCACGGGCGGCGTGTGGAAGCGCCCGATCTGGATCGTCGAGGGCCCGTTGCGGAAGCGCGCGACGTCGCGCAGGCGCTCGAGGTAGACGTCCTTCTTCGCGGCCACGCGCACGGCGCCGAAGGCCGCCATCTCCGGCTTGTCCGCGCCCGGGAGCTGCCGGGTCACCACGCGGCCCGCCTCGACGTCCGCCAGCTGCGCGTCGGTGAGCCCGATCGTGCGGCGCAGGAACGCGCGGACCGCGGTGTCCTCGGCCGCGGCCGGAAGAGCGGCGACGGCGAAGGCCGCGGCCAGGATCGCGCGGCGGGTGCTCGGAAAGGGCATCGTCGTTCCTCCGCGCAGAGCTTACAATGATCGGCTATGGTGACCGCGACCCGCGCCCTCCTCGGCGCGCTCTTCATTTCCTTGACCCTCTCCGCCTGCACGACCTCGCCCGACGACCCGGGCGACGACCTGCTCGCGAACCGCCGCCAATGGCAATCCCAGCACCTGACCAACTACCAGGTGCAGTTCCGCCTGAGCTGCTTCTGCATCACGGACGTGACCCAGCCCGTCACCCTGCAGGTCCGCAACAACGCGATCGTGTCCGTGACGCGCGTCGCCGACGGCGTGGCCGTGCCCCCCTCGAAGTGGGAGGGCATCTACTACACGGTCGATCAGATGTTCGCCCTGATCGCCGACGCCCAGGTCAAAGGGGCGGACGAGGTCCGCGTGGAGTACCACACGGAGCTGCGCTACCCCACGACCGTGTTCATCGACCAGAGCACCCGCCTCGCGGACGAGGAGCGGTGGTTCGAGATGAGCGACCTCCAGCCGCGCTGACCCCGTCGTTTGACACCTCGCGGCCGCGTTCGATAGCGTCCGGCCGTCCCCATGCGCCTGTCCCTTTTCGGGCTCGCCCTCGCCGCCGGGCTCGCGAGCGGGACGCCGCCGCCATCGCCGGCCGCGCGCCGCGAGGTGCGGCTCCACTACACCGCGCAGGACCGCGAGGTCGGCCGCTACCAATACGTGCCCGTCCGCGTTCCCGCGGGGGCCACGCGCCTCACCGTGGCCTACGCGTACGAGAAGGCCGGCGGCGCCAACGTGGTGGACCTGGGCCTCTACGAGCCGGGCTCACTCGATTTCGGCACGCCCGGATTCCGCGGATGGAGCGGCGGCGCTGCGTCCGAGATCACGGTGGGCACGAGCACGGCCACGCCCGGCTACTGGCCCGGTCCGCTGCCCGACGGGGAATGGCACGTCCTGCTCGGCCTCTACAAGGTGGGCCCGGCCGGAGTCGACGTGACCATCACCACCGAGACCTCCACCACTCCCGATCCGCAGCCCACGCCGACGCTGGCGCCGCGCCCCACGGGACCGCTGCGCGCGGGGCCCGCCTGGTTCAGCGGGGCGCTCCATCTGCACACCCGCCACAGCGACGGCGAGCTCTCGACGGCGGAAGTGTGCCGCCGTGCGCGCGAGGCCGGCCACGATTTCGTCGTGATCACGGACCACAACAACACGACGCACCAGCTCGATCCCGTCGACGTGCCGGGCCTGCTGCGCATCGTGGGCGAGGAGGTGACGACGCCCGGCGGGCACGCCAGCGTCCTTGGCCTCGGCGGCTGGCGGGACCAGGTGGACTTCCGGCTCATCGCGGGCGACGAGCGGATACGGGACCTCGTCCGGGCCGCCAACGATCGCGGCGCGCTGTTCGTGATCAACCATCCACGCGCGGACTGCCTCGGCTGCAACTGGGAGCACAACGTCTCCGCGGGCGTGGCCGGCATGGAGATCACGGCCGCGACGGCGGCGGAGCGGGGCGCCGCCCTCGGCCTCTGGGACTCGCTGCTGCAGATGAGGCGCCGCATCGTGGCCGTCGGGTCCTCGGACTGGCACCGCCTCGATCACCCCATCGGCACCGCCAGCGTCCGCGTGTGGGCGGCCGAGCTCTCCGAGCGCGGGATCCTGGACGCGATCCGCGCCGGGCACGTGGTCGTCATGGCCGACGGGGCGACGCCTCCACCCGAGTTGATCGTGCGCGCGGGTGAGGCGGAGGCTCGCGTCGGCGACGCGATCACGACGGCGCGCGGGACCACCGTGCGCGTCGAGGTGAAGGTGCCGTTCCCTCTCCCCGGTGGACGGGTGGATCTCGTCCATGACGGCGCCGTGGTGGCGTCGGCGCCCATCAGCGCGGGCGCGCCCATCTCGTTCCCGCGGGCGGTCACGAAGGCGGGCTACCTGCGCGTCCACGTCCAGACCGCGGACGGATCACCGGTCGCGGTGACCAACCCCGTCTACCTCGAGATGGCGGCGGCACGATGATCGCGAGGCGGATGACGCTCGCGGCCGCCCTGGTCCTGGCCGCGGCGGTCTCCACGGCCGCGCCCGACGATTCGCTCGTCACCCCCGTTCGCGTGGGCCGTCCCGACGCGCCCCTCGTCCTCCACGTGTGGGCCCAGCAGGATTACTCGCACCTGGCCGCGCGTCCGGCCATCGCGAACGTCTTCCGCGAGATCTTCGCGGAATGGGCGCGCGCCCATCCCGACGTGCAGCTCGAGATCTCCGTGATGCCCGCGCTCGAGATGCACAAGGCCAAGCTCCTGCTGGCCGCCGCCGCCGATCGCCTGCCCGACGTGGCCTCCGTGGACAGCTTCTGGATGCCGCTCTTCCTCGAGGGCCATCACGTGCAGCCGCTCGATCCCTACTGGCCGGCGGAGGACCGCGCGGACTACGTCCCCTTCGCGATCGAGGCGCTCTCGGACAAGGAAGGGCACGTCTACGGGATGTGGCACGGCACGGACTGCCGGATGCTGTATTACCGCAAGGACCTCGTGCCCGTGCCGCCGAAGACGTGGGACGAGCTGATCGCGACCGCCTCACGCCTCGCGCGCGAGAAACACATTGCCGGGTATCTCTACAACGCGGGGCGGTGGGAGGCGGCCGTCTTCGACCACCTGGGGATGTTCTGGGGGCAGGGCGGCCAGCTCGTGGACGACGCCGGGCGTCCCGTGTTCGGCGAGCCGCCCAGCCGCGAGAAGATGATCCGCGTCCTGTCCTTCCTGCGCGAGACGGTGGCGAGCGGCGCCTCCCCGCGCGCCGTGCTCGGCCACAACGACTACCAGCAGCTCACGTCCGCCGCCATCGCGGGCGACGCGGCCATGTTCCTCGGCGGCAACTGGCAGCTCGCGAGTCTCCGGGAGGGGCTGCCGCCCGCGGAGTTCGCGAAGTGGGACGTCGCTCCCATCCCGCAGGCCCCGGGCGCGCGGGAGACGACGGGCACGGGCGGCTGGGTCTGGGTGATGTTCGCGAAGGATCCCGCCCGCCAGCGCGCCTCCGCGGAGTTCCTGCAGTTCGTGGAGTCACGCGCCAACGCCGGCCGCATCCTCGAAGTGACGGGTCAGCTCCCGGTGCGCCGCAGCACGTATCGCGATGTGCCCTTCTTCCGCGAGGACCCCTGGTACGCGAAGTTCGGCGAGATGGTCGCGCACGGGCGTGCCCGTCCGGGCGTGCCGCTGTACCCCACGATCTCCGAGCAGCTCCAGCTCGCGGTGGGATACGCGGTGGCCGGCGACAAGACGCCGGAGGCCGCGGTCGAAGACGCGTGGCGCGCGGTGCAGGCGGAGGCGGCACGGCCGCGCGGCCCGACGGGCACGAAGCCCACATTCGATCCCGTGGCCGTCCTCCCGATGGCCCTCGTCGGCCTGGGCGCGCTCGCCCTCCTCTGGCCGCGGCGCGGCGCGGCCGGTCCCGCCTGGCTGGCGCCGGCCCTGGTGGTGATCGCGGCCCTGGTCGCCTTCCCCATGCTCGACCTCGTGCGCCTGTCGTTCACGAACACGCGCACGCACGGTCTCGCCTACACGTACACGCTGGAGAGCTATCGCGGCGTGCTCGGCGATCCCGCGTTCCCGGGCATGGTGGCGGTGACGCTCGTGTTCCTGGTGACGTCGGTCAGCCTGCAGATGGGGGCTGGGCTCGCCATTGCGATCCTGCTCGACGCCGCGCGGCGCCACCGCGCGCGATTCACGCTGGCCGCCCGCGTCGCCGTGGTCAGCGCCTGGATCATCCCCGGCGTGCTCGTCGGCGTGCTCTGGCGGATCCTCCTCATCGAGAACCGCTCGGGGATCGTGAACTACTGGCTCTCGCGCCTCGGCCAGGGCCCGTTGCCGCTCGTGTCTTCGGGTCCTCTCGCCCTGGCCTCGCTCATCGCCGCCAACGGGTGGCGCGGGTGCGCCTTCAGCATGATCCTTCTCTTCGCGGGCCTGCAGCGGATCCCGCGCGAGCTGCACGAGGCGGCCGACCTCGAAGGGCTCGGGGCCTGGGACCGCTTCCGCGTCGTGCTGCTGCCGCCCTTGAAGCCCGTGCTGGCCCTGAACCTCGCCCTCGTGACCATCCAGACCCTCAACACCTTCGACCTCATCCTGCCCCTGACCGGCGGCGGCCCCGCGCGGCGCACCGAGGTCGTCTCGCTCTTCATGTACCGCGCGGCCTTCGCGAGCATGGAGGCGGGACGCGCGGCCGCCGTGGCCGTGATCCTGCTCGTCCTGAACCTGGGCCTCGCCTTCGTCGCGGCGCGGCTCATCCAGCGCGGGGGCAAGGCGGCATGAGCGCGGGCGGCCGCCGCTGGCCGTACACGATCGCGCTGGCCGCGGTGGCCATCGCCTTCGTCCTGCCCATGTTGTGGCTCTTCTCCGTCTCGCTGAAGACGAAGGCCGGCGTGTACGGCTTCCCGCCGCAGTGGGTGCCGGACGACGCGAGCCTCGACAACTACGCGTTCGTCCTCGCACGTACCGAGGTGCCGTGGTACCTCCTCAACAGCTTCAAGGTAGCGCTGGCGGCGACGGCGGCGACCCTGCTCCTCGGAGTCCCCGCCGCGTTCGTGCTCTCGCGCGAGGACGTGCGCGGCCGCGCGTCCCTGCTCACGGCGCTCCTCGCCCTGCAGATGGTCTCGCCCATCGTGCTGCTGGTGCCGATCTACGGCCTCATCGGCGGGCTGGGCCTCCTGGACAGCCACGCCGGCCTCGTGGTCGTCTACGCGGCCGTACAGCTCCCCTTCACGATCGTGGTGCTCAAGAACTTCTTCGACGCGCTCCCGACGTCGCTGCTGGAGGCGGCGCGCCTCGACGGGGCCTCGCGTCCGCGTGTCCTCTGGCGCGTGGCCCTGCCCCTCCTGGGGCCGGGCCTCGGCGCCACCGCGACCTTCAACCTCGCCTGGTACTGGGCGGAGTTCGCGCTGGCCCTCGTGCTCCTCGATTCCCAGGGGCACTTCACGATCCCGGTGGGCCTCTTCAGCTTCCAGAGCGGATACGAGACGGAATGGCAGCTCGTGGCCGCGGCCAGCTTCATCGGCCTCGTGCCCGTCATCGCGACCTTCGTGCTCCTGCAGCGCTTCTTCGTCTCCGGCCTCACCGCGGGCGCGGTCAAGGGCTGAGAATCGTCTTCCTGGAGGAACCCATGTCCCCGGTCGATCGCCGTGCCCCGCTCCTTCTCGCTCTCGCCCTGCTCGCCGGCCCGCACGTGCGGCACGCGGCGGCGCAGGCGGTGGTGCCGGAAGTCCCGACGCGCGCCGACCGGGCCCGCACCGAGCGCAAGACCTTCCTGGACATGTACGCGCGGTCGTATTTCCCGGGCCGCAGCGGCCAGATCATGGTGGTGCCGCGCGAGGGCGAGATCCTCACCCGTCCCGGCGCGGACGTGCCCTTCATGCACGGCAGCCCCTGGAGCTACGACACCCGCATCCCGATCGTGTTCTGGGGTCCCCGCTACGTGCGCGGCGCCCGTCTCACGGAGCCGGCGACGCAGCAGGACGTCGCGCCCACCATCGCGCAGGCCCTGGGCCTGCCCATGCCGGGCGTGACGGGCCACGCTCTCGCCGCCGCCCTGCGCCCGGGGGCGCCCCGGCCCAAGGCCGTCGTGCTGCTCGTGCTCGACGCCTTCCGCGCCGATTACCTGGACAAGCACGCCGCCGTGCTCCCCAACCTCACGAGGCTGCGGCGCGAGGGCGCGTCGTTCGACCGCGCGCGCGTCAGCCACCTGCCCACGATCACGACCGTCGGGCACTCGACGATCGCCACCGGCACCGATGCGCGCTTCCACGGCATCGTGGCCAACAGCTCCTGGGACCGGATCGCGGGGAAGGTGGCGGAGCCGTTCCCGAAGCTCTCGCCCGCCAACCTCATGACGCTGGCCCTGGCCGACCGCTGGATGGCGCAGACGGATGGCCGCGCCGTGGTCGTCGCGCAGTCCAGCACGGCCAGCGCGACCGCGCTCGCCGGCCACGGCGCCTGCCTCTTCAACGGGCGGCCCGTCGTGTTCGCGGCCTACGACGTGCCCACCGGGAAGTGGGCCACCAACTCGCAGTGCTACCGGCTGCCCGAATACCTGAAGGCGGCGGACGTGCGCACGCTGTGGGAAGGGACGGACGGCAAGTGGATGGGCCATTCCGCGTCCAACCCGGACGAGATCCGCCGCACGGCGCTTTTCGCGCGGTTCGAAGGAGACGCCCTCGTCTCGATGATCGAGGGTGAGCCCATCGGCGCCGACGACGTCCCCGACCTCGTGCTCGCGAACTTCAAGCCCGTCGACTACACCGCGCACGCCTACGGGCCCGACTCCCCGGAGCTGCACGAGGCCGTCGCCGAAATCGACCGCTCGGTGGGGCGCGTGCTGGACGCGATGACGAAGAAGGTCGGCGCGGACGGCTATCTCGTCGCCATCACCGCCGATCACGGCATGCCGCCGGAGCCGCCGGCCGGCCGCGCCCGCCACTACAACAACGACATGGCCAAGCTCATCCACGACCGCTTCGACCCCGAGGGCAAGCTCGTCGTGTATTACGGCGCGGAGAACGGGCAGATCTACATCGACGAGGCGCGGGCGCGGACTCTCGGGGTCACGATGACGCAGATCCGTGACCTGGTCCTCACCCAGCCGTTCATCCTCTACGCCTATACGGAGGAAGAAGTGGCACGGGTGCGGCTGCCCTGATCCAGCCTGCGGCCCACCGACACCTCGAGAACTGGTTGAAGCTACTCGTTCTGGAACGAGTAGCCTCACGTCTCATTCTCGAGACAGGACCATCGCCTGCGGCGGGCCATCCGGGTGCGTGTAGGTGCCCGGGATCGAGCGCAGGTCACCGGACGCCGTCCCGTCGATGCGGACGACGTTGCCGTCGCAGCCCGTGAACTCGAACCGCAGGGCGCGGGGGCTGGCGACCCGGCCCCGCAGGTCGCCGAGACAACCCTGGTCGGGCTCACTGAAAGGCCGGCCGCTCAGTTCGGAGGCCGTCTGCGTGATGTCGAAGCCACGCTCGTAGAACCTCTCGCCCCCCTCGGAAAGGAGCCATCGGCCGGCAAGGCTCCCGACGGTGATCGAGCTGCCCACGGTGGTGACGCCGCCTCCGCCATTGCTGACGGTCACCGCCACCGGGAACACGCCCGCCGTCGCGTAGACGTGCACCACCGACGCGCCCGACGCCTTCTGGCCGTCACCCAGGTCCCAGCTCACGGTGAGGGTTCCTCCGCTCGGATCGCTGGCGGTGGCGGTGAAGACGACCTGCGTCGCGCCGGCGAGCGCGGCGCCTTCCGGTGTCCGCGAGACGGTGACCGTGGGCGACGTCTGAGCGGGGCTTTCCTGGTCGCATCCGGGGAAAACGAACAACATCAGGCCAGCGACGGAAGCCCACCGTGCGGTCAGGACGCGCATCCGTTCGACCCTCAGCGGCGGATGATGGCTATCCCGCGTTGTCCATCGTGCGGATGACGCGCCAGCGCCCGGCGTCCTTCCGCCAGACCTCGAGGTAGCGGCGCTCGATCGTCTGCGGCGCGCCCTCCGCGCGCGGGGTCAGGGTGATGACGAGGCGGCCGCGCGTGAAGGCCATGTTCCCGGCCACCGTGATCTCGTCGTTCTTCACGTCGAGATGGCCGCGGAAGCGGGCAAGCACGTCCTTCACCCGGCGCACGGTGTCGTCCTTGGCCTCCGGGGGCGCGCCGGCCCGCAGCTTGACGAGGTCGTCCGCGTAGTAGGACGCGATGCGGTCGGCGTCGCCCGCGTTGTAGGCGGCCACGAACTCCGCGATGGCCTGCGCGATCTGCTGCTCGTCGCCCATGGTCACCCGCTCCCCCTGCGTCGTGACGAGTTGGTTCCGGTAGGCGTCCGCCACCACGGCCATGCCGGCGTCGGTGTAGTGGGGGCCGCCGTTCAGGAACGGCTCGCAAGTCTTCAGGAACACCTTGGGCGCGGCCGTGACCAGGCCCGGATGCCGGGCGACGACGGCGGCGATCGCCTCGTCCACGTAGGGCTGCACCACCGTCATCACGCTCCCGCACGTCTGGTTGCCCGGCGCGCGCAGCATGGTCATGAGCTCGATGCGCCGCGCGCCCGGGCGCTTGGCGCGGATGGTGGCCAGAGCCGCCTCCAGCCGTGACTCCCATTCCTCGCGCGTCTTCCATTCCCAGTTGACGGCGGTGAAGATCACGCGGTCGGGATCGTCCGATCGACGCGTGCATGGCGATTGCGCGGGCAGGGCCCAGAGGTCGCTGGCGGGATCCGCCCACAGCTCGACGAACGCCTTCGACCGCCAGCGCACCTGCCACCGGCCGTCGTCGAGGCCTTTCTCGAAGCCGGCCCCGAACCAGTCGCCGGTGACGGAGACGCCGAGGACCTCGGTGCAGACGAAATCGTCGGCGGCGGCCGGGACCGGGAGGAACGCGAGCGCGGCCGCGGCCGCCAGCAGGAGGGGCCGCATCAGGCGCCGTGCTCTTCCCAGTCGCGCGACCGCTCGACCGCCTTCTGCCAGCGTGCGTACAGGCCGTCGCGCGTCGCCGCCGGCATCGCGGGCGTGAACTCGCGATCGAGGGCCCAGTTGTTCACGACGTCGTCCGCGTCCTTCCAGTAGCCGACGGCCAGGCCGGCGAGGTAGGCGGCGCCCAGCGCGGTCGTCTCCGGCACCACCGGCCGCCGGACGGTCTCGCCGAGCACGTCGGCCTGGAACTGGAGGAGCAGGTTGTTGGCGGCGGCCCCGCCGTCCACCTTGAGGTGGTGCAGCTTCAGGCCCGCGTCCCGCTGCATGGCCTCGAGGACGTCCCGCGTCTGGAATGCCATCGAGTCCAGCGCGGCGCGGGCGATGTGGCTGACGGTCGTGTTGCGCGTGATGCCGACGATGGTGCCGCGCGCATACGGGTCCCAGTAGGGCGCGCCCAGTCCCACGAACGCGGGCACCAGGTACACGCCGTCGGAATCGGGCACGGCGCGGGCGAGCGCCTCCACCTCCGGCGAGGCCGCGATCACCTTCAGGCCGTCCCGCAGCCATTGCACGACCGCGCCCGCGATGAACACGGACCCTTCGAGGCAATACGTGACCTTGCCCCCCACCTTCCAGCCCACGGTGGTGAGCAGCCCGTTCTTGGAGGCGACCGGCTTGTGTCCGGTGTTGAGGAGCATGAAGCACCCGGTGCCGTACGTGTTCTTGGCCGAGCCGGGCGTGAAGCAGGCCTGTCCGAACGTCGCCGCCTGCTGATCCCCGGCGTCGCCCGCGATGGGAATCGCCCCTCCGAGCAGGCCCTCCTCCGTCTGCCCGTACACCTCGCTCGAGCTCTTGACCTCGGGCAGGATCGCGCGCGGCACGCCCAGGACCCCGAGCAGCTCGTCGTCCCACTGCATCTCATGGATGTTGAAGAGGAGGGTGCGGCTCGCGTTGCTGGGATCGGTCACGTGCACGCGCCCGCCCGTGAGCCGCCAGAGGAGGAACGTGTCCACCGTCCCGAAGAGGATCTCGCCCTTCTCCGCCCGCGCGCGCAGGCCGGGGATCGTGTCCAGCAGGTGCTTGATCTTGGTGCCCGAGAAGTACGCGTCCACGACGAGGCCCGTGCGCGAGCGGAAGAGCTCCTCCTTGCCCTCGGCCTTGAGCTTGTCGCAGATGGGCGCGCTCACCCGGCTCTGCCAGACGATCGCGTTGGCCACGGGCTGGCCCGTCTTGCGGTCCCAGAGGATCGTGGTCTCGCGCTGGTTCGTGATGCCGATGGCGGCGACGTCCTTGGGCCCCGCTCCGGCCTTGGCCAGGACTTCCTTGGCCGTGGCGAGCTGCGAGGACCAGATCGCCTCCGGGTCGTGCTCGACGAGTCCCGGCCCCGGGAAGATCTGCGGGAACTCGCGCTGTGCCGTCGCCACCGCGCGGCCGTCGCGGCCGAAGAGGATCGAGCGGCTGGAAGTCGTGCCCTGGTCCAGGGCGAGGACGTATTTGCTCACGCGGCCTCCCGTGCCTTCGTCTCCGCTGGATGGTGACGGCCGATGAGCAAATCGTAGATCGCGCCGCCGAGCACGCCCCCGACGAGCGGGGCCACGATGGGCACCCACCACCAGTGATTCCCGGCCTGGAAGACCTCGCCGCCCCAGCCCGCGATCCAGGTGAAGAGCCGCGGCCCGAGGTCGCGGGCGGGGTTGATCGCGTAGCCGGCGTTGAACCCGAACGTCATCCCGATGAGCACGACGAGCAGGCCGAAGTGGATCGGCACCAGCCGGCCGTCGGGGGCGAGGTTCTTCTGGTCCGTGAGCGCGAAGATGAGCGCGATCAGGAGGGCCGTGCCCACCACCTGGTCGACGAACCCGTCCGGGAACGTGCGCAGGAAGTCCTGCGGATAGGTGGCGAAGATGCCCGCGGTGGCCTTCGCGCCCGTGACCTGGCGCGTCCCGCCGTCGAAGCGGTCGAACGCCGCGCGGTAGGTCAGGAAGGTGACGGCCGCCCCCGTGAAGGCACCCGCGACCTGGGCCGCGATGTAGGGCAGGACCTTGCTCCACGCGAAGTCGCGATGGACCGCCACGGCCAGCGTCACCGCGGGGTTGAGGTGCGCGCCCGACACCCCTCCGGCCACGTAGACGCCCATGGTCACGGCGAGACCCCAGGCGATGTTGATGGACAGGTATCCGCCGTGCGACTGGCCGCTCAGCACGACCTGGGCGACGACCGCCGATCCGAACGCGATGAGGACGGCCGTTCCGAGGAACTCCGCGGCCGCCTCGCGCGCCGTACCACGCAGCATGGGGTCTCCTTTCCCGGGGCCCGCAGTCTAGACCCGCGAGGCCGCGCGGCTCAAGGCGCGG
>Ga0207662_10001352_pt1 | contig 11843 bp, 9 predicted proteins | sample KBSS33LmetaG_FD_184338 | JGI IMG/M metagenome (GOLD analysis project Ga0207662, IMG submission 184338) | Switchgrass rhizosphere microbial communities from Kellogg Biological Station, Michigan, USA - KBS S3-3L metaG (SPAdes) (version 2) | ecosystem: Host-associated > Plants > Roots > Rhizosphere... | reverse complement strand
GGCGGCGCGGTTCCACGACGCGAGCATGGCGGCGTCGAGCCCGCGGCCGCCGCCCTGGTAGGCAAGCGTGGAATCGGTGTAGCGGTCGCAGAGCACGACCCGCCCCGCCTCGAGCGCGGGCCGGAGCCGTGTCGCGACCAGGTCGGAGCGCGCCGCGACCATGAGCAGCGCCTCGGTGAGCGCGCTCACCGGAGCGTCGGGATCGAGCAGCAGCGCGCGGATCGACTCCGCAAGCCGCGTCCCGCCCGGCTCGCGCACCACGAGCGGGTCGAACCCGGCGCGCCGCAGACGCTCCTCGAGCCGCGCGAGCTGCGTGCTCTTCCCCGAGCCCTCGCCGCCCTCGAACGTGACGAACAAACCTGCCAAGTCGTGGCTCAGCGCGCGCTGGACGTCCTGCGCCGCGGTTTCTTCGCTGCGCGCGCCGGCTGGTGGCCGTTGGCGCTGTCGCCGTTCCTGCCCGCCTTCACCCGCTTCGCCGACGTCGCCGAACGGCCATTCGTCGACACGTCCGCATCGGCCTTCGCCGCCGGGGCCGCATCGCGCTTGAGCGTCGGCGGCGCCTCGCGCTTGAGCGTCGGCGGCGCCACGCGCATGCGCGCCTCCACCGCCTTCGGCGACTTGATGAACTCCTCGACCAGCTCGCGGGCGACGTCGTCCGGGATCTGCACCGGCGGCGACTTCTTGAAGTAGGAGGACGGCGCGATCAACGCGCCCTTGAGGCCGTGGTCCAGCCCCAGCTTCGCGCAGCGCACCGCGTCGATGACGATGCCCGCGGAGTTGGGCGAGTCCCACACCTCGAGCTTCATCTCCAGGTTCAAGGGCACGTCCCCGAACGTCGTGCCCTCCATGCGGATGTGGCACCACTTGCGATCCTTCAACCACGGCACGTAATCGCTCGGACCCACGTGCACGTCCTCGGGCGGCAGGTCGTAGGGGATGTTGCTCGTCACCGCGCTCGTCTTGCTGATCTTCTTCGACTCCAGCCGCTCGCGCTCGAGCATGTTCAGGAAGTCGGTGTTGCCGCCGAAGTTCAGCTGGTAGGTGCGATCGATGCGCACGCCGCGGTCCACGAACAGGTTCGCGAGCACGCGGTGCGTGATCGTGGCCCCGACCTGCGACTTGATGTCGTCGCCGATCACCGGCAGGCCCTTCTTCTCGAAGCGCTCCTGCCAGTACTTCTCGCGGGCGATGAACACCGGGATGCAGTTCACGAGCGCGCAGCCGGCCTCGAGCACCTGCTCGACGTACCACTTCGTGGCCGCTTCCGAGCCCACGGGCAGGTAGTTCACCACCACGTCGGTCTTCGTGTCCTTCAGCAGCTTGACCACGTCCACGGTGGAGCCCGGCGCCTTCTTGATGATCTGCGACAGGTACTTGCCGAGCCCGTCGTGCGTCATGCCGCGCTTCACGGTGACGCCCATCTCCGGCACCTTCGCGAACACGACGGTGTTGTTCGGCCAGGTGACGATGGCCTCGGACACGTCCTTGCCGACCTTGTTCGCGTCCACGTCGATCGCCGCGGAGATCTCGACGTCACTGATGTGATAGCCGCCCAGGTTCACGTGCATCAGCCCGGGGATCCGGTCCGTGGCCTTGGCGTTGCGGTAGTAGTGGAGTCCCTGCACGAACGACGAGGCGCAGTTGCCCACGCCGATGATCGCGACACGCACCTTGCCCATGACGCTTAGACCTCCGAACCCGACGAGCGGGTGATCTTCCACACGTGTACCATCCGTTGGATCGCGGTGGCGTACGAGAACACCACGAGCACGATCAGCATGCCCGGGATCACTGGACCCAGCCCGAAGAAGCCGGCGACGATCAGCACCACCAGCCGCTCCGGTCGCTCGAACCAGCCCACCTTGCACTCGAGCCCGAGCCCCTCGGCCCGCGCCCGCGTGTACGACACCATGAACGACCCCACGAGCCCAAGGACCGCGTTCAGCGCGGTCAACGCAAACGTGAGGGGATACAGGTTGTGCTGGGCGTTCGCGATCACTCGCCCGGGGTTGATGGTCATGTCCACGAGCTGCGCCACGTAGTACCACGCGATCCCCACGAACAGCGCCGCCTCGGCGACCCGATCGAGCGTGGAGTCGAGGAAGGCGCCGAACCGCGTGACCCGGCCGCCGAGGCGCGCGAGCTGGCCGTCGAGGATGTCGCAGAGCCCGGAGGCGAGCGCGATCGAGGCCGCGACCCGGAACTTGCCGATCGCGAACGCGACGGCCGCGCCGAGCGACAGCGCGAAGCCGAGCAGGGTGAGGTGGTCGGCCTGCAGACCGATCGCGAGCATGCCGCGCACGATCGGGTCGAGCAGCTGGTGCGTCAGGCGCTTGAGGACGACCTTGTAATCGCCGCCCACCCCGCCGTCCGATGTCGTGCTCATGACCTCCCGCCCCGTCATTCCATCTCCTCCTGCCCGCTTCCTTCGTCGCCCGAAACCGACCGGCGCGACCCGGCCCGGGCTCGCGACGCGCGCGTCGCGCCCCCCAGCACGAGCACCATCTCGCCGCGCCGCCACTCGGCCCGAAGCGCCTCGCGCACCTCGCCTGGCGTGCCGCGCAACACCTGCTCGTGCACCTTCGTGAGCTCGCGCACCAACGCGATGGGCCGCTGGGCCCACACCACTTCGAGGTCGAGGAGGCACGCCTCGATGCGATGGGGTGACTCGAACACCACCACGGTTTCACGCAGCTCGGACAACTCCTCGAGGCGTCTCCGCCGTGCTGCGGCGCGCGGGGGGAGGAAGCCGGCGAAGAGGAACGCGTCGGTCGGAAGCCCCGAGACCTGCAGCGCGGCGATCACCGCGCTCGGTCCCGGGATGCTCTCCACCCGTACGCCTTCGGCCACGGCCGCCCGAACGACGGGGAAACCCGGGTCGGCGATCCCCGGCGAGCCCGCATCGGTCACCAAGGCCACCGATTCACCTCCCCGCAACCGCTCCACCAGAGACGTCGCACGAGCGCGCTCGTTGTGCTCGTGCAGGCTCACGACGCGCGCAGCGATTCCGAAGTGCTGCAGGAGCCGCCGCGTGTGCCGCGTGTCCTCGGCTGCCACGAGGTCGACCTCGCGCAACACGCGCAGCGCGCGCGCGGAGACGTCTTCGAGGTTGCCGATCGGCGTCGCCACCAGGAACAAGGTGCCGGGGCGGCCGGAAGGTCGCTCGTGGGTCACTCCTGATCCTTGTGGAGAGGCGGGAGACCGGTGCCGAAATTACGGCACCACCGTAGCACGCACGTAAATGACCGTCCACAGTTCACCTGAGTATTCGTCGGGAATTTCAGTGCTGCGCGCCCGGCCCCGGTGCGAACGCCGGCCCGCGGGCCGCGCCGGGCGTCGCCGCCGAGCGCTCCGGCGCCTCGAGGACCGTGTGGAACGCCTCGATCGCCCGCTCGATGCCGGCGTCGTCCACGTCCAGATGCGCGATCGCGCGCACGCGGCGCGGACCATAGGCGCTCATGCGCACGCCGTGCGCGGCGAGCCCCTTCACGACCGCGCGTGCATCGGGAGCATCCGGCGTGAGGTCCACGAAAACAATGTTCGTGTCCGGTGTGATGACCCGTGCTCCCGGCGCGCGCGCGAACCCGTCCGCCAGACGCTTCGCGCGCCGGTGGTCGTCGGCGAGGCGCGCGACGTGGTGGTCCATGGCGTGGAGCGCCGCCGCGGCGAGGATGCCGACCTGGCGCATGCCGCCGCCCCAGCGCTTGCGAGCACGCCGCGCGGCGCGGATGGTGTCGGCGGGCCCGGTGAGGATGGAGCCGACCGGCGCGCCCAGGCCCTTCGAGAAGCACATCATCACCGTGTCGGCGCACGCCGCCCAGTCGGCGATCGGGATGCCGGTGGCGACACTCGCGTTCCAGAGCCGCGCGCCGTCCAGGTGGAGCTTGAGGCCGCGCTCGCGCGCGAGCGCCGCCAGCTCGCGCAGCCGTACCAGCGGCACCACGGCGCCGCCGGCGCGGTTGTGCGTGTTCTCGGCGCACACCAGCGTCACGCGCGCGACGTGATCGTCGTCGTCGCGGAGCGCCGCGATCAGCGTGTCGAGCGGCAGCACGCCGCGCTCACCGCGCAGCGGATGGGCGAGGCAGCCCGAGTTCGCGGCGATGCCGCCCTGCTCGTAGAAGTAGATGTGCGACTCGGCCTCGAGCAGCACCTCGTCGGCCGGCCGCGTCTGCACGTGCACGGCGAGCTGGTTGCCCATGGTGCCGCTGGGCACGAACAGCGCCGCCGCCTTGCCGGCGAGTACAGCGACGCGGCGCTCGAGCTCGATCACGGTGGGATCGTCGCCGAAGACGTCGTCGCCGACCTCGGCTTCGGCCATGGCGCGGCGCATGGCGGCGGTGGGCCGGGTGACCGTGTCGCTGCGGAGGTCCACGGGCGGGAGCGTCATGGGACGGGGAGCATAGCGGATGGGGTGGTGTATCCGCATGGCGGAAGGGGCTTGACCGGTCTTGCAGCCGCCTGACAACTCGACGCATGCTGCCACGTCGAATAGAGGTGAACCATTGTCCGGTGCCTTCTCCAGAAGGCACCGTGTCCCTTGTGCCGTCCCAGACCGGAGCCATCCCCACATGTTCTTCCCGTTCTTCGATCCCACGTACATCCTGCTCCTCCCCGCCCTCGGCTTCGCGATGTGGGCGCAGTGGAGGGTGCAGAGCACGTTCCAGCAGTACTCCCGCGTGCGCGCCGCGAACGGCCTCACCGGCCGCGACATGGCGCGCCAGATCATGCAGCGCAACGGCGTCACCGATGTGCAGGTCGAGGCCGTGGGCGGCATGCTGTCCGACCACTACGACCCGCGCACGCGCACGGTGCGGCTGTCCTCGGCCAACTTCGACGGCGGCTCGATCTCCTCGATCGCGGTGGCCGCCCACGAGGTGGGCCACGTGCTCCAGCACCAGCAGGGCTACCTCCCGCTCCAGTTCCGCACCGGCATCGCCCCGGCCGCGGGCATCGCGAGCGCGGCGGCGATGCCGCTGTTCTTCATCGGCCTGCTGATCGGGCCGCGGCTGCCGTTCGCCGGACTGCTCATGGACTTGGGAATCGTGTTCTTCGCCGGTGCGGTGTTGTTCCACCTGGTCACGCTGCCGGTGGAGTTCGACGCCTCGAAGCGCGCGCTGGCGGAGCTGACGAGCACCGGCGCGGTGATGCCGCAGGAGGTGGCGGGCGCGAAGAAGGTGCTGGACGCCGCGGCGCTCACGTACGTGGCGGCGGCGGCCGTGGCCGCGCTCCAGCTCGTGCGCCTGCTGGTGTTGCGCGACAACCGGCGCTGATGTCCCGGCTCGCGGCCGCGGCCGCGGCGAAGCCGGGCGCGACGGCGCGCCGAGCCGAACGAGCCGCGGAGGGCCCCCTGCCCTCCGCGGCTCGCGCCTTGTGGGCGGCCTCGATCGGCCTGCTCGCGCTGCGAGCGCTCGCCGCACTCCTGCCGGGGCGCTACCTCTGGGGCCTGGACCTGGGGCGCGACGTGGGCCCGCTCGCGGCGGTCGTGGGCCTGGCGCTGCCACTCGCGCTCCACGTGCCCGCGCTCGCGCGCGCCACGGCGCGGCTCGTGCCCCGGAGCGAGCGCGCGCAGGCACTGCTCGCGGTGGGGCTCGCCGGGTGCCTCGCGCTGTTCATGCTCGCGCACCCCGACCGCGCGCTCTTCACCGGCGATGCGAGCCTCCGCCACGGTGCCTTCGCCGCGATCGCCGAGCCGGAGAGGCTCGCGGCGCAGGCGATGCGCGCGGACCTGGTCCTTCACCACGACCTCCCCCGATGGGCGAGCGAGCACACGCCGTGGAACGCAGACGAAGCGGGACGCGCCGAGGGCGCCCTGCTCGCGTTCCTGACCGCGCTCGCCGGCTGGCGGCTCGCCACGGCATTCGGTGCACGGGCCGAGTTGGCGATCGCGATCGGCGCGATCGCCGCATGCACCGGCGCGCTCGCGCTGGACAATGGCTACGGCAAGGCCTCGGTCGAGGTCGCCTGCCTGACCGGCATCGCCGCGGTGGGCGTGGTGCGTGCGGCCCGGGACGGCAACGGGCTCGGCACCGTGGGTGCGAGCGTGGCGCTCGGGCTCCTGCTCCATCGCTCGGCGCTGGCGCTGCTGCCGGCGTGGCTCGTCGCGGTGGCGCTCGTCGTGCGCGCGGGCACGTGGAAGCGGCCGGCGGCGATCGCCGGCGCGCTGGCGCCGCTCGTGGTGCTCGCGCTCGTGGCGCCGCGCCTCGCGCAGGTGATGGGCTCGTTCGATCGCGAACGACACCTCACCGGTGGCCTCGCTCATACGCTCGGCCTGGCTTTCTCGCCATCGCACGTTGCCGACGTGTTCCACACGCTCTGCCTGCTGGTGCCGCTCGTGCTGCTGTTGCCGCTGCTCGCGTTCCTCGCCCCGCGTCCGCCCGCGCGCGAGACGCTGGCGCTCGCCGCGCTCGCGCTCCCGCCGCTGGTGCTGCTCGTCGTGGTGCAGCCGCAACAGGGCCTGTCGCGCGACTGGGACGTGTTCGCGTTCGCGGGCGTGGCGCTCGCGGCGGTCGTGGCCTGGCGCGCGGTCGCGGTGCTCGGCGCCGAGCCGCGAGCGCGCTGGCTCGCCCTGCCGCTCGCGGTGAGCGCGGCGTGCCCGGCGCTCCAGTTCGCAGCGCTCCAGACCGACAGCGCGCGCGCGTGGGCGCGCGCGGAATCGATCCTCATCGGGCCGCCGGACCGCGACCCCTCGGAGCGCGCGCGCGGCCTCTCGACGATGGGGATGATGCACTACGGCCGCGGCGACTTCGTGAACGCGCTGGCGCTGCTCGAGCGCTCGGCCGACGCGGCGCCCAACCCGCGCACGTTCGCGGAGCAGGGCATGGCGCTGACCATGATGGATCGTCCACAGGAGGCGCTGGCGCGCTATCGCCGCGCGGTGTCGCTGGATCCTGACCTGCTGATCGGCTGGCGCGGCATCGCCGCCGCGGCGAGCGCGGTCGGTGACCGCGAGGCGATGCGCGACGCCGTGCACGCGATCGAGCGGCTCCAGCCCGACAGCGACGTGCTGCTCGACATGCGGGCGTGGCTCGAGTCGAATCCGGAGCCGACGAAGCGCTGAGACCTCGCTCGCCGCCGGAACTCCCTGTCGCACACAGCGAAGCGGCCGAGTCCTGCTTCTGACCCGGCCGCTTCGAAAAGTGGGGAGCGCGCTGCAGTGAGCCGCGTTACTGCTGTGACACCATGTCCTTGAGTTCCTTGGACACCTTGAATACGGGCACGCGCCGCGGCGGCACGGGCACGGCCTCGCCGGTGCGAGGGTTACGGGCGATGCGTGACTTGCGGTCCTTCACCCGGAACGTGCCGAAGCCGCGGATCTCGATGTGATGACCATCGGAGAGCGCCTTGGCCACGGCGTTCAAGAAGCAGTCGACCGTTTCGGCGACGTCCTTCTTGGTGAGGCCCGTTCGCTCGGAGATCTGGTCCACGATATCGGCCTTCGTCATCACTCCCTCCTGGGCCCTCCAGCCCGTGATGTCCGGGATAGTCGTGTCCCGGAGGCTGGACGCGCGGTACCGTACCCGCAGGTCCCTACGCTGTCAATCCCATCATGGACAAGGGGTTACTTGGATTCCGCCGTCCGATCGGCAGCGCGGCGGCCCCCTCGCGCCCGGCCGACCGGCCCCGTCCTCCGATACGCCACGGCCCCCCGCCCGGGTGGGGCGAGGGGCCTGGAGAGCACGAATCCGATCCTATTTCTTACCGCCGCCGGCTACGGCCACCGAGCCCCAGTCGGACTTCTGCTGCAACGACATCCCCTGGCTCTCGAACGTGTATCCCGTCTTCTTGGACTTGTAGACCCAGGTCTGGAGCGGCTTGCCGTCGGTCTCCCAGTCGTAGATGGCGTCAGGGTTGCCGGAGGCCGCCTGCGTGCTCGCGGCGCTCGAACCCGCCTTGGCAGACTTCACCCGACCCCCGATGTCCGTCACCGCCTGGCCGCGCGAGAGCGCGAGGTACATGACCAGCATCTCCGTGGACTTCGGGTTGTTCTGGAGTTTGTTGTAGACGTTGCCCAACTCGTGGAAGATCTCTTTGTTCGGCTCGGGCGAACGGGCGAGGGCGTCGTTCAGAACCGTGACCGCATCGGCGCCGCGCTGCATCTCGGTCAGCGTGCGCGCCAGGCCGAGCTGGCTGTCGACGTCGTCCGGCTTGTTCTTGACCGCCAGGCGCCAGTACTTCTCGGCCATCGCCAGCTCTCCGGCGTTGCGCAGCGACTGGCCGGCCATGAACGCCTCGTCCGCGTCCGTGGGGCGCGCGTCGGACGCCTTCGCGTAGGCGAGGCCGGATGCCTTCCAATCCGCCGCCTTGTTCTTGTTGCCGTCCTGCTGCGCGCGCTGCATGTAGGCATCGCCGAGCGCCGCGTTGGCGTCCGCATCCGCTGGCGAGTCCTTCAGGATCCGCTCGTAGTAGGCGATCGCCTCGTCGTACTTCTTCCCGTCGAGCAGGGTCCGGGCGTAGCGCTTCCGCACCGCGCCCTGGACCTCGATCAGAGGCACGTAGGCCGGGTTCTGCTTCAGGCCGTCGGTCGCGAGCTTCTCGGCCGTCAGGTAGTCGCCCTGCAGGTAGTGGGCGTAGGACAGCATGCGCACGCTGGACAGCGAGTCGGGCAGCACGGCCATGGCCCGGCGCAGCACGACCTTGGCCGAGTCGAGTTGCCTCATCGCCTCGTCATAGAGCTGCTTGTCCTGCGCGCTGGGCGTGCCGGGGAGCTCCTGGTACGCCTGCGTCGCATTGTTCACGTCCTGGATGCCTTCGTTGTTCCAGCGCACCCAGGTGGACAGGCGGTTCGTGACCACGGCGTCCAGCTTCTTCTTGTCGCCCTTCGCCGTGAGCCCGGTGATCGCCGTCGCGAACGCCTTGCCGGCGCCCTCGGCGTCGTTCAGATCGGCGCAGGCCAGCCCGAGCACGCCGATGGCCTCGAAATCCTGGCCGTCCTGCGCCGCGCACTGGTTCAGCGTCGCCACCGCCTTCCCCATCTCGCGACGGTAGTCCTCGTAGTTGCCCTTCCCTTTGTCCGCGATCGCTTGCGTGTAGTACTGGATCCCGCCGGCACAGAACGGATTGCGCGCGGACGCCACGCCCGCGCCGAACCACAGGGCCGCCACCGAGAGCACGGCCGAGAGGACACGCTTGTTCAAGTCACTCCTCCTGATTGGGATCTAGACGAGGCGGTTGCCGTTCACCTGCAGGCCGAACGTGGCCCCCAGGTGCTTGGCCGCCTTGCGTGACGCGAGCATGCGCGTCATGAAGATCTCGAAGTACTCCATGACGTGGGAGATCTTGGGGTCGATCGTGAGCTCGAGCGTGATGTGCTTCTGGTCGCCGTCCACGTTGAGGAAGCTCTTCTCCACCGCATAGTTCACGCGGTCGTGGATGTCGAACCTGATCATGTCGGGATTGCGCACCCGGGTGCGGTGCACGTCGCTCTTGTCGGCGAGGATCAGCGCCGCCGCCACGTCGTTCACCGGGTCGCCGTCGTTCTCGTGGTGGTTCCCGATGGCGGCGATGACGGTGAGGATCTCCTCGTCCGGCATGCCGAAGTCACGCAGCAGCTGCATCGCCATGACACCGCCGGTCTGCGCGTGGTGGTCGCGGTTCACGCTGTTGCCGATGTCGTGGAGCGTGCCGGCGATCGCCGCCAGCTCGGCCTCGCGCTCGGGCCGACCCATGCGCTTCAAGACGTTGAACGCGATGCGCGACACCAGGCCGACGTGGCGTTCGCCGTGCTCGGTGTAGCCGATCTGCTCGAGCGCCGCGTCGGCCATCTTGACGTACAGGCGCACCCGGGGGTTCTCCCGGACGTATTCGAAGGTCAGCGGCGACGGCGGGGCCCCCGGGGAGGCGCCGTCGACGGCCGTGCGGACGGTTGTTGGGCTCATTCCAGAGGAAACCCCATGCGGGAAGGATGCCACCGCGGTTCGGGCAGCGGGCGGGTAGTGAGCGGAACGAGCCTAGGGGTGCAACTTGAACAGCGTCAAGCCTGAGCGGCGCGCCTGACAGCCCCCTGACGGGCCCGCTCGACGCTGCTGGCCGCGGCGTCCGCGCACGGGTGAGTTGAAGTCGCGACACGCGATCCGGGCCCCTGCGCCGGCTCACAGCACCTCGATCGGGTCCACGTCGGCGATCACCCTGGTCTTGCCGTGGCCCGGCCGGTCGACCTCCGCGAGCAACGCCGCCGCGATCTCGCGGAGCGGCGCACCGGCCGCGGACTTCAAGAGCACGTGCCAGCGGTAGCGGCCGCGCAGCCGCGACAGCGCCTGCGGCGCGGGTCCGAGCACGGTGATGTCGCGCGTGCCCGCGAGCGCTCGCGCGCGCTCGGCGAGCGCGGTGGCAGCCTGCTCCACCCCGGCTTCGTCCGGGCCGTCGACGAGCAGCGTCACCAGGCGGGTGAACGGCGGATAGCCGGCCTCGCGCCGCTCCTCCAGCTCGCGCTTGCGGAACGCGCGCTCGCCCGCGATCACGTCCGCCGCGCCGACCGCGGCGATCGCCGGGTGCTCGGGCGTGCACGTCTGCACCAGCACCTCGCCGAGCTGCCTGCCGCGGCCCGAGCGGCCCGCCACCTGCACCAGGAGCTGGAACGTGCGCTCGGCGGCGCGGAAGTCCGGCAGGTGGAGCGCCACGTCGGCATCCAGCACGCCCACGAGCGTGACCCGCGGAAAGTCGAGACCCTTCGCGATCATCTGCGTCCCGAGCAGGATGTCGCCCTCGCCGCGCGCGAACTTCGCCAGCACCTCGCCCGGCCCGGCCTGCGCACGCGCCACGTCGAGGTCCAAGCGCAGCACGCGCGCGTTCGGGAACACCGTCGAGAGCTCGCGCTCGGCGCGCTGCGTGCCGGCGCCCGCGTAGCCGAGCAGCGCCGCGCCGCACTTCGGGCACACGTCGGGCACCCGCTCGACATGGTCGCAGTAGTGGCAGCGGAGGACCTTCGGCTCGACGTGGAGCGTGAGCGAGATGTCGCAGCGCGGGCACTCCGGCGTGTGGCCGCAGCCGCGGCACTGGATGTGGTGCGAGTGCCCGCGGCGGTTGAGCCAGAGCAGCGACTGCTCGCCGCGCGCGAGCCGCTCGGCGAGCGCCGCGCGCAGCGGCGAGGAGAGCACGCCGGGGCCGCTCCCCTCGCGGCGCAGGTCGACCACGCGCAGCACCGGCGCCGGGCGCTTGTCCACGCGCTCCGGCAGCTCGAGCCGGCGGTACTTCCCGCGCGCCGCGTTCGCCTGCGTCTCGAGGCTCGGCGTGGCCGAGCCCAGCACCACCGGGATCCGGAGCATCTGCGCGCGCCGCACCGCCACGTCGCGGCCGTGGTAGCGGAGCTGCTCGCTCTGCTTGTAGGCGGGCTCGTGCTCCTCGTCGACCACGATGAGCTTCAGGTTCGGAAGTGGCGCGAAGACGGAAGAGCGCGCCCCCACGACCACGTCGAGCGCGCCGCGGCGCGCGAGCTCCCAGTTCTTGCGGCGCGTGCCGAGGGGCAGGTAGCTGTGGAGCGGCGCCACGCGGCCGCCGAAGCGCTTGGCGAACACGTCCAGCACCTGGGTCGCGAGCGCCACCTCGGGCACGAGCACGAGCGCCTGCCCGCCCGCCTCGCGCGCCGCGCGCGCGGCGCGCAGGTAGACCTCCGTCTTGCCGCTCGCGGTGACGCCGTGGAGCAGGAACGGCTGGAATCCCGACGCTTCCACGGCCGCTTCCAGCGTGGCGGCCGCGTCGCGCTGCGCCGGCGTGAGCGTGATGCGCTCCGGGATCGGCATGCGCAGCACGCGGTCTTCGGAGCCCGGTGCGGCGGCCTGCCGTCGCGCCCGTGAGCGCGCGAAGCCCTCCTGCCCGCCCGGCAGTGCCGCCGCGATCACCTCGCCCGG
>Ga0207662_10001346_pt1 | contig 11861 bp, 12 predicted proteins | sample KBSS33LmetaG_FD_184338 | JGI IMG/M metagenome (GOLD analysis project Ga0207662, IMG submission 184338) | Switchgrass rhizosphere microbial communities from Kellogg Biological Station, Michigan, USA - KBS S3-3L metaG (SPAdes) (version 2) | ecosystem: Host-associated > Plants > Roots >... | reverse complement strand
TGGCAGCCTGGAAGATCGTTGTGGTGCCGCCGGATGCGACCGAACCGAGGGCGCGATCCGTGCTGCCCGCCGTGCCGAAACTGTAGAGCGCGCCGGTGTTCGATGACCCCGTGCCGGTGCTGTATGTCGCGCGAGTGGAGTACCAGCCCGGAATCGTCGTGTTGTCCACCCACGCCAGGCCGGACCCGGTCGACGCGAGCGAATCGAAGTTCTCCGTCAGCGGAACGTCGAACGCCGTCAGACTGCCGCCGTTGTCGAGCGCGAACGTCGGCTGCATGACGTTGGAGACGGCCAGGACCACAATCAGCGTGAGCAGCACAGCACACACCGACACCGCGCGGAAGACTGAGGGACGCATGTATGACCTTTTTGCTAAGGGATGGCGGGAAGATCTGTGCAGATTGTGCGACATCCCGGCGGCGCCGGTCAACGAGGTTCGTGCAACACCGCCTGGCGACGGAGGTGCCTGGCACCTGCGGTGCCAGCCACCCACGGTGCCAGCCGCCTGTTGACCCGTTCTGTCACGCCTCGACCGTAGAGTCGACTTCAGGAGGCGTCGATGGCGCGGTGGAACGGTCTGGCGGTCGCGAAGCTGAGTTGTGGGGAAGGCCTGATGAGGAAGCGCGGGCTACGACTTTTGACCCCGCTGGACGGTGTGCCGCGGGGCCCGGAGAAGTATCGGATTCTGGAGCTGAAACGCCGGCGGGCGCAGATTCGCGCCCGCCGGGAGTTGGGTTTGGTGGACTAGGCCGCGGACGCGGTCTTGGTCAGCTCGAGTTTACGGACGACAATCCGGGCCGGGCGCTTGGTATCACACTCGTGCCACCAGAGGCCCTCCCGGATCCACCAGCCGTTCTCGCCCTGATCATCGAACAGCTGCCCGCAGCGGGCGCAGACGTCGTAATCAAGTTTCGGCATTGAGTGGCTTCCCGTCTGTGATCGCAGGCCTGGATCACGCTGTCGATCCGTAAGACGCCCCACCATGCCGATCAGTTTCACCCGCCTTCGCGCGTCGCGCTTCGGCGGGGCACGCTTCTCCGCGCCTTGCGAGGCCTTTTCGCTCTCTATCGCGGCGAGCGCGAGGGCTCCCGGTTCAGCAACTGCGAACGTTGCACAGATGTAAGGATCTGGGCGACCTTCTGCATCAAGTCGACCTGATGATCGAGCTCGGCGGCGTGCGCCGCGTTCAGCGCCGCTTTCGCGGCCTCGATCGCCTGCAGATCGGGGGTCTCGGCGAGGAGCGCGGCGTGGAGCTTCTGCTCCGCCGCCCGGATCTGCGCGCCGGGCTCTCCGCCCTTCCGCTGCTCCTCCATCAACGCGTGGATCTGCTGTTTCTGCGCGTCCGTCAGGTCGAGGTCGTGGACCATGCCGAGGATCCCCATGCCGGGGCCTCCTGGTCCGCGCCCGCCCGGTCCGCGTCCCCGTCCGCCCGGTCCTGGTGCCTGCGCCAGCAGCGGCGCGGTGATCAATGCGGCGGCCAGGGCCGCCACGGCCAGTCTGCGTGTCATACGTGTGCTCTCCTTACCTGCTTAGACCAGCCTGCCTCGCCGAAACTTCCCACCCCTGCGCACCTCGCGCCCCGCATCCCGCACCCCGCACCCCGCGCCTCGCACCCCGCGCCTCGCACCTCCAGGGAATAAACTGGCAGCCAGGCAGGTCTAAGCAAGCAGTGGATCCCGACCGCGCGCTGGTAGAAGCGGCGGCCGGCGGCGATCGCGATGCGTTCGACGAGCTCGTCCGCCGGCACCAGGCGGCGATGATCACCCTGGCGCGCGTGCTGACGGGCGGACGTGGCGATCCCGAGGACCTCGCGCAGGAGGTCTTCGTCCGCGCCTGGCGGAGCCTGCGCACGTTTCGCGGCGACAGCGCGTTTCGCACCTGGCTCCATCGCGTCGCGATCAACGTGGTCCGCACGAGCCACGCGAAACAGGGGCGGCTGCGGCGGCTGTTTCATGACGAGCCGCCGCCGGATCCGCCCAGCGGCGAGGAGCCGCTCGACGCGGCGCTGGCGCGGCGGCAGGCGATCGATCGCGCGCTGGCGGCGCTGCCCGACGACCTCCGCGTCGCGGTGACGCTACGCGATCTGCAGGGGCTGGACTACAAGGAGATCGCGGCTGCGCTCGACGTGCCGGTCGGAACCGTGGAATCGCGGATCTTCCGCGCGCGGCAGAAGTTGAAGCCTCTGCTGGCCGGGCTGCTCGGCGAAGGGTGAATGATGCAGGACGAGGATCAGACACTGGTGGCGCGGGTGCTGGCGTCGCGCCCGCCAGACGCCGTCCGCGCGGATTTCGTCGCGCGGGTCAACGCGCGCATCGACGCGACGGAGGGTGCGGGCTGGTTCGCGCTCGCCGATTTCCGCACGTGGACGCTGCGCCTGGCGCCGATCGCGGGTGCGCTCGTGCTCGTCGGTCTGCTGTGGACGCCTGCCTCGCCGACCACGGAGAGCCCGGCGACCGCTTCGCCGGCGCAGCCCTCCCAGGCGCAGGCGTTCACGCCGGCCTCCGCGTCCGACTGGCAGCGCGACGTGACCGCCAACGCCCTGCTCGAGGCCGCGTTCGATCGCATGGGAGACAGCGGTGCCCGATAATCGCGCGCGAATCTGGTTCGCGCTGTTCGTCCTCGCGGTCTTCTGCGTCGGCGGCGCCGGCGGGTTCATTCTCGGCCGGCGCATGCCGCCCGGGCGCGGTCCATTCGGCCCGCCGCCCTTCGCGCGTTCCGGGCCCGGCGGCCGCGGCGGCCCGCCGCCGTTCGCGCGCGGCCCGCTGCCGCCCGACCTGGTGAACCGCCTCAGCTCCGAGCTGCAGCTCGATTCGTCACAGCAGGAACAGGTGCGCAAGATCCTCGACGACCGCCGCGGGCGCCTCGAGGACGTGCACCGCGAGGCACGCGAGCGCTTCGACCGCGAGCAGCGCGAGCTGCACGACGCGATTCGCGCGGTGCTCCGTCCCGATCAACAGCAGAAGTTCGATCGATTCGTGGACCGAAGACGATGAGAAAGATCTCGATTGCCGTAGTGTCAGTGCTGTTCTTCTTCGCCATGCAGTGGCCGTCCGCGTCCGAGCGGCCGCACTTCGACAGCCGTCCGCGCGACGGCGCCATCACCATTGACGGCAGGTTCGACGATTGGGCGGGCAACCTCGAGCCGGTCGGCTCCACGCCGATGTCGATGCAGATCGTCAACGACGGAGCGTTCCTCTACCTGAGACTCAGCGCATCCGACGCCGGCACGCGCATGGAGATCACCCGTCTCGGCATGACGGTGTGGTTCGATCCGTCCGGCGGCACCAAGAAGAAGCTCGGCATCCGCTATCCGGTGGTCGAGGGCGGCGTCTTCGGCGGCGGTGAGCGCGGCCACCGCGGACGCGCCGAGGGGGAACCCGCCGAGGACCCCGGTCCGCCGCACGATCGCGTCGACATCCTCGGTCCGGGAAAAGACGATGCGAGGAGCTTGATGCGGGATCACCTGCAGGGCCTGGACGTCGCCTTCCGCACCGAGCAGGGATCGCTCGAGTACGAGCTGAAGGTCCCGCTCGCGCGGTCGTCCGACCATCCGTACGCGATCGAGACGCAGCCCGGCAAGACGATCGGCATCGGGTTCGAGACCGGAAAGCTGTCGGAGCACGTCGGCGAGGGTCGCGGCGGCGGTGGACGCGGCGGCGGCGGAATGGGCGGCGGACGCGGCGGCGGCATGGGCGGCCGGCATGGTCCGGGCGGCGGCGGCAGCGGCCAGGGCCGCGAGTTTCAGCCGCCGAAGCCGATCAAGGTGTGGACGACGGTTACGGTTGGCCCGGCTCGATAGCGCGGACCGTCGGGTCGGCGGCGAGACGTTCGAGCGTCTGCAGCGGCATCCAGCCCACGAGTGAGTCGTAGGTGCTGGACGTCGACACGACCACGCCGCCAAGGGCGCGGAACTTCTTTTCCAGCTCGGGGCGCACCTGTGCCCGCACGTCCACCAGCGCGCGGCCATGACGATCCACGGCAATGCCGGCGGAGTTGGTCACGACCACCTTGCCCCTGGCGTCGCCGCGGCGGCGGTAGATGGCCGTCATCACACGCGGGTTGATCTTCTGCTGCGCCAGCGTCCTGACATCGGCGGCCCGGCGCACCGGCGGGGCGTTCCGCTGAGCTCGCAGCGCGGGAACGAGGATGGCCCCCATGACGAGCACGCAGAACAACGCAAAACTGGCCGACCGTACCGTTCTCAAACGCACTCCTGAGACAGAGGGAAAGGCGATCCTAGCACACTCACGGAAACGGGCTAGACTGGGGTGTTGCTCGCCCTCCTGCTGGTCCTGCAGACCACTGCCGCGTGTGCCGATGTGGCCGATTGCCGCGCCCAGGCGCAGGCGGCGGCCGCGCGCGGCGATTACGAAATTTTCCACGACCTGGCCTGGCGCGCCGTCCAGAAGGGGCCGCGGAACGACACCGGCCTGATGAACCTGCTCGCGCGCGCGATGGCGCTGAGCGGCCGTTACGGAGACGCGCTGGTGATGCTCGGGCGGATCGCGGATCTCGGCGGCCCCACCGACGCCGTGACCAGCCCTGATTTTGCGCTCGTCCGCCAGCTGAAGGAGTGGCCGGCGCTCGAGGCGAGGCTCGCGGGCAGGCCCGCGCCGGAGCCAGCCGCTCCGTCCCCGTCCGCGACGTCTGCCGCGCCATCGCCGGCCGTCCCGGCGGCGACCGGGACGCGCGGCTCCGAAAGCGGCGAGGTGCTGTCGTTCGAGGGGACCGCGCTCGATCCGATCGCCCTCGCGCACGACGCGGTGTCACGCCGCTTTCTCATGGCCGATCGCCACGCCCGTCGCCTCGTCATCGTCGACGAGGTGTCTCACCACGTGGTCGATTACGTCAGCGCGTCCTCGTCTTCGTTCCTGCAGAACCTGACAGGGTTCACGATCGACACGCGTCGGGGGGACCTGTGGGTCGTCAGCACGGGGGGAGACGACTCGGCGTCCTCGATGCTGCACAAGCTGCAGCTCGTCTCGGGGCGGACGTTGTTAGAGATTGCGCCGCCTGACGGCGCCGGCGCCGTGCGCTTCGTCGGCGTGGCCGCGACGCCTGACGGCACGGTGTACGCACTCGACGCCGCCGGGTCGCGGCTGTATCGCGTGCGGCCGGGCACGCGCGCGCTGGAGCTGGTGATGCGCCTGGAGTCCCCCGCGCCGTCCGCGCTCGTCGCCGTTGACGATCGCGTCCTCTATGTCGCGGCCGGGCAGGGGCTGGCGCGCGTGGATCCGTCGGCGCGGACGGTGACGAAGGTGAAGTCCGCGGACCAGCTGAGCGGACTCGAATCGCTCGCCTGGCGCGACGGCTCGCTGATCGCCGTTCAGCCTGTGGGGGGCAGTTACGCGGTCGTCCGCCTCTCACTGGACGGCGCCGGGACCCGCGTCCAGCGGCGCACCGTCCTCGCGTCGTCTTCCACCCCGACCGTCGGCACGCTCGGCCGCGACGGCTACTACTACCTGTCGGACGCCGGCACGATCCGTCGCCTCACGCTGCGCTGACCGCTGGTCCGCGTCTTTCCATTTCTTCCATCAGCGCGGGGAGCGGATCAGGACGGCGCGCGAGTACAAGAGCGAGAAGCCGGCGCGCTGCACATTCTGCTGCGACTTCGACGCCGGTTCCGTCGTGACCACCGCGAGATCGCAGCCGCCGTGCGCCGCGTCGAGCAGCCGCGCGCGCAGGAGCGTGGTCTGGACGCCGCGCCGCCGGTGCGCCGGCAGCGTCGACGCACCCGCGAGCTGCGCGACGCCGTCGGAGATGCGCACCGCGCCGCCGCCGGCGACGTCGCCGCCGCGCCGCGCGAGGTACAGCGCCATGTTGGGAGTGGCGCTCGACGAGGCGAAGACGTCGATCAGCGTGTCGCGATCGAACGACTCCGTCGGCGGCGGACCGTCGAAGTGATCCGGGTGCCCGAAGCCGTCGGTGACGGTCTCGATCCACACGCGCGTTTCCTCGCCCTTCGCCCGTGCGACGTGCACGTCGTCCGCGTTGTCTTCGCGTTGCGCGGCGGGGAGGCGCTGCACGAGATCGCCGGTCAGCGCCAGGCCGAGCACGTTCTCGTAGCCGACCAGTTCGTAGCCGCGCTGCGTCAGGCTCCGGCCGACGGACGGATCGGCGAGCGTCGCGAGCTCGACGCGGATCTCGGCGCCGCGGGCGTCAAAGGCCCGCTCCATCTCTTCGAATGCCGCCGGCTCGATCGCGCCGGCGAACCCGAGCCCGATCGCCTTGTTGAACGGCTGGCCCGGTCCGGCGAAGACCGCGACACCGCCGCCGATGTGATGGATCAGCACGTCGCCGCCGCGCCGCTGCGCCTCGGTCGCGAAGTCGAGGACCGTGCCGCACTCGGCGCGCTCGATCCGCGCCGCCATGGTCGTCGAGGCCATCAGCATGCGTGGCATGATGTCACGACGTATGCCTTCGGCGCTCTTCACACCTGTGTCCATTCGCGGCGTGACGCTTCGCAACCGTCTCGTCGTGTCCCCGATGTGCGAGTACTCCAGTCCGAACGGCTTCGCCACCGACTGGCATCTGGTCCATCTTGGCAGCCGCGCGATCGGCGGCGCCGGCGCGGTGCTGACCGAAGCGACGGCGGTCACGCCCGACGGCCGCATCAGCTCGAGAGATCTCGGGATCTATCTCGACGATCACGTCGAGATGCTGTCGCGGATCTTCGCCTTCGTCGAACAGCACGGCGCGGTGCCGGGCATGCAGCTGGCGCACGCCGGGCGGAAGGCGAGCACCGCCGAGCCGTGGAACGGCGGCGGTCCGGTGTCGCCTGACGATGGGGGATGGACGCCGATCTGGGCGCCGAGCGCGATCCCGTTCCGCGACGGCTGGCAGACGCCGCGTGCGATGACGCACGACGACATCGCGAACGTCGTCGCCGCGTTCGCCGCTGCCGCGGGGCGGCTGCTCGACGCGGGCGGGAAGATCGCCGAGATCCACGCGGCGCACGGCTATCTGATCCACGAGTTCCTGTCGCCGCTCAGCAACGAGCGCAGCGACGAGTACGGCGGACCGTTCGACAACCGTACGCGGATCCTCCGCGAGGTGGTGGACGCCGTCCGCGGCGTGTGGCCGGAGCGCCTGCCGCTGTTCGTGCGCATCTCCGCGACCGACTGGGTCGAAGGGGGATGGACGGCGGAGGACTCGATTGCGCTCGTGACGCAGCTGAAGCCGCTCGGGGTGGACGTGATCGACTGCTCGACGGGCGGCAACGTACCGTCCGCGAAGATCCCGCTGGGGCCCGGCTACCAGGTGCCGTTCGCGGAGCGCATTCGCCGGGAAGCGGGGATCATGACCGCCGCGGTCGGCCTGATCACCGACGCGCACCAGGCCGAAGCCATCCTGCAGAACGGCCAGGCCGACCTGATCGTCATGGCGCGCCAGCTGCTGCGCGAGCCGTACTTTGCCCTCCACGCGGCGAAGGCCCTTGGCGACGCCCCCGACGTCCCCGTCCAGTACCTGCGCGCCTTCTGACCGCTCGGGGGTCAGGTCTGCAAAACGACCGCTCGGGGGGTTCGGGGGTCAGGTCTGCAAAACGTCGCCACGCGGGGTCGCTCGGGGTCAGGTCTGCAAAACGTCACCACGGGTGCCAGGGCTGCAGGAACTGCCGCTTTTCTCACGCTCGGCGGCGGCAACGGGTGCTGACCTGGCACCGCGAACGGACGTTTTGCAGACCTGACCCCCGAACGGCACCCGAGACGTGGCACCTCAATCGGTCGGTTTGCAGACCTGACCCCCAATCGTGCGCGCGGCTCAGGTATACTCGGCGCACGGCCGCGTGGCGCGGCCGTACCGATGTCCCGGCACGGCGCCGGGGGGAGCCCGCGCATGATCCGTCTGATCGAATCCTCCTCCGCACAACTCCGTCTCCAGGATGCCCGTGCGTTCGTCGAGCGCCATGCCGCCGACGGTGATGTCGCGCTCGTCGGCGCGTCCCGCGGCGCCGTGGATGACCTCGCCCGATCGATCGCCGCCACGAAAGGGGCGACGATCGGCATTCATCGCTTCAGCCTGACGCAGCTGGCGGCGCGGCTGGCGGCGCCGGTGCTGGCGGCGCAGGGGCTCGCCCCCGTGACGGCGCTCGCTTCCGAAGCGGTCGCCGCGCGCGCGACGTTCGAGGCGCGGCGCGTCTCGGCGCTGCGCTACTTCGAGCCGGTCGCCAGCACCCCGGGATTCCCGCGGGCGCTGGCGCGGACGCTCCAGGAGCTGCGGCTCGCGCACGTCGAGGGCGCGCGGCTGGACGGACTCCCCCTCGGCGGCGCGGACCTCTCCGTCCTCCTCGATCGGTTCGAGGAACAGTTCGCCGCCTCGAGCGCCACCGACCGGGCGCGCCTCTTTGCGGCTGCCACCGACGCGCTGACCTCCGGCGCCTCACCGCTCGGCGCCGGCGCGCTGCTTCTCCTCGACGTGCCGATCGATTCCGCGGCGGAGTTCGACTTCGTGCGCGCCCTGATCGCCTCGTCCGGCGCCGTCCTCGTCACGGTGCCGTTTGGCGACATCGCCACGCTCACGCGCCTCGAGTCGCTGGGGATGAAGGCGGACGTGCTCGAGCAGAAAGGGGACGGCGATCTCGTTGCGCTCCGCCGATACCTGTTCGCGCGCACGCAGCCGCCCGAGCGCGAGCCTGCCGGCGACGTCCGTTTCTTCTCGGCCCCCGGGGAAGGACGCGAATGCGTCGAGATCGCCCGCCGCATCGCCCAGGAAGCGCGCCGCGGCGTGCCGTTCGACGAGATGGCGGTGTTCGTCCGCGCGCCGCAGCGCTACGTCGGCCTGCTCGAGCACGCGCTGAAGCGCGCCATCCCCGGCGCCGACGGCCGCCCGCTCGCGTGGTTCGATCGCGGGACGCGCCGGCCGCATCCCGGCGGCCGCGCCTTCCTCGCCATCCTCGCCTGCGCCTGCGACCACTTGTCGGCGCGCCGCTTCGCCGAGTACCTCTCGCTCGGCCAGGTGCCGCGGCTCGACGAATCGCAGCGGACGCCCGGATTCGTGCTCCCCGAAGACGACGAGCTCGCGATGCTCAGAGTGGAGGATGCCATCCAGCCTCCACCCTCCGACCTCCAACTTCCGACCTCCTCAGCGCCGCCCCCTGAGGACGAGGCGATCGTCGAGGGCACGCTGCGCGCGCCGTGGAAGTGGGAGACGCTGATCGTCGAGTCGGCCGTGATCGGCGGCGATCCCGCGCGGTGGCATCGCCGCCTGACGGGGCTGGCGAACGAGATGCGGTTGCAGCGGGACGCCGTGCGCCGCGACGATCCCGACTCGCCGACCGCGCAGCGCCTCGAGCGCGATCTCCGGAACCTCGGGCACCTGCGGGCGTTCGCGCTGCCGATCATCGACCGGCTCGCCTCGTGGCCGGCGGCCGCGACCTGGGGGGACTGGCTCGATCGCTTCGCCGAGCTCGCGCCGATGGTGCTGCGCCAGCCCGAACGGGTCCTGCGCGTGCTCGAGCAGCTGCGCCCGATGGCCGAGATCGGGCCGGTGTCGCTCGACGAAGCGCGCGACGTCATCGCCGATCGGCTGCAGATGCTCGAGGTCGACTCGCCGAAGAGCCGATACGGGCGCGTCTTCGTCGGCAGCCCGCACCAGGCGCGCGGGCGGACGTTCCGCGTGGTGTTCGTCGCCGGCCTGGCCGAGCGGATGTTCCCGCAGCGGCCGCACGAAGACCCGATGCTGCTCGACAAGGAGATGCGCGAGCCGCTGGCCGCCGGGCTCGCGGTGCAGGAGGATCGCGCGCGCAACGAGCGGCTGCTGCTGCGGCTCGCCGTCGGCGCGCCGACCGAGCGGTTGTGGCTGTCGTATCCGCGGATCGAGATCGCCGAGTCGCGCCCGCGCGTGCCGAGCTTCTACGCGCTCGACGTCATGCGCGCGATCACCGGCCGCATCCCGCAGCCGCAGCGGCTGCAGGAGGCGGCGGCCGCGGAAGGCGGCGCGGGGCTGGCGTGGCCGGCGCCGGCGGATCCTGCGGACGCGGTCGACGATTTCGAGCACGACCTTGCGGTGCTGAAGCAGCTGCTCGACACCGAGCCGCCCGCGTCGGTGCGCGGCCACGCGCACTACCTGTTGCGGCTCAACGAGCCGCTGCGCCGGTCGGTCAGCGCGCGATGGGCCCGCGCCCGCTCGCAGTGGACGCAGTTCGACGGCATCACCCGCGTCACCGGCATGACCAGGCCGATGCTCGAGACCCAGCGGCTCGGCGTCCGCCCGTACTCGCTGTCGGCGCTCCAGAAGTACGCGTCGTGCCCGTACCAGTTCCTGCTCTCGGCGATCTACCGTCTCGAGCCGCCGCCCGACATCGAGCCGCTGCAGAAGCTCGATCCGCTGACGCGCGGATCGATCTTCCACGAGGCGCAGGCCCGTTTCTTCCGCGCGCTGAAGGACGCCGGACGGCTCCCCGTGACGCAGCCGGGCATGACGGACGCCATCGACACGCTCGATCGCGTGATCGTCGAGGTCGCGGCGAAGTTCGAGGAGGACCTCGCGCCGGCCATCGATCGCGTCTGGCGCGACGAGATCGCCGACATCGCGCGCGATCTGCACGTCTGGGCCCGCCGCCTGCCGCAGAGCGACGGCTGGGAGCCGGCGTATTTCGAGTTCGCCTTCGGCCTGAAAGATGACGGGCGCGATCCTGCGAGCGTGCCCGATCCGGTCCTCGTCGACGGCCGATTCAAGCTGCGCGGCTCCGTCGACCTGATCGAGAAGAAGCGCGGCACCCTGCGCGTCACCGATCACAAGACCGGCAGGAACAGGACGACGTGGAAGACGGTGATCGGCGGCGGTGCCATTCTGCAGCCGGTGCTCTACAGCCTGGCGATCGAACACGCGCTGCAGGCGCCGGTGCACTCCGGCCGGTTGTTCTACTGCACGTCGGCCGGCGGCTTCGTCGACCACGAGATCCCGATCAACGAGGGCAACCGCCGCGTCGGTCTCGAAGCGCTCGAGATCATCGATCGCGCCATCGAGCTCGGTTTCCTGCCGGCGGCGCCGGGCGAGCGCGCCTGCGCCTGGTGCGACTTCCTCCCCGTGTGCGGCCCCGACGAGCCGCGCCGCGTCTCCAACAAGCCGTCCGACAAGCTCGGCGATCTCGAAGCGCTGCGGGAGCGGCCATGAAGACGATGAAGCCCTTCGCCGATCACGACGCACGGCAGGCCATCGCCAACGAGCTCGATGACACGCTGGTCGTCGAAGCGGCCGCGGGCACCGGCAAGACGACGGAGCTGGTGAAGCGGATCGTGAGGATCCTCGCGACCGAACGCGCCACCGTCGACGCCATCGTCGCGGTGACCTTCACCGAGAAAGCCGCCGGGGAGCTGAAGCTGCGGCTGCGGCAGGCGCTCGACGAGGCGCGGATGCAAGCGCCCGAGAAGGAGCGGGACGCGCTGAACCTGGCGCTCCAGTCGCTCGAAGAAGCGCACGTCAGCACCATCCACGGTTTCTGCGCGGAGCTGCTGCGCGAGCGGCCGGTCGAGGCGCGGGTCGATCCGCTGTTCTCGGTGCTCACCGAGTCGCAGGCGGAGCGGCTGTTCGAGCAGGCGTTCAGCGGCTGGATCCAGAAGCAGCTGCGCAACCCGCCGGAAGGGGTCCGACGCGCGCTGCGCCGGTCGGTGTGGCAGGGCTACGGCGCCACGACCCGCGAAGACACGCCGATCGATCGGCTGCGCCGCGCCGCGTGGGACCTGGCGCAGTGGCGCGATTTCGACGCACCGTGGACGCGGCCCGAGTTCGATCGCCAGGGGACCGTCGATCGGCTCGTCGAGAGGCTGCACGCGTTCGCGGCGATGACCGAGTCGCCGTCGTACGCGAAAGACACGCTGTATCTCGACACCGCAGCCGCGCGGCATCTCTCGGCGGAGATC